>Ga0310345_10000635_pt1 | contig 47787 bp, 48 predicted proteins | sample HC15DNA20500_MG_FD_204667 | JGI IMG/M metagenome (GOLD analysis project Ga0310345, IMG submission 204667) | Marine microbial communities from station ALOHA, North Pacific Subtropical Gyre - HC15-DNA-20-500_MG | ecosystem: Environmental > Aquatic > Marine > Oceanic | place: Pacific Ocean: North...
AAGGTTGAGATGCTGTTCGCCCATCTCAAGCGCATTCTCGGGCTGACCAGGCTCCGATTGCGCGGTCCGAATGGAGCGAAGGACGAGTTCCTCCTCGCCGCCATAGCCCAGAACCTTCGGAAGCTCGCCAAGCTAAGGCCCATGGTCGGGGAAACAGAGGCCGCCGCGTGATCGAATGACCTCCATCGCCGATGTCAGGCGGATCGATGGGCCACCGCCCAAATCGAAGGTATCGGCTCACGACAGGAAGGTGTGAGGCCTTCGAAATCGACGGAGTTTTTCAACAGAATCCGCCCTCGATGTCGGCTCCTGGCGCCATGCTGCGTCTTACGCGAATGTCGTGGAAGGGCTGCCTCCGGACGTTCGCCACACCTTGTGCAAAGGTCCGCTTGAGGAATCTAGTCGACCTTGTGTGCGTCTGCTTCTGCAGAACCATCATGATTATGCAGCGGCGGGCCGCAGTCAGGCATGGATGCCGGCATCGACAGCCGCCAGGTACTCGACCACGTCATCGGCGCGCCCGGCCTCGACGAGTTGCGCCGCCGTCGAACCGGAAAACCCCGGGATAGACTCTTCGCGAAACCATTGCATTGCCAAATCCGGCGTCGGGAACCTGGGCCGGACAACGACCATGACTCTCTCGGTTTCCTCTGAAATTGGCATCTGATCGCTCCCAGTTTACGTCCTCAACGTGGGCTCGGGGCCGAGGATGGTCAACATCCTCAGCGGCCCGCGGAAGTCGGGCGCGGTCGTGTCTGATGCTTTTCCGATGCTGGTCCAAAAGAAAAGGCGCGGGCCAGGTCCCGCGCCTTCTTTACGCTGTCTCGCGTGTACTCAGTGACTACTGCTGCTGTTCCGCATGCGCACGCCCCTTCCTGCTCCCGGTGGTCTCTGCCCGGCGAGCTTCGACCTGTTTCGTGACACCCGCGGGCCGCAGATCGTGCAGGGCAATCTTCTGGGCCGAGGTGGCGGGTGCGATCATTTCGACCCGGGCGAAGAACTCCGTGAGGAACGCCTCATCGGCGTCCGCGAGGAACTTCGTGAACTTGTCCAGCAGAACGCGGATGATCGCGTTCTCCGCGTCATCGCGGTCGGACTTTTCGAGGATGGTCAGGATGACCTTCTTTTCGTTTTTCGTGAATCCCATCGAGGGACCTGCCTTTCCTAAAAAATGAACCGGGGCGAGCCCGCGACCGGAGGGACCTGGCTCCTCTGGCTGAACGGAAAATGGGTTCTCTCACCGGATGCAAAAAAGTTTGGTTTGTTTGGTTTGATTCATGACTTTTCCTCCAGGTCACGATCAGCGGGACCGGTGCGCGAGAAGCGGGTCTTGAGACGTGCGAACTGAGGGGCCAGGCTGTCGAGGGCCGTGGACACGATCCCACGGGCTCTATTCGGCAGCCGATCGACGACATCGGCAAGACTTGTACGCATGGCTTCGACCATGGCGAACTCGCGTCTGAGACGGTCTTCCGCTTCAACCTGGGCTTTGCGCCGCAACCGTTCCAACGCCTGGCCGAAAAGGCGTCGCGCTGGTGACAAGGCCGGTGCCGTTGGACCGGCCTTGGATGCGCCCTGGGCCAATGCCTCCTCGATTTCTTCGATCATGGACACGTCGCCTTCGGCAACCGCTGCCGCGATGCTCAGTACTTCTTCGGCATCCTGCTCCCGTTGCATGACCGTGGTCTCCCGGCGAGTCAGATCGTGATCCCGCTCCGCCAACTTCCGTTCCTGCCTCCGGCGCCAGTCGCGCGGGCTGACGTGTCGCCGTTTCTTCGGGACATCGACCGGCCGGGCATCCTCTCCCGACAGGCCACCCTTCCGCAGACCAGCGTTGCGCTCGATGGCGTCCCGGATCTTCTCGGCCCGGCGCTCGCCCCTGACGAGGCCGGCTTGGGCAAACCACGCGCCCACGCTATCCTGCGCGGCCTCGTAGTCCTCCATCATGGCGTGTTTCGATGGCTGCAGGACACGGCGGCCGTCTTTCGTCACCGCGCGCGGGAGGATCACCGCGTGAACGTGGTAGGTCGTTTCATCCAGGTCAGCCCGGGCGAGCAACACATCGTCGCCGAAGTGCTCGAGCAGCCACTGCTTGGCGAGCTGCTCGAAGTGCTCGCTCCTGCTGCGCGGCGTCCGGTCGCCCTCGATCTCGTCGCCGCCAAACAGGTCGTCGACGGGCGATGTCATGACGCCATCGACGATGTCGGTGTCTGGAGCGCCCGTTCTCCGGGGTGCGACCGCGTCTCTGTCCTCGAACCATTCGCGGTTCGCCGTCAGGATGATCTCGCGCATCGGCCCATGCCGGGTTGCACGCCAAGGATCGCGCGGACCATTGGCCACGCGCTTCTTCCATTCCGTCGTCCGACGCCGGGCCTTCAGCTTCTCCAGTTCCTTGGCAAAATTCTCGACCGCCATGTCGGCGATCTCCTGCTGCGTCCGCTTCGCCCAGTCCTCCTCTCCGATCAGCCGGCGGTTTCTGGAAGTCCGGCTCGTGTAAACATGGCCGAGGTCGCCCCGCTGTCGGGTGCGATGCACCTCGAAGCCGCCGATGTCCTTCGGCCACATCCCCCGCATCCTCATCACCACCGGATATGCCTTCGTCACGCCCTGTCCTCCGTCCTGGAGGTCGGGAAGTGGGTCCCCGTCGCAAATCCGGATGGACAGGTTTGATCTGCGGCCCAGCCTGCGGCGCTCCATCGGGAGTGCAGGGCTGGTTACTCACTAATCAGCCCGCGCAGTCGTCGCCTGCGGCGCCTTTGTGCACGGGCTGTCGTTCGCCAGGGGGACACCCCCTGGACCCCGGCCGCGCTGGCGCGCGGCCGCGGGAGGCGCGCCGCCCTCCCACACCCGCCCGGGGCCTTCCGCCGGACCAGAGGGTCATCGTTCCGCACTCCCCCTCTGGACACCCCCTGCTCGCAAGGGCGTCGTTCCGCACTCCCCTTGCATCCCCTGCTCGGAGGGGCGTCGTTCGCCACTCCCCCTCCACCCCCTAGCGTCTGTCCGACGGACCAGGAGGCCGTTCCGCACCCCTCCTGGACCACCCTGCTCCCGGGGGAGACCGTTGCGCACGTCTCCCCCGAACCCCCTCTCGGCGTTGGAAGGCGGCGAGGCCGGACGCGGTCCTTTCGAAGCCGCGCGCGTGTCGTGCCACGCGGCTTCGAAAGGACCCCATCCGGGCTCCGGGCGGCGTGGGCGCGTCATCAAGAGGAGACCCCATGACGACGAACACCACTTGGAAGAAGACCTTGAAGCGCGGCGACGTCGTTGCGTTCCGGTTCCCGCACGAGCGCGAAGGCGAGAACGACCCGAAGGTCAGGCCGACGCTCGTGCTCGATGTCAAAGACCGTTTTGGCGAGCTCTTTGCGTGGCTGGTCTACGGCACCACCAAGGGCATGCCGAAGAAGCTGCGCGGCTACGCGATCAAGGTCGAACTCGATGACGAGGTCGAGGCCGCGTCGCTGAAGGAGCCGACCTGGTTCAACTCGACCCGCCGGCTGCTCGTGTCGCTCAACCACTCCGGCTTCGACGTGAACCCCGTCAGCGGCACGGCCGTCCTCGGCCAGCTCACCGGATGGTCGGCGGATCGCATGAACGATGTCCGGGCACGCATCCATGCGGAGCGCGACATCCGCCGTGCAAAGCTGCACCGCCGTCGTCGCACTCAGCCGCGCGAGGTGACCGTCGAACGCCGCCGGAATGGCAAACTCCGTGCGACGGAGCTGCGTCATGTCTGATCTGAAGCTCGACTACGATCCGATCCTCGAAGCAACGTTCCAGGCGCTCGAGTTGAAGCGCCCGGCCATCGCCGCGCTCAACAAGCTCGCCGGCAAGCTCGACAAGCGGGCAGCGCGCTATGCCTCGGAACTCGCCGCCCAGATCGACCGCGACCGCATCTACGCAGCTCGCGATCTTCTGGCCTTCGAGCCAGTGCTCGATGCCGCCAGCCACGTGATCGCGGCCGGGCGCGTCCGGAAGATCGACGTGAAGGAATGGGGCGACCCCGACGTCTACTGGACGCTCACCGAAGGCGCTCTGAAGGTCCACAACCTGCGCGACGACGTCGCCGCCCTGCACGAAGCGCTGTCGCGCCTGCACGCGGTGCGCCGGGCGGAAGTCCTGGCGCTCCGGTTCCGCACCGATGACGCCGCCTGAGATAGGTGTGAGCGCCGGGGTTCCCGGCGCTCGCATCAAATCAAACCAAACCATTTTTCGAAAACGGCGCTCGATCTGACCTCTTGGTTGCCCACGCGGCAAACCCAGAAACGCAGGACCCATCGAGCGATGCCCAAACCAAACACCATCACCGTCCACGCCGCCAACAACAACGGCGCCCACTCCGTCGCGCATTGCGCCGCCATGACCGGCCTCGTCGGCCTCCTGGCGCGCGCCGAAGCCCGTCGCGCCTTCGCCACACCGGCGAACACCAACGATACGCCCAAGAAGAAGGAGAGCGACGCATGAGCAAGCGCGCCGTCATCTACGCCCGTTACAGTTCCGGCCTCCAGAAAGAGACCTCGATCGAAGACCAGGTCGCCCTCTGCCGCCGCTACGCCGATCGCAAGGGCTGGGACGTCGTCGAAGTCTACACCGACGTCGAACGGACCGGACGCAATATCCGGCGCCCGGGGTTCCAGGCGATGAAGGCCGCAGCCGCGGAACAGGCGTATGACGTTGTCATTGTCGAGGTCTTCAACCGTCTGACCCGGAAAATCGCCGACGCGCTCAACCAATATGAGGTCCTGACCTTCCACGACATCGCGCTGCACTCGGCCAAGGAAGAAGGGAAAATGGACTTCATGAACGCGCTGTTCAGTGGCTTTGCGGCGCAGAACCAGAGCGAGATGATCGGCCTGCACACGCGCCGGGGACAGCAGGGCGCCCTTGAGCGCGGCCAGCTTCACACGTCCGCTTACGGATATCGCAAGCGCGAGGGCGAAGGCCTGAACCGGGAGATCGATCCGGAACAGGCCGCAATTGTCCTGCGGATATTCGGGGACTACGCCAGCGGAAAGTCGGCTCTCAGCATCGCGAAGGAGTTGAACGCGGAAGGCGTTCCGGGCCCTCGGGGCGGGGCATGGGATAGCTCCACGATCCGCGGTAATCCGAACCGTGAAGAGGGCATCCTGCGCAACCGTCTCTACATCGGCATCGCCAGCGTCTGCAAAACCACCAGGACCTTCCACCCGGAGACCGGCGTCCGGAAAAGCAAGCCGTCGCCGGACGCGCGGGTGGAGAAGGAATTCCCGGAGCTGCGCATCATTCCGCAGAACCTCTGGGACCGGGTGCAGGAACAGCAGAAGAAGCGGAAGCCGAACGGGAATGCCGAAAAGTCCCGGCGCAAGAAGTACCTGCTGTCAGGGCTCCTGACCTGCGGCTGCTGCGGTGGCAACTACGTCAAGCACAGTAGCACGAGCTACAAGTGCAACAACGCCCGGAAAGGCGCCTGCAACAACACCATCAACATCTCCCGGAAACGGATCGAGGCCCGGGTGTTCCGGCAGCTGAAGACGGCGATGCTGTCGCCGGAACTGGAGAAGCAGTTCGAGGCCGCCCTGAAAGCCGAGCGCAAGAAGCTGGCGAACACCGACACCGCGGCGGAAGAGAAACGCCTAGAACTCTTGCTCCGGGAAGCCGAGCAGGGGCGTGCCAACATATTCCGGGCCATCGAGAGCGGCGCGCCGTTCGAAACCTTCAGGGCCCGTGCCGCGGAACTGGAGGCGCAGATCAAGGACCTGACGAAGCGCCTGGCGCGCGCGGAAGAACTCAAGCAATCGAAGAACAGGAAAGCGCCGGATGCAAAGTCGGTCTACGCCAAGGCCGTCGCGCAGATGGATGTCCTGCTCAGTGATCCCGATCTGGTCGACGAGGCACATGACTACCTGTCCGAGTTGATCCAGGATATCACGTTGCTCCCGGAACCCGGGGCACCGCGCGGTCTCAACGTCACGATGACCGCTGGATTTGCCAGCCTACTCGCCGAAGTGGCCAGCAGTCCCGCCTTGAGCGATGCGCGGCAGCTATTTTCTATCGTCTGCTGATCATCCTCCGATCGCCACGAAATCTCGAAGCTGACCTTGGCCCACGACGTGGCGAAGGGCAGCTTCGAGCCCACAGTGCTGGATGCTGGAAATCGGGTCGACGGCGGCTCTGCACAGAAAGCGGACGCACCTGGGCCAAACCTCGGGTGTCGGCTACGCGCAGGAAACGGACGCTGATGCGCCTGCCATTTGACGTCAACCATGCGCAGGATGTGGCCTTTGCAAGGTCAGACGGCTGGCCCGGAAGCCGCCCTTCATGTCATATGTAGCGAGTATCGGCTGCAAGCTAGTAAGGCAATTTCTGCATACATGTTGTATCCACTTCGCTGCTGAGGTTACTGGTGGCTGGACCTTTATCAACCGGTAGCCACCCAGATGCGCCGAGCATCGACCTTTTAGACTTTCTCAACTACAAGTGCCCCTGATACACATCGCTCTCTGAAAGAGATCCCGGTATGCAACGGTACGGAAAGTTCAATCCAAAGCGACGTCTCGCCAGAGCTGAGCAGCTTCCACCTGACGAGCGGAAGAAGCTTGCCAATGAAGTCACGTATTCTGGCAATCCAGAGCACAAGCGTAGTCCAGGCGACTTCGGTCTGACGCCTCCAGCTCAGCCACGCAGAGGTAAGGCCCTGTGTGATAGCGCATCAATTTTCAAGCGGAGTGATGCTCTAAGATACCTGCGTAGCGGGCTTGAACGAGGTGCTGTCAGCGAACAATTTGTTAATGGTTGGCCCAAGATCGTTTGGGCCGTGACGGACGATGGAACTCCTTTGGAAGCCCAGAGAGATGGCAATGGTAGTTATCACGGCTACCCGCTGCCGGCGGAAGATCCTATGGCGGCCGAAGTAATGAGATTCTGGAAAGCAGAATGAGCGAATTTCACATAAAGCATGAGTGGAGCTCTTACGACGACGCCATGGCAGAGGTCGGAGAAACCACTGCGCGGGTTGGTATATTCCTTGACGGCTACTGCCTCACCAAGAACCACGATATTTTCTCAAAAACAGTTCGAGACCAAATCCACGTCTCCCTATATCCTTTGGCAATGTGGTTCGCCTCGTCTTGGTGGCGATTGCATTACGAAGTTCTGCCAGACAGCGCCAGAAAATCTCCGCCCCACGACTGGCGAATGAGCCACGAAATGGTCGCGGCCAACATGGGCTTCATGTGGCCCCAGCTTGTGTTTTCCCCTGACAGCGACAGTGTTCAGGTTTGGGCACAAGCGTCGCAAGGGGAAAAAGAAGAGGCAGTTAGATTTCTGACCGGTCTAAGTCATGCTTATTCCGTTCCTAAAGATCAGTTCACACGGGAGGTATCCTCATTAATTGGCGATGTCATTGCGCGACTTCACGAAGTCGGCTGTAAAGATTCCGATCTTGCCGCTATCTGGGGCTTTATTTCGGAGGATTTGAATGATCCCGCAGAGCGCAACAAGCGGCGCTTGGAAGCGGTGCTGGGCTTTGACCCAGAGGGTTGCCCAGAAGATTTGATTTTGCAAGCGATTGATCTGGAAGATAGGATTGGAGCTGAAGCGTTCTCGGAACTTGCTGGCGCATATGCTTCGGATGCAGGTAGTCGCCTCGATGCGATGCAAAGCCTTATCCAAGCCGAGGGCATGAAAGGCGATCCAGATAATATACTTTCCCTCAATATAGAGAGCGCCACACGAGAGCCATGGGAAATTGCAGTTTCGGCAGCGCGCGATTTAAGGAAGAGGCTTGGCGACACTGCCGGCCCCCTAGACAACTCCATTTTGTATGGCCTACTTGGGCTGCGTGATTCAAGCTTCAAGGATTGGATTCCCGCGAGCCGCGCAAAAGCATCTGTTGCAGGTCCGGATGGCCATGGACAGATGAAATTTGTCCCCCGACGGGCGCACCCAGTCGCTCAGAGATTTGAGCTCGCAAGATTTGTTGGGGATTACGTTCGCGCGGCAAAGCGCACAGCAGAACCTTGGCTTGTTTCTGCTGACCTTTCGACCGCAAGGCAAAAATTTCAAAGGGCTTTCGCCGCCGAATTTCTATGCCCGGTAAAATCTCTGGTAGAATTTCTTAATGGTGACTTCTCCGAGGGCGCGCTAGAAATTGCGGCCGATCATTTCTCGGTAAGTGAAAGAACCGTAGACTCACTTCTAATGAATAACGGTTACCTGCCCAGATACTCGACGAACTATGGTATGCCATATGGCTTGGCAAGCTAGAGCTGCCTTGTTCGAAAAACAGTCGGAGCGATACGGCACTCTGAAGGTCCGCTTCTCCAATGCCGGCCTCTCGAACCGATGACCGCTTCGGGCTGACCGCAGACCACCGCACTGCATGGCGCTAAGTTCCGCTATGTCCGCGTAGCTGACTTCGGAGACCATCGCGTCTTCGGTCCGCTTTACTCATCCAAGCACGCGAAAGCGGGCCTGTGGCCGCCAGGCTTGACCAACTTTGATGGGGGCGAGAGGGCTCTCGGCCCTGGTCCCGAACTAGCTTCAAATAGCGGTTGGACAGGGGGCGCTGCCCCCGCCGCGGCCCGGGGGGCCGCGCCTCCCCCGGAGTATTTCTGACCACAGGAAGCAGGCGACCTTTTGGTGTGGGGGCTTCCGCTGTGCCGCGCCCGGTGCTCAGAGCGTCGGGTCGGAGGCGCGGCGGACGAGGCGGGTGAGGTCGCTCAGGCGTTCCCGCTGGCGGCCTTCCGCGTCGAAGTTGGAGGGCGCGAGCCAGACCGCAAAGGCCTCCTTCAGCGCGGGCCATTCCTCGTCCGTGACGGAAAACCACGCGGTGTCGCGGTTGCGGCCCTTGATCACCATGTGCTGGCGGAACGTTCCCTCGTAGCTGAACCCCAGCCGCTGCGCCGCCCGGCGCGAGGGCCGGTTGAGCGCGTCGCATTTCCATTCGTAGCGCCGGTAGCCCGCCTGGAAGGCCCAGGTCATCATGAGCACCATCGCCTCGGTCGCCGCACGGGTGCGCTGCAGCACCGGGGCCATGACGATGCTGCCGACCTCGATCACCCCGTGCTCGGGCACGATCCGCATGAAGGAGGCGACCCCACCGGTGACGCCGGTCTCCTTGTCGCGGATGGCGAGGAAGTGCGGATCGGGCTGCGCCTCGGCCCCGCGCATCCAGCGGTGATACTGCGCCGCGCTCGGGAATGGACCGGCGGGGATGTAGTCCCAGACCCAGTCGTGGCCCTGAAGCTCGCGGTAGATCAGCGCGGCATGGGCTTCGGCGCGCATCGGCTCGAGCGCGGCATACCGGCCCTCCAGCCGCGGCCCCTCCGGGCGCGGCGGCGGCTGCCATCCTTCGATCACCGGCCCGACCGGACGCTCTTCCTGCATCGACGTCCCCTTCCCCGGCACATGTACGCCCGGTGTATCGCGCACCGCCCGGTGCGAAAAGGCCCATTCGGTGCCGGAACCGGATCCCGCCCTGCGGGGTTCTTCTTCATATTGCTTTGAGAGGACAGCCGAATGCCATCCATCTACGACGCCATCCGCAAGGACCACGACCACCACCGCGCGCTGCTGAACCGCATCGCCGAGACCGAGGGCGCCAGCGAGGAGCGGCAGAAGGCGTGGGACGAATTCTACCACGACGTGAAGGGCCATGCCGCGGCGGAGGAGGAGACCTTCTACGCCAAGCTGATGGAGCAGACCTGGGGCCAGGATTCCGCTCGGCATTCGGTTCATGAACATGCCGAGATGGACGAGATCCTGGAAGAGCTGCGCGAGACCGACATGGCCTCGCCCGGCTGGATCACCCGGTTCAAGACGCTGAAACACGATTACGAGCACCACATGGACGAGGAAGAGGACGAGGTCTTCGGCCGCGCCAAGGAGGTGATCGGGCAGGAGGAGAACGACGCCTACGGCGAAAAATTCCTTAAGCGCAAGAGCCAGGAGCTGGAGCTGATCGAGGCCAAGCGCGAGGACGCGCTGGAGGACTGATCCCACCGGGCGCTATCGGACCTTGCCTGGGGCCTTACCACAGCAAGACGGCCGCGCCTTCGCACGCCACAACGCCCTCCCTCTCCCCACCGGGGAGACGGCTGGGGTGAGGCGCCTCGCCGCCCCGCATCCTTCACCCGCCTGAAACGCCCGCCTCCGCGAAGGTCGCCATCCCGGAATGACAGGCGACCGCGCCCTTCAGCACCTGAATCGCCAGGGCCGCGCCCGACCCTTCGCCAAGCCGCATCCCCAGCGACAGGAGCGGCGCCTTGCCAAGTCGCTCCAGCAGTGCGGCGTGGCCCGCTTCGGCGCTGACATGGCCCGCCACGCAATGGTCCAGCGCGCCCGGCGCGGTTTCGGCCAGGCAGGCGGCGGCGGCGCAGCAGATGAACCCGTCGAGGATCACCGGCACCCGCTCCGCCCGCGCCCGGGCGATCGCCCCGGCCATCGCCGCGATCTCGCGCCCGCCGAGGCGGCGGAGCGTCTCCAGCCCGTCGCCCGCGCCGCCGTGCCGCGCGACGCCCTCCGTCACCACCTGCGCCTTCAGCGCCAGCCCTGCATCGTCCACGCCGGTGCCGCGGCCCACCCAATCTTCCGCCGCGCCGCCGTAAAGCGCATGGGCCAAAGCGGCGGCTGCCGTGGTGTTGCCGATGCCCATTTCGCCCACGACCAGAAGATCGGCGGCGGGGTCCACCGCCTCCCACCCCGTCCGCAGCGCCTCGACCACCCCGGTCTCGTCCATTGCGGGGGCCGCGGTGAAATCCTCGGTCGGGCGGTCGAGCGACAGGGCATGCACGTCCATCCGCGCCCCGGCGAGACGGGCGAGCTGGTTGATCGCTGCGCCGCCCGCGTCGAAATTCGCCACCATCTGCGCCGTCACCGCCGACGGGAAGGCCGAGACGCCGCGCGCGGTGACGCCGTGGTTCCCGGCGAAAACGATCACCTGCGGCGCCGTGATCTCCGGGCGCGGAGCGCCGCGCCAGCCGGCGTACCAGATCGCCAGATCCTCCAGCCGCCCGAGCGCGCCCGGCGGCTTGGTCAGCTCCCCGTTCCGCTCCGCCGCGCCCCGGGTCGCGATCTCGTCCGGGCCCGGCGCGGCGCGAAGGGCGGCGCGCAGGTCGTCGACGCTCTGGATTGTGGTCATGGAAACTCCATTGCTCTTGCCTCGGGCCCCGTGTCTAACGAAAGCCCGAACGGACAGGAAGCGCGATGACCGACCAGAGGCAGACCGGCACCGACCTCTCCCCGCGCGACATCCTCGCCGCGCTGGCGCTGCTGTCGCGCCTGCCGCTCGGGACCGCGCCCGCCGCCGGGGCCGGGGTGGTCTGGGCCTATCCGCTCGCGGGGGCGGTTCTGGGCGCGCTGGCCGCACTGCTGGCGAGCGCGGCGCTGGCGTTCGGCCTGCCGCCGTCGCTGGCCGCGCTGCTGGCGCTGGCGGGGCTGGTGGCGATGACCGGTGCGCTGCACGAGGACGGGCTGGCCGACGTGGCCGACGGGTTCTGGGGCGGCTGGACCCGGGCGCGGCGGCTGGAAATCATGCGCGACAGCCGGATCGGCACCTACGGGGTGGTGGCGCTGGCTTTGTCGCTCGCCGTGCGCTGGCAGGCGCTGGCGCTGATCCTCGCGCAGGGGCACCACTGGCCCGCGCTGATCGCCGCCGCCGCGCTGAGCCGGGCCGCGATGCCCGCCGTGATGGCCGCCCTGCCCCACGCCCGCAGCGACGGGCTGAGCCGCCATGTCGGCCGCCCCTCGCGCGGGCGTGCGTTGGCGGCGGCGGGGGCCGCGGCGCTGGTGGCGCTGCCCTGTCTCGGGGTCGGCGGCACCCTTGGCGCGCTGCTGCTGACGGGGCTGGTGACGCTGGCCGCCGGGTTGGTGGCGCGGAACCGGATCGGCGGGCAGACCGGCGACGTGCTGGGCGCGACGCAGCAGGCCTGCGAGGTCGCGCTGCTCTGCGCGCTGGCGGCGTGACACATACCGGGCCGATGCGCCCGGGCGCGGAAAACCCGCTGGACCCCGCCGCGCACCTCGGCAATCAATGACACAAGACCAAGGGAGTATGACAATGACCAACGGGGCCGACCTGCTCTGCGACACTTTGCTGGCGAACGACGTGGACGTGTGCTTCGCCAACCCGGGCACCTCCGAAATGCACTTCGTCGCCGCGCTCGACCGCAAGCAGTCGATGCGCTGCGTTCTGGGCCTGTTCGAAGGCGTGGTGACCGGCTGCGCCGACGGCTTCGCGCGGATGGCCGAACGGCCCGCGGCGACGCTGCTGCACACCGGGCCGGGGCTGGCGAACGGGCTGGCCAACATGCACAACGCGCGCCGCGCGATGACGCCGATGGTCAACGTGGTCGGCGACCACGCGAGCTACCACCTGCCGAACGACGCGCCCCTGACCAGCGACATCGAAAGCCTCGCGCATCCGATGTCGAAATACGTCCGCCGCTGCGCGGGGGCCGAGGACGTGAGCCGCGCCACCGCCGACGCGATCACGCAGGCGCGCAACGCACCGACCGGGGTGACGACGCTGATCCTGCCCGCCGACGCGGCCTGGGGCGAACTGCCGGACGACGCGCCGGTCCACAAAGCGCAGCTCCGCGCGCCCTCGCGAGTCGATGGCGGGCGGCTGGACGAGGCCGTGAAGGCGCTCAAGGCCGGTGGCAAGCCGATCCTGATGCTGGCGGGCGCGGCGCTCCGCGAGGGGCCGCTCCGGCGGGCCGCGCAAATCGCCGAGGCGACCGGCGCGCGGGTCATCGCCCAGCAGTCGAACGCACGGGTCGAACGCGGCGCGGGCCGGGTCCCCGTCGAACGGGTGCCCTACCCCGTCGATCAGGCAACCAAGTTCCTTGCCGGGACGACGCAGCTGATCCTGATAGGCGCCAAGGCTCCGGTGACCTTCTTCGCTTACCCCGACAAACCGACGACGCCGATCCCGGTCGGCTGCCAGGTGGTGCCCCTCGCCGATCCGACGGACAACGGCCCCGAGGCGCTGGAGCTGCTGGCCGACGCGCTCGGCCTGTCCAGGACCGCCGACGTCTCGGTCCCCGCGGCCGAGCGGCCTGAGCTGATGTCGGGCGACCTGACCACCGCCGCCATCGCCCGCGCGGTCGGCCACCACCTGCCCGAAGGTGCGATCATCGCGGACGAATCCGTGACCTCGGGGCGGGAGTTCTTCGGCTTCACCCACGGCGCGGCGCCGCATGACCACCTGCAGGTGACCGGCGGCGCGATCGGGGGCGGGATGCCTTTGGCCTGCGGCGCGGCGATCGCCTGCCCGGACCGCAAGGTGGTGAACCTGCAGGCCGACGGCTCGGCCATGTACACCAACCAGGCGCTCTGGACGATGGCGCGCGAGGGCACGGACACCTGCACGGTGATCTTCGCCAACCAGCGTTACGCGATCCTGCAGGGCGAGCTGAAGAACGTCGGCGCCGGCGAACCGGGGGTGAACGCCAACAAGATGCTGAACCTCGACGCCCCCGCGATCGACTGGGTTTCCATCGCGGGCGGCATGGGCGTGGAGGCCGCCCGGGCCAGCACGGCCGAGGAGTTCAACGACCTCTTCGGCTCGGCCATGAAGCGGAAGGGCCCGTTCCTGATCGAGGCGCTGATCTGATGGCGGAGCTGCCGAAGAACCGGTTCAAGGCCGGGATCCGGTCGGGCACCTGCCAGATCGGGCTCTGGACCTCGCTGCCGGGGACGGTGCCGGTGGAACTGCTCTCGGCCGCCGGGTTCGACTGGCTGGTGCTCGATACCGAACATGCGCCGAGCGATCCGCTGACGGTGCTGCCGCAGATGCAGACCATGGTGCCGCACCATGCCTCTCCGGTCGTGCGGCCGGCGTGGAACGACAAGGTGCTGATCAAGCGCTTCCTCGACCTCGGGGCGCAGACGCTGATCGTGCCTTATGTCCAGACGAAGGACGAGGCCGAGGCCGCCGTCGCCGCGATGCGCTATCCGCCCCGGGGGATCCGGGGCGTGGCGGGCGGGGTCCGCGCCTCGCTCTACGGTCAGGTGCCGGATTACCTGCTGCGGGCCGAAGAGGAGCTCTGCCTCATCGTGCAGGTGGAGACCGCCGAGGCGCTCTCGCGGCTGGACGAGATCGCGGGGGTGGACGGCGTCGACGGCGTCTTCATCGGCCCAGCCGACCTTTCGGCCAGCATGGGGCACCCGGGAGACATGATGCACCCCGAGGTCGTCGAGGCCATCGAGGGCGGCATCCGGAGGCTCGTTGAGATAGACGTGCCCGCGGGCATCCTGACGGGCGGGGATTTCGCCCGGCGCTGCATCGAGCTGGGGGCGAGTTTCGTCGCCGTCGGCAGCGACGCGGGGCTCCTTTCAAAGGCGGCCTATGGGCTCGCGACGGAATTCAAGCAGACCTGAAACGATATGGCGTGGAGGAGCACGAGATGGACAATCCGAACCTGAAGACCGAGGCCCGCGGCGGCCTGCGCATCGTGACGATGACCCGCCCCGAGGCGAAGAATGCCCTGAACAGCGAGATGACGCAGGGGCTGGCCGACGTCATGGCCGAATACCGGCAGGACCCCGAGGTCCGCTGCGTGATACTGACCGGGGCGGAGGGGTACTTCTGCGTCGGCGGCGACGTGAAGGGCATGGCGGCGGGATCGAAGCCCCGCACCGTGGAGGAGAAGGCCGCCGACCTGCGCCGCCGGATGGAAGCGGTCCGCAACCTGCACGAGATGGAGAAGCCCACCATCGCCGCCGTCGAGGGCGCGGCGGCGGGCGCGGGCCTCGGCCTTGCGCTGGCTTGCGATTTCCGGATCTGCGCGGACAGCGCCAAGATCACCTCGGCCTTCGCCAAGGTGGGGCTCTCGGGCGATTACGGTGGATCGTTCCTCGCCTCGCAGATCCTCGGCGTCGCGAAGGCGCGAGAGTTCTGGATGCTCTCGCCCGTCATCTCGGGCAAGGAAGCCGAACGCATGGGCCTGATGACCCGCGCGGTCGATCCCGGCACGGCGCTGGAAGAGGCGATCCAGCTGGGCGAACAGCTCGCCGAGGGGCCGACGCTGACCTACGGGCGGATGAAGCGGAACTTCCGGCTGATCGAGCGCGGCGCGACCATGGGCGAACTGCTGGACAGCGAGGCGCTGAACCACGCGCTTTCGACCGAGACGGCGGACCACAAGGAGGCCGCCCAGGCGTTCGTGGAGAAACGCGCCCCGGCCTTCACCGGCGCCTGACGCCACCGCCGGGGCGCGGGCGGACAGGGCGGAGGGGGGCTGTCTGCCCCCCGCCGCGCGGCCTGCGGCCCCGCGACTCCCCCCGAGGATACGGAACCAGAGGAAGGGCGGGCGCGGGCCTAGCGCACCGAGCGGAGCGAGCTGTCCAGCAGGTGGCGCGTGTAGGGGTGGCTGGCCTTGAGTTCGCGCATGTCGGCGACGCCCAGCTCCTCGACCACCTCGCCGTGCTGCATCACCGCGACCTGCCCGCACATGTGCCCGACGACGCCGAGGTCGTGGCTGACCATCACGTAGGTCAGGTGCCGTTCGGTCCGCAGGTCGGTCAGCAGGTTCAGGATCTCGGCCTGCACCGAGACGTCGAGCGCCGAGGTGGGTTCGTCCAGCAGCAGGATCTTCGGCTCGGGCGCCAGCGCCCGGGCGATGGCGACCCGCTGGCGCTGGCCCCCCGACAGCTGGTGCGGATAGCGGAAGCGGTAGCCGGGGCCGAGGCCCACGTCGCGCAGCAGCGTGTCGATGCGCGAGTCGATGTCGCGGAAGCCGTGCAGGTGGAGCGCCTCGGACAGGACCTGGTCGACCGTCATCCGCGGATGGAGCGAGGCGTAGGGATCCTGGAACACCATCTGGGTGCTCTTGTAGAACGCCTTGTCCCGCTTGCGTCCCAGGGGCCGCCCCTGCACCCGGATGCCGCCCGACCATGTCGGCACCAGCCCGGTGATCGCGCGCAGCACCGTGGACTTGCCCGAACCGCTTTCGCCGACCAGCCCGAAGCTTTCGCCCTCGGGCACGGTGAAGGAGACGGATTTCACCGCGTCGGTGCGGTCGGGCCCGTCGCCGAACCAGACGTCGAGGGACTCGATCTCGATGGCGGCGGTCATTGGCGGGCACTCACGGATGGGGCCTCGCGCCAGGTCGGGTCGCGTTGCAGCACCTCGAGCCGGTCGCGCGGGGATTGCAGGTTGGGCACCGCGTTCAGCAGGCCCCGGGTGTAGGGATGCTGCGCCTCGTGCAGCTTGCCGGCCTCGCAGACCTCGACGATGCGGCCCGCGTACATGATGACGATCCGGTCGCAGAAGTTCGACACGAGGTTCAGGTCGTGGCTGATGAAGATCAGGCCCATGCCGCGCTCGGACACGAGCTTGTTCATGATCTCCAGCACCTGAAGCTGGACCGAGACGTCGAGCGCCGAGGTCGGTTCGTCCGCGATCAGGATCTGCGGGTCCGGGATCAGCATCATGGCGATCATGATCCGCTGGCCCATCCCGCCCGAGACCTCGTGCGGGTAGAGGTCGAAGACCCGCTCCGGGCTGCGGATCGAGACCGCGTCGAGCATCTCGAGCGCCTTTTCGCGGGCGACCTTCTTCGAGACCCTCTCGTGCGTCATCAGCGCTTCGGTGATCTGGCGGCCCACGGTCATCACCGGGTTCAGCGAGAACTTGGGGTCCTGCATGATCATCGAGGCGTGGTGGCCGCGCAGGTCGCGCATCTGCTTCTCGGAAGCCTTCAGCACGTCGGTGCCGGTCATCACGAGGCGGTCGGCCTCGATCTGCCCCGGGGGCCGGATCAGGCGCAGGATGGCGCGGCCCGTCATCGACTTGCCGGAGCCGCTCTCGCCGACGATCCCGAGCCGCTCGCGGCCGAGGGTGAAGGAGATGCCGCGGACGGCGTCGAAGATGCCGGAGCGGGTCGGGAACTTCACCCAGAGGTTCTCGACGTCGAGGAGGGTGTCGGTCATGCCGCGACCTCCGAATTGTAGTGCGAAGGGCTGCGCCCTCCCTCGGGTGGGCGGCCATGCTTCGAGGTCGGCATGGCGGCGTCGTGCTGCATGTCGGTGGTTCGGTGCGCGCGGTGAGAGTGCGCCCTCCCGGGGGGGAGGGAGGGCGCGGCCCGGCGTGCCGCCGGGCCAGCACGGTTCGAACGGGGTGCCTTATTCATCATTCGCCCCCCTTCGGATCGAGCACATCCCGCAGCCCGTCGCCGATCAGGTTGAACGCGAGCGACAGCGAGAAGATCGCGAGGCCGGGGATCGTCGCGACCCACCAGTAATCGAGGATGTACTTCCGCCCCTCGGCCACCATCGCGCCCCATTCGGGCGACGGCGGCTGCGCGCCGAGGCCGAGGAAACCGAGGCCCGCGGCGGTCAGGATGATCCCGGCCATGTCGAGCGTCACCCGCACGATCAGCGAGGAGATGCAGAGCGGCCAGATGTGCCGCACGATGATCCGGATCGGCCCGGCGCCCTGCAGCCTGACGGCCGCGATGAAATCCGAATTCCGGATGGTCAGCGTCTCGGCCCGCGCGATCCGCGCATAGGGCGGCCATGCGGTCAGCGCGATGGCGAGCACCGCGTTCTCGATCCCCGCACCAAGCGCGGCGACGAAGGCCAGCGCCAGGACGAGGCGTGGAAAGGCGAGGAAGATGTCCGTCGCCCGCATCAGGATCGTGTCCGTCACGCCGCCGACATATCCGGCGATCGTGCCGATCATCAGCCCGACGAGCGGCGCGATGGCCGCCACCAGTAACACGATGTAGATCGAGATCCGCGCCCCGTAGAGCAGCCGGGAGTAGATGTCCCGCCCGAGGCTGTCGGTGCCGAAGATGTGGCCTTCCCACCCCGGGGGCTTCAGCCGCCCGGCGAGGTCCTGGGCGTAGGGATTGTCCGTCGCCAGCAGCGGCGCGAAGATCGCGCTGAGGATCAGGAAGATCAGGATCCCGAGGCCGATCATCGTCAGCGTGTTGCCCCGCATCGTCAGCCAGCCCTGATAGACCGAGGCCGCACGCGCCTGACGGCGCGAGGTCGGCTCTTCGGCCAGCAGCCATGCCTTGAGGGTGGATGGTTCGGTCGCCGTGCTCATTTCGACCTCGGATCAAAGAAGCGGTAGAGGAGGTCCGAGAAGATGTTCAGACCGACGAAGATGACGCCGATGACAACGGTGCCGCCCAGCACGGCGTTCATGTCGTTGGCCAGCAGCGATACGGTGATGTAGCTGCCGATCCCGGGCCAGGCGAAGATGATCTCGGTCAGGACCGAGCCTTCCAGCAGGTTGGCATAGCTTAGCGCGATCACGGTGATGAGCTGGATGCGGATGTTGCGGAAGGCGTGGCGCCAGATCACGTTCCATTCGGACAGGCCCTTGACCCGCGCGGTGGTGACGTATTCCGACGACAGCTGCTCCAGCATGAAGCTGCGGGTCATCCGGGAGATGTAGGCGAGGCTGAAGTAGCCCAGCAGGCAGGCCGGCAGGATGATGTGCGAGAACGCGTTCCGGAACACGTCCCATTCCCCGCGCAGGGCGCTGTCGAGCAACAGCATGCCGGTGATCGGCTCCACGATGCCGTCGAAGAAGATGTCGACCCGACCGGGCCCCGCGACCCAGCCGAGAATGCCGTAGAAAACCAACAACCCCATCAGGCCCAGCCAGAAGATGGGCATCGAATACCCGATCAGCCCGACAAAGCGCGCGGTCTGGTCGATCCACGACCCCCGCTTCACCGCCGCCATGACGCCGAGCGGCACGCCCAGCACGACGCCGAAGAAGGTGCCAATGGTGGCCAGTTCCAGTGTCGCCGGGAAGACCCGGGCGATGTCCTCGGCCACGGGCATCCCGGTGCGGATGGAGCGGCCGAAATCGCCCTGCAGCACGTCGAGGATGTAGATCCCGAACTGCACCAGCAGCGGCTGGTCGAGCCCGAGCTGGCGATAGACCTCGTCATATTGCGCCTGGCTGGCGCGTTCGCCGACCACGGCCAGCACCGGGTCGATGGGCATCACCCGGCCGATCATGAAGGTCACGAACAGCAGGCCCAGCAGGGTGACCGCGATGGTCAGCAGCGTGCCGAGCAGCTTCTTCAGCCATTTCGGCAGCAGCGGCTGCCGGGGGGCATTGGTGGTGGATGACGTCATGGGCGGCCTCCGCGCTCGGCACCTCGGACGGGTGCCGGAGGATGCGCCCCGGCCCCGGCGGTCCGCGGCATTCGCCCTGCCCCGGTCCGGTCGTTCTGAACTTTTACCATATCCACTCGCCCCAAGGTGAAACGGGCGACAGAAGCCGCCCGTCCACAGGTTTCCCGGTCCGGGTGATTACTTCGTGATCACCCAGTAGGACACCGCTGTCGTCGCGCCACCCGCGACGAAATTCTCGACATCGTCGTCCATCGCGTTCTGTTCGATCTGCTGGAACATCACGCCGAAGGGGCTGCGCTGCTGATGCTCGCGCTGGATCTCGCGGTACATCTCGGCGCGCGCCGCGGTGTCGTTCTCGACCACGGCGGCCTGCGTCTTCTGCGACATCTCGGGGATGTCCCAGGCGTTCCGCCATGCGAGGTAGCCGGTGTTGCCTGCCTCGTCCGAATTGTCGGGGTTCTCGGCGAAGGTGGCGGCGTTGGTGTTCGGGTCCGGATAATCCGGGCCCCATGCGCCGAGATAGATGTCATGCTCGCGCGCGCGGTAGCGGTCGAGTGTCTGCGCCCCGGTGCCGACGACCAGCTCCACGTCGCAGCCCAGCTGGCCCCAAGTGTTCTGCAGCGACTGGCCGATGTCCATCCGGTCCTGCGCGTCGCGCACCGAGATCTTGATCGGGCCGCAATCCGGGAAACCGGACTCCGCCAGCGCCGCCTTGGCCGCGTCCATGTCGTAGGAGTAAGGCTTCTCCTCGAGCGCGCCGAGGAAGGTCAGCGGCAGGAAGGCCTGGTGCACGGTGTACTGCCCCTTGAGGAAACTGTTCGCCATGCCCTCGTAATCGACCGCGTATTTCAGCGCCTCGAGGACCTTCTGATCGGACAGCATCTCGTTCTTCTGGTTTGCCGAGAAATACATCAGCCGGCCGCGCAGCTCGTCCACGACCTTGACTCCCTCGACGCCGTCCAGCCCCGCCACATCCTCGGGCGAGAGGTTGCGCGCGATGTCGATGTCGCCGCGTTCCAGCATCAGGCGCTGCGTCGCGCTTTCCTGGATGTGCTGGACGACCACCCGCTCCATCGGCGGCGTTTCACCGTGATAGTTCGGGTTCAGGTCCAGCATCACGCTTTCGTTCGGCTTCCACTGGGCCACCTTGTAGGGGCCGGAGCCGGCGGAGTTGGTGCGCAGCCATTCGTTGCCCATGTCGCCGTCGACCTCGTTGGCCATGACGGTTTCCTTGTCCACGATCCCGCCGATGGTGGCAGTCAGGCAGTTCAGCACGAAGGACAGCGCGTATTCCTTGTCCAGCGTCACCTCGACGGTGTTCTCGCCGGTCACCTTCACACGGTCTTCCACGTTCTCGGGGCTGAAGCCGAACTGCGTCAGGATGAACGACGGCGTCTTGTTCAGCTTGACCGCGCGCTGGAGGGAGAACGCCACGTCCTCGGCGGTCACCGGGTTGCCGGAGGAAAAGACATGGCCCTCGGCGATGGTGAAGGTGATGGTCTTGCCGTCCTCGCTCAGCTCCCAGCTTTCCGCGACCTGCGGCTCATAGCCGGCGTCGAGGTCCATCGGGTCGAAGTTCACCAGCTTCTCGTAGACGTTGCGCGACACGTCGGCACCGGCGAATTCGAAGCTTTCCGCCGGGTCGAAGGTTTTCATGTCGTCGATGCGGTTGGCGATCACCAGCATGTTGTCCGGCGTCTCGGCCAGCGCCAGCGGGGCGGTGCTGCCAAGCAGCGCGGCGCCGATGGCCAGCGCGGTCAGGCTTCTGAAGGTTGTCATGTCGATACTCCCAGTTGGTTGGCATTCGTCGGCGTTCGCGCCGATCACTCTCCCCACGTCTTGCGCAGCACGCGCAACCAGTTCCCGTGGGTCAATTTCGTCATCAGGGCGGTGTCGACGCCGTGATCGGCCATTGCCGCCCGCAGATTGGGCAGCCCGGCGCAATCGCCGATGTCCTTCGGCACCAACGCTCCGTCGAAGTCCGAGCCGAGGCCGACCCGGTCCTCGCCCAGAAATTTTATCAGATGGTCAAGGTGCCGCAGCAGGACGTCAAGCCCGAAATCCGAATTCATCCGCCCGTCCGGCCGCAGAAACCCGGAGGCGAGGTTGATCCCCACCATCCCGTCGCTTTCGGCGATCTGGGACAGCTGCCGGTCGGTCAGGTTGCGCGCATGGGGGCAGACGGCGTAGGCGTTGGAATGGGTGGCGACCAGCGGCGCGTCGGACAGCGCGGCGACATCGTCCATCCCCTTCTCGTTCAGGTGGCTGAGGTCGATCATGATCTTCAGCCGGTTGCATTCCTTCACCAGCCGCTTGCCCGCCTCGGTCAGACCAGCCCCGATGTCGCCGGTGGAGGGATAGCGGAACGGCACACCTTCGCCAAAGATCGTCGGACGCGACCAGACCGGGCCGAGCGAACGGAGGCCGCGGGCGTGAAATTCCTCCAGCTCGGCGCAGTCGGGGCCGATCGCCTCCGCGCCCTCGATGTGGATGACCGCCGCCATCCGCTCACCCTCCAGCGCGACGCCGATCTCGCCCGCGCTGCGACAGATGGTGATCGCGCCGGCGTTCTCCAGATCCGAGAAGACCTCGAAGCCGCGGTTCACGAAATCCAGCGCGTAAGGCTGGTCCAGCATCCCCGGCAGCGGGAAGTCGTAATCGCCCGTCGCCTCCTCCATCCGGTCGGCGCTGCCCTTCGGGCTGGGGACGAAGATGGCGAAGAAGCCGCCGCCGAATCCGCCTGCGCGCGCGCGGGGCAGGTCAATGTGCCCGGCGTCGTAGCCCTGCACGATGTCTGCCACTGTGGCCTTGCCCATCAGGATCTTGAGAACGGTGTCGTTGTGTCCGTCGAAAAACGGAGGGCTCAGCTCTGCGGCCATGCGTACCTCGGGCAGAATGGGGCGAGCGCCGTCGGCAGACGCGCTCATCCCGGGGAGCCTGCGACAGAACGAAACGGCAATGCAAGCCTTCCCCCTGCGGCAGGTGCCCGGCAGGCGGGTTTCGGAAAGGAAAATGGGCATGTGCCCCTTGACCTTCCAGTCGCTGGAAACCTTATCTCGGGTATCGGAGGACATCAGGTCCCCCCGATGACACAGGAGCTGTCCGCATGCAGACCCTCAACCTGACCGTCCAGAACCTCAGCTGCGCCGGGTGCGCGGGCCGCGCGGAGCGTGCCCTCTCCGGTGTGCCGGGCGTGACGGGCGCGAAGGTCAACCTTGCCGCCGAAACCGCATTGGTGGAATTCCACGCGCCCGCCTCTCCCGCCGCCCTGGCCGAAGCGCTGGAGGGTGCCGGCTATCCCGCCCGCCGCGCCGAAACGCGCTTCGCCATCGAGGGGATGACCTGCGCCGGATGCGCCGGCCGCGCGTCCCGCGCGATGGAGGCGCTGCCGGGCGTGCTGTCGGCGGATGTGAACGTTGCGACCGAAACCGCCACCGTCCGCTATCTCGAAGGCGCGGTCGTTCCCGCCGACATCGCCGCCGCCAGCGCCGCCGCCGGCTATCCGGCCCGGCCCCAGGGCGAGATGCCCGAGGCCGAGGATCGAAAGGCGGGTGAGGCGGCGGTGCTGAAACGGGCAACCCTGTTGGCCGCGCTGCTAGCCCTGCCCGTCTTCCTCGTCGAGATGGGCGGCCACCTCTTCCCGCCGCTGCATCACTGGATCGAGATGACCATGGGCGAACAGACCTCGCGCGTGCTCCAGTTCCTGCTGACGTCTGCCGTCCTCTTCGGCCCCGGGCTGCGGTTCTACCGCATCGGCCTGCCCGCCCTCTTCCGCGGCACGCCCGAGATGAATTCGCTCGTCGCGCTCGGCACGCTCGCGGCCTGGGGGTACTCCACCGTCGTCACCTTCGCCCCGTTCCTCGTGCCCGAGGCGGCGCGCGCGGTCTATTTCGAATCAGCCGCCGTGATCGTCGTGCTGATCCTGCTGGGCCGCTGGCTGGAGGCCCGCGCGAAGGGCCGCGCCGGCGCCGCGATCCGCAAGCTGATCGGCCTGCGCCCCCGCACCGCCCGGGTGGAGCGCGACGGACAACCGGTGAAGATCCCCGTCGACGCCGTGGCGGTCGGCGACGTGATCCTGCTGCGCCCGGGCGAGACGGTGCCGGTCGATGGCACGGTCCTGTCGGGCGGCAGCCACGTGGACGAAAGCATGCTGACGGGCGAACCCCTGCCGGTGTCCAAGACCGAGGGCGACGCGGTCACCGGGGGCACGGTGAACGGCACCGGCGCCCTGCGCCTGCGGGCCGAGAAGATCGGCCGCGACACGGCGCTTGCCCGGATCGTCGCGATGGTGGAGGAGGCGCAGGCGACGCGCCTGCCGATCCAGTCGCTGGTGGACCGGATCACGCTGTGGTTCGTGCCCGCCGTGCTGGGCGTGGCGCTGCTGACCTTCCTCGTCTGGCTGGCGGTCGGTCCGTCCCTGCCGCTGGCGATCACCGCCGCCGTCTCGGTCCTCATCATCGCCTGTCCCTGCGCCATGGGGCTGGCGACGCCCACCTCGATCGTCGTCGGCTCCGGCCGGGCGGCCAGCTTCGGCGTCCTGTTCCGCCGGGGCGACGCGCTGCAATCGTTGCAGGGCGTGAAGGTGGTGGCCTTCGACAAGACCGGCACCCTGACCGAGGGGCGCCCGGTGGTGACCGGGGTGACCCCCGCGAACGGCGTAAGCGAGACGGAGGTGCTGCGCCTCGCCGCCGCCGCCGAGGCGGGATCGGAGCACCCCCTCGCCCGCGCGGTGGCTGAAGAGGCCGCGGCGCGCGGCCTGACGGCCCTGCCCGACGCGCAGGACATGCAGGCCGATCCGGGCTTCGGACTGTCGGCCACGGTCGAGGGGCACGCGGTGACCATCGGCGCGGCGCGGATGATGCGGCGCGAGGGGATCGACATCGCCCCGCTCGCCGATGCCGCCGACCGTCTGGCCGCACAGGGCGGCACGCCGGTCTACGTCGCGCTCGACGGCGTGGCGGCGGCGCTGATCGGGGTGGCCGACCGGGTGAAGCCCTCGGCCGCCGTCGCCGTGGCCGCGCTGCGGGCACGCGGGATCCGCGTCGCACTCCTGACTGGCGACACCAGCGCCAGCGGCCGCGCCGTGGGATCCGATCTGGGCGTCGACGAGGTGCGGGCCGAACTGCTGCCCGGCGACAAGCCCGAGGCGGTCGAGGCGCTGCGCCTGTCCCACGGGCCGGTGGCCTTCGTCGGCGACGGGATCAACGACGCCCCGGCGCTGGCGCGGGCGGATGTCGGCATCGCCATCGGCACCGGCACCGACATCGCCATCGAAAGCGCCGACGTGGTGCTGATGTCGGGCGATCCGCTGGGCGTCGCCACGGCGCAGGAGGTCTCGTCCCGCGTGATGGCGAACATCCGCGAGAACCTGTTCTGGGCCTTCGGCTACAACGTGCTGCTGATCCCGGTGGCGGCGGGGCTGCTCTACCCGGCCTTCGGGCTGATGCTGTCGCCGATGCTCGCGGCCGGGGCGATGGCGCTGTCGTCGCTCTTCGTGCTGGGCAACGCGCTGCGGCTGCGGCTGATCCGCCCGCCGCTGGGCCACGCGGCCCCGGCCGCCGTCCCGCAGGCGGAGACCCCGCGGCGGGAGACGGCGCCGGCGGAATGAGGGGGATAGGATGAACATCAAGGACGCCGCCCTGCGCACCGGGCTGCCGCCCAAGACGATCCGGTATTACGAGGACATCGGCCTTGTCGCGCCCGCGCGGCGCGACAACGGCTACCGGGATTACTCGGACACCGACATGCACACGCTGGCCTTCCTCGGCCGGGCCCGCTCTCTCGGCTTCTCGATCGAGGATTGCCGCGCGCTGCTCGCGCTCTACGACGACCGGCAGCGCACTTCCGCCGAGGTGCGCGAGATCGCGCGCGACCACCTGCAACGGATCGAGACCAAGATCGCGGAGCTGGAGGCGATGCGCGAGACGCTAAGCGGGCTGGTCGAGGCCTGCCACGGCGACACACGGCCCGACTGCCCGATCCTCTCCGACCTGGCTTCCGACATCCACTAGGCGCGGCCGGGCGGGTGCGCGCCCCGCGTGCCGATGGCGCCCTTTCTCCCCCCGGGGGAGAGGGCCGGGGCGAGGGCGCGGCCCCGCGCCGAGGCATCTTGATCCCCGACCGGAAACGGTGCGTTATGCTCACGGACGGCCCACGCTCCCGCGCCGCCGGCCAGGCCGGAGCGCGGCGCCTCGGGCAAACCGGAGCAGACAGATCGAACCCAAGAGCGATACATTCGCCCCTTTCGCCAATCCGAACTTCCGTGCGCTCTGGCTGGCTTCGCAGACCTCGAACCTTGGCGGGCTGGTCCAGATGGTGGGCGCGGGCTGGCTGATGACGTCGCTGGCCGGCAGCAGCGCCATGGTGGCGCTTGTGCAGGCGTCGAACACCCTGCCGATCATGGTCTTCTCGCTCATCGCGGGCGCGCTGGCCGACAGTTTCGACCGGCGCCGGATCCTGCTGGGCGCGCAGGTCTTCATGTTCGTCGTTTCGGTCGCGCTGGCGATCAGCGCCTTCTTTGGCCTGCTGGGGCCCTGGGGCCTGCTGGGCTTCACCTTCGCGATCGGCTGCGGCATGGCGCTCTACAACCCGTCGTGGCAGGCCAGCATGGGCGACATCGTCATCCGCCGGGACCTGTCTTCGGCGGTGACGCTGAACGCCATGGGGTTCAACCTGATGCGCTCGGTCGGGCCGGCGCTCGGCGGGCTTCTTGTGGCGGTGGCGGGGGCGGCCTCGGCCTTCGCGTTCAACGCGGTGACCTACCTGCCGGTGATGGTTGCGCTGTGGCGCTGGCAGCCGCCCGCGCGGGACGAACGCCTGCCGCGCGAACCGCTCCGGCAGGCGCTTGGCGCCGGGCTGCGTTATGTCTCGATGTCGCCGCACCTGCTGCGAGTGCTGGCACGCGGCGGGCTGTTCGGCTTCGCCGCCTCCTCGGCGCTGGCGCTGCTGCCGCTCGTGGCGCGGGACATGCTGGACGGCACGGCAGTGACCTACGGCCTGCTGCTGGGGTTCTTCGGGCTGGGCGCGATCGGCGGCGTGCTGGTGAACAGCCGCCTCAGGGCGCGGTTCCGGAACGAACACATCGTCACGGCCACCTTCCTCGGCTTCGCCGCCGGGCTGGCGATCCTCGCCCTCGGGCGGCACATCGCGGTCAGCGGGCTGGGGCTGCTCGTCGCCGGGGCCTGCTGGGTGCTGGCGCTGTCGCTGTTCAACGTCTCCGTGCAGATGTCGACGCCCCGCTGGGTGGTGGGCCGGGCGCTGTCCTTCTACCAGACCGCCACCTTCGGCGGCATGGCGCTCGGCGCGTGGATCTGGGGCCTGACGGCGGAGCACCATTCGCTCACCACCGCGCTATTGGTGTCGGCGGCGGTGCTGCTGGCAGGGGCCTTCGCGGGCCGCTGGATCGGGCTGGCGGAGTTCGGGGCGCTGGACCTCGACCCGCTGAACACCTTCCGGGAGCCGGAACTGAGGCTCGACCTGCGGGCACGGTCGGGTCCGATCGTCATCATGATCGACTACCTGATCGACGAGGCCGACACCGACGCCTTCCTCGCCGCGATCCACCGCCGCCGGCGAGTCCGGATCCGGGACGGGGCGCGGAACTGGGCCCTGCTGCGCGACCTCGAGAACCCGGACCGCTGGAGCGAACGGTTTCACGTCGCCACCTGGAACGACTACCTGCGGCACAACGCGCGGCGGACGAAATCCGACCTCGAGGGCTACGAGGCGCTGGTGGCGCTGCACCGGGGCCCCGGGCGGCCCGTGGTGCACCGGCTGATCGAACGCCAGACCGTGCCGCTGCACGAGGATCTGGTGCTGAAGCCGCTGCCGCCGGAGATCGGACAGCACTGAACGTGTGACATTGACCCTGCTGCGGCAAGCGCGGAGAGACCCGGGGCGCTGCCCCGGACCCCGGAGTATTTACGACCACAGGAACGGGGGATCCGCGCGGGGCGGTCAGTGGCGCACGAGATCGCGGAGGGTTTCGGCCTCGTCCCCGTCGCAGAGATGCGCGTCGTGGAGGCGCTCGTAGAGCGCGGCGACGGCGCGGTAGATGCCGTGTTCGGGGTGGTCCGGGCCGATGAAGTCGGCAATCTCATGCATCTCGCTCACCCAACGGCCGGATTTCGGGAGCATCCCGGGGATCGAACGGGCGAAGTCCCGGGCCAGCCCCGGCTGGCTGACGCCAAGCTCCGCCATCAGCTGTTCCTCCACCCCCGCCCGGCTGGCCGCGAGCATCATCGTCGCGCCGAGCGCGGCGAGGCCCTTGGTGATCCCCGCGTAGGAGAGCTTGAGCGCCGAGGCCTCGCCCACGGGGCCGTGCAGCACTTCGGTCCGCAGGCCATAGGCGCGTAGCCCCGCCACCTCTGCCGCGCCGGCGCCCGAGAGGTAGAGCACCGGGTCGCCGCTGTCCGAGGGGGGTGGGCCGATGATCCCGCCGTCGCTGAAGCGCATCCCGGCACCTTCGGCGATCCGACCGATCCGCCGCGCGCGTTCGGGGGTGATCGCGTTGAGATCGGCGTAAAGCGCCCGCGCGCCGGGATTGGCGGCGGCGACGCGTTCGGCGGTGGCCTCGGCGTGCTCTGGCGAGACCACGGAGAGGATCATGTCGGCCTGCCCCAGCTCGTCCCAGCCGGCGTGCACCATCCCCGCCTTGCGGGCGCGGTCGAGGCTGGCCTGCGAGCGGTCTTCGAGGGGTACGATGACGCGGCAGCCGTGCGCGGTCAGCCGGGCGCCGATGCCGGCGCCCATCATGCCGGGCGCGGTCAGGGCGATGGTGAGCGGGTTGGGCATGGCGGGATCCTCCTGCCCCCATCCCGCGCCTCATGCCCCGTCAAGTCAAGGGGCGGCCTATTCAGCCGCCCCCTGCGCCGGTTCCGTGCCGATGAAGCCCCCGGACTGCCGCGCCCAGAGTTCGGCGTAGATGCCGCCGCGCTTGAGCAGGGCGGGATGGCTGCCGTCCTCCACCACCCGGCCCCGGTCGAGCACGACGATCCGGTCCATCTGGGCGATGGTGGACAGCCGGTGCGCGATGGCGATCACCGTCTTGCCCTGCATCACGCCGTAAAGCGCCGTCTGGATCGAGGCCTCAACCTCGGAATCCAGCGCCGAGGTCGCCTCGTCCAGGATCAGGATCGGCGCGTCCTTGAGGATCATCCGGGCCAGCGCGATGCGCTGCCGCTGCCCGCCGGAAAGCTTCACCCCGCGTTCCCCGACCTGCGCGTCGTAGCCCGCGCGCCCCTTCGGATCGCGCAGATCCGCGATGAAGGCGTCGGCCTCGGCCCGCTGCGCGGCGCGGATCATCTCGGCCTCGGTCGCGCCGGGGCGGCCGTAGAGGATGTTCGCCCGCACCGAGCGGTGCAGGAGCGAACTGTCCTGGCTGACCATGCCGATCCGGTGGCGCAGCGACTCCTGCGTCACGCGGGCGACGTCCTGCCCGTCGATCAGGATGCGCCCGGTTTCCACGTCACGGAACCGCAGCAGCAGGTTCACGAGGCTCGACTTGCCCGCACCCGACCGGCCGACGAGGCCCACCTTCTGGCCCGCCGGGATCGTCAGGCTCACCCGGTCCAGCCCGCCGCTGCCGCGCCCGTAATGGTGGCTGACGCCCTCGAACCGGATCTCGCCGCGGTCCAGCCGCAGCGCGGGGGCACCGGGGACGTCGCGTACCCCCTGCTCCACCGCGATGGAGCGCAGGCCCTCGCGGATCACGCCGGCATGTTCGAAGAGCCGGATCGCCACCCACATGATCCAGCCGGACATCCCGTTCAGCCGGATGGTCAGCGCCACGGCGGCGGCCACCTGCCCGACGCTCGCCGCGCCCTGCGTCCAGAGCCAGACGGCGGGCGCCACCACGCCGACGATCAGCAGGCCGTTCAGCACGTTGAGGCCGAAGGTCATCTCGGTCATCAGCCGCAGGAAGCGCTGGAACCTGAGCCGCAGGCGCCGCATGGCGGAGAGCGCGTAATCCTCCTCCTTGTCGCCATGCGCAAAGAGCTTGACCGTTTCGATGTTGGCATAGGCGTCCACCACGCGCCCGGTCGCCAGCGAGCGCGCGTCGGAGTGCCGTTCCGAGGCGTCGGCGGTGCGGATCGCGATCCGCCACGTGTAGCCGAGGTAGAGCACCAGCCAAATTGCCAGAGGCAGGATCAGCAGCGGATGCACGTCGCCCAGGATCAGCGCCGCGCCCAGCATGTAGGAGGCCGCGAACCACAGCGCCTCGAAGGCCATGTAGATCGAATCCTCCACCGCCGGGCCCATCTGCATCACCCGGTTCGACAGCCGCCCGGCGAAGTCGTTCTGGAAGAACGAGGCGGACTGCCCCAGCATGTGCTTGTGCGCCCGCCACCGCGCCTGTTCCGACAGGTTCGACGACAGTGTCTGCCCCAGCAGCAGCGCATTCAGGCCGATGAAGGCGGGCCGCAGCAGCAGGATGAAGAGCGCGACCAGAACCGCCTCCAGCCCGTGCTCCGCCCAGAAGGCGGCGGGGCCGGCGGCATTCATCAGGTCGATCAGCCGGCCGCCGTAGAAGATCAGCCCGCCCTCGATCAGCGCGACCAGCAGGCCGGACAGCGCGATCCAGAGGACGAGGTGACGAAATGGCGCGATCTGGGTCTTGAGGTAAGCCCAAAGGGTGCCGGGGGGCGTGCCCTCGGGTACATTGGCGAAGGGATCGACGAGGTTTTCGAAGAAGCGGTACATGCGGCCCTCCAGCAGGGCGAAAAGGTCGGGAAGCGAACGGGGGTGGCGCAGGGCCAGCCCATACCAAGGACCGGCCGAACTCAGGCGCGGTAGAACATCCTTGGCGTCTCCATTCGCATGCCTCCTGCATGTATGCGCGGCCGGGATAGCCCGGATCGGCCCGCAAGGGAACCCCGAAAATGACAGAGTGTCGCAGGGCGGCACGGGGCCGCCGGAGGCCGGGATGGACGTCGCCCTGCCCGGTTGCTACGCATGGGCGGACAGACAGGGAGGCGCGGCCATGCCCCACGACCACGGACACGACCATAGCGAACTGGACGACATGACCGCCCGGGTGATGGCGCTGGAGACGCTGCTGAGCGCCAAGGGTCTCGTGGACCCTGCCGCGCTGGACGAGATCATCGAGACCTACGAGACCCGCGTCGGTCCCCGCAACGGCGCCGCCGTCGTCGCCCGCGCCTGGAGCGATCCCGAGTTCCGCGACTGGCTTGAGCGCGACGCGACCGCCGCGATCGGATCGATGGGGTTCACCGGGCGGCAGGGCGAACACATGATGGCCGTCTTCAACACGGCCGAGCGGCACAACATGGTCGTCTGCACGCTCTGCTCCTGCTACCCGTGGTCGGTTCTGGGGATGCCTCCGGTCTGGTACAAGTCGTTGCCCTACCGCGCCCGCGCCGTCCGCGAACCGCGCGCCGTACTGGCGGAGTTCGGGGTGACGCTGCCCGAAGGCACCTCCGTCCGGGTGTGGGATTCGACGGCCGAAATGCGCTACCTCGTCGTGCCGATGCGCCCCGAGGGGACCGAGGGGATGTCGGCCGAAGACCTCGCCAGGCTCGTCACGCGGGATTCCATGGTCGGCACCGGCCTCGCGCTCGCGCCGGAGGCCGCATGAACGGGCCGCACGACATCGGCGGGCATCACGGCGTCGGACCGATCGACCCGGCGACGCACCACGGCCATTACCACCCCGGCGAAACGTGGGAGCCGCGCGCGATGGCGATCACCGTTGCTGCGGGCTTCGGCGGCCACTGGACGATCGACGAAAGCCGCTTCGCGCGCGAGGACCGGCCGCCGCAGGAATATTTCACGCTGGGCTATTTCGGCATCTGGCTGGCCGCGCTGCAGCGCCTGCTGGCCGAGCGCGGGCTGGTGACCGAGGCCGAGCTGGCGGGCGGACCGCTGGAAAACGGCACGGTGCCGCCCAAGGCCTGCCTCTCCGCCGACCAGGTGGCGGCGGCGCTGGCCCGGGGCGGGCCGGTGGACCGCGACCCCGGCGGGCGGCAACCGGCCTTCGCCCCCGGCGACCTTGTGCGGACGCGGAACCTCCAGCCGCGCGGTCACACCCGCCTGCCCGGCTATGCCCGCGACAAGGTGGGGCGGATCGCCCATGTGCAGGGCTTCCACGCCTTCGCCGACGACAGCGCCAAGGGCGACCGGGCGGCGGCGGAATGGCTCTACACTGTCGTCTTCGACGCCGAAACGCTCTGGGGCATGGCCGAGGGCGCGGGGGACGAGGTCACGTGCGATGCATGGGAGCCCTATCTTGAGCGCGCCTGAAACCCTGCGGATCCCCGGGATCAGGGAGGGGGAGAGCGCGCCGTGGTTCGCGGAGCCATGGCAGGCCAAGGCGGTGGCGCTGACGGTCTCGCTTCACGCGGCGGGCGTCTTCGCATGGTCCGAATGGGCCGAGGCGCTGTCGGCGCGGCTGCACGGCGACGTGGCGCTGCCGGACAGCGCGGCGGGCGCGGCGCATGTGGCGCAGTATTACACCGCCTGGCTGGGCGCGCTTGAGGAGATGGTGGCGCGCGCGGGGCTGGCGGATGCCGATGCGATCCGCGCGGCGACCGACACATGGCAGCGGGCCGCGCTGGCCACGCCGCACGGCACGCCGATCCTCTACGAAAGGGGCCTTGGCTCAGACTGACGCGGGCCGCCCCAGCACCGCACCCGCGTCGCCCGGTGCCATCCCCAGCCCCCGCCGCAACGCCGCGACCTCCCGCACCCGGGCTGCGTTGTCCGTTGCACGACTGCCGTCCGCCATATGCAACGAGTTCTCGAACCCGACCCGCGCGTGCCCGCCGAGCGCCATCGCGGCGGCCAGCACCCGGCTTTCCCCGGCGCCAAAGGCGCAGGCCATCCACGTGCAGGGCAGGCCCTCCGTCTCGGCCAGAAACGCAGCGAGGCGGCGGGCCGGCGTGCCGCCGCCGTCAGGATAGCTCCCGACCACGAAGATCAGCGACAGCGGCGCGGCCGGCAGGCGGCCGGACCCGACCAGCGCGCGCAGGCGCGCGGCGTCCTCCGGCGTGTAGATGATATGCTGGATGCCCACCCCTGCCTCCGCCATGTCACGGTAAAAGGCCAGCGCCGCAGCCTCCTCTGCGCACAGTTCCCGCAGCGCGCAGGAGGCGAAGTCGGGCGCGGCCTCCCGCACCACGCGCATCTGCTGTTCGGGCGTGTAGCGCCCGATCGACTCCGTCGTGATCTGCACCGCGAGGCCCGGCGCGCGGGTGCCAATCTCCTGCGCCAGTTCCCGGTACGCGCCGGCGTCCAGCAGGTGGCCGCCACTCGCGTCCCGCAGGTGGACATGGACGGCCTCCGCCCCCTCCGCCTGAGCATCGACGGCGCAAGCGACCGTCTCGGCCATTGTGATCGGGAGGGCCGGGTGATCGGCCTTGCCGCGGCGGCCGCCGTTCGGGGCCAGCATGATCGTCGTCAACGGATCCTCCTGCCTTGCGCCCGCTCACGCGCGGGCGGCGCGATGTTACGGTCTGCGACCCTTCTGCGCGAAACCCTGCCGACACTCCAGAGGCTTGCGGAACCGCGACCGCGCGCAGGTGTTGTCGCGTCGTCCCAGCGGGCCGGACGGCGCCGCGGAACTGCAAGAAAGGAAGTAAAGATGATCAAGCGTATTGCCATTGCATCCACGATCGGCGCCCTGACCGCGACCACCGCGCTGGCCGCGACGGACGCCACCGCGACGACCGACCTCAACCTCCGCGCCGGTCCGGGACCCAAGGCCGAGATCATCAGCGTGATCCCCGGCGAAGCCATGGTGTCGGTCGAGCAATGCGCCTCGAACAGCCAGTGGTGCCGTGTGTCCTATGACGGCCAGCAGGGCTGGGCCTATGGCGCCTACCTGAACGCGCCGGTGCAGGGCGCCGAGCCGATGGCGGTCTACGAGAACCGTGAGCAGCTGCAGATCGAGACCGTCGAGGTCGAGGACGAGGAAGCGGAGATCGGTGGCGCCCTCGCCGGCGGCACCATGGGCGGAATCATCGCGCTCGCCGCAGCCGGCGGCCCCGCCACCGTCGCCGCCGCCATTGGCGCCGGTATCTTCACCGGCGCGCTGAGCGCCGACGAGGAAAAGGTCGTCACCTACGTTCGCGAGAACCCGGTCGAGCCCGTTTACGTGCAGGGCGAAGTCGTGCGCGGCGTGACCATCCCGCAGGAAATCCAGCTGCAGGCGGTTCCCGAAAGCGAATACCAGTACGTCTACCTGAACGGCGTGCCCGCCGTGGTGAACGCCGATCGCCAGGTGGTGACGGTGATCCGCTAAGCGGTTAAAGCCGGGCGGCATTCCCCTGTCCCTGCCGCCCGCATCCGGGCATTTTCAGCCCGGCAGAGCGGCCCGTCCCCCAGGGGGCGGGCCGTCAGCATGTCAGGTGTTGAACAGGAAGTGCATGACGTCGCCGTCCTTGACGACGTAGGACTTGCCCTCGGCCCGCATCTTGCCGGCTTCCTTCGCGCCCTGCTCACCCTTGCCCGCGACGTAATCGTCGAAGGCGATGGTCTCGGCCCGGATGAAGCCCTTTTCGAAGTCGCCATGGATGACCCCCGCCGCCTGCGGCGCGGCGGTGCCCTGCCGGATGGTCCAGGCGCGCGCTTCCTTCGGGCCGACGGTGAAGTAGGTCTCGAGGTGCAACAACTCATAGCCGGCGCGAATCAGCCGGTCGAGCCCGGCTTCCTTCAGCCCCATCTCGTCCAGGAACATCTCCGCCTCTTCGGCTTCGAGCTGGCTGATCTCCTCCTCGATCCGGGCGGAGATGACGACGTGGCCCGCGCCCTGCGCCGCGGCCATCTGCGCCACGGCCTCGGAAAACGCGTTCCCGGTCGCCGCGTCCTCTTCGGCTACGTTGCAGACGTAAAGCACCGGCTTGGTGGACAGAAGCTGCAGCCCCTTCCACGCCTTGGCGTCCTCGGCCGAAACCTCGACGGTGCGTGCGGGCTGGCCCTCTTCGATCGCGGCCTGCGCAGCGGCCAGCAGGCGGTCCTGCTGCTGCGCCTCCTTGTCGTTGCCCTTGAGCTTGCGGACGAGGTTCGCGCGGCGCTTCTCGATCGACTCGAGGTCCGCCAGCATCAGTTCCGTCTCGATCACCTCGGCATCGGCGACCGGATCGACCCGGCCGTCGACATGGGTGATGTCCCCGTCCTCGAAGCATCGCAGGACATGGGCGATGGCATCGGTCTCGCGGATGTTGGCGAGGAACTGGTTGCCCAGCCCCTCCCCCTTCGACGCGCCCTTCACCAGCCCGGCGATGTCCACGAAGGTCATCCGGGCAGGGATGATGCTGGCCGAATGCGCGATCTCCGCCAGGGTGTAGAGCCGGGCGTCGGGCACGTTCACCTCGCCCACATTGGGCTCGATGGTGCAGAACGGAAAGTTGGCGGCCTGCGCGGCGGCGGTCTTCGTCAGCGCGTTGAACAGGGTCGACTTGCCGACATTCGGCAGCCCGACGATACCCATTCTGAAACCCATGGCAGACCTCTCTCGACAGGTGGGGGAATTGCGCGCGCATCTAGGGTGAGGGCGGTGGTGCGGTCAAGCCCCGGGGGGGGGCGTGGTACTGGATCTCGGTTGGCGCCGCAACTGAGCTTGGACACTGACGCAGCAGAGTCCGCCTCGAGCCCAACTGCCTGATGCTACGTAGAGCATGAACGTCTGCTATGCTAAGGAAACACCAGCAAAACGGCTCAGCGTTCCGGACTAGCGGTAATTGGCGCAACTGGGGCGAACGGCCCCTTCGTCCCGCATAGCGGACCTTCGACGGATTTGCCGTGTAGGTCCCCAGCGTCCGGGCAGAAGCATTTTTCCACCAACGTCCCCGTGAGCGCTCCCCCCGGAGCGATGGAGCCGCCGCCCCTCACCGTCCCCTGAACACCGGCTGCCGTTTCTCGAGGAACGCCCGCCGGGCCTCCTGCGCGTCTTCGCTCGCGAAGGCCCTGCGGATGTTGGCGACCTCGTAGCGGAGCTGCTGCTCCATATCGGTGCCGGCCTCGGCGCTGACGATCCCGCGCTTCAGGAGGCGCAGGGTGATCGGGGACCAGGCGCAGAGGGACTGGCAGTACTCCCGCAGCCGCGCGGCAAAATCGGCGTCGGCCACCGCCTCGCCCGCCAAGCCCCAGTCGACCGCCTCTGCGCCGGTGACGGTGCGGTTCTCCAGCATGAAGCGCATCGCCTTCTCGTGGCCCATGGCCTGCGGCAGGGTGATCGTCAGCCCCGCGTCGGGCGAGCCGCCGATCCGCGTGTAGCCCGCCATCAGCCGCGCGCTGTCCGCCACCAGCCGCACGTCGGCGGCCATGGCGAGGCCCAGACCAGCGCCGACCGCGACGCCGTTCACCCCGGCCACCACCGGCTTGTCGCAGCGCTTGCGGATGGCGAGCAGGAACTGCCCGACCCAGCCGATGTCGTCGAGCTGCGCCTCCATCGGGCTCTGCGGGGTGAAATCGGGCGCGCCGCTCAGGTCCAGCCCGGCGCAGAAGGCCGGCCCGGTTCCGGTGATCGCGACCACCCAGACGTTGTCGTCCTTCGCAGCCGCGTCAACCGCGCCGATCACGCCCCAGGCGAGCTCCTGGCTGATCGCGTTCATCTTGTCGGGGCGGTTCAGGGTGATGGTGCGGACATGGCCCTCGTCCGCGGTGGTCACGACATCGGTCATTGTGGGCCCTCCTCAGCGGCCTTTGAACTCGGGGGCGCGGCGTTCCATGAAGGACGCCATGCCCTCCTGGAAATCGCTCGTGCGGATCAGTTGCAGGAATTGCAGGTAGACGTGGTGGACATGGTCCTCGAACCCCTCCGAGAGACCCATCCGCATCAGCCGCTTGGACGACTGCACGGCGAGCGGGGCGTTGGCGGCGATCTCAGCCGCGAGGGCGCGGGCGCGGTCGGCGACCTCGGCATCGGGGACGACCTCGTCCACCAGCCCGAGGTCGAGGCTCTCGGTCGCGGTGAGCGTGCGCCCGGTAAAGATCAGCTTGGCGGCCTTGGACCAGCCCAGCAGGCGCGGCAGGAGCCATGTCCCGCCCGATTCCGGGACCACCCCCCGCTTGACGAAGGCAGCGGCCATTTTCGCTCCCCTGCCCGCGATCCGGATGTCGCAGCCAAGTGCGGTGTCCATCCCGTAACCCGCCGCCGGCCCGTTCAGAGCGCAGATCACCGGCTTGTCCATGGCGAATAACACCGTGGGCGGAGCGTTCCTGAGGTCGAGCGTGACGGGCAGGTCCCGTTGCGAGGCCTCGGAGCCGATCCCGTCGCCCTCGGTCGCGTCACGCAGGTCGAGCCCGGCGCAAAAGGCGCGGCCGGCGCCGGTGAGGATGACGACGCGCACCGCCTCGTCCTCGTTCGCCTGCACCAGCAGCAGGGCGAGGCGCGCGAGCATGGCACGCGTGATCGTGTTCATCCGGTCGGGGCGGTTGAGGGTCAGGGTCGCGATGCCTTCGGAGACCTCGTAGAGGACTTCCTCGGTGTCGGTCGGGCTGGCGTCCATGGGCGGTGGTCTCCTCCGGGTCGGGTGCAGGCAGAGCATGGCACCCTTCGAGCCGGGGCATAGACCGTCCGCTGCGTCGCGGGGACCAGGTTTCACGCACGTGGCATGGGACGGGGAGGGCCGAGGCCGCCCTCGGAATGCGGACCGGCCCGGAAGTACTGAGCTGGACATCTTCATGTCATGACGGGTGGCGCCTCCCGGACGGTGGATCCTTGGCGCAAAGGGCTGCGCCCTCCCTCGGGCGGGCGCCCCGACCTCCGGGGTCGGCGAAGCGTCGCCACGCGCATGCCGGCGGATCGGTGCGTGGCGTCACCCATGCGCCCTCCCGGGGGGGAGGGAGGGCGCAGCCCGGCGTGCCGCCGGGCGCATCAGTTCAAGCGGGGCGCCTTGGAGAACGGAAGCCCTTGCCCCCTTGACCGAACCGCCGTCCGGTCGCCTACTGACGGCGCGCACCCCGCGCCCGCCACCCCAGGAGGCCCCGATGCAACCCATTCCCTACCTGTTCTTCCCCGGCACCTGCGCCGAGGCGATGCGGTTCTATGCCACCGCCTTCGGCTCTGAAGAACCCGAGATCCTCGCCGTCGGGACCATGCCGCCCGAGGTGCGCAGCCAGATGCCTCCGATGAAGGACGAAACCGTGATGCATGCCGCCGTGAAGGTCGGAGCGGGCTGGATCTACGCCAGCGACGACATGGGCGACGGCGTCCCCGCTATGGCGGGCTGCAACGTCTCGGTTGCCTTCCCGACCGTGGAGGAGGCGCAGCGCGTCTTCGCCGTGCTGGCCGAGGGCGGCGAGGTGCGGATGCCGCTGGAGCCCACCTTCTTCGCCCCGGTTTTCGGCACCCTGACCGACCGTTTCGGCACCCGCTGGATGATCATGGCCGACGAACCGGAGGCTGCCTGATGCCCACCCTGCCCTACCTGCATTTCCAGAACGGCCAGTGCGAGGAAGCGCTTACCTTCTACAAGGAGGTCTTCGGCGGCACCGACCTGCACCTGATGCGCTACGCCGAGGCGCCGGACGTGCCGGACGACTGGAAATCCGGCCCGCACGTGATCCACGGCGAGATCACGCTGGGCGACGGAAAGCTGATGGCTTCGGACTTCCCGCCCGGCTTCGAGGGCGATCCGCAGAAGGCCGTCTCGGTCATGCAATCCGCCCCGGACGTGGAGACCGCGCATCGCTGGTTCGACGCCCTGCTGGCGGAGGGCGACGTGATCCAGGAGATGACGGCGAGCTTCTTCTCTCCCGCCTTCGGCATGGTGCGCGACCGCTACGGCACGCACTAGATGATCGCCGCGCTGCCGCCCGAGGGCCCCGGCGCTTGATCTTTGGCGGCCGATGCGGCACTCCGGCGCGGATTGCATGACGGAGGGGCCGATGAGCCGTATCGACGACCTGTTCACCCGGCTCCGGGCCGAGAAGCGCAAGGCCTTCGTGGCCTACGTCATGGCGGGCGATCCGGACGAGGCGCGTTCGGCCGAATTGCTGGCGGGCCTGCCGGGCGCGGGCGTCGACATCATCGAACTGGGCGTGCCCTTCACCGACCCGATGGCGGACGGGCCGACGATCCAGCTGGCCGGGCAGCGGGCGCTCGAGGCCGGGATGACCCTGCAGAAGGTGCTCGACATGGTCACCGCCTTCCGCGCCGCCGGGCACGAGACGCCGATCGTGCTGATGGGCTATTACAACCCAATCTACAACCGGGGCGTCGACCGCTTCCTCGCCGATGCCAAGGCCGCCGGGGTGGACGGGCTGATCGTTGTCGACCTGCCGCCCGAGGAGGACGACGAGCTTTGCATTCCGGCGCAGGCGGCGGGGCTGAACTTCATCCGGCTGGCGACCCCAACGACCGACGACAAGCGGCTTCCGGCGGTGCTGAAGAACACCTCGGGCTTCGTGTACTACGTCTCGATCACCGGGATCACCGGCTCGGCCGAGGCGCAGGCAGTGGACGTGGCCCCAGAGGTCGCGCGGATCAAAGCGGCGACCGACCTGCCGGTGATCGTGGGCTTCGGCATCCGGACACCCGAGGCGGCGGAAGGCATCTCGGGCGTCGCGGACGGCTGCGTGGTGGGGTCCGCCATCGTGGCCGAGGCCGCCTCGGGCAAGCCGGTGGCCGAGGTGCTGGACTTCGTCCGCGGCCTCGCGGACGGCGCGCACCGGGGCTGACGTAACGCCGCCGCCCTCAGCCCAGCGTCACGTCCAACACCATCATCAGGATCAGCCCGCCGATCAGGCCGGTGGTCGCCCGGTTCTGGTGGCCGTGGCGGTGCGTTTCGGGGATGATCTCGTGGCTGATGACGTAGAGCATCGCGCCCGCCGCGAAGGACAGGCCCCAGGGCAGCAGCCATTCCGACGCCGTCACCGCCAGCACGCCGAGCAGCCCGCCGACCGGCTCCACCAACCCGGTGGCCAGCGCCACGAAGAAGGCGTAGCGCGCCGGATAGCCCTGGCCCCGCAGCGCCAGCGCCACCGCCAGCCCCTCGGGCGCGTTCTGCAGCCCGATGCCCACGGCCAGCGCCGTGCCGTTCGCGACATTGCCCCCGCCGAAGCCCACGCCGACGGCCAGCCCCTCGGGGAAGTTGTGGATCGTGATCGCCAGCACGAAGAGCCAGATCCGCCCCAACGACTCGGACAGCACCCCCTCCCGGCCCGAAACGAAATGTTCGTGCGGGACCCAGGCGTTCAGCGCCGCCACCGCCCCCGCGCCGAGCGCCAGCCCCGCGCCTGCGATCAGGGAGGCCGCGAATTCCGAGCCGTAGCGTTCGGTCGCGTTCTCGATCCCCGGCAGCAGCAGCGAGAAGAACGAGGCGGCGATCATCACCCCGGCGGCGAACCCCAGCAGCGTGTCCCGCGCCCGGCGCCCGACTTCGCGCCCGAAAAGCACCGGCAGCGCGCCCACGCCGGTCATCAGACCGGCTCCGAGGCTTGCCGCGACCCCGATCAGGATGATGTTCATGTCGCTCGCCGAGGTCTCCATCCCGCCTCAGCTAGCGCGGTTCTCGCCGATGTCACAGGCGGCGGCTTGCGGCAGCGGGTCGGGGGGGCTAACCATCCCCGACAAGCCGAGGGAAGGAAGGCCGATGCCCGTCATCACCTGTATCGAAGATCTCAAGCGCCTGCACCGCAAGCGGACGCCGCGGATGTTCTACGACTACGTCGAGAGCGGGTCGTGGAGCGAACAGACCTTCCGCGAGAACACCGGCGACTTCCAGCAGATCCGCCTGCGCCAGCGGGTCGCGGTGGACATGTCCGACCGCTCCCTCGCCTCCGAGATGATCGGCCAGCCGGTGACCATGCCGGTCGCCCTCGCCCCGGTGGGGCTGACCGGGATGCAGAACGCCGACGGCGAGATCAAGGCGGCCCGCGCGGCGGAACGTTTCGGCGTGCCCTTCACGTTGTCGACAATGTCGATCTGTTCGATCGAGGACGTGGCCGAGCACACGAGGAAACCTTTCTGGTTCCAGCTCTACACCATGAAGGACGAGGATTACGTCCGCCGCCTGATCCAGCGGGCGAAGGACGCGAAATGCTCCGCGCTGGTGATCACGCTGGATCTCCAGCTTCTGGGGCAGCGGCACAAGGACCTGAAGAACGGGCTCTCCGCCCCGCCCAAGCTGACCGCCTCCACCCTTGCCAACCTCGCCACCAAATGGGCCTGGGGGCTTGAGATGATGGGCACGAAGCGCCGCGGCTTCGGCAACATCGTGGGGCATGTGAAAGGGGTGACCGACACCTCGCAGCTCGGGTCCTGGACGGCGGAGCAGTTCGACCCGCGGCTCGACTGGAAGAAGGTCGCCCAGATCAAGGAGATGTGGGGCGGGCCGGTGATCCTGAAGGGGATCCTCGACGTGGAGGACGCCAGGAAGGCGGCAGAGGTCGGCGCCGACGCCATCGTGGTGTCGAACCACGGCGGGCGGCAGCTGGACGGGGCGCTGTCTTCGATCCGGATGCTGGACCCGATCCTGCAGGCGGTCGGCGACCGGGTGGAGGTGCATTTCGACAGCGGCATCCGCAGCGGGCAGGACGCGCTCAAGGCGATCTCCATGGGGGCCAAGGGCACCTACATCGGCCGCGCCTGGGTCCACGGGCTGGGGGCCATGGGCGAAGAGGGCGTGGCAACGGCGCTCGAGGTGATCCGCAAGGAGATGGACATGACCATGGCGCTCTGCGGCAAGCGGGACATCCGCGACGTGGGCCGCGACATCCTGCTGGTGCCCGAGGGGTTTTCCGGCAACTGGCAGTAGCCGCCCTGCCCGGCCGGCTTTGACAAGCGCGGGCCGGGACGGCACTCTCGCCCGCACCATCCGCCGCAGCGCCAGGCCATGCTCGTCTTCACCCGCGCCAATTTCACGCTCTTCGCCGTGCCCAAGACCGGGTCGACCGCCTATCACATGGCGCTGGCGAAGCACGCCCAGATCGTGCTGGCGCGGGACACCGCGCTCAAGCACATGCCGCTGCGGAAATACGACCGCTGGTTCGCGCCCTACCTGAAGGGGGCGCATGACCTCGACCCGGAGCGGGTGGCGGTGATCCGCAACCCGATCGAACAGGTCCGCAGCTGGTTCCGCTACCGCAAGCGGCCCAAGGTGGCGGGCGGGCCGATGGACCTCTCGGGGATGAGCTTCGACGATTTCGTCGCCGACGTGATCTCGGACGCGCCGCCCGAACATGCCCGGATCGGCGACCAGCACACCTTCCTGTCCTCGCCCGAAGGCGCGCTGCGGGTCGATCACCTGTTTGCCTACGAGCGCCGGGATCTTTTCGACGCCTTCCTCGCCCACCGGCTGGGCGAGGCGGTCCGGCCGCAGCGCCGCAACGTCTCGCCCGAGGTGGAGGCGCCGCTGTCAAAAGAAATGGAGGCGGCCTTCGTCGCCGCCCGTCCGGCGGAATGGGCGCTCTACGAGGCGGTGATGACGGCGGGCGGGCATCTGGTGACCGAGGTGCCGCGCTAGGAGACCGTCCCGTCACCATCGCCCCCCCTCCCCTGGCGGGAAGAGGGAGGGGTGCCCGGCGGCCGCTGACGCGCCACGTCTCCACCGCGCGCGAAGGTTGGGGGTGCGGCGATGGAGCGGGCGGGGGGCGCCTTTTCCCCCTTTTCACCGAACCGCAATGCGGCTATAGGCGCGGCTTCACGCGGGCATACAGCCTTGGAGGATGTCCGCATAACCAATGGAGATATACCCATGGCTGGAGAAATTCCTGATCTTCACGCCCAGGTTCGGACGGGGACAGGCAAGGGCGCCGCTCGTCAGGCACGTCGTGACGGCCTCGTACCTGGCATCGTGTTCGGCGGCGACAACGATCCGCTTGCGATCAACCTGCCCTTCAACGACCTGCTGAAGAAGCTGAAGGCAGGGCGGTTCAAGTCGACCCTGTTCAACCTGAAGGTCGACGGCCACGACGACGTCCGCGTCATCTGCCGCGACGTCCAGCGTGACGTGGTCAAGGACCTGCCGACGCATGTCGACTTCATGCGCCTGCGCCGGACCTCGAAGATCAACCTCTTCATCCATGTCGAGTTCGAGGGCGAGGAAACGTGCCCCGGCCTGCGCAAGGGCGGCGTGCTGACCGTCGTGCGCCCGGAGGTTGAGCTTGTCGTGACCGCGGGGGACATCCCCGACCAGATCGTCGCGGACATCTCGGGCATGCAGATCGGCGACACGCTGACGATTTCGCAGATCAAGCTGCCGGAAGGCGTGAAGCCGACCATCGACCGCGATTTCGTCATCGCCAACATCTCGGCCCCGTCCGGCCTGCGCGCCTCGGACGACGAGGAGCCGGAGGAGATGGACCCGGAGGCCACCGAGGTCATCGAACAGAACGCGGACGACGTGTCGGAGGAGTGATCCTCCTCGCACCGCGAAGCATCGGGAGCGGCGTCCTTCGGGGCGCCGTTCTTCATTCGCGGGGGTGCGCTGCGCGCAAAAAGGGGGCGCTGCCCCCTCTCGAGCCTGCGGCTCAATTCACCCCCGGAGTATTTTCGACCACAGGAAGCAGGCGGGTCAGGCGAGCAACTCGTCGGTCCGGAAACCTGCGGGGACGTCGTCCTCTGCCTTCAGGATCAGGCGGGCCATCGCGTCGGCCACTTTCGGGGCCATGCCGAAGCCGATCTTGAAGCCGCCGTTCGCGATGAAATGGCCGGGCCGGCCAGGCCAGGGCCCCAGCAGGGGCGCACGGGTTTTGGCGCGGGGCCGGACGCCCGCCCAGCGGGCGATCACCGGCGCGTCGGAGAGGTCGGGCACGGCGGCGCGGGCGGTGTCGATCACGGCGTCGAGCTGCGCGTCGACCGTATCCGGCGCCGCGAAGTCGCGTTCGCTGGTGGAGCCGATGGCGACGGTGCCGTCTGCATGCGGCACCACGTGGACCCCGTCGCAGAAAAGCTGCGGCGCGTCGCGGCGGTCGAGGCGGAGGAGCGCGGCCTGCCCCTTCACCCCCGTGCCGACGTCGCGCCCGAAGGCCGTGCCAAGTGCGGCCAGCCCTGTCGCGCCCGTGGCATGGACCACCGCGCCGCCCTCCGGCCCTTCGATCGCGACGGTTCCGCCGAGCACCGTGATCGCCGCGACCAGCGCCTCGCAGGCGCGTCGGGGGTGGAGGCGGGCGGTCAGCGTGTCGCGGACCCAGTGGCCCGAGGGGCTGAGCGGACGCCACGCCCCGGTCTCCGCCGCCGTGACGACCTCCCACATCGCCCGGCCCTGCCAGAGATCCGCCGCGCCGACCGCGCGTGCCCGGGCGAGCTCCACCGCCCGCGCGTCGGCGAGGGGCTGGAGGCGGCCGCTGCGCAGGTAGCCTGGGTCGCGGCCCGAGACCGCCCGCACCTGCGCCCAGAAGTTTTCGGCCATCAGCAGGCTGTCGAGCTGGAAGGCCTTCTTGGGGTTCCAGTTCTCGGGCACATGCGGCGCCAGCGCGCCGACCACGCCGCCGGAACTGCCCGCGCCTGGGCCATACGGGTCGATCACCCGCACGCGCGCGCCCTGCTGCAGGCACACGAAGGCGATCGAAAGCCCGAAGACCCCCGCCCCGCGCACCGTCACATCCACCGTGCCCGCGCCCATTGCCATTCCGCTCCGCCCTCGCCATTGTCCCGGTCCGATCCCTCTCTACGGCAGGACGGAATGCAGGACCAGCAGGCGGACCTGAGCTGGACGGACGGCGAGGTGCCGGTCTCGACCCGGTTCGACGACCCCTATTTCAGCCTCGAGAACGGGCTGGCGGAGACGGAGCATGTCTTCCTGTCCGGCAACGGCCTGCCGGAGCGGTTCCGCGACGGGGTCCGGGTCGCGGAACTGGGCTTCGGCACCGGGCTCAACTTCCTCGCCACGCTGCGGGCGTGGCGGGCGGCGGGCTCGCCGGGGCAGCTTTCCTTCACCAGTTTCGAGGCGTTTCCGATGACGCGCCCCGACATGGCCCGCGCGCTCGCCGCCTTCCCCGACCTCGCGCCGGAGGCCGCGACATTGCTGGCGGTGTGGGAGCGCCTGGGCCCGGCGCCGCACCACGTGGCCGACGGCGTCAGCCTGGCGCTGATCGTGGGCGACGCGCGGCGGACCCTGCCCGCCTGGAACGGCGCGGCGGATGCATGGTTCCTGGACGGGTTCTCGCCCGCGAAGAACCCCGAGCTCTGGGAAGAGGCGCTGATGGCGGAGGTCTTCGCCCACACCGCCCCGGGCGGCACGGCGGCGACCTACACCGCCGCCGGTTTCGTCAGGCGCGGGCTTGCAGCGGCTGGGTTTGCGGTCAGCCGCGTTCCGGGATACGGGCGCAAGAGACACATGACCCGGGCAGTGAAAGCATGACCGAACAGAACACGCGGCTCGGCATTCTGCTGATGATCGCCACCACCTTCGTCTTCGCGGTGCAGGACGGCATCTCGCGCCACCTCGCCGCCGAGTACAACGTGCTGATGGTGGTGATGATCCGCTACTGGTTCTTCGGCCTCTTCGTCATCGCCATCGCCGCGCGCAAGGCGGGCGGGGTGCGGGCGGCGGCGGCGACCACGCAATGGCCGGTGCAGGCCTTTCGGGGCGCGCTGCTGGCCTTCGAGATCTGCGTCATGGTGCTGGCCTTCACCCTGCTGGGGCTGGTCGAAAGCCACGCGGTCTTCACATGCTACCCGCTGCTGATCGCCGCGCTCTCCGGCCCGGTGCTGGGCGAACGCGTCGGCTGGCGGCGCTGGCTGGCGATCGGGGTTGGCTTCGTCGGCGTGCTGGTGATCCTGCAGCCCGGCATGGCCGTCTTCGCGCCCGCCGCCGTGGTGCCGCTGATCGCCGCACTGCTCTTTGCGCTCTACGGGCTGCTGACGCGCTACGTGGCGCGGCGGGACAGTTCCGCCACCTCGTTCTTCTGGACCGGCGTGGTGGGCGCCATCGTGATGACGGCGGTCGGCATCTGGTTCTGGGAGCCGATGGCGCGGCCCGACTGGCTGTGGATGGGCACGCTCTGCCTGACCGGCGCGCTCGGGCATTACCTGCTGATCCGCTGCTACGAGGTGGCCGAGGCGTCCTCGGTCCAGCCCTTCGCCTATCTGCAGCTGCCGTTCGCCTCGGTCATCGGGATCGCCATCTTCGGCGAGACGATCCGCCTGAACGTGGCCATCGGCGCCGGGATGATCGTGGCGGCGGGGCTGTTCACCCTGTGGCGGGAGCGGGTGGCGCGTTAACGCCCCCGGACCCGCCGGAAACTGACCACCCCGCCCGAGGAGGCGCCGGGATCGTAGGTCAGGCCCGAGGCCGACATGGTGTCGAAGATGCGCTGGATCACGGTGTCGGGATAGCGGGCCGGATGCAGTTCCATCATCACGAAGCGGACGTGGCCGGGCCAGGGGGCGTCGAAGAGGTGCTGTTCGGCCCCTTCGATGTCCATGATGACGACATGCGGGCGATGCGCGCGCAGCAGGTCCCCGAGCCGCAGCAGCGGCACGTCGACCAGGTCGCCGGGTTTCCCGTCCTCGGCGATGGATGACGCCCAGAACGCCTTGCCCAGCCGGAAGGTGAGGCTTTCGCCCTCGGCCCCGTCGCCCGCCACCGCGCCATGAATCACCTGCGCCGCGCCGTGACCGTTGCGGTCGAGGTTGGCGCGGATGACCGGCAGCATGTGGGGGTTCGCCTCCACCGTCACGACGTTCTCCGCTCCCGCGATCCCGGCGCAGAGGCAGCCGACATAGCCCATGCCGCCGCCCAGTTCGAGCACGCGGTTCCCCGGCCGTACCCGCATCGTGGCCGCCCGCGCCTCGAACCCCTCGTACTGACCGCTCTCCAGCTTCTTGACGATCTTCGGCGTGGCGAGCGCGTCGGGCAGCGCCAGCCGCACCCCCCTCAGTTCGAATTCCGGCATCCTGCCCCCTGCCCTCCGGGTTGATTGATATGCCCCCCGGCACTAGACCTCAATCCGAGCACCCCTTGGGCGGAAACAGGGTAATCCCATGCAAATCTTCGTCGGTCTTGGCAATCCGGGGGCCAAATACGCGGGCAACCGGCACAACATCGGCTTCATGGCGCTGGACCGGATCGCGGCGGATCACGGAATCCGGCCGTGGAAGGCGAAGTTTCAGGGGGAGATCGCGGAAGGAAACCTGGGCGGGCAGAAGGTTCTGCTGCTGAAGCCGATGACCTTCATGAACCTCTCGGGCCAGTCGGTGGGCGAGGCGATGCGCTTCTACAAGCTGACGCCTGAGGACGTGACGGTTTTTCACGACGAGCTCGACCTCGCGCCCGGCAAGGTGCGGGTCAAGCAGGCGGGGGGGCATGCTGGCCACAACGGTCTGCGGTCGATCCACCAGCACATCGGGCACGATTACCAGCGCGTGCGGCTCGGCATCGGGCATCCGGGGCACAAGGACCGGGTGTCGCCCTACGTGCTGGGCGATTTCGCCAAGGCGGATCAGGACTGGCTGGACGACGTGCTGCGCGGCGTGTCGGACGGGGCGCCCGAGTTGGCCGCCGGGGACGCGGGAAAATTCATGAACGCAGTGGCCCTGCGGGTCGCCCCGCCCCGGTCGTCGGGCGGTGCGCCGCAGGAGGCAACGGCGCCCAGGACTGTGCCGGAAACGTCCCCGGAGGAGGACACCCGCTCCGCGCTGCAGCGTCTTGCGGACAGGTTCCGCTAGGGGCGCAGGCAGTCGGCGGGCGGTTTGCCCTCGGTGAAGGCTTCCGCCCCGCAGGCGGCGCAGCGCCAGTAGCTCTGGCCGTCGCGGTCGCGGGAGCGGTCGGCCCGCCAGCGGCAGGCCCGCATGTCCGGCCGGGCGTAGATCGCGACCAGCACGATCGCGACGATCAGCGCGATGATGTAGATCATGCTGGGGCCCGGCCGCGGGTCGCGTTCAGGCGGCCTGGCTGTAGGGGGCGTAGACCGGTGCCTCGGGCTGTTTCGCCGCGGGAACGAGCGCCGGAAGCGGGGTGAAGTAGGCCCATGCCTCGTCGAGCGCCTTGAGCGCTTCGGTGGCCGTGGTCTGCGATTGCTGTGTCATCTGGGGTGCCTTGCAGTGTCATTTCGGCTCCTCCCTCGGGGAGTGATATGGACCTTCGGGAGGGCGGACGCATCCCTTGATGCTGCATGTGCGGCATGAATTGAGCGCAAGAGACGCGGCGTCACGGGCAGAACAGGTATCACCTCGGCCATACCGCACCCCGCGCCCGGGGGTGGGAGGAACCTGGTGCCACCGCTCACAGGAGCCCCGACCGCGCGAGTGGGGATTGGCGACCGCCGGATCGGGCCCGCCCCGGGGGCGGGGTCGGGCGCGATCCGACCTGCCAGGGGCAGGTCGGGGCGTGGAAACGTGGCTCAAAACCCAAAGCGCCTGTGTGTGGCAGGCGGTCACACCGGGCTGAAGCACGGGGCCTACATCCTGCGAGGAGCGTCGTGTCAGGTGTCGTCGGCCGGGCTTCGGCCCGGCACCCCCGGCATCCCCCTCGCCGCCGGATCACACCGTCCGTTCGACCATCATCTTCTTGATCTCGGCGATGGCCTTCGCCGGGTTCAGCCCCTTGGGGCAGGTCTTGGCGCAGTTCATGATCGTGTGGCAGCGGTAGAGCTTGAACGGATCCTCCAGATCGTCCAGCCGCTCCCCCGTCGCCTCGTCGCGGGAATCGATGATCCAGCGGTAGGCATGCAGAAGCGCCGCCGGCCCGAGGTAGCGGTCGGAGTTCCACCAGTAGGACGGGCAGGCCGTCGAGCAGGAGGCGCACATCACGCATTCATAGAGCCCGTCGAGCTTCTTGCGGTCCTCGATCGACTGCTTCC
>Ga0310345_10000636_pt1 | contig 47779 bp, 32 predicted proteins | sample HC15DNA20500_MG_FD_204667 | JGI IMG/M metagenome (GOLD analysis project Ga0310345, IMG submission 204667) | Marine microbial communities from station ALOHA, North Pacific Subtropical Gyre - HC15-DNA-20-500_MG | ecosystem: Environmental > Aquatic > Marine > Oceanic | place: Pacific Ocean: North...
GAGGAATGTTCCCGTATTTACATAAATATTTTGATGTGGAATAATAGGAACATCAGCCCACCAATACCAAGGTGAGATACCTGCTTGCTTTGAAATTTCAAAAACTCCATAAGCGGCTCCGCGTTTATCACTGCCGGCTATAATGAGTGCATGATATTTGTTGGAAAGTAAATTTTGTATTGTTTGAATTTGAAAGGCTTCCCATTGATTTTGTAAAGAACTAAAGTTGATTTTGTTTTCTGTAGCTAATTTTTGTAATGTAGTAGAGGCATTAAGTGTTCCAATAATAATAACATTTCCCTTTATAGCAGATAAATTGTGGGTTATGTAAACGTTTTTTTGGGTAACAGCTTTTAAATCGGTTTGTAAAAATGCAGCCGACTTTTGAACCAGCCAATCATCGGTCGGGTCTGTATAAATGTATAAAGGATTATTATTGTTCCATAGTTGCCAATAATGTTTTTGTTGGGTAAATGCAACAATTTGTTGTGCATATAAAGTAGAGGATAGAGAAAATGAAAAAATAAACAGGAATACTTTTTTCATAGATGAACTGTTTTTTTAAAAACCAATCGCATTTCCACCATCAACGGTTAAAATTGTTCCGGTTATAAATTTTGCTGCATCTGAAGCTAAAAAAAGTGCTGCATCTGCTATATCTTCTGGCAGGCCCAGTTTACACATGGGTGTTCGGGCAATTACTTTACTCAATCTGTCGGGATCATTATTTAGTGCCTTCGCACTCATTTCAGTGGCAATAAATCCGGGCGCAATGCAATTAATACGGATACCCATTGGCGAAAGTTCAACTGCCATTGCACGAGTCATTCCTTCAATAGCTGCTTTAGAAGCGGTATATGCAATTACTTTTGGTAATCCATAGCGAGATGCCATGGAACTAATATGAATAATCACACCTTTTTTTTTCGGAATCATGTGTTTAACTATGGCCTGCGAAATGGCAAAAACTGCCGTAACATTTGTGGTTAAGATAGATTGAAATTCAGTTATAGAAACTTCGGTAAATTCTTTTTTTAGATTAATGCCAGCATTATTCACTAATATGTCAATGTTGCCATGTTCCTGTAAAATTTCTTGCACCTTATGTTCAATAGCATCTATATTGTTTAAGTTGAATGTAATTGGGGTACATAAATTTCCTAATTCATTTGCTGCCATAAGCAATTTTTGCTCATCTCTTCCAATAATAATGGTTCTAATATTGTTTTCCGTAAATTTTTTTGCAATAGCAAAGCCTATTCCCGATGCTCCTCCGGTAACTATTGCTGTTTTTTCTATGTTCATTTCCATGGCTATTTCTTATTTGTGTAGTTGTTGGATGCTATACTTAGTGATGTATGTTTTTTTAATGAGGATGCTCTTATAATCAAATCGGAACGAATGATAATTGTATTGGTTAATTGCACATTTTCTTCTCCTTTCAAATTAGCAATAAGCTGCCTTGCCGCTATTTCACCCATTTCAATACCCGGATAGTTAATTGTGGTTATTTTAGGTTCAATTAATTTACTAATGGCATCATTGTTAAATCCAACAATGGCTATATCGTCAGGAACAACAATACCATTCTCCTTCAGTGTTTGAATTACTACAGCCGCGGTAAAATCGTTTGTTATAAAAATGCCATCCGGTAAAGAAGGCAATCGAAGCAGTTGCAATGTTGCATTTTTGGCTGCTTCTTCGCTCAGGTCATTTACTATTAAAAGTTTCTTATCGAACGATAAATGGTGTTCTGCCAATGCTTTTTTATATCCTTGAAAACGATGGGCATAAACATTTCTACTCAAGTTACCGGTAATATGTGCAATGCGTTTACATCCCTGTTCAATTAAATGTTTGGTAGCTTGGTATCCACATTTGGCATTGTCAATAACAACTACGGTGCTTTTATCAGATGGTTCCACACGGTCAAAGAATACAACGGGAATGCCTTTTTGATGAAAGGGTAAATAATGGTCCAAATTTTTAGTATCATAGGCCAAAGAAGCAATCAAACCATCCACTCTTTTGTGAAATAGATTCAAAGCATTGGCCGATTCTTTTGTATAACTTTCAGAAGAGTGGGCAATAATAATGTCATAACCTGCTTCTGAAGTTACTTTTTCTATCCCGGCTAATACGGAAGTAATGAAGTTACTATTCAACTCATGTACCATTACGCCGATAATGCTGGTTGATTTTTTTCTCAAATTACCGGCGAATGTGTTGTATTGATAGCCAATTTCTTTAGCAGTAGCAATTACCTTCTTCTTGGTTAATTTATTTATTGCGGGATGGTTTTGCAATGCCCTGCTAACAGTTGAAGTGGAAATGTTCAACTGTTTGGCAATATCGTAAATGGTTACATCTTTTTTTAGATTCATAATGCAATCGGTTGCGTAAATTTCAAAAATATATTTGATTTTCCAAATTTTTATTTTTGAGTGGATGCTCGAACAATCAATTCGTGGCGTAATAATACCCTATTGGTGCTACTTATATCAGCAATGCCTTTTAGATGATTTATTAAGTGTGTGGCTGCAATTTGGCCCATTGGGAATCCAGGATAGGCAATGGTGGTTAAATTTGGTTCCACAACTTTGCTAATTGGGTCGTTATTGAATCCGGCAAACAAAAAGTTGTTCGGAATTTCATAGCCAAGTTGTTTCAAACGAATCATACAAAAGGCGGCGCATGTATCATTAGCCGAAAATACTGCATCCGGCTTCTGTTTTAAGTTATTAATATAATTGGCGGCTTGAATACCGGCATCTTCACTAAGATTGCTAAAATATATGAGGTTGTCTGCTGTAGATAATCCGGCCTGTTTTAAAGCAGCTTTATAGCCGGCAAGCCTGTCTGCATAAACATTCCTATTTATGTTTCCCCCAATGTGTAAAATGCGCTTACAACCTTTGTTAATTAAGTGTTGGGTAATTTCAAAAGCCGCTTTATAATTATCAATTGAAATAGTTAATGAATCAGATGTTTCAACTATTCTATCGAAATAAACTATAGGAATATTTTTATCTAAAAATGGTTTAAAATGATCCGTGGTTTTCGTATTGGCTGCTAATGAAACCATAATTCCATCTACCCTGCTGTTAAATAAGGTAATTGCATTTGCAGCTTCTTTTTCTTCATTTTCTTGTGATTGGCTAATGATAAGTTGATAGCCCTCTTCATTAGCAATGCTTTCAATGCCGGCTATAACGGTTGACATGAAGTAGCTGTTTAGCCGAGGTACAATAACGCCAATGGTTTTACTTTGTTTAGTACGCAAATTGCTGGCAAAGGCATTGCTTCTATAACCTAATTTTTGGGCAGCTTCCAGTATTTTCTTTTTTGTTTTTTTATTAATAGTAGGATGGTCTTTCAAGCCGCGACTTACCGTTGCAGCTGAAATGTTTAAATAGCTTGCAATATCATATATCGTAACTTCTTTATCCTGCTTCATACAAACAATGTTATAACTTTTATAACAAGGTAATTGTATTTTTTTTGAAAAATTTTTTGCAATCGGTTGCATTTTTTAAAATTCTTTTTTATATTCGTTTTGTTAACGATAGCTTTTTAAATACGTAAATGCCAATTTTACGCTGCTTAAATACCCAAAATGCTTGCTTTATGAAAAAAATTTTCTATGGTTGTTGTTTGTTCTTTTTGCTCTTGTCGGTAACGAAAATAATAGCCCAAACACCTGATTATTTAAATGTGCGTTTACCAATTACAACTCGTGTACATGATTTGGTAAGCCGATTGACTTTGCAAGAAAAAGTGCAACAAATGATGAATAGTAGTCCTGCTATACCCAGGCTAAATATTCCTGCATATAATTGGTGGAATGAAGCTTTGCATGGAGTTGCTCGTTCGGGTTTGGCTACCGTTTTTCCTCAGGCAATTGGGATGGCCGCAACTTTTAATGATAGTCTTGCTTTTGTTGAAGCTTCTGCTATATCCGATGAGGCCCGGGCTATGTATAATGCTGCTATAAAGAGGGGTATTTCTGAACAATATGGAGGGTTAACATTTTGGACACCCAATATTAATATTTTTCGCGATCCTCGTTGGGGACGTGGTCAGGAAACTTATGGTGAAGATCCTATACTTACTAAAACAATGGGCGTTGCATTCGTTAAAGGCTTACAAGGAAACAATCCCAAGTATTTAAAAGTAGCAGCTTGTGCTAAACATTTTGCGGTACATAGTGGTCCTGAACGTTTGCGCCATTCTTTCAATGCAGTAGCTTCAATTAAAGATTTACGTGAAACTTATTTGCCAGCTTTTAAAGCATTGGTGAAAGATGCTCATGTAGAAGCCGTGATGTGTGCGTATAACAGTACCAATGGTGAACCTTGTTGTGCCAATACTTTTTTGTTAGATGATATATTAAGAAATGAATGGCGTTTTAAGGGACATGTAGTATCTGATTGTGGTGCCATAGGCGATATTTATGAGGGGCATCATTATGTAAATACTGCTGCTGAAGCATCGGCACTTTCTGTTAAAAAAGGGGTAAGTTTAGATTGTGGTGTAGAATATACGGCTTTAATAGATGCTGTAAAACAAAACCTAATTTCGGAAAAAACTATTGATAGTGCTTTGGCTGTATTATTAACTACCCGATTTAAATTAGGTATGTTTGATAACGTCAATGCTAATCCGTATAATCAAATTTCTGAATCAGTTATTAATTCACCTGAGCACAGAGCATTGGCAAAAGAAGTGGCTATTCAGTCGGCTGTTTTATTAAAAAATAATGGTGTATTACCTTTAAAAAATAATTTACCTCGATATTTTATTACTGGTCCTAATGCATCTAATGTTGATGTTCTATTGGGTAATTATTATGGAGTAAATAACCGATTGGTTACTTTTTTGGAAGGATTTGCCGGGCATATTGCTCCTGGTAGTCAATTGCAATACAAAATGGGTAGCTTGTTAGACAGACCTGATGCCAATCCTATTGATTGGACTTCAGGTGATGCAAAAAATTCTGATGTAACTATTGCTGTATTAGGTTTGTCTGGATTGTTAGAAGGTGAGGAGGGGGAATCAATTGCATCAACAACTTATGGTGATAGATTGAATTACAATATTCCGCAAAACCAAATAAATTTTTTAAAAAAATTACGTGAAGGGAATAAAAAGCCAATAATAGCAATTATTACGGGTGGAAGCCCAATGAATTTATCAGAAGTTCATGAACTAGCTGATGCTGTTTTGTTAGTTTGGTATCCTGGTGAAGAAGGTGGTAATGCTGCTGCTGATATTGTTTTTGGAAAAGCTAATCCTTCCGGAAAATTACCGGTAACCTTTCCAATGTCATACGACCAACTTCCTCCTTATGAAGATTATAATATGCAGGGAAGAACGTATCGGTTTATGAAAGCTACTCCTATGTATCCTTTTGGATTTGGTTTAAGTTATAATACCTATTCATATACCAATCCTTTTGTTTCAAAATCGGTTATTAAAAATGGTGATAGTATTACTTGTGCAGTTACCATAAAGAATAATGGAAAATACAATGGATTAGAGGCAGTGCAATTGTATGTTCAGCATGAGAATGCACCGGCGAATGCTCCTATATATGCTTTAAAAGCATTTAAAAAAGTTGCAATACCGGCTCAAGGTACTTCAACTGTTTCTTTTACAATTACACCCGATATGTTTCAATTGGTGAATGATAAGGGTGAAACTTATTTACCTAAAGGAAAAATCAATATTTATGTTGGGGGGTCATTACCTGATAAAAGAAGTATTGAACTAGGTGCATCGAAACCCGCAATGATTACTGTTGTGTCAAATTAATTCTAACATATAAAATAACTGCATTGCCCTATGATTACTTATACAAATAGTACCTGAATTTATAGTTACGATATGAGTTAAAAATCTTCAGTAAAAACATTACAAAAAAAACATTTATGAAAAAAAATAATTTTTCGTATGACTATGTATTGCCAAAAAAGGATTATTGGCAGGTCTTTTACGCATTGGGTGTACTAATGGTTGCAATTATTTTAATGCTAATTTCCTCTCAAAAATCTATTTCACAATCCACTCAACAACGTAAGGTTGTAAAAGGTGTAATTGTTAACGAAAAAAATGAGCCTGTAGCTGGTGCATCAGTAAGTGTACAGGGAAATAATATAGGAACAACAACTAATGAAGGGGGAGCTTTTACACTTAGTGTGCCTGAAAAATGTGTCCTAGTAATTTCTTATGTGGGATATCAAAAAAAATATGTTTCCATAAATGCCCATACAAATAATATTTCAGTACAATTACAAACGGCCAACAATGAATTAGACCAAGTTATAGTAGTAGGTTATGGTACACAGCGTAAACGTGATGTTACAGGATCAGTATCTTCTGTTAATGAACAGTCACTTCGTGATGTGCCAGTTGCTAATATGCAGCAGGCATTACAAGGAAAAGCAGCGGGTTTGGAAATACAAACTGTTGGTACAAGGCCTGGTTCTGGTGCACAAATTCGTATTCGTGGTACACGTTCTATTAGTGGTTCTAATGAGCCCTTATTGGTATTAGATGGAATTCCTTATGATGGTAATTTAAATGATATTAATCCTGATGATGTTGCTTCAGTAGAAATTTTGAAAGATGCTTCAGCAACTGCCATTTATGGTTCGCGTGGTGCTAATGGGGTATTGCTGGTTACAACAAAAAGAGGCAGAGCAGGTGCTACTCGCTTATCTTATAGTGGGTACTATGGTATAGGAACAGTATCCAATAAATATCCTGTATTTAATGCAGCCGAATATCAAGCCATGCGTAATATATCGCCATGGAATCAAGGATATATGCCTTTGGAACTTGCCTCAATTGCTGCTGGAAAATCTACCGATTGGCAAAATTTAATGTACAGTAATTCACATAAAACTGATCAAAGCTTAACTGTTTCAGGGGGTACTACTAACGGTAGCACCTTTTCATTGGGAGGTGGATATTATAATGAAACTTCATTATTGCCCGGGCAGGATTTTACGCGTTATTCTGTTCGTGCAACTATTGATAGTAAAATAGGTAATAGAATTAAAGTTGGTTTAAATACGATGAATACCGTAGGTATTACCAATGGTTCTCAATTTGTAAATCCAATGTTTCCAATTTTGGCATTAAGTCCTTTAATGCCGGCATATGATAGTGCCGGGAATATTATTAAAGCTCCAAATGGTAATAACGATGATAATCAAATTCAATACAGCCCATTATTATTAAAACACAACAATAATAATTGGGTTGATAGGGTAAGAAGATTGAGAACTTTTAATAGCTTATATGCTGAAATTGAAATTTTAAAAGGGTTAAAGTATAGAGCTAATATAGGTTTAAATTATACTCAGGAAGAAGACGATCAGTTTCAGGCATCTGATTTACCAACTAATCCCAGTTATTTTCGAGTTCAGAAAGGTAATACCGCTTATGTAAACAATGCTGAAGCTTGGGGGTATACAGTTGAAAACTTATTAATTTACGATAAATCCATCAAAAAGCATCATTTTAATTTTACCGGGTTATATAGTATTCAGGAATACCATACCCATAATACTTCGGTAACAAAGGATTCTATTACAGATAACTTTTCTCAATTTTATGCATTAGGGTTATCTAATCCAACACCTGCTCCTGTTGTTGGGGGTAGTGAACAATCATGGGCATTAATTTCCTACATGGGACGTTTAAACTACAACTATGATAATAAGTACATGCTAACCTTAACGGGAAGAATTGATGGATCTTCCAGATTAGCAAATGGTCACAAATGGCACCAATATCCCGCTGTATCAGCAGGTTGGAATTTAAACAATGAGCAATTTTTTAGAAATAGTAAATTTTTATCGAACAATTTCAATAGTTTAAAATTAAGAGCAGGCTTTGGACAAACTTCTAACCAGTCTATTAACCCATACTCTTCTTTAGGTTTAGTTTCCAACAATAATGGATTAGCAGCCCCGGGAAATGTAATTCGGTATAATTATGGACCAACAGTGGTTACCGGATATAACGTATCTGCCTTGCCGAATCCTAATCTAGATTGGGAGTATACCAAAACCATTAACATAGGGGTCGACTTTAGTATTTTGAAGAATAGAATCACAGGTTCTCTAGAATATTATCATCAACATACTGATAAAATTCTATACAGTGTTGTATTACCCCCAACCTCAGGCGTTTCTGGTAATTATACAACCAATGTAGGAACCATGGAAAATAAGGGTATGGAGCTTTCAATTTCTACAGTAAATATTCAAAATCATCATGGGTTTAGTTGGTCAACCGACTTTAATTTGTTTTTTAATAAAAATAAGCTGTTGAGTTTAAGTAGCGGTATTCAACAGGATATTGCCAACCAATTGTTTGTTGGTTATTCAATGACTGCAATATATGATTACAAGAAATTAGGTATTTGGCAAAAAAATGAAGCAGCACAAGCTGCTCAATATGGAAGTGTTCCGGGACAAATTAAATTAGAAGACCATAGTGGACCCAGTGGAAAGCCCGATGGCGTTATTGATCCGAATAATGATAGGTATGTAATTGGTAATGGTGATGCCAAATTACAAGGTGGTATGACGAATAGGTTTGCTTATAAAAACTTCGATTTGTCTGTTGTTGCTTATGCACGTTTCGGAGGATTATTAGTAAGCCAAATTCATCAGCCCGTTGCATCTTATTTAACTGTAATGGATGGCAAAAGAAATGGTATTAAAGTAGATTATTGGACGCCCAATAATCCTACTAATTGGTTTCCTGAACCTTCTACCTCAATTAGTCCAATTAGCACAGCTTGGACAACTTTGGGTTATTACAACGCCTCATTTGTTCAAATTCGTAGCATAAATTTAGGATATACTGTTGGTGAGTCTATGTTGAAGAAAGTATATGCACAATCCATCCGTTTTTACTTTACGGTTGATAATGTAGCATTCTTGTTTTCTCCCTATAAAAATCAAACTGGTATCAATCCCATTGGAACAAATGTAGGCAATGCAGGTGTTGGGAACCCGGGTAATTTAAGAAGTGGTAGTAATGGAATGGTAACAATAAGTGCCAGTACACCGTTGCCAAGAAATTTTATTGTTGGTGCTAATATTAGTTTTTAATATTTAAAATTTAATGTATGAAAATTTCAAATAAATTATATTTTGCTTCAGCAGCTTTATTTCTGGTATTAATGGGTAGTGGATGTAATAAAAAATTACAAGAACATCCCTATACGGTATTTACTGTAGATTATTTTAAATCTCCAACCGGCTTACAAAGTGCTGTAAATGCTTTATATTCTGGGATGCGGTTTAATTATGGTCCTGAAGGTGCAGTAGGTATCACTTGCGTTGGAACAGACGAATGGACTTACGCAGATCAACCTCGTACAGGTGCAGGTGGAACTGCCGATTATTTAACTTTAGGAAATTATACTTTGGATGCTTCTAATGGTGCTATTTTAACACCCTGGAATAGAAATTATTCCAACATTAATTTAGCAAATGCAGTAGTTGATTTTGCACCAAATGTAAATATGGACACTACATTACGCAATACTATTGTTGCGCAAGCACGGTTTTTAAGAGGATTATACTATTTATTATTAGTTGAGCAATTTGGTGCGGTGCCTTTAGATTTAGGTTCAGGTGATTTGCACTTTAATTCTAGGCCTTATCAAGGTTTTAATCGCTTGCCCACAGCCGATTTGTTGGTGAAAGATTATCAGGCTATGATTAACGATTTTACTTATGCAACCCAATATTTGCCAGATCAACGTCCTGCCAATGCGTTTGTTTTGTCAAAAGCTGCAGCCTATTTAATGCTAGCCCGTACTTATATTTTTAGGGGCTATTCTGCTGCTAAGCAAAGTTCCGATTTTCAAAATGCATACAATGCAGCAATGGAGGTGATAAATAATCAGGCTAAATATGGTACCTCATTGTTACAAAATTTTGCAGATGTAAATAAACAAGGTAATGAATACAACCCTGAAATTTTATATTCAGTTGAACGAATTCCCGGCGATAACAATGACAACGAAGTAGGAAATCCCTCCGGTATTGGGGGAGGCAAAGGAGTTGATGCCAGTAATGATTTTACCCCGGATTACACTACTGTAAAAGCACCTACCGCTAGTTCTTCTACTGCTCCTTGTGCTACAAGAACACAATTATATGGAAGGCCAATTAGAAGATTTTGTCCAACCGCATGGTTGTATAACATTGCATTTGCAGATAAATACAATGATAGTCGTTATGATGGTAGTTTTAGAACCGTTTGGTTGGCAACACAGTCAGGGGGAGGATTTAATGTGGGTGATACTGCTTTCGTATTAGCATATACAAATGCTATGGCTGACTCAATGAACGCAATTCCAAAACCCTACAGAGTTATTGCGCCAAGGGAGTTTTATATAATTGGTGGAACAACAATACAAAATATTTATCCCTCATTGAGTAAATATGAAGATAGTAAAAAGCAGCAAGCCAATGACCAAGGAGGAAGGCCTTTCCCGGTAGCTAAATTGTCTGAAATGTATTTGTTGGCAGCCGAAGCAGCCTTTCAAATTGGCAATGTTAATCAAGCCGTTAGTTTGTTAAATGTAATTAGAGAAAGAGCAGCTTATCGCCCGGGTTTATCTGCATCTGATTTGTCAGCTCGGGTTGCAGCAATGGATATCAATGCTTCACAAGTTACACTTGACTTTATTTTAGATGAACGTACCCGTGAATTATGTGGTGAAAGTTTGCGCTGGCCCGATTTGGCAATGCGTGGAAAATTAATTGAAAGAGTAAAATTATACAATCCCGATGGGGCTGCTAAAATTCAACCATTCCATTCGTTAAGGCCAATTCCGCAAAGTCAATTAAATGCAACTGCTGACAATAATAGAGCGCAATATCAAAATCCAGGTTATTAATTAATAAATTCTAAAAATTATTTATGAAAAAAATATTTTTATATATACTTGCTCCATTAGGTTGTTATACCGTTTTAATGGGGTGTAAAAAAATGGAGGTTGGTATCATGAATACGGGTAATTATACAGATACTTCAACCTACATAAAAGATGCAGCAACCACCGATGGCTTTCCTTTTGGGATGGCTATTGATTATGCACCTATGATGAACAATCCTGTTTATTCAGGTACTGTGGCACGTGAAGCAACAAGCGTAACTTTTACTTACCAAATGAAACATGGGGCGATTGTACAAAATGATGGTAGCCTAAATTACACCAATACCGATGCGTTGGTTAATAAATGTGTAAGCGCAGGATTACAAATATTTGGACATACGTTAGGATGGCATCAAAACCAAAATGCTAGTTATTTGAAAAATTATGCCGGTATTACAATGCCTGCTGCTACTGAGCTTTTAGCTAATCCAGGGTTTGAATTAGGAACTGCTACTACTTTTAGTAATTGGAGTACCTTTAATGCTTCTAATGGTGCAACTGTATCAGTTACTACAGTACCAAGTCAAGTACATAGTGGTACTAGAGCGATGATGGTAGTTAATCCTGTAGCAAATCCCGGTAATCAATGGAGAGTTCAAGTAGCTAGCGATTTGTTTAATACTGTAGTTGGGCAACAATATACCATTTCTTATTGGGTTTATGCGGCAGCACCGGGGGGTTCTATTCGTTTATCAACTCAAACTAGTGGTGGTGGTTCTGCACAATATCAGGCCGATCAAAACATTGGTACTAGTTGGCAGTTAGTTACTTGGACAATTACTGCAAATTCTCCACAAACACGCATTTTGTTTGATATGGGGCAGGCAGCTAACACTTATTATATAGATGATGCAAGTGTGAAACAGGTGGTTACAGCTCCATCTGGTTCACAAATTGCAGTAAAATTAGATTCTGCCTTATATAATTTTATAACTAATACCGTAACACGTTATAAAGGCGTAGTTAAGGCATGGGACGTAATTAATGAATTATTTGCCGATAATGGTACCCTACGAAATAATAGTAATACCTCTACAACCGGCTCTGATGTTTTAGTATGGTCTAATTATATGGGTAATACTTATGCATTACATGCTTTTCAATATGCGCAAGCTGCCGATCCTAATGCATTGTTGTTTATCAATGATTATAGTTTAGAATCCAATTCCGTTAAACTTGATTCATTAATATCGTATGTAAAATTCTTGAAAGCCAATGGGGCAAAAGTGGATGGTATTGGTACACAAATGCATATTGCATGGAATACCACTTATGCCGGAATTGATGCGATGTTCCAAAAATTGGCAGCAACGGGTTTATTAATTCGCATTTCTGAATTGGATGTAAGAATTAACCCGAATGATAAAACAGGGTTTACTCCCAATCAATTGTTTTACGGATATCAGGCTGATATGTATAATTATGTTGTGAATTCTTATTTAAAATATGTACCAAAAGCACAACGGTATGGCATTACTGTATGGGGAGTTGATGATGCTGAAAGTTGGATTGTTACAACGCAAAAAAAAGTAGATTATCCCTTGTTATTCAATGCTAATTTCGCAAAAAAACCTGCCTATACGGGAATGTTAAATGCTTTGAAAACTCATCAATAAATTATTCTTTGGTACTAAATTTAATTCAATTATATACCCCCATTTCAAATTCTGTTTTTAATTTGCATAAGCAGTTGTTTAGTTATTGCCGGTGATTATTCACCGGCAAATTTTGTAACATGGAATTATATGTAACATGAAAGAAAAATATTTTATGCAACAAACCATGCGGTGGTTTGGCCCTAATGATTCAGTTAGCTTAATGGATATAAAACAGGCAGGATGCAGTGGTGTGGTAACTGCTTTGCACCAAATACCGGTTGGTGATGTTTGGACTATAGATACAATAATGGATCGAAAAAAAATGATAGAAGCAGTTGGCCTTCATTGGAAAGTTGTGGAAAGTTTACCAGTACACGAAGACATCAAAAAGCGAAAAGCTAACTGTGAGCAATTCATCAATAACTATAAAACTAGTTTAAAAAATTTAGCTGCTTGTGGCTTGGAAGTAATTACCTACAACTTCATGCCTATTATAGACTGGATGCGCACTAATGTTAATTACCCAATGCCCGATGGGAGTAAAGCCTTGTATTTTAACAGGAATGCTTTTATGGCTTTTGATTTGTATATGCTAAAAAGACCTGCTGCCAATCTTGAGTACAGTGAGAAAGAAAAGACAAAAGCATGGGAATATTTTCAATCAATGACGGAAGAGGAAAAACAAATTCTATATAACAATGCTTTATTAGGTTTGCCGGGAAGTGAAATTAGCTTTACGCCTGACGAGATTTTAGTTGCATTAAATGAGTACAAAGGAATTGATTCAGAACAATTGCAACAAAATTTATTTTATTTTTTACAACAAGTAGTGCCAATTGCTGAAGAAGTGGGTTTAAAAATGGCTATTCATCCAGATGATCCGCCTTATACATTGTTGGGATTACCTCGTATTGTAAGTACCGAAGAAGATTTAGCTGCTATTATTCAGGCGGCACCTTCACCGGCAAATGGATTATGTTTTTGTACAGGATCGCTAGGAGTGCGGCCGGATAACGACTTAGTAGCAATGCTAAAACGATTTTCACAACATATCCATTTCTTGCATTTACGCAGTACGAAGCGCGACGCCGATGGTAATTTTTATGAAGCCAATCATTTAGAGGGAGATGTAGATATGTTTCATATTGTAAATACAATTTGGCAAATAATGCAAAACAGGAAAGTAAGTATTCCTATGCGTCCTGATCATGGGCATCAAATGTTAGATGATCTGCATAAAAAAACATATCCCGGTTATTCAGCTATAGGCCGATTAAGGGGTTTAGCAGAATTGCGTGGATTGGAATTAGCAATTTCTAAAATGTAAGCTTATACTATTTTAAAATCATCGGTTTTAGGAATGGTTAGAAACATTTCCTGAAGTGAAGAGGGAGGTGCTACTAATTTTCGTATTTCAGTATTCATCCATGCGCCGTCTATCCTTATAATTGCATGAATGATACCATTGTTGTTGTGTAATTCATGTTGTAGGCTCCATCTGTCGCCACTAGCTGTCATGCTGCGCATTTTAGTTGATATTTTTACAGCATCGTTATAATGAATTTCTTTTTTGAAAATAGCTTCCTCTCTTAATAAAATAACCCCAATGTGATGCTGCATTAATAAGGAAAGTGTAATGCCTGCATGAGTAAGAAAATTCATTCTTGCATAAGCGCCCCAATCATAATACACACTATGCCTTACGTGAAAATTTGGATCTAAATCGCTCCAGCGAATTGTAACATCGGTAATAAAGCTTTCCATGGTTTTTGGTTTATATTAAAATTAACATTCTAAATGCAATTACAATAAAGTTGAATGAATATTAAATTTAATGAATTTATACTACGAACTACATCGTTATCGGGAACGTTTGCGTAAAAAAAGTATTGTTAATACTATGCTAATACGAAATATCTGTTTAGCATTGAAGTGCCAAATGTGCTATACGATTGCTAAGTAAGCATATTGATAATGCTTATTTATTTGTTACAAGGAAAAACAAATTGCTTTATGAAAAAACTTGCTGCACTAGTTTGTATGCTATTAACTGTATGTTTCAGTGTTTCTGCACAAACATCAGGCAAAATTATTAAAGGCCATGTTTCTGGGGAAAACAATGAACCTTTGGTCGGTGCTTCGGTAATGATTGCCGGCTCAAAAAAAGGAGTTCAAACGGATAAAAATGGAGACTTTACATTAGCTGTTCCAAATAATGAAAACAGGTACAGTTTAGTAATTAGTTACGTAGGATATACTTCACAAACCATTGAACCTAAAAGTAATGGTGTGGTAAATGTAAAACTTAGCCGTACGAATGATGCTGGCAATGAAGTAGTAGTAATTGGTTACCAGTCAGTAAAGCGAAAAGATTTATTGGCTTCTGTTTCCTCAGTAGGAGCAAAAGATTTAAAAGATATTCCTATTAATTCTGCTGCCGAGGCTTTGGCTGGTAGATTGGCCGGCGTTCAAATTACCAGTTCTGAAGGTTCACCTGATGCAAATATTACTATTCGGGTTCGTGGAGGCGGTTCTATTACCCAGGATAATTCACCTTTATATATTGTTGATGGTGTACAAGTTGAGAATGCATTGGCAACTTTGGCACCACAAGATATTCAAAGCATTGATGTACTAAAAGATGCTGCCGCAACTGCTATTTACGGAGCTAGAGGTGCTAATGGGGTAGTTATTATTACTACTAAGGGTGGTAGACAGGGAAAATTACGTATGACATATAATGGTTTTGTTGGCTTGAAAAAATTAGATAAAGAATTACCCGTAATGAGCCCTTGGGAATTTATTCGTTGGAATTATGAGCGTTCCCGTAATAATACAACAGATAGTGCCACTTTTGCCAAAACATATGGAACTACTTGGGATACACTTTCTGTTTACAAATCAATTCCTCCTGTTGATTGGCAAAAATTAGTATTGGGTAGAAATGGTATGTTGCAAACCAATAACGTAAGTGTAAATGGTGGCAATAATAAAACTACATTCAATTTAAGCTATACTAACAATAGCGATATTACAACTGTATTAAATTCTAAATACTACCGCAATATTATTAATCTTCGGATTGATCAACGTATTGGTAAAAAAATTAAAGTAGGTGGTACCTTACGTTATTTAAATCAAAATGTTTATGGTGCCGGTACCTCTTCTCCAAATGGATCAACGTATAATCGCTTGCGTAATACAGTTAAATATCGCCCTTTCCTTTCTCCTAACATTACTACTCCAGATGTAATTGATCCTAGTTTAGTAGATAATAGCATCGGTAACGGCCTGTTTTTAGTAAACCCTATTGCACTCTCTAATGCAGAATATAGAAAGAAAACAACAGATGGGTTTAATTTTTCTGGTTATGCCAGTTATCAAATAACTAAGAATTTAACCTTCCGTACTACATTTGGTTATGATTATAACCATTACATTAATCGCCAATATAGCGATTCAATTAGCCCGTTATCTATTATTCAAGGTGGTGCAAAACCTGTTGTTGAATTAGATACCATTAACCGTACCTCTATCAACAATTCAAACGTATTTACGTACTCATTAAAAAACATTAAAGGTAAACAGGATATTGATTTTTTGTTGGGACAAGAAACTTATCAAGTTCGTACCGAATCAGAATATAATTTATTCAGAAATATTCCTACATTTACTCCTATTAACAAAGCTTTCACTGATTTAAGTTTAGGAACCAGCTTTACGGGGTATCCTAAACAAATTATCACTAACTATACCTCATTGTCGTTTTTTGGGCGTATTAATTACGCTTATCAACAAAAATATTTATTCTCGGTTAACATGAGGGCAGATGCATCTTCCAAATTTGCCCCCGATATGCGTTGGGGCTATTTCCCGGCAGCATCTGCAGCATGGCGTGTTAAAAAAGAAAAATTTATGAAAACAGTGAAGTTTATTAGCGATATGAAAGTGCGTGTTGGATATGGTGCCGTAGGAAATAACCGCATAGCTGATTACTTATATTTAGATGCATTTAATAATAATGTGAACTATTACGGTATTAACAATCAAACTGTTTATGGGTACACTTCGGCAAGCTTAGTAAACCCTTATTTAAAATGGGAAACTACTATAAATAGAAATTTAGGGTTAGACTTGTCGTTATTTAATGACAGATTGCAGTTTACTGTTGATTACTATTCCAACTCTACAAAAAATCTTTTATTGAATGTACCTGTTGCCTCTACATATGGTTATGCAACACAATTGGAAAAACTACCAATAAAGGTGTTGAATTTCAGATTAGCAGTATGGTAATGCAAAAAAAGAATTTCACATGGAATGCCAACTTCAACCTTTCATTCAATCAAAATAGAGTAGTTGCTTTAGCAAAAGGACAAACCTCTTTCTTGCAAAGTGCAGGATGGGGTGTTTCTGGTCAACCATCTGATTATATCATTCAGGTGGGTGCACCTGTAGGGGCTATGTATGGATTTGTTACTGATGGTTTTTATAAAGTAAGCGATTTTGATTATAATGCTACAACACAAACCTACACTTTAAAACAAGGTGTGGTAAATGATGCCAGCATTATTGGAAATCCTCAGCCGGGTAGTTTAAAATTAAAAGATTTAAATGGGGATGGTGTCGTTGATTTAGATCATGATAGAAAAATTTTAGGAACATCTCAGCCCAAATTTTTCGGAGGTCTTAATCAGCAGTTTAGTTACAAAAATTTCGATATGAGCATTTTTATCAATTTCGTATATGGTAACAGTGTTTATAATGCCAATAAAATTGAATTTTCAAACGGATATATTCCTAATTCTAACTTGTTAGCCATTATGAATAATCGGTTTACGAATATTGATGCCAATGGAAATACTGTTAAAGATCCTACACAATTAGCTGCTTTGAATACAAATGCAAAAATTTGGAGCCCCTTAACCAGTAGTGGTGCATTTTACTTGCATTCTTGGGCTATTGAAGATGGATCATTTTTGAGAATAAACAATATAACTTTAGGTTATACTTTAGCACCTAAAGCATTGCGCAAACTTAAAATTAACAGATTAAGATTTTATACCACGTTAAATAATGTAGCTATTTTAACCGGATATTCTGGTTATGACCCGGAAGTTAGTGTAAGTCAGAATTTAACTACACCTGGCTTAGATTATTCCGCTTTTCCAAAAAACAAAACCTACATTTTTGGTGTAAACGTAATTTTTTAATGATTTGTAAAATTTAAATTGCTTCAGCTATGCAAATAAACGCATTTTATAAGCGGGTTGTATTGGTATCGTTATTAACGATAACCATATTCCTTGGCTCATGTAAAAAGTTCTTAAACCAAATGCCTATCACCTCATATGGAACCAATGTTGTATTTAGCGATGTGCCACATGCATATCAAGCTTTAGCAGGTGTATATGCGCAACTTTCGGGCGATCAGGGTTATGGTATTCGTTTAAGTTTATATTACACAGTTGATAATGATGAAACACAAGGTCCTACCGGAAATCCTGATAATGACCGTCGCGATATTGCCCGGTATCAGGCAACACCCGGGAATGCACAATTAAATAATCCTTTTCAACAATTGTTTCGAGGAATTGAATTTGCGAATATTTGTATATACAATATTCCAACTATGTCTCAGTACAATAATGGAACCGATCAAGAGAAAAAAGAATTGCAAAGAATGTTGGGTGAAGCATTAACTTTAAGAGCACAATTTTATTTTGAAGCTATTCGTAATTGGGGCGATTTGCCTGCTAATTTTCAACCTGCTTCACAAATTGCCGGTGCCAACCCTTTCCCTGTTCGTGTAAACAGAGATTCTCTGTATGATAGAATTATTGCTGATTTAAAAACTGCTGAAGATTTAGTTCCCTGGAGAAATGATTTAGCATCAATTGGTGACCCCATTGATGAAAGAATTACGAAAGGAACAGTTAAAGGCTTAAGGGCGAGAATTGCATTATTTAGAGGTGGGTACTCATTACGCAACTCTTCAGGTGTAATGGAAAGAAGTGCTGATTATTTAAATTACTACCAAATAGCACATGATGAATGCAATGATATTATTACCTCAGGCCAACATAATTTAAATCCAAGTTTCAAAAATTTATTTAAAAACTATGTTTGTGCTAGAGCTGTAAGTGACCCTGATGGCGAATTAATGTTTCAGGTTTCTGCAGTGGGCGCCAATGGTACCGCCGATAGTAAATTAGGGTATTATGATGGACCTACTGTTAATGGTAATGGTAACAAATCTATTAACATTCTTCCTACATATTTTTACTTATTTGATTCTACTGATTTGCGTCGCGATGTTACCTGTGCTCCTTATATTGTTAATGCTGATGGTATAACTAAAACAGGACAAACCATTACTGCTATTAATGATGGCAAATATCGTCGTGACTGGATTAGTAATCCTACCATCTCACCAAACGATAAAACTCAATACTTGGGTTTAAAATGGCAAATATTGCGATATTCCGATGTTTTGCTAATGTTTGCTGAAACTGAAAATGAATTAAATGGTCCTACTGCTGCTGCTTATAATGCAATCAATATGGTGCGTAGAAGGGGATATGGACAACCCATTAATTCACCCAATGCCGCAGTTGATTTACCAGCCGGATTAAGCAAATCTGACTTTTTTAATGCTATTGTAAAAGAACGTTCTTTAGAATTGGGTGGTGAAGGTGTTCGTAAGTTCGATTTAATTCGGTGGAATCTAATTAACACAGTGCTTACCAACACCAAAAATGCATTAACTGCCATGTCAAATTCATCCGGCATTTATGCCAATCTTCCTAAATCAATGTATTATTATAAAACGGCTACCGGTGATGATTATACTATTTGGGCAAACTCTCTGTATAAACCTGCACCCTCTACTACTCCTGCCAATACAACAAAAATTACTTGGGTAAGTAGTGCTATCTCAACAACAGCATTGGCAAGGTTTGCAACAGGTTTTACACCCAATAAATCAGAATTATTACCTATTCCTCAGCCGGCTCGTGATGCTAATTATAATTTAACCCAAAATCCAGGTTATTAAAATAGGTTGTGGTTTCGTTAGTTGGATTATACCGTTTAAAGGCTGCTGTTCTCAGTAGCCTTTTAAAATTTAAAAAAAATTTTATGAAAATAAATGCTATTTTGTTTTTTACGCTTTTTATAAGCGTACATCTATCAGCTCAAATCAATAAGATTATTGTTGCACAAGATGGCAGTGGGAACTATACCACTATTCAACAAGCATTGAATGCAATACCTTGTAATAATACAAAGCCGGTAATCATTTTTGTAAAGAAAGGCATATATAAAGAGCGACTCATATTAGATTCAGGAAAACAATTTGTATCGCTTGTAGGCGAAAATAAAAACGATGTAATTATTTCCTATAACAATCATAGTGGCCTGCATTTACCCAATGGCGACACCATTAATACCTGGACGTCGGCAAGCTTTTTTATTTATGCTCCACATTTTACCGCAGAAAATATTCATTTTGAAAATAATGCCGGATTTTATGCCGGTCAAGCTGTAGCCCTTTATGTTTACGGTGACTGTGCTGCATTTTACAATTGCGCTATTACCGGTTTTCAAGATGTATTATTTTGCAGTGGTCCCGGTAGCAGACAATATTATTATAATTGTTATATTGAAGGAACCACTGATTTTATTTTTGGGCCTGCTACTGCTGTGTTTGATAGTTGTACTATTTATAGTAAAAAAAATTCGCATATTACTGCTGCATCTACACCTCGTGAAATTCCCTATGGATTTGTTTTTAGAAACTGTACATTATTAGCAGATAGTAGTTTGCATAATGTTTCATTAGGGCGACCTTGGCAGCCTTATGCTAGTGTAACATATATTCATTGTTATATGAATAAACATATTATTCCACAAGGCTGGAATAATTGGAAAAATCCAGCAAACGAAAAAACGGCACGATTCGCAGAATTTAATAATCATGGTCCCGGTGCTAATCCATTCAATCGCTATACTTGGATAAAACAATTATCGGCTAATGAAGCAGAAAATTATACTTTAAAAAATATTTTCGGTAGTTGGATGCCCAAACCGATAATTTTTTAAAAAATTATGTAATTAATTTTTCTTTTTTTTCTGTGTAATTATGGTTTCAGTTGAAGCTCTGGCAAATATTTCAGCTGGTAATATTTTCGATTCAAAATCAGTAATAGGTCGTTTGCTCTCAATCATTTTAATTAGCAACTCTGCCGAAATACGCCCCATTTCGAAAGCCGGTTGGCGTACCACCGACAAAGGAGGACAAAGTAAATCAGTAAAGTCTAAATTACTAAAACCAATTAAAGCTAGTTGTTTTGGAATGTGAATATTGCGAGCTTTGCAATAGCGCATACAGTTGGTAGTAAGTTTATCTGCTCCGGCAAAAACTGCATCGGGTTTAGGTTTTAGCTTTAATAAATAATTCAAAGCTGTTTCAACTTCTTCATAAATTAATCCCCCGTGTTGGCAATAGGCAACAAAATTTTCGTTCAATTCAATGCCATTATCTATTAATGCTTGACGATACCCAGATAACCTATCTTTACTAATAGATAATACAGGTGAACCACTTAACATAGCTATTTTTTTAAAGCCATTTTTTATTAAATGAGTAGTAGCATTGTATGCTCCATCAAAACTATTTACTGTTACTTTAAAGGTGTTTAAAGCTTCAATTACCCTGTCAAAACAAACAATAGGCAAATTTCTTTCGTATAGCTCTGTAATATGTGTATAATCTTTAGTTTCTGCTGAAACGGAAATAATGCATCCATCAACTGATCTGCTTGATAAATATTGAATATTGGCAATTTCTCTTTCATAGCTTTCTTTGCTTTGAGTTATAATAACATTATAGCCATGTAAATGTGCAACCGATTCAATTCCATTAATGGCTTGTGAAAAGAAGCTATTGGCAATTTCTGAAACAATTATGCCTATGGAACGACTACGTTTTTCTTTTAAACTTAAAGCGATAGGGTTAGGACGGTAATTAATTTCCTTAGCATAATTTAATACAAGTTGTTTGGTTTCCTCACTAATTTCATAACTGTCGCGTAGTGCACGGCTAACAGTGGAGGTAGATAATCCCAACGCTTTAGCAATATCTTTTATGGTAACAGCTTCAAATTTCATATTGGTTAAAAGGAACAGGGTTTGTGATTATAATACACTATTTAACCTTATTATAATCGCTCTGTTTCAAAATTAACGACTATAAAGAAACTGTTTTTTTACGACTTTTAGAAATGAAATCGGTGTGCAAATTTTTGTTTGAGATGTCCACCTAATTTATTCTAATTTTTGTTATCGATATCGGGAACGATTGCGTAAAAATAATTTTATAAAACCTTTATTATTCGTGAATATAATTGTAGCATCGCTTATGGTTTTGGTAGGTAAAATGCATGTTTCATAAGATGATTTAACTGTATTTCCTTCAGTTAAAAACCAACCGATACCACATAAATTTTTAACTTACTATTAGTTGAGCAATAAATAGAAAGAAATGAATAAACTGCTTGTCATTTTTTTTATATTCACTTTGGTTGCTTTTAAAATGCAAGATGACAAAATCACTATTTTTTTGGTAGGCGACTCCACTATGGCTAATAAGCCATTAGATGATAATCCGGAAAAGGGATGGGGTATGTATTTGCAGCAATTTTTTAATCACTCAGTAATTGTTGAAAATAAAGCTGTAAACGGGCGTAGTACAAAAAGCTACATTGATGAAGGAAAATGGGATGCCGTTGTGGAGCAAATAAAACCCGGTGATTATGTATTTATTCAATTTGGGCATAATGATGAAAAAAAAGAAGACCCCAAAAGATATGCCGATGCTCAGGGAGCCTATAAAAATAATTTAATCCGATTTGTAAATGATGTTAAAAAGAAAAAGGGAGTTCCTGTTTTATTGAGCCCTGTAGCTCGACGTAAATTTTTAGTGAATGGGTTAGCGGATGAAAAAATGCATGGCGATTATCCGGGAGTAGTAAAAGCCGTTGCTGATTCATTAAATGTAGCCTATATCGATTTATTTACTTTAAGTAAGAATTTATTAAATCAATTCGGCCCAGAAACTTCAAAGAATCTTTATTTGTGGATTCCGCCTCATCATTATAATACTTGTATTAATGGGAGAACCGATGATACCCATTTTTCTGCTTATGGTGCTAAGTATATGGCTTCGCTTGTATGTTCCGCCATTAACGAATTGAAATTGCCTATAAAAGATGCTCTTTTAAAATCTGGTTTCGATAACAAGTTTGAATATGAATTACCCATTGTTTATGAACCTCATTTTGCAAAAGATACATTCAATATACGTCAGTTTGGTGCCGTTAGTGATGGGAAAACGCTAAATACTGAATTTATTCAAAATGCCATTAATACATGTAATAAAAATGGCGGCGGCGTTGTTGAAGTGCCTAATGGCTTTTGGATAACAGGTCCTATTGAGTTAAAAAGTAACGTAAACTTATTTATAAACCGCGGTGCTATTTTGCAATTTACTGCTGATTATAATGCTTACAAATTAATTGAAAGCAACTGGGAAGGCCAACCTGCTGCTCGCAATCAATCGCCCATTTTCGCAAATAATGCGGTAAATATTGCCTTAACGGGTGGTGGTATTGTTGATGGCAATGGTGATGCTTGGCGAATAGTAAAAAAAGATAAACTCACAACAACACAATGGCAAAAGTTGATTAATAGTGGTGGTATTTTAAGTAACGATAAAAAAACTTGGTATCCAACCATTGAAACTTATCGTGGTGCACAGATAAAAAATGCTGGTGTTTTAAAAGAAGGAATGCAACTATCAGACTTTGATTCAATTAAAGCTTTTTTACGCCCCAATTTGTTAGTATTTACTGGTTGTACTAATATATTACTGGAAGGTGTAACTTTTCAAAATTCACCGGCCTGGTGCCTGCATCCTTTTATGTGTAATCAGTTAATCGTTCGAAATGTTTATGCTAAAAATCCCTGGTATGCACAAAATGGTGACGGAATTGACATTGAAAGTTGTAACAACGTATTAATAGAGAATAGCACATTTGATGTAGGTGATGATGGCATTTGTATTAAAAGTGGTCGCGATGCATCGGGTAGAAAACGGAATATGCCAACGCAAAATGCTTTAATACAAAATTGTGTAGTTTATCATGCACATGGGGGTTTTGTAATTGGTAGTGAAATGAGCGGAGGTGCTAAAAATTTGTATGTGCGCAATTGTAGTTTCATGGGTACCGATATTGGTTTGCGTTTTAAAACAGTAAGAGGAAGAGGGGGGATTGTTGAAAATATTTATACTGCTAATATTAATATGAAAGATATAATTGGTGAAGCTGTATTGTTTGATATGTATTATGCAGCACAAGATCCGGTACCTTTATATGGCGAAGAAAGAATACCCCCAAAAGTTGAAGTATTACCTATTACTGAAGCTACCCCCGTCTTTAAAAATTTTTATATCAACAATATTATATGCAATGGTGCTTCAAAAGCAATATTTATAAGAGGTATTCCTGAAATGCCTGTTCAAAATGTAGTTTTCAACAATTTGCAAATGCAAACACAGTCAGGTATCGATATTGAAGAAGCCAAACACATTCAAATAAATAATTGTACACTAACCACAAAGCTATCCAAGCCATTGGTTTATATATTGAATGCCGAAAATATTATGTTCAATGATTTTAATTTCAATAAACCAACCGACTTGATGGCTGAATTGCAAGGTCCTCGGACAAAAAACATTCAATTTAAAAATATATCAAAACATAACGCTTTACAGTTAATTAAAACAGGTTTTGGCACAGAGCCAAATGTTATTACCATTACTGAATAGGTATGAAAGCTAAAATAATATTTCTGCTAACCTTGTTTTTTTTGCAAAAAGTATTTTGCAGGAATATTATTTTGTCTGAAAAATTTGCTAATAATATTGTTTGTACATCTGCTAATCAGAAAACTTTAAATGAAAAATGGACCTATGAAAATGCAATGCAGTTAAAAGCAATAATGGCTTTATGGCAATACACAGGAGAAGGAAAATATTTTCAATTTGTGCAAAACGTTGCGAATAGCTTTTTATTAGATAATGGGCATACAATAAAAACCTATAAAATCAATGATTTTAATCTTGACAATCTATTAGGTGGTAATGTTTTTTTATCGCTTTATCAAGTTACTGGAAATAAAAATTATTTCAATGCTGTTCAATGTTTGTATCAACAGATTAAAAATCAGCCTAGAACTTCAGAAGGCGGCTTTTGGCATAAAGCTCGCTATCCGCAACAAATGTGGTTAGATGGAATGTATATGGCTCATCCATTTTATACACGTTATGCCCTTGCTTTTCACCAAACAGAAAATTTTAATGATATAGCTAGACAATTTTTATTGATTACTGATAAAGTGCGCAATAAAGTTAACGGCCTTCTATACCATGCCTGGGATGCTGATTGTAAAGAAAAATGGAGTAATCCAGCTACCGGAACTTCCCCCCATTTTTGGGGAAGGGCAATGGGTTGGTATGGAATGGCATTGGTTGATGTTTTAGAAAATTTTCCAGCAAATAATGTTTATTATGACTCATTAAAAGTTTTATTAAATGATTTTGTAAAAACTGTTGCAACTGTACAAGATATTAAGACCGGGACATGGTGGAACGTTTTGAATTATGGAAACCAAAATGGTAATTATTTAGAATCTTCAGCTAGTTGCATGTTTACTTATACCATTCTAAAGGCATTGAGGTTTAAATGGATTGATGAAGAATATAAAACCGTAATTAATAAAGCTTATGAAGGTATAATACAACATTTTGTTATTGAAAAAAATGATTCCATTTTTTTAACCAATACAGTTAAGATGAGTGGATTAGGTGGCAACCCTTATCGTGATGGAAGTTATCAATATTATTGCAGTGAACCTGTAGTTACTAATGATAGCAAAGGAATTAGCGCTTTTATTTTAATGGATATTGAAATGGACTTGTACAAACATTCTGACCTGGGTAAAGGTATAACTGTTGTGTTGGATGATTATTTTAATGCTGAAAAAAAAGTTGATATAACCGGAACTTTAGTGCCTTATCATTATAAATGGAATGAAATGAATAATGGTGGGTTTTCAACTTTGCAATTTCTTTTTCAAAAATATGGGGTAACTACAACACAATTGACGAACATACCATCAAAAAATAATTTGCCACCCAATAGTATTTATTTAATTGTAGATGCAGATGATTCCATTGAGAATCCTAATCCTAATTTTATGAATGTGGCTGCAGCTGATTTTTTAAAGAATTGGGTGAGTGAAGGTGGTGTTTTATGTGTTTTACATAATGATAAAGGGAATGCAGAATTTAAACACATGAATTTGTTGCTAAGCCAATTTGGTATTCAAGTGAATGAAGATAGTTATCAGCATTTTTCTGCTAATCAATTTATGGAAGGGGTAATAAACGTACCAAAAAATAATGAGTTATTACCAAACACTCAATTAATATATCAAAAGGGTATTTGTTCTATTTCAATAAAAAATCCGGCAAAGGCTATTTTAAAAAAGAATGGAGTTGTGGTAATGGCAATTGCAAGGTATGGAAAGGGTACCGTGTTTGTTACCGGTGATCCATGGTTGTACAACGAGTATATAGATGGGAGAAAGTTGCCTGAACTATTTAATAATTACGTAGCTGCTGAAGATTGGATTCAATGGCTAATTCAGCAAGTAAAAAATGGAAAAAGTTAATATAAAATATTTTATTTTATTACTCATGTTTTGCGGCACATATAACAATTTGTTGTATGCTGCAACGATTGATACTTTGCATGTAAGTAAATCAAAACCCCATTGTTTTAAAAATATTCAAGATGCTATTAATGCAATTGATAGTAGTAATCATCATAAGCACGTTATTTTAATAGATGCAGGAACATATAAAGAAAAAATTTATATAACTAAAAACAATATTCAATTTTTTGGCGAGGATAAAGCTACTACGATTATTACACAAGCTATAGCACGAGATATTTGGCGTTGTAAAAATGCTGATGATTGGGGTGTTGCAACTGTAAATATCAGTGGCAGTGATATTACGATTGAAAATTTAACCATTCAAAATACTTATGGATTTGATAATAATACTATGGTGGTCCCCTGTGAAAATGATAGTTTGAATAATTTTTCAAAAACAATTAGAAAAGATGGACACCAAATGGCCTTACGCACATTTGCCACAACGCGTTTAAAAGTATTGAATTGCATTTTAGAAGCTTATGGTGGTGATACTGTTAGCCCGTGGAATGTGAATGATGGAATGTTCTTTTTTAAAGATTGCGTAATGATGGGTGGAGTTGATTTCTATTGTCCAAGGGGTTGGGCTTATGCCGAAAATTGTACGTTTGTAGCTACAACCGGGCCTGCATGTATTTGGCACGATGGTTCTGCAAATGAAGACGCTAAAACAGTTTTAAAAAACTGTTTTTTTGAAGGTTACGATGGATTTATGTTAGGCCGTTTTCACAAGGATGCCCAATTTTATTTGATTAATTGTTCTTTTGCTAAAAACATGGCTAATAAGCCTATTTATTTAGTTCCAACAAACAACATTATTCGATGGGGATATAGGGTTTACTATTATAACTGCCATAAAGATGGTGGTGATTATAGTTGGTTTAAAAATAATTTAGAAACTGCAAGGGATGCACCGTTACCTAATGCTATTAATGCTAATTGGGTTTTTGGTAATAAATGGAATCCTTATTTAAATTAACAGGTATGAAATTATGTAAAAGCAATTTAGCAGCTATTAAAAAAACAAAGGGATTGTCAGTGCCTAATGACGAAATTTTTTCTTTACCGGAAAAAGTTATTCAATTTGGAACAGGTGTTTTATTAAGAGGGCTACCAGATTACTTTATTGATAAAGCCAATAAACAGGGCCTTTTTAATGGGAGAATTGTTGTAGTTAAATCCACTAATTCCGGTTCAACTGATGTATTTAATGAACAAGATGGATTGTATACTTTAGTTGTGCGTGGAATTGAAAATAATGTTAAAATACAAGAATATTGGGTAAATGCTTCTATTAGTAGAGTATTAAATGTACACAATGAATGGAATGACATCCTATCTTGTGCAGCTAACCCTGATATGCAAATCGTAATATCCAATACAACAGAAGTAGGTATTTCATTAATGGAAGATGATGATATTTTTGCCGCACCACCTGTTTCTTTCCCCGGAAAATTATTGGCATTTTTGTATCATAGGTTTACCATTTTTAATGGTGCTGATAGCAGTGGAATGGTAATTATTCCAACCGAATTAATTGTGAACAATGGAAAGAAATTAAAAGAAATTATTGTTGAATTAGCAAAACGCAATCATTTAGGCAACGATTTTTTGAAATGGTTAAATGAAGCAAATGATTTTTGTGATTCATTGGTGGATAGAATTGTTCCCGGAAAATTATCAGAGCATGATGCCAAATTCGTTAATCACGAGTTAGGTTATGAAGATGAGTTGATGATTATGAGTGAAGCTTATCGTTTATGGGCCATTGAAACTTCTCGTCATTCTACCAAAAATATTTTATCATTTGCAAAAGCCGACGCCGGCGTTATTATAGAAAACGATATAAGCATATATCGTGAACTAAAACTTCGTTTATTAAATGGCACGCATACTTTTTCATGCGGGTTAGCATTTTTGGCAGGATATGATACTGTTAAAGAGGCCATGGATAATCGCATATTTGCTTCTTATGTTACTAACTTAATGCTTTATGAAATTACCCCGGTTATATTAAGTGAAAAACTAACGCAACAAAAGGCTAAACAATTTGCTTTACAAGTATTAGATCGATTTAGAAATCCGGCAATTGCTCATCACTGGATCAATATTACCATGCAATATACCTCTAAAATGAAAATGCGCAATGTGCCCCTAATTGAAGCATATTTGCAACAATTTAAATCGGTACCGCCATTTATGGCCTTGGGAATTGCAGGTTATTTATATTTCATGCAATCAAATGTAAATGAACAAGGACTGCCGGTTCAACAGCACGGGCACAATACTTATATATTACATGATGATTATGCCTTACAAATACATCAATTATGGAAAAGCAATGCAGATTTTTCAATAATAATTGATACTATTTTATCGAACGAAAATTATTTAAATATAAAATCTACTCTCTTGCCTAATTTAGAAACCCAAATTGAATTATACCTAAACAATATACAACAAAGTAATGTGCTAACAGTTATGGAAGAATTGATGCATCAACAAATGGTTTCTTCAATTAATTAAATGAAATGATTTATGCAGAAAGCTATTATTAAAATTCATCCAAATGATAATGTTGTTGTTGCTTTGCGTAATTTAAAAAAAGGTGAAAAATTAGAATATGCTAATGAAGAATATACTGTAATAGAAGATATCCCAGCTAAACATAAATTTTACGTTAACAACATGCATCCCGGTGATGCGGTAATTATGTATGGTGTTTTGGTAGGAAAGGCTCAAACTAACGTTTCGGCAGGATCATTAGTAACTACAGCCAATTTAAAACATGCAGCCGAGCCATATGCATATCGTTCAAACCATTATATATGGCATAAACCTGATGTATCTGCTTTTTTGAACAGAACTTTTAATGGTTATCATAGGGCTGATGGGAGTGTAGGAACTGCCAACTATTGGTTATTTATACCAACCGTATTCTGTGAAAACAGAAATCTTGATGTAATTAAAGAGGCTTTACATAGTGCTTTAGGATATGCGGTTACAGATCAATATAAAAATTTTACACTGCAATTAGTTGATGCTTATAATAAGCAAATTCCAATTGATACAGTTTCATTTGAAAATATTGCAAAACCATCTCAGTACCGATTATTTAAAAATGTGGATGGGATTAAATTTTTGAACCACCAAGGTGGTTGTGGTGGTATTCGACAAGATGCAGCAGTTTTAGGAAAATTATTAGCAGCTTATGCTAACCATCCCAATGTAGGGGGTGTTACCGTTATAAGTTTAGGATGTCAAAATTTGCAATTATCTGAGCTTTTAAATGAAATTAAAAGTCATCATCCTACTTTCAATAAACCTTTATTGGTATTTGAACAACAACAAATTGGTAATGAATCAACTTTGATTGCAGAAGCAATTCGGCAAACTTTTAAGGGATTAATGCAGATTAATGAAATTGATAGAAAGCCGGCACCGCTATCAAAATTAACATTAGGGGTTAAATGCGGTGGCAGCGACGGTTTTAGTGGTATTTCTGCCAATCCATCTGTAGGTTATTGCGCCGATTTGTTAGTAGCTTTAGGCGGTAAAGTTTTATTGGCTGAATTTCCTGAATTGTGTGGTGTTGAGCAAGAACTGATTGATAGAATGGATAATGAAGCAATTGCCAATAAATTTATACAATTAATGCATGCTTATAGTAATGCCGCAATTCAATCTGGATCGGGTTTTCATATGAACCCTTCTCCCGGCAACATAAAAGATGGTTTAATTACTGATGCAATGAAAAGTGCGGGGGCAGCAAAAAAAGGCGGTACATCTCCAATTGTGGATGTGCTAGATTATACGGAAGAAGCTGTTAAACCCGGTTTGAATTTAGTTTGTACGCCGGGTAATGATGTTGAAGCTACAACAGGTAAGGCAGCTAGTGGTGCAACCTTAATTTTATTCACAACCGGCTTAGGTACACCTACCGGAAATCCTGTTTGCCCGGTAATAAAAGTTTCCAGCAATTCGCCTTTAGCAGAAAAAATGGAAGATATTATTGATATTAATACCGGTCCCGTTATTGATGGTGTATTATCCATAGAAGAAATGGGTAATCATATTTTGGAATATTGTATTAAAGCTGCAAGTGGTGAAATAATTCCTAAAGCTGTTCAATTGAACCAAGATGATTTTATTCCGTGGAAACGTGGGGTGAGTTTATAATTTTTTTTTTAAAAACTATTATGTAAAATTTTAAATATGAAACCTTTTTTAGACGAAAATTTTTTATTGCATAATAAAACTGCTGTTCAGCTATACCATGAATATGCTGAAAAAATGCCAATTATTGATTACCATTGTCATTTATCACCCGAGCAAATAGCTAATGATGCTCGTTTTTTAACTATTACACAAGTATGGTTATATGGAGATCATTATAAATGGCGTGCAATGCGTACCAATGGAGTAGGTGAAATGTACTGTACCGGTAATGCTTCCGATAAAGAAAAATTTTTACAATGGGCTGCTACAGTTCCTTATACTTTAAGGAATCCGTTGTACCATTGGACTCATTTGGAATTGAAAAGATATTTTGGTATAAATGAAATTTTAAATGAACGTTCTGCTGAAAAAATTTATGAACAATGTAATGCATTGTTGAATCAACCGGATTACTCTGTTAAAAATTTATTGAGGAAAATGAATGTTTACACTGTTTGCACTACAGATGATCCTGTTGATACATTAGAATACCATCAAAAATTAAAAGCCGATTCCTTTGAAATACCCATTTTGCCTGCCTTTAGACCCGATAGTGCAATGAATGTTGCTGATCCGGAAAAATTTAATGGGTATGTAAAAAAATTGGAATCTATCACAAATATTTCCATTTCTTCATTCGATGATTTTTTGTATGCGTTGCAGAATCGTCACGATTTTTTTGCATCCATGGGTTGTAGTGTAAGTGATCATGGGTTAGAAGAAATTTATGCAGAAGACTTTACCGGTTCTGAAATTGATAGCATTTTTAATAAAGTACATACCGGTAAACATTTAAATGAAGTAGAGCAAAGAAAATTCAAGTCGGCTATGTTAGTGCATTTCGCAGAATGGGATTGGGAAAAAGGATGGGTACAACAATATCATTTAGGCGCTTTGCGTAATAATAATACTAGAATGTTAAAATTATTAGGGCCAGATACAGGATGGGATTCAATTGGTGATTTCCGGTATGGAAAAAACTTGTCAAAGTTTTTGGGAAAATTAGATAATGATGATCGATTGGCTAAAACAATATTATACAATTTAAACCCGGCCGATAATGAATTAATGGCCACTATGATTGGTAATTTTAATGATGGTTCTGTTGCCGGAAAGATTCAATTTGGTGCAGCTTGGTGGTTTTTAGATCAGAAAGATGGAATGGTAAAACAAATGAATGCGCTTTCTAACATGGGTTTGTTAAGCAGGTTTGTTGGAATGCTTACTGATTCACGAAGTTTTCTATCCTATCCACGGCACGAATACTTCCGAAGAATTTTATGTAATTTGTTTGGTGAAGAAATAGAAAATGGAGAATTACCAAACGATTTACCTTGGATAGGAAAAGTAATACAAGATATTTGTTTTTACAATGCAAAAAACTATTTTAATTGGTAGATAGATTTTTATAATGCAATTAATATTTTAATACGCTATAAAAGTTGAATGTTTTGTTATCAATTTATTACTGCGCTTATAGGCATTATAGATACTAAGTAAAATACAATGGAAAAAATTTTATGTTTTGGTGAGTTGTTGTTAAGAATATCACCACCTGCAACTAAAAATTGGTTATCTCAACATCAGTTACAGGTTTATTTAGGTGGTGCAGAATTAAATGTAGCTCATGCCTTAGCTAATTGGCAAATGCCCGTCGCTTATTGCACAGCTTTGCCCAAAAATTTTATTTCAGATGATATAATTAATCAATTGAATAATGCAAAAATTGATACTTCTTCTATTCAACGTGGTGGAAATAGAATAGGATTGTATTTTTTGCAACAAGGGAGTGATGTAAAAAATAAGCTGGTTTATTTTGATAGAAGAGGTTCAGCATTTGCAGAATTACAGCCTGGCAAAATTAATTGGGAGAATATTTTAGCTAATGTTAAATGGTTGCATTTTTCAGCTATTGTACCTGCGTTGAATGATTCCCTTGTACAAGTTTGTGAAGAAATGTTAGAGGTTGCTTCAAAAAGAAATATAATCATTTCACTCGATTTAAATTATCGGGCTTCGCTCTGGAGCCCCAGTCGTAAACCGGGTATGATATTGCCTTCTTTAGCAAAGTATTGCCAAGTAATTATGGGCAATATATGGTCGGCTAATTTATTGTTAGGAGCGCCATTACATCTTCCTAGTACAGATAAAATTATGAAAGAAGCATATCTGCATCATACGGAATCAACAGTTTCCTATATTGTTAATCAATTTCCTAAATGCCATACCGTTGCCAATACTTTTCGTTTCGATTTGCCTGATGGAGCAGTTCAATATTATGCAAGTTTATTTCATGAAGGTCAATTTTGTGTTTCACCTGAAATGACATCAAATCAGGTAAAAGATAAAGTGGGTAGTGGAGACTGTTTTATGGCTGCCTTGATATATGCCATTGAGCAAAAAATGCAAACGCAGCAAATTATAAATTTTGCTGCTGCAGCAGCATTCGGTAAATTACATGAATTTGGTGATGTAACACAACAAACCATTCCCGATATTATAAAAATAATGCAAAAATATGCTTAGCCAAGAAAATACAACCCATACTATTAAAAATGCAATTATTCTACCGCTGTTTTATCATCATGATCCTATTACATGTATTGCAATAAGTAAGGCTTTGTATGCAGGTGGTATTCGTGCCATAGAGTTTACAAATAGGGGTGAAAAAGCGCTGGCAAATTTTAAAATCTTAGTTGAAGAGCGCAATAAAACAATGCCGGATTTGTTATTGTGTGTGGGTACCATAACCAATACTACCGATGCACAATTATTTATTGAAACAGGTGCAGATGTTTTGATAAGTCCTGTTTTTGATGCTGATATATCTGATATTGCTTACATGCATAAAATTTTATGGATTCCGGGTTGCATGACGCCCACGGAAATACACACTGCATATTCTGCAGGATGGTCTTTGCTTAAACTATTTCCGGGTAATGTATTACAGCCTCATTATGTACAGGCCATTAAGCCTTTATTTCCTAAAATTGATTTTTTAATTACCGGTGGTGTGGAAGCCAATACAGAAAACATAATGGAATGGCGAAAATCCGGTGCCGTTGGTGTGGGGTTAGGAAGTAAATTAATTACCTCTTCTGTAATTAATAAAGGGGATATGCAACAATTAACGGAAACGGTTGCTCAATTGATTCAATTTTTTTCAAACCATAACTAATATTAATGAATCGAAATAAGTTAGGTAACTATCGCTGGACGATTGTTGCATTGTTATTTTTTTCTACCACTATTAACTATATGGACAGACAAGTAATAGGGTATTTAAAACCTATTTTGTCTGATAAGTATGGATGGTCTAATTCTGATTTTGCCTTAATTACTTCATGGTTTACCGGTTTTTATGCTACAATTACCATATTTGCTGGGGCTATAATAGATAAAATTGGTACTAAATTAGGGTTGGCTATATCGCTTAGTTTTTGGTCTCTCATGGGAATGGTTAATGCTTTTTGTGGAGGAGCAGTGTATCAACATGTTATTGTCAGAAGTTTATTTGGTATAGGTGAAGCAGGAAATTTCCCTGCATCTATCAAAACAGTGGCAGAATGGTTTCCCAAAAAAGAAAGGGCTTTGGCAACAGGTATTTTTAATAGTGGTGCTAATGTTGGTGCAATGGTTGCTGCTTTATTAGTGCCATGGTTAGCTGCTCATACTTGGTTTAATAATTCACTAGAGGGTTGGCAAATGGCTTTTCTATTAACTGGGGCTATTGGACTAATATGGTTGATTTTTTGGTTTGCTATCTATCAAACACCAATTAAACATAAAAAATTATCGAAGGCAGAATTCGAACATATACACAGCGATGATGTAAATAATGTTGAAGTAAAGTCTGATAAAAATAAAATACCTTGGATTAAATTATTAGCCTACCGTCAAACATGGTCATTTTTTATAGGTAAGTTCTTAACTGATGGCGTATGGTGGTTTTTATTGTTTTGGCTACCTGACTATATGAAAAAGCAATTTAATATGCAAGGTGAAGCAATAATGTTGCCTTTATTTACTGTTTATGGTATAGCCATTATTGGAAGTGTTGCCGGCGGAGGATTTCCGATGTACTTTATTAATAAAGGAATGGAAACTTATCAAGCAAGAATGAAAGCAATGTTTATTATAGCACTGTTGCCGATTATACTAGTAACTACTCAGTATTTTGGCAATGTTTCAATTTTTGGCAATACTGCTTACATTTATGCATTAATTGTAATTTGCATTGCTGCAGCTGCACATCAGGCATGGTCGGCGAATATTTTTACAACGGTATCGGATTTGTTTCCTAAAAAAGCAGTGGGTTCCGTAACAGGCATAGGAGGGCTTGCTGGCGGGATAGGAGGTGTATTAATGCAATTAATGGCCGGATGGTTAACGGATGCTTTTAAAAATAATCCTCAAACTGCATATTTAATTTTATTTTTAGTGTGTGCTTTTGCTTACATTATTGCATGGCTAATTATGAAAGTACTAGTGCCCAAATTTTCTCCTATTGCTGATTTATAAATTATTTCGTAATGCGGTTACTCTTTTTTTTTATACTCACTTTTTACTCAATACCTAGTATGGTAAATGCTCAAAAACGTATTTATTTGTATACCGATAGTGATAGTAATATAATTATAAAAGGTTTTGATACAGTTAAGCCATATATGGAATACTACCCTGCAACCAATCAACTTTCCAAAAATCCTAGAATAGCAATTTTAATTTGTCCTGGTGGCGGTTACAGGTATTTATCATGGGAGAAAGAAGGTGTGAAACCAGCAAAATTTTTCAATTCAAATGGTATTGATGTGTTTGTATTACATTATCGTGTTAATGATGAAATGCAGCGAGGGCATGGCTATCCGGCACAATATAATGATGCCAATAAAGCGCTTAATTACATTCATAATCATGCTGATTCTTTCCACATACAAAAAAACAGAATTGGTATAATGGGTTTTTCTGCAGGGGGACATTTAGCTGCAACTATAAGTACATTGAATCCCTTAAACCCTAAATCTTTTACTCCTTCATTTTCTATTTTGGTTTATCCTGTCATTACAATGGAAAATCCTTATGCACATGCAGGTAGCAAAAAAATGCTTTTGGGAGAAGATCCAAGTGCAGATTTAATTAAACAACTTTCAGCAGAAAAAAATATTTCTCCTAATACTCCGCCTGCAATTATTATTCAAGCAGGAGATGATAAAACGGTGCCCGTGCAAAACAGCATCATGTATTATGAACAATTATTGGCCAATCATATTCCTGCAGCATTATTTATTTATGATCATGGTAAACATGGTTTTGGAATGGCGGAAAATGATCCTTGGTTAAGTCAATGGCCACAACAGGTAATAGCATGGTTAAAAGAAAGCCACTATCTTTAATAATAGAAGTGAGCTTTTGCATGTTTTAATATATCTTCTTTTAATTTTATTTTAAGTTTCGTTTAAGTATATTATAATTTTGTTTAAGGCTTTCAAATGCCGATGGAGTAATAACTTCACCATTCATTGTTAAATAAAAATTATTTAACTCTTTTATGAGGAATGGTGCAGCTTTTTTTTCTTATGTGCGCTCATTTCTTCAATTAAAAACTGAGTAGAAAATTTTTGGGGATGAATACAAATAACCTCCCCTTTTTATCGTGCTCATTCTAAAAACCAAATATTAAACACATGAGAAAATTTCTAACCTTGTTTTTATGCTTATTAGTGACAGCCGCTTCACTGTTAGCACAAACCCGCACTGTAAAGGGAAAAATTGTTGATGAAAATGGCACGCCACTTTCCGGCGTATCAGTTTTAGTCAAGGGTACTCAGTTAGGTACCAGTTCCGGTGAAGATGGAAGTTTCACCATTCAAGTGCCGGAATCTGCAAAATTACTTTCATTTACTGCAGTCAATTTTGCTCCATTGCAACTTCCCATCACAAATAATATGATGGTAAAGATGCAAAGAGGATCATCTGATTTATCAGAAGTTGTGGTTGTAGCATATGGAACAACTAAAAAACAAATGTTACAGGTTCAGTTGCAACAATTAGTGGCTCAGAAGTAGCAGATAAACCTTTCACGTCTGTTGATAAAGCAATGCAAGGGGCAGTTGCCGGTTTGCAATCAACATCTTCATCTGGTGCTCCCGGTTCAGCAACTGATATACGTATACGTGGTATTGGGTCTATTAATGCCAGTGCATCCCCACTTTGGGTTATTGATGGAGTAATTGCTTCAACAGGAGATTTTACTGTTAATACTACAACAGCCAACGTATTAAGTTCTTTAAATCCTGATGATATTGAAAGTATTACTGTTTTGAAAGATGCAGCTGCAACCTCACTTTATGGTTCACGTGCAGCAAATGGAGTAATATTAGTTACTACAAAAAAAGGGAAAGCAGGCCAAACACGTATAAATTTCAGTACTGAAATTGGTGACAATAGTAGAGCTTACGACCCTAAAGTTAAACCATTAACTACTGCTCAGTCCGTTACAGTTTATCAGCAAGCTTTAATTAATGCCGGTTATGCCGCAAATAACACTGATGCTAATGCCATTATATTTGATCCAGTAAATGGATTTGGGGTTGATTCTACTGTAAATACAAACTGGTATAATGTTGTAAATCAACCACATGCAACCCAGCAACAATATAACCTTAGTTTAAGTGGAGGAAATGATAAAACACAGTTTTATGCAAGTGGTGGTTATTTTAATCAAGATGGTACTACTCTAAATACCTACTTTAAAAGGTATAATGGAAGTCTATCTATTACACATCATGTCAGTGATAAAATAACTTTTGCTACAGGTTTAAATGGAAGTACCAGTGAACAATCAACCCCAACTAACGGAGGTACATTTGCAAATCCGGTATTAGAATCTTTCTTCTTATTACCATGGTATTCTCCTCGTAATGCTGATGGTTCTTTGAAATACAATGATCCTCAAGGGGAATTTCCTTTAAATGGAGGTATATATAACCCATTAGTTCAAGCAGCTTACAATAAAAATACTGCCAAGCAAACAACATTTAGGGGCTATGTATCGGGGGAATTCCAAATTTTAAAGAATTTGAAATTTACTAGTCGTTACTCAGGTGAATATTTCAACATTCAGGAAGATCAATATCGTAACCCCTTTTATGGTGATGGATACGCTCATGGTGGGGATGCTTTTTCTGCTTTTACAAGAGTGTTTGATTGGACTTGGAGTAACTTTGCTGACTTTAGACAAAATTTGAACAAGTCTAACGATGTATACTTTGACTTAAAATTAGGTTATGAAGCGCAGCAGTATAAGTATTACACGTTACAATCCGGCGCTCAAGGATTTCCCAGTACATTAGCATTAACTTATTTAGCTTCTGCGGCTACTCCTACATCGGCATATGCTTTGCCGAGTGGTAATGCAACTAACTCAGTTTTTTCTAATGCAGATATAAATTTTAAAAATAAATATGTTATTAGCGGAAGTTTTCGTAGAGATGGTTCATCTGTATTTGGAGTAAATAATAGGTATGGTAACTTTTTTTCTGTAGGTGCTACATGGAATGTTAATGAAGAAGATTTTATAAAAAATATATCATGGATTAATTTATTGAAATTAAGAGCATCATACGGTTCCAATGGTAACTCATTGGGTTTCGGGAACTACCAAGCTCTTGCTACATACGGCTATGGTTATAACTATACAGGTATACCAGGAAGTGCACCTTCCAATATTGGAAATCCCAACTTAACATGGGAAAAAAATAAACCTTTTGATGTAGGTGTTGATTTTAGCATTTTTAAAGATAGATTATTTGGAACCATTGATTATTATAATCGAGTTACTTCTGATTTATTAGCTAATACAACTTTATCACCTACATCCGGTTTCCCTGGCGGTCAATTAAGTAATGTTGGTAGTGTAAAAAATGTGGGTATTGAAATTACTTTAGGTGGTAAACCGGTCGTTACTAAGAATTTTTCCTGGACCGTATCTTTCAATTTTGCACATAATAAAAATAGGGTAGAATCATTATTCCAAAATAAGTCTATCAGTTCCTCTCCATTCTATTATACTGTTGGTCATGATTTGCAAGAATTTTACTTGCGTCAATGGGCTGGGGTTGATCCAAGCAATGGAGATCCTAATTGGTATACAGATGCTACTAAAAAAACAAAAACAAATAATTATTCTGCAACTCAGTTAGCCTTAACAGGCTATTCTGCCGCACCAAAATTTTATGGCTCTTTTAATAATACGTTCGTATACAAAAATTTTTCTTTGGACGCCCAATTATTTTATAACTATGGTAACTATTTATTTGACCAATGGGGCGCTTATTTAAATAGTGATGGGGCTTATTATGGAGCATTTAATCAATTAAATACCCAATTAAATGCTTGGAAAAACCCAGGAGATATTACAAATGTTCCCAAAATTGTTTATGGTGGTAATAAGAATGGGTTCCGTACTTCGACTAGGTATATTTATAAAGGAGATTATGTACGCTTAAGAAATATTCAGTTAAATTATACACTGCCTGGTTCGTTGGTAAAAAGAGCATATTTAAAGAATGTTACCATATATGTAAGAGGTACAAATTTATTTACGTTTGGAGTTGACAAAAACTTGGCTTTTGACCCTGAAGCCGGTATTAATGGAATAGGCAACTTGGAAGTTTTTATTCCGAAAACAATTGCTGGTGGTATCAAAATTGGTTTGTAATACCTGAATTTAAATTAAATATTTATCATTATTATAATAAAAATATTTTACAATGAAAAGTTTTCTAAAACAATATGCCCTTACGGTTTGTTCATCTGCATTAATTTTAATGGGGTGTAGCAAAAACTTTATTGTGGAAAATCCAAATGATTCAGTACCTGCTACTCAAGCTTTAAATACAGAAACAGGATTACAAGATGCCTTGAATGGTGCTTATGCCGGATTACGTGCTGTATCTCTTTATGGTAGAGATTTTCCAGTAATTGGCGATTTGCAAGCTGATAATACTTATGTAGAAACAAAAAATTCTGGTCGCTATTTACCCCAATACAATTATAGTGTTGTTTCCAGCGATGCGGTTGTTGGTGAGATGTGGAATCAAGCTTATATAGATATTTTGCGTGTTAACAATATTATTGATGCAAATGTTTCCGGACCAAATGTGGCAGCTATTAAGGCACAAGCTTACGCAATTAGAGGCCTTTTATACTTTAAATTAGTTAATATATATGCGAAACCTTATACTGTAGATTCAACTTCATTAGGCGTTCCTATTATTTTACATTTTAATCCGAACCTATTTCCGGCAAGAAATAAAGTAAGTGAAGTATACAGTCAAATTATTAGTGATTTAAAGATGGCAGTTGCCAATGCTCCTTCTTACAGTACCTCAGTTAGAATTAGCAAATATGCTGCTGAAGGTTTATTGGCGAGAGCGTATTTATATATGGGCGATTATGCCGATGCTAAAAGTGCAGCTGTAGATGTTATCAACAATAGTACTTTTACTTTAGTTACCCCAAATAATTATGGGGCTTTTTGGCAAAATCCAGCTGCTCGTACTGATGCTGTTGAAACCATGTTTGAAGTTGATTGTGATGCCATTAATAATAATGGTTTTGATGATTTAGGGGGTATTTATTATAATGGTTATAACGATATTTATTGTTCTAGCCAACTATATAATTTGTATTCTCCTACAGATGTTAGAAGAGGTTTATTGATTCCGGGCACTACTAAAAGTGGTTCTCCTGCATACATTGTAACAAAGTTTCCTAATGCACAAAATACAGACAGAGATAACTTGAAAGTTATAAGATTGGCAGAAGTTTACTTAATTGCTGCGGAAGCTTCATTGCCAACAAACCAAACGGATGCATTATATTATTTAAATGCTTTGTTAGCACAACGTGATCCACTTGCTGTTCCTTATGCTGTAACTGGTCCTTTACTTCTTCAGGCAATTGTTACTGAAAGACGCAAGGAGTTGGCTTTTGAAGGGGATAGATTATATGATATGAATAGGTTACAATTGCCTATTAATCGTGTTGCTAACCCCGGGGCTATACCTGCTGGGCCTAATAATATTAACTTAAGTATACCCTATCCAGATAATAGAAGAGTGGCACCTATTCCTCAACAAGAATTAACTGCTAATCCTAATATTGTTCAAAATCCTGGGTATTAAGAGTTCTAAAACACTTTGATTTAATTTTTCTATGAATAGTATTTAATAAAAGAGAGCCAATTATAAAATAATTGGCTCTCTTTTATTAAAAATTGTTATTGTTAATTTTATATATATATACTTTAGGAAATGTTTATATCCTAATTGCTGAATTATATGGAATCTTCAGTTTGATTTTTATACATTATTGTTGTAATAAAATTGTAACTGTTTATGTGGTTTGTTGTGAGGATTTTATTTCAATTTTTTCTTCTTGCTCCAATTCATCTATTAGTTTATCTTTTACCCTATCATAAAAAGAGTGTTTGTCAATAGCAAGCGCTGCCATATTAGCTACCATTGCGGCAAGTAACAATTCAAATATAAGGGTATGTCTGTCCGTCATTTCTAACACTAAAATGGCACAAGTAAAAGGTGTTCTACTAATTCCTGTTAAAAAAGCAGCCATACCTGCTAAAATTAAAACATTGGTATCGGCAGCAGATAAATGCATCCAACCTGCAACAACAGCTCCAACTGTTGAGCCTGCACTTAATGAGTTTACCATTATACCTGCAGCACCCCCCATTGGATTACAAATAATTATACCTACAGTTCTTAATATAGGTAAATACCAAGGTAAATGTTTATCATTACTAAAAAGGGTATTCGTCATTAAGCTTTTTCCTGAATTTAATACACGTATATCAATAAAATAGGCTAATAAGCCAAGTATAAATGCCCCAATAATAATATATAAAATAGTTTGATAAGTGTGTTTAAAACCCTCTTTCCATTTCATAATTTTTAACACATAATAACCCAATAAAGATCCTCCTATTCCAGAAAGAATGGCTACAATTATTACCGGAATAAAAACAAATGTTGAAAGATGCGTAACATTTGGATATCCTAAATATAAGAATGGTCCTTCAAATGCTTGAGTAGTTAAGCCTGCAATAATTAAAGCTGAAAAAATTGAAGTTCTGAAATTACTAATATGTGTTTTTGTTAATTCTTCCATTGCAAATACAATACCACCTAATGGTGTATTGAATGCGGCAGCTAATCCTGATGCGGCCCCGGTCATAATCATATATCTTTTAGAAATTTTTGGCCACCAATCCGGTAACCATTCATTCACTTTTCTAAATACCGAACTTCCAATATGTATAATTGGACCTTCTCTGCCAATTACACCACCTCCAAAAATAAATACGATACTTGATAGCATTTTAATGATAATTATTTTTAAGCCCAATAGTTTCGTTATTTTTTTTTCATTATGTGGTTTGGCTAATTCAATTGCTGCAATTACTTGTGGGTTACCGCTGCCTCTAGCATAAGGGGCAAACTGTTTTACTAGCCACCAAGCTATAATAAATGCAATTGGTGGAATAATAAATATTAAATACCTGTGGGTGGTAAATAATTGCATGCCCAAATTTTCTGCCCACGAAAATGCTCTGCCATAATATACAGCAATTAAACCTACCAATAAGGAAGCAACCCAGTAAGGAATGGCACCTAAAATATTTCTTCTGATTCTATCATTATAAAAATTGTCGTAAAGTCGTTTTCCTGCAATTTTAATTTTGTTAATACTATTCATGGTTAAGCTTAATATTCAAAATACGTTTTAAACTTAAATTTCGCATAATTTTATACAAAAATCGGTGCAAAGGTCAGAATTTATTCACAGTGAATAAATTAATAAACAATTAGAAATATTTTTTTACCTATTTTAAGCCCAATTTTGCTTTATAAATATTTCTAATTCAAATTCAATTTTTGCAAATCAAAAGAATGATGATTATGGATGAAAAAAAAATATTATTGGTTGAAGATGAATCAAAAATTGCGCAAGCGTTAAAAAAAGGCTTATCGGAAAATGGGTATGATGTTGAAGCAGTTTTTGATGGGGCTATTGCAAAACGACTTTTTCAACAACATGAGTACGATTTGATTATACTAGATGTGAATTTGCCGGGTATGAATGGTTATGAATTATGTAAGTTTATTCGGACACACAATCAACATATACCAATAATTATGCTAACTGCTCTTAGCACTACCGATGATAAAATAGAAGGGTTTGATGCCGGTGCAGATGATTACGTTATAAAACCATTTGAGTTTAAAGAACTTTTGGTTAGAATCCGTGCATTATTGAAACGTGCCCTTAATCAGCAAATTCCAATGGGTAATATATTACGTGTGGCTGATTTGGAAATGAATTTAGATAGTAAAGAAGTGAAACGAGGCGACCAAAAAATTGTGTTAACTGCTAAAGAATTTCAATTGTTGGAATATTTCATGCGAAATAGAAACAGAGTACTTTCCCGTGCCGACATAGCTGAAAAAGTGTGGGATATTGATTTCGATACACAAACCAATGTTATTGATGTTTATGTTAATTATTTAAGAAATAAAATTGACAAACAATTTCCGGTTAAATTAATTCATACGCAAGTAGGAATGGGCTATGTTTTAAAAGAGGAGCACAACCGTTAATATGGCATTGGTTTATGCCGTATTCCAATAATTTTAATTCTCCCTTATGAAAATTAAATATCGCATTGCAGTTTTATTTACCCTTGTTGTGTCGTTCATATTGCTGTTATTGTGTGCTTCCATATTTTATTTTTCAAACCTAAATCGGGCTTTTTCTTTCAGAGAACGTATAAAAAACCGAGCAGTTACCACTGTTAGTTTATTGTTTAAGGTATCTGGCATTAATCCAAACCTTTTGAAAAGAATTGATGAGATAACACAAATTTCGTTAGATCAAAAAAGTTTTCAAATCTTTAATAAAGCAGGCAATGTTGTTTATAGTTATGCTGATGAAAATGTTACTCCGGTTCCAATTAATTCTAACATACTTTTAAAAGCAAAAGAAAAAGGAACTTATTTTTTTGCTTATGACGGAAGAGATGTTGTGGCGGTGAATTATACTGTTGGTGATAATAGTTATATTGTTGTGGGTGCTGCTTTTGATAAAGACGGATTTCAAAAATTGGATGAACTCAAATTAATTTTATTATTTAGTTTTATTATTGGTGTTTTAATTACTTTTTTATCCGGACTCATTTTTTCTGAAAGAATTGTGCATCCCATTCAAAAAATTACCAAAGAAGTGAAAGAAATTTCCTCACAAAACTTATCCCGAAGAATTGACTTAAAAGAGCCAAAAGATGAGTTATACCAATTGTCTTTCACCTTTAACGATTTAATGAATCGTTTGCAAGAATCATTTGAAATACAAAGAAGGTTTATTGCGAATGCCTCTCATGAATTGTCTACCCCATTAACGGCTATATCCAGTCAACTAGAAATTACAATGCAAAATGAGCGAACGGTTGATGAATACAAATCTGTAATTTCCTCTGTATATGATGATGTAAAAAATTTAAATCAATTAACCAGAAGTTTATTAGAAATTGCGAAAGCCAGTGGAACCAGTGATGGAATTGAGCTTTCATTAGTGCGTATTGATGAATTACTAATGCGATTGCCTGTTGAACTGAGAAAAACGAATGCAGTTTATTATGTGCAATTGCATTTTGCGACCTTTCCGGAAAATGAGGATAAATTATTGGTTTTTGGTAATCCCGATTTACTGTTTAGTGCTATAAAAAATATCGTAACAAATGCTTGTAAGTATTCTCCTAATCATACGGCAAATGTTTCACTTTCATTTTCTGATTATGAGCTGTACATAATTGTGAAAGATAATGGCCCGGGAATTTCTCAAAAAGATCTAGATTTAATTTTCCAACCCTTCTATCGAGGGGAAGAAGCTGAAAGTAAACATGGGTTTGGCTTGGGCCTGCCCCTTGCTTTACGAATCATTAAAATGCATAAAGGCAATATTACCATCAACAGCACAGTAGGTCAGGGTTCTCAGTTTACTATTGTACTTCCTATTGGCCGCTCATTCCACTTAATATAAAGTTTTAATTCTTTTCTAATCTAGTATTAATAGCCGGCTAATTAATACCACATAACTTGCATTCGTTTTTAAATCTTATTCTCTTCTATATAAAGAAATATTTAAACACTGCATGAACAATAAATTTTTTTCAATGAAACTTTCGCTTACTATATTATCTGCAACATCCTTATTATTGATAGGAGTAGGATGTGTTAGCCCCAAAAAATTAAGAACTGCTGAAGCTAAGTATGCTCAGCTTGATTCAGCTTATGTTGCTAAACAAAACGAATTAAGAGATTGTCAGGGTAACTTAAAAAATACTAGTGATCAAAAGACAGATTTGGCAAAACAAAAAGCTGATTTATTAGCTAAAATTGATGACTTAAACAAGCAGATAGATTTTTTAAAGAAGAATAACACACAAGTTCTAGACCAATTAAAAGATTTATCCTTAGTTTCTGGTACTCAAGCCGAAAGCATTAAACAATCATTGGCTAACTTAAATGCAAAAGATAGTTACATTGCTAATTTACAAAGTTCATTAGCCAGAAAAGATTCCTTGAATATGGCTTTGGTAATGAATTTGAAGAGTGCTCTTAGTGATGTAAATGATACAGACATAAACATCAAGGTTGAAAAGGATGTCGTTTATATAGATATTTCGGATAAGTTACTTTTTAATAGTGGTAGTTACACAGTTACCAATAGAGCCAAAGATGTATTAGGAAAAGTAGCAAAAGTTTTAAATGCACATCCTAATATTGAATTTATGGTAGAAGGTAACACAGACTCAAAGCCTTATCGTAATGGAGTTTTATTGGATAATTGGGATTTGAGTGTTAAACGTGCTACTGCCGTTACTAGGATTTTGCAAAATAATTATCAAATAGATCCTAGGAGAATTACAGCTGCAGGTCGTAGTGAATATGCTCCGGTTGCTCCTAATGATACAAAAGAGGGTAGAGCTGCTAACAGAAGAACCAGAATTATTATTCTTCCACAGCTAGATCAATTCTTTAAATTATTGGAAAAGAATAAGCAATAACTATTTAAGGTTTTCTCATATACTCAAGCAGGGTTAATTAAAGCCGCACTTTTCTAAGCGTGGCTTTTTTGTTTAATAAACTTCTAATTTATTCTTAATAGCTTGCTAATTTTTGTTATGTATGTTTGTTTGTCCCAAAATATATAAATGCTACCTTTTAAAAAAATACTTGTATTAATAAATTATAATATTAATTCAGAAACTGTAATAAAAAAAATAGCAGCATTTGCCGATAATCCTGCTTTGGAGCTGCATTTTATATTCGTTATTCCTTATTTAAACTGGAGAAGTATTTTAGGGTTTAAACACGACAGTAATAAGCAGTTTAAGAATAAACGAATGTTACAAAAAAAAATAGAGGCAGATATTGTTTTAAATGAAATACAAACAGAAGTTTTTAAATCAATTCCGGAAATAGCTGTTTATACAAACGTGCTTATAGATGGGTCCATTAATACAGCATTGGTACAATACATACATGAAAACAAAATTGATTTGGTTTTATCTATTCGACAAAGCTTAAAAAATTTGTATTATTCAGCAGGTATTAACCACAATTACATTGTTCAGAATACTAACTGCCCTATTTTAAGTGTAAATGGCGGCTTTGTGCAGCAAAATATAAAATCAATTCTTATACCTGTTTATTCTTTTTTGCCTGATAAAAAAATTGAATTAGCCACTGCCTTTGCTCGGCAATACAATGCTCAAATTTATATTATAACTATTTTAAACGATAATGAAGAACAATCGAAAGTTATAGCAGATGTTTTCTATCTTACTTATAAGCGGTTGAAAGATGAAGGGTTTAATCCACATTATAAAATGCTATCCGGTGCTAATGCTCCCGATATTTTAGTTCAGTATGCACAACAAATTAATGCCGATATGATTTTAATTAACCCCGAAAAAAATAAAAGCGAAAATAGCTTTATAAAACGTTCATTGAACAATTTCTTAAGTCCTGCTTCGCCATTACAGGTATTAATGATGCAATCAAATATTTAAGAAATAGGTTTAAATTGTTTTCTGTATTGCGAAGGAGTTACCTGCTTAACTTTTTTAAATTGCTTACTAAAATGTGCCCAGCTATTATAGCCACTATTGTAGCAAATATCTATTATGTTATCATTGCTTGCTTGAAGTAGTTTACATGCATGACCTATTCTTAATTCCTGCAAAAAATCAAAATAACTTTTTTTGATATTTTTTTTAAAAAATCTACAAAACGTTGGTATACTCATTTCGGCGAGTGCTGCAATTTCTTCTAAAGTTATATGCTTTAAATAGTTTTTTAATGAATATTCAAATACTTTTTCAATCACAGAATTTTCTTTGCTTGACGATGTTAAAGAAAAATTTGCCGTAATTACTGAAATTTCTTTTGAAGTGCTAATGGATTGTAAGGTTTGCAACAATTGTGTAATACTATTAAAGCCACTTAGCTTTTCCAGCATAATTAAATCCTTAGCAATTTTTGTACGTAAATTTTTTTGTAATTGTATACCATTGTTTGGACTGGTCAGTAATTGATTAATACTTTTTATTTCCGGCAAAGCTAAAAATGTTTCTCCCCAAAACTGTTTGGTAAAATGAACTACAATAGCACTTCCAATCATTTTATGATGCGCTTTTCTAAACCAATGTGGTAAGTTACCTGATAAGAAAAAAATATCTCCGGTATTATAGTTACCTACATAATCTCCAATCAAAGCTGTGCCATTGCCTTCTGTAATTAAGATTAATTCACATTCTTCATGCATGTGCCAATTCGTTTCAAAATTCGGTGTTCTGTAAGTTCTGCAGGCAAAGGAACTATCTTGTTCAATATGAATTTTTTGAATTAGTGGTTGCATAGTTTATAAAATAACCTCTATATTATCAGAAAATTTTTCTAAAACTACAAATAAATGATAAGATAGCGTATTTCTTTTTAAAAATAGCAGTTGTTTGCATTCTGTACTAACAACTATTTTTGATGAATTCTGATTGTATTTATTGTAG
>Ga0310345_10000637_pt1 | contig 47761 bp, 42 predicted proteins | sample HC15DNA20500_MG_FD_204667 | JGI IMG/M metagenome (GOLD analysis project Ga0310345, IMG submission 204667) | Marine microbial communities from station ALOHA, North Pacific Subtropical Gyre - HC15-DNA-20-500_MG | ecosystem: Environmental > Aquatic > Marine > Oceanic | place: Pacific Ocean: North...
CGTTGAGCAAGGCGGGGCACCGTCGCTGTTCGCACCTGCGTGAGCCGCTACTCGTCCATCGGGAAGTAGCGGGTGCCGTAGCGCTTGCCGACGGTGCGCACTCGGCCTTCCCGACGCAGCACCGTGGAAGGGCGGCGAAGCTCGTTCCCCGTCACCCCGACGGCGCCAGCGAACACGCTCATCGTCTCGCCTGGATGGCGGCAAATGGCCTCATAGAGCCGCTCGCTGAGCGCCTCGATCTCATCCGACGTGCGCCGGCGCGACGGTGAGCTCCGCGGCGCTCGCTTCGTGCGCTTCGACGGCCGCGCCGATCCGGCGCTCGCCCGGCGGAAGCCGGCGTGAACCGCAGCCACCGCTGCGGCCTCGCACTGCGCCAGGTGCTCCCGCAACACGTCCTCCACCACCCTCGCGAGTTTCTGCTCCAGGGAGTCTGTCGTCGTCGCCATGGACGCCGAATCTCACGGCCAGACCACCTCTCAAAGTACCGGCCTGAACGGTTACGGTGGCCGCGGGATGGGGGCTCGCCGGCTCTCGGCGTGTCGACGACGTTCTCGATGGACCCCTGGGGGGCGAATTGGCTCTCGCAAAGCCGCCAAGCCGCAAAGGGGCTGGCCGGCCGCGCGATGGCGACCGGCCACGGCTTGGCGCTCTGGTGTCGTGCTGAGCGCGATTCCGCGGGGTCGAGGGACTCGGTGTCGGTGTCGGTCGCGGTTTCGGACTCGGCGTCGGTCGCGGTTTCGGACTCGGTGTCGGTCGCGGTTTCGGACTCGGCGTCGGTCTCGGTTTCGGTCTCGGTTTCGGTCTCGGTTTCGGACTCGGCGTCGGTCTCGGTGTCGGGCTCGGCGTCGGACTCGGTGTCGGACTCGGTGTCGGACTCGGTGTCGGACTCGGTGTCGGACTCGGTGTCGGACTCAGTGTCGGACTCAGTGTCGGGCTCGGTGTCGGACTCGGTGTCGGGCTCGGTGTCGGGCTCGGTGTCGGGCTCGGTGTCGGACTCGCTGAGAACGATGATTCGAATAGGATCGTCCCCGTCGTTCGGAGCCGGGCGACCGGCGGCGAGGCTCCATCCCGCTGCCCAGGGCACCGTGTCGCGCAGCGACACTTCCTCCCGCCTCTTCTCTCCCGTCTCCCTCTTCCCCGACTTTCCTCCCTTCCGACCTTCCTCGTTTCCCCCGAGTGAAGGTGTCGGTCTCGGTGTCGGACTCGGCGTCGGGCTCGGCGTCGGACTCGCTGAGAACGATGATTCGAATAGGATCGTCCCCGTCGTTCGGAGCCGGGCGACCGGCGGCGAGGCTCCATCCCGCCGCCCAGGGCACCGTGTCGCGCAGCGACACTTCCTCCCGCCTCTTCTCTCCCGTCTCCCTCTTCCCCGACTTTCCTCCCTTCCGACTTTCCTCGTTTCCCCCGAGTGCAGGGCTCGGTGTCGGTGTCGGACTCGGCCGGAACGAGATCGATGCGAACGGGATCTTCGTTCGGAGCCGGGCGACCGGCGGCGAGGCTCCATCCCGCCGCCCAGGGCACCGTGTCGCGCAGCGACACTTCCTCCCGCCTCTTCTCTCCCGTCTCCCTCTTCCCCTGACTTTCCTCCCTTCCGACCTTCCTCGCTTCCCCCGAGTGCAGGTGTCGGACTCGGCGCGATCGATGACCGATGGTGAGGGGGACAGGTGGGCGACGGGGTGGCGGAGGAGGGGCGGGCGGGGTAGGTGCAGAGGCACCGTGGACGCGCTGCGAGAGAAGATCCCGAAGGACGTGCTGGCGCTGTGTCGACGCCTCGAGGAGGCCGGGCACCGGGCGTGGATCGTGGGCGGGTGCATCCGCGATCTCCTGATGGGGCGCGCGGTGAACGACTGGGATCTCGCCACGAGCGCGCTCCCGGGGCAGGTGCAGCGCGCGTTCGACAAGACGATCCCGACCGGGATCGAGCATGGCACCGTGACCGTGCTCTTCCGCGGCGAGGCCTACGAGGTCACGACGCTGCGCGGCGAGGGCGAGTACACCGACGGGCGCCGGCCCGACACGGTGGAGTTCGTGCACCGGATCGAGGACGACCTCGAGCGCCGGGACTTCACGGTGAACGCCATCGCGTACGACCCGCTCGCGGGCGACGTCGTCGATCCGTGGGGTGGGCGCGCGGACCTCGAGGCGCGGGTGATCCGCGCGGTGCGCGACCCGGCGCTCCGCTTCGGGGAGGACGGCCTGCGGGTGCTGCGCGCCGCTCGGTTCTGCGGGACGCTGGACTTCGCGCTCGAGCCCGAGACCGAGGCCGCGATCCCGGGGAGCCTGGAGACCTTCCGCAAGGTCAGCCCCGAGCGCGTGCACGAGGAGTGGAAGAAGGCGCTGAAGAAGAGCGCGCGGCCCTCGATTGCGTTCGACGTGATGCGCCGGACCGGGATCCTCGAGATCACCTGCCCCGAGCTCGCCGGGCTCGACGAGGCAACCTGGGCGCGCACGATGGCGCGCGTCGACGCGGCGCCCGCCGACCCCGAGCTCCGGCTCGCCGCGCTGTGGGTCGACCTCGCCGCCGCCGAGGGCGCGCCGCGCCGGATGGACGACTGGCTCCGGGGCATCCGGGCGTCGAACCAGGAGCGCAAGCGGGTCGTGCAGCTCGCCCTGCACGGGGCGACGCCGGCGCCCGACGCGCTCGACGACGCGGCGCTGCGGCGCTGGCTCCGGGACGTGGGCCGCGAGCACGTGGACGACGTGATCGCGCTCGGCCGCGCCGACGGTCGCCCGGTCGACGCGCTCGCCGAGCGGGCCCGGGCGGAGCTCGACCGGGGCGTGCCGCTCCTGCCCAAGGAGCTGCCTATCGGCGGCGGCGACGTCATGAAGACGCTCGACGTGAAGCCCAGCCGCGCGGTGGGCGACGTGCTCGAGCTGCTGCTCGAGAAGGTGCTCGAGGATCCCTCCCTCGGCGAGCGGGAGCGGCTCCTGGCGATCCTGCCCGAGGCGTATCGCGAGGTGACGGGCGCATGAGCGGCTACGTCGACCTCCACTGCCACTACCTGCCGGGGATCGACGACGGCGTCCGCACGCTCGACGAGGGCATCCGGGTGCTCGCCGGGCTGGGCGGGCTCGGCTACGACCTGGTCGTCGCCACCCCGCACATCCGCACGGCGATGTTCGACAACCGCAAGCCGGGGCTCGAGCGCGCCTACGCCGAGGCGCGGGCCATCCTCGACGGGGTGCCCGACCTGCCCGAGACCGGCCTCGCCGCCGAGCACTACTGCGACGACGTCTTCTGGCAGCTCTTCCAGCAGGGCGAGGCGCTGCCGTACCCCGGGGGCAAGGCCGCGCTCGTCGAGTTCCACTACGAGGTCTGGCCGCAGCGGGTCGAGGACGTGTTCTTCGAGATGCAGGTCAAGGGCGTGCGGCCGGTGCTCGCCCACCCCGAGCGCTACGCCGCGCTCGGCCGCCGGACCGACCCCGTCGACCCGCTCCTCGACGTCGGCTGCGTGGCGCTCCTCGACCTGATGAGCCTGGTGGGCCGCTACGGGCGCCGGGCCCAGCGCGCCGCCGAGCGCATGCTCGACGAGGGCGTCTACTACGCCGCCTGCTCCGACACGCACCGCCCCGACGACGTGCCCCGGGTGGGCGAGGCGATCGAGCGCCTGAAGGACCTCGTCGGCCCCGACGAGGCCCACGAGCTGCTCGCCGACAACCCCCGCCGCGTCCTCTCCGGCGACGTCGTGCTCTGACCCCGGCTTCAGCGCCGGCGCCAGACAGTCGTATGCTGAGGACGTGGAAGTCCGCGCCAGCTACACCCAGACGTCGATCAAGATGATCGACGCGCTGCCCGCCGACGAGGCGAAGCGGGTGGTGGCGGCGGTGCGTGACGAGACCTGGCGGGCGGTGCGGAGCGCCGGGCCGCTCGCGTTCATCGACATGCGCCTGCACCTCGAGGTGGACGGCGCGCTCCACGAGGTGATGGGCCGGGAGCGCTACGAGGAGGCGTGCGCGCAGCTCGCGCTCGACCTCATGCAGCGGCCGCTCTTCGCGCCGGTCGTGCGAGGCCGGCTCCTGCGTGGGCACCCGGAGCGGCTGCTCGAGCGGATGCCGATGGCGTGGAAGCTGATCTTCCGGGATGTGGGCCGGGCCGAAGTCACCCCCACCGACGACGGCCTCTCGCTGGCGCTCCGGGAGCTGCCGATCCTCGTGCGCCACGACGAGGCGTTCCTGCACGGCGTGGTCGGCACCCTGCGAGGCGTCGGCGAGGCGTGCGCGACCCGGATCGACGTCGAGACCGACGAGACCAAGCGCGGGCTCGGCACCATCGTCTTCCAGCTGCGCTTCTGAGTTTTTGGGAGGGTTTGGTGCAAACCCTCCCCCCATTGGGCGAAGCGCCAATGGGGCCCCCCTCCCGACTCCGTCGGCGCTTCGCGCTTCGCGCTCGCGCCGCGACCCCAGCGACGGGGCGCTGGGGGCCCTGCGGCTCGCGCGAGCGCTGCGCGCTCGCTGGCCGCCTCTGCCGCGGGATCGAACGGCTGTTTCGCTGCGCTCATCGCCTGCCGTCGTCTCGGGTCGATCGCCGTGGGAGCGGGCGTGAGCGCGCGAGATGGGGCGACCGACCCCTCCCAAGCTCAGCAGCGACGCAGGAAGGCGTCGAGCTTGCGCGCGAGGAGGGCAGGGCGCTCGTCCTGGATCGAGTGGCCGGTGTTCGCGAAGAGCCAGCAGTCGCCCTCGACGCCGGCGCCCTCGAGGAGCCGCCCGAGGTCGGCGGTGCGGTCGTGGATGTGCGTCCACATGTAGTTGTCCTGATCCCCCGCGGCGAGGAACATCGGGCCTCGGATCCGCTGCCAGGGCGCGCGGCCGTCGGTCACCTCGACGTGGCTGAACACCAGCTGCTCGTGCGCGACCTGCCAGTGGAAGCGGCGGAACTCGGGGCCGTAGATCTCGCGCCGATCCCACATCGCGCGGTTGGTGTGGCGGGCCGCGCAGGGCCAGTGATCGCGGTACCACATCTTCGGCTGCGGCCGGCCCGTGCCGCAGATGGCGTCGGCGAAGACGTGCTGGAAGTAGTCGTGCCGGCTGCTCTCGACCTCGTCGTCGAGCATGCGCTCGCGCGTGGTCCGGAGCGCGCAGCCCTTGATCAGGTCGCCCTCCATCGACGTCCACACGCTCGCCGCGCTCCAGGCCGCGAAGCGCCGCGCCCAGGGCACCCGCGCCTCGGCGAGGCGGAGCGTGAGGTTGCCGCCCAGGCTCCCGCCCGCGACCAGCGCCAGCTCCATCGGCCGCTCGCGCTCGGCACAGAGCGTGGCCACGAAGCCCTCGATGAAGCGCTCGAGGTAGTCGAGGGCCGGCCACTTGCTGCCCGTCCCCTCGATCTCCTCGGGGTCGAACCGGTCGGTGTAGCCGCAGCACGGGAGGTCCGGCACCGCCACCGCGAACCGGGGCGCGCCCGCGTCGTCGCGCAGCGAGAGGAGCGCGTCGACCAGCGCGTCGTACTCCTCGATCCGCGAGCTGTGGCCGTGCAGGAGCACGATCAGCGGCGCGTGGTCGGGCCCCGCCCACACGTAGCGGGTGCGGAGCAGGGCGCCGTCCACCGGCACGTTCGCGTAGCGGGTGGGGTGGGGCGTCTGGGGCACGTTCACCGGCCGATGCGGCGGGTCGTCCTCCCCCGAGACCGCGATCCAGCCCTTCAGCTCCGGGAACGCCAGGCGGTAGGCCTTCCGCTCCGCGTCGTCCTTGCGGAGCAGCACGCCGACCCGCTGCGCGCGCTCGAGGAGCGCCATCGCCAGCCCTCGCAGCCGCGCGTCCCCCGCGCTCACCCCCGGGAGGCGGCTGGCGGCCATGCCCGCGAGATCGCCCGGCGTCGTCACCCCTCGCTCGAACAGCTCGGCGGAGGCGCGCCCGGTCGCGGCGAGGTCGGCGGTGGCCCGGGCGAGTCGCTCGGCCTCGGGATCGCCGGGCGCCTGGTGCGCCGCGCAGATGGCGCGGACCAGGATCTCGTCCGGATCGCGGGTCTGCGCCGCCTTCCGCAGGGCGGGGATCAGGCGCTTCTCGTGGCCCGGCACCACCAGCGCGCGAGGCGGCATGGCGAGATCGTATTTGCCCTCGCCGCAGGGCTCGTCCGGCGGGTTCTCGAGTCGCGCGGGCCGCACCGCCGGACGGTAGCGTATCTTCCGCGTCGTGCGGGAACGCCTTCGACCGGACGCCCTCGGGATCGCGCTCGCGATCGCCCTCGGCCTCCCGTCGATCGCGTTCGGCTACGGGCGCGATCAAGCGCTCTTCCACTACGTGGCCCGCGAGTGGCTGGCCGGGCGCTGGCCCTACGTCGACGTCTTCGACCTGAAGCCGCCCGGGATCTACGTGGCCTACTTCCCGTCCGCGCTCCTCGGCGACGCGATGTGGCCGGCCCGCGTCGTCGACCTGGCGGCGGCGGTGGGGGTGGGCGCGCTCGCCGGCCGCCTGACCGGTCGGCCGGGCGGCGTGGGCGCCGGGGCGCTCCTGGCGGTGGCGGTGCACTACGCGCTCTTCGACTTCTGGCACGCCGGGCAGACCGAGATCTGGCAGTGCCTCTTCGCGCTCGCCGGGATCGCCGCGGCCCGGGGGGAGGGCTTGCCCGCGCGACGCGGCGCCCTCGCCGGGGCCTGCGCGGCGATGGCGGTGCTCTTCAAGCTCACCGCGGCGCTCCCCTGCCTGGTCGTCGGGCTGGCGCTGGCCACGCGGCCGCGTCCGCTCCGGGCGCTCGGCTTCGCCGGCCTCTCGGGCGCCGCGATCCTCGGCGGGGTGGTCGCGGTCTTCGCGGCGGTCGGCGGCCTCGGGGGGATCGCCGACCTCGGCCGCTACCTGCCGGCCTACGCGGAGGCGCGGCCCGCGCCCGTGCTCGAGGCCAGCGTCGCGTTCCTCCTCGACCACGCCGGGGTGGTGACGGTGCTCGCGGCCGGCGCGGGGCTCCTGGTCGCCGCCCGACCGCCGGCGTCCGCCGGGCTCGCGTTCGCGCTGCTCGCCGCGTCGCTCGCCGCGGTGCTCGTGCAGCGCAAGCTCGTGCACTACCACTGGGGCGCGCTCCTCGGGCCCGCCGTCTGGATCGGCGCGCTCGCGCTCACCCGCGGCGGCCGCTGGGCCGCGCTGATCGGCGCCGGGCTGGTGGCCGCGCTCGTCGTCGCGACCGGGCCGCCGTGGCGCTCGAACCCCGAGCTCACCTACGCCCGCTTCGCGCGCCTCCACGCCGTCCCCTCCGGCCTCGACCCGCGGGCGAGCCTCTCGCTCTTCCGGGGCGAGTCGGCGTGGGACCTGTCGTTTCAGGCCGAGGCGGGCGAGCTCATCCGGGCCCGCGGGGTCGAGCCCCACGACCAGCTCCACGCCCGGGGCTTCGAGCCCGCCTACTACGTGTTCAGCGGGCTCTCCTCGCCCGCCCGCTTCGTGAACGAGACCCACTTCGACGAGGTCCGCGCGCCCTTCGTGCAGGCGTGGTGGCGCGAGCACGAGGCGCGCCTGGAGATGACCTCGCCGCGCTTCGTCGCCACGTTCCTGGACCGCCCGCGAGAGCTGAGCGACCTGGTCCGCCGCGGCTACCGGCCCATCCTCCGCCGCGGCCCGCACGTCCTGCTCGAGCGCGCCGACCGCTCGCGCCGCCTCTGGACCCGCTCGCGGATTCCGGGTGGTACGCGCCCGCCTCTTTCTCTACGCTCCGCCGTCCTTCGATGGTCGACGAGCCAAAGAGAGAGCCCTCGCTCGCGCGGCGCGTGCTCCCCAAGCTCCTCGTCTCGCTGGTGCTCGGAGGCCTCTTCGCGTGGCTCGTGCAGCGGGGCGGGGTGCAGATCATCCCCTCGCGGGAGAGCTTCGCGCAGGTGCGCTGGTGGACGGTGCCCGCCTACCTCGGGACGCTGCTCGCCACCCACTTCTTCCGGGCCAGCCGCTGGCGCTACCTGATCCGCCCGGTGAAGGACGACATCCCCTTCTGGGACGGCGTCCTGCTCAACTGGATCGGCTTCTTCGCCATCTTCGCGCTCCCGCTGCGGCTCGGGGAGATGGCCCGCCCGACCCTGACCAAGCTGCGCCACGGGGTGAGCGTCTCGGCCGGGCTCGGCACCGTGGCCGTCGAGCGCGTGATCGACGGGCTGGTGACCAGCCTCTGCGTGGTCTGGGCGCTGGTGGCGCTGCCGCAGCTCGAGACCGACGACGAGATCGCCCGGCGGCTGCCGTACTACGGCTACCTCGCGGTCTCGGTCTTCTGCGCCGCGTTCGTCGCCCTGGCGCTCTTCCTGTGGCAGCGAGTCCTCGCGGTGCGGCTGGTGCACGGCACGGTGGGGCGGATCTCGAAGCGCTTCGGCGAGCTGATCGCGACCAAGGTCGCCAGCGTCGCCGACGGCGTGCGCTCGATGGCCGACCCCAAGCTCGCCAGCGGCTTCCTCTTCGAGACGCTGCTCTACTGGGGCCTGAACGCCGCCGGCATGTGGCTGCTCGGCTGGGGCGCGGGGCTCGACGACATGACGTTCGGCCACGCGGTCGCGGTCATGGGCATCCTCGCCATCGGCATCCTGCTGCCGGCGGGGCCCGGGCTCTTCGGCAACTTCCAGCTCGCGGTGGCCACCGCGCTGAAGCTCTACTTCGCGGTCAGCGTCGTCGGCGCCCAGGGCGAGGCCTACATCTTCCTGATGTTCGTCGCCCAGGCGGTCCTCATCACCGCCGCCGGCGTGATCCCCCTGAACGCGATGAAGTTCACCCTCGGCGATCTGCTGCGCTCCCCGGCCGAGCGCGCCGAGGACTGAAGGTTTCTTGGTGCCCCGATCCCCCGTCCGTAGGCTCGGGGCATGCGGGCTCGAATCGTCCTCGGCATCTGGCTCGGCGTCGTGGCGCCGCTCGCGCTGACGTCGCCGGCGGCCGCGCGCTCCACCGACGCCCACACCTACACCTTCGACCAGACGTGGGCCGCCGCGGTGCGGCTCATCGCGGTCGACTTCCGGTTCCCGATCAGCGACCGCGATCAGGACATCGGCTACATCCTCTTCGAGTACCGCGAGGGCGGCCGCGCCCACCACGGCAGCCTCGAGCTCGTGCGCGCCCGGGACGAGAACGGCACCCCCGTCGTGCGCGTCGTCGCCCAGGTCAACGCCATGCCGAGCTACGTCGAGCGCCACCTCCTCGATCGGCTGCGCCGCAAGCTCACCGACGAATACGGATCCCCGCCCCCCAGCCGCCGCCCTCCGCCGCCGCCTTCGGATGACGCCTCCCCCGATCCCGGGAGCGAGGAAGACGAGCCCACCTCCTGACCCCACCTCCTGAACCTCTCCACCTCTGGACTCGCGGGAAGCGAGGAAGGGCGGAAACTCGGAAACCCGGAAACGAGGAAGTAAGGGGAGAGGGGAGACGGGAGGCGAGGAGGAAGGGTCGCTGCGCGACACGGCTGGTCGGGCCGCGGGATGGACGCTCGCCGCCGGGTCCCCCGCCTGCCTTCGCCTCGGCCCCCTCGCGACTCGGGGGAAGCGAGGAAGGGCGGAAACGAGGAAGCGGGGGGAGAGGGGAGACGGGAGGCGAGGAGGAAGTGTCGCTGCGCGACACGGGCTGATCGGCCGCGGGATGGACACTCGCCGCCGGGTCCCCCGCCGCCGTCGCCTCGCCTCTCGCAGGCCTCGCGACTCGCGGGAAGCGAGGAAGCGAGGAAGGTCGGAAACGAGGAAGGGCGAAAACGATGAGGCAGGGGAGACGGGAGACGGGAGGCGAGGAGGAAGTGTCGCTGCGCGACACGGGGTGATCGGGCCGCGGGATGGACGCTCGCCGCCGGGTCCCGGGCCCGCCGTCGCCTCGGCCGCCGCCGCCAGGCCTTCTGATTCCTCCACGCCTCCCACCTCCCATCTCCCCTTCTTTCCCCGGACCGAGCGGCAGCGACCGAGGGGGGAGCGGTCGTCGAGCCCCGGCGAGCCGCCAGGCCGTGCCCTGACCTGCCCCTTCTTCCTCCCTTCCGACCTTCCTCCCTTCCTGCGAGTTGGAGAGACCGAAGCGCCGAGACGGAGCGGCGGGGGCGGCCGAGCGGGGAGCGGTCGTCGAGCCCGGGCGAGCCGCCAGGCCGTGCCCTGACCTGCCCCTTCTTCCTCCCTTCCGACCTTCCGACCTTCCTCCCTTCCTGCGAGTTGGAGAGACCGAGACGTCCTCGGGATCGGGATCGGGATCGGGATCAAGGAATGACGCAGCGCGTCGAAAGGGTGCTAGCATCGCGGCGCGGTGGGCCTGATCGTCCAGAAATACGGGGGCACGAGCGTGGGCTCCCCGGATCGGATCCGGGCGGTCGCGGAGCGGGTCGCGCGGACGCGGGGCGAGGGGCACGACGTGGTCGTGGTGGTGAGCGCGATGGCGGGGGAGACCAACCGGCTCCTCGCGCTCGGGCGGGAGCTCGCGGCGGCGCCGGACGCGCGGGAGATGGACGCGCTGGTGGCGACCGGAGAGCAGGTGAGCTCGGCGCTGCTGTCGATCACGCTGAACGCGGCCGGGACTCCGGCGCGCTCCCTCCTCGGGCATCAGGTCCGGATGCGGACCGACGGCGCGTTCACGAAGGCGCGCATCCAGACGATCGACGACGCGAGCCTGCGCGAGGTGCTCGACCGGGGGAGGGTGGCGGTCGTCGCCGGCTTCCAGGGGGTCGACGCGGCGGGCAACATCACGACGCTCGGCCGGGGAGGCTCGGACACCAGCGCGGTCGCGCTCGCCGCCGCCCTCGAGGCGGACGTGTGCGAGATCTACACCGACGTCGACGGGGTCTACACCGCCGACCCGCGGATCTGCCCCGACGCGCGGAAGGTGGATCGCATCAGCTACGAGGAGATGCTGGAGCTCGCCTCGCTCGGGGCGAAGGTCCTGCAGATCCGCTCGGTGGAGGTCGCGATGAAGTTCGGCGTGCCCATCCACGTGCGCTCCAGCTTCTCCGACGCGGAGGGGACCGTGGTGACCAGAGAAGACGACGCCCTGGAGTCGGTCGTGGTGGCCGGCGTGACCAAGAACGATGACGAGGCCCGCGTGATCGTGCGCGGCGTGATCGACCAGCCCGGCCTCGCCGCCTCGATCTTCGAGGCGCTGGCCGCCGACAACATCTCGGTCGACATGATCATCCAGAACGTCTCCGAGGACGGCCGCACCGACGTCACGTTCACCGTGGCCGACGGCGAGGCCGAGCAGGCCCGGGAGATCGTCGAGGGCGCCCTCGCGTCGTCGCAGCGCGGCGCGATCCTCCTCGACCGAGACGTCTGCAAGGTCTCCATCGTCGGCCTCGGCATGCGCTCCCACGCCGGCGTGGCCGCCAAGATGTTCCGCCTCCTCGCCGAAGCCGGCGTGAACATCCAGGCGATCAGCACCTCCGAGATCAAGGTCTCCTGCCTCATCGACGCCGGCCAAGGCGTCGACGCCGTGCGCGCCCTCCACACTGGATTCTCGCTCGGCCACCCTCAGTAGGCGCTTCAGCCCAAGTGGCTCTCGCGCCGCTCGCCGCCTCGCGCAGCCAGACCACGTCGTCGGCGCGAAAGCCGGGAGAGGGGAGGTGGGAGGCGAAGAGGAATCAGGTGGCTGGCCGGCCGACCGCAGCCCCGGCGTCCCGTCTCCCCCCCAAACCTGCCCGACGAGAGATCGGTTCAGCACAGATGGCTCTCGCAAAGCCGCCAAGCCGCAAAGGAGATTTGCTGGCCGCGGGATGGAAGCTGGCCAGCGGTCGGCCGCCCGGCGTGTGCGGCCCGACCACGTCGTCGGCGCGAAAGCAGGGAGAGGGGAGGCGGGAGGCGAAGAGGAATCAGGTGGCTGGCCGGCCGACCGCAGCCCCGGCGCCCCGTCTCCCACCCCCCAAACCTGCCCGACGAGAGATCGATTCAGCACAGATGGCTCTCGCAAAGCCGCGAAGCCGCAAAGGAGGTTGGCTGGCCGCGGGATGGCCGCTGGCCACCGGTCGGCCGCCCGGCGTGTGCGGCCCGACCACGTCGTCGGCGCGAAAGCAGGGAGAGGGGAGGTGGGAGGCGAAGAGGAATCAGGTGGCTGGCCGGCCGACCGCAGCCCGGCGCCCCGGCGGCCAGCCCCCATCCCGCTGCCCACCCGCCCCGTGTCGCGCAGCGACACTTCCTCCCGTCTCCCACCTCCCCATCTCCCCTCCCCAAAACTCGCCGTCCTTCCCGATCTCCTTCCTCGCTTCCGTCCTTCCTCGTTTCCCGCGAGTCGGGGCGACCGACCCGAGCAATGCCGCGAAGCCGCAAAGCGGTTGGCTGGCCGCGGGATGGCCGCTGGCCACCGGTCGGCCGCCTGGCGTGTGCGGCCAGACCACGTCGTCGGCGCGACAAGCAGGGAGAGGGGAGGTGGGAGGCGAAGAGGAATCAGGTGGCTGGCCGGCCGACCGCGGCCCGGGCTCCGGCGGCCAACCGCCATCCCGCTGCCCACCCGCCCCGTGTCGCGCAGCGACACTTCCTCCCGTCTCCCACCTCGCCATCTCCCCCAAAACTCGCTCCGTTCGTCCCGATCTCTCCTTCCTCGCTTCCGTCCTTCCTCGTTTCCCGCGAGTCGGGGCGACCGAGCCGGGCCACCGACGGACGAAACCTGCCCGACGAGAGATCGATGGGGCGGGGCATGTCGGAGACGAAGAGAGTGTCCTCCCCGCTCGCGGCGTGCGGCGCGGTGCTGGTGGTGCTGGCGATCGTGGGGCTGGCCCGCGGCTGGGACGCGGAGCAGGAGGCGGCGGCCCGGGCCGAGGCGCCGCGGTGGACGCCCCCGGATGGCGGGCCGCCGCCGGACGCGGGGCTGAGCACCGAGCAGATCGCGCGGCTGCTCGCCGAGCAGCCGATGGACGTGAACCGAGCGAGCGCGGCCGAGCTGGAGCTGCTCCCGCGGATCGGCCCGACCCTGGCTCGGCGGGTGATCGAGGAGCGGGACCGGGGAGGGCCGTTCGAGAGCGTCGAGGCGCTGACCCGCGTGCGCGGGATCGGACCGCGGACGGTCGAGCAGCTCGCGCACCTCGCGGTCGCGGGGCCCGTCGGACCCGCCTCGACCGAGGCCGTCACCGAATCGTCGTCACCGGAAAGAGCTCAATGATCTCGGGGGCTCGGGCCCTCCACGCGGCGACCGCCCACGGTCGGGTCGCCTTGCGTGCCCATCGCCCGGCGCGCTATTCGAAGCGCTGCCGCGCCAGGAAGGGCGGCCTCAGGAGGGAGCTTCACATGCGACTGGGCACGATTCTTCTCTTGGCCGCGGCGATGACCGCGGTCGGCTGTAACGACCGCAACGACCCCGACGACTCGGGCACGCCGCTGCCCGACGGCGCGACCGTCGAGAACACCGTCGATCTCTGCAGCAACGGCACCGACGACGACGGCGACGGCGACGCGGACTGCAACGACACCGGCTGCTGCAGCGTCGTCACCTGCGACCCCTCCACGGCCTGCGGCCGCATGCCCGACGGCGGCGGCGACTGCACCCCGAGCGGCGCCGAGGACTCGGTGGCCGCCTGCACCGACGGCGTCGACAACGACTGCAACGGCTTCTTCGACTGCCGCGACTTCGCCTGCAGCGCCTTCTGCGGCGCCGAGAACAGCAACGGCACCTGCAACGACGGCGAAGACAACGACATGGACGGCTTCGTCGACTGCGACGACCGTGACTGCGAAGAGCGCATCGTGTGCGCGGGCGAGGCGACCAACGCCAACTGCTCGGACGGCATGGACAACGACGAAGACGGCATGACCGACTGCATGGACGAGGACTGCCAGGCGGAGGCGATCGTCGTCTGCGACGGCACCACGCCCACCGGCGTCACCGAGGACATGTGGGCCGCGATGGTCATGACCCGCTGCACCAACGGCACCGACGACAACGGCAACACCCGCTTCGACTGCGGCGAGTTCAGCTGCCTCTGGAACTACGAGGGCTGCGAGGCCCCGCCGGCCGAGCGCTTCAACGCCGCCTGCGCGGACGGCGTCGACAACGACATGGACGGCTTCACCGACTGCGAGGATCCGGCCTGCCAGGCCGAGGGCATCGCGGTCTGCGACGGCACCACCCCGGTCGCGGTCGACCCGGGCGACTACGGCACCGCGTCCGACGCCGAGTGCAGCAACAGCGTGAACGAGGACGGCAACGGCTTCACCGACTGCATGGACTTCGGCTGCTCGCAGAACCCCGACGTCACCGTCTGCCCGGGCGAGAACTCGAACGAGCTCTGCAGCGACGGCATGGACAACGACGACAACGGCTTCACCGACTGCATGGACTTCGGCTGCTCGCAGAACGCCGCCGTGACCGTGTGCATGACCGAGCGCAGCTACGCGGCCTGCAGCGACGGCATGGACAACGACGGCAACGGCTTCACCGACTGCGACGACTTCAGCTGCGCGCCGATGAGCGGCTCCCGCTCGCCCGCCTGCTTCTGAACCGCCGATCCGCTCCGCTGAACGCCGCGCTCTCGTCCGAGGGCGCGGCGTTCGCGCGTCCGGCCTCAATAGTCGAAGAGGAACGAGAGGCGGGCCTGGAAGGTCAGGTAGATCGGGTCGAGCTCGAGGTTGGTGAAGAGGATGTAGGGGCGGATGTCGAGGCCGATCGTGACCTCGCGGCTCAGCAGGTAGTCGACCGAAGCGCGCAGGTGGGCGGCGAAGTCCGCGCCCCAGAGCGAGCCGTCGTAGCTGGTGAGCACGTCGACCCCGACGCCGAAGAAGGGGACGACCTCGAGGATGTCGATGTAGTAGAGGGCCTCGGCGCCGAAGAGGCCGACGTGGAAGGTCTCGCCGCCGTTCAGGGGAGGGTGGACCGCCCAGCCGCCGTAGACGCCCACCCCCCAGGTGTCGTCGAAGCCGAGCGCGGCGCTCAGGCCGGCGGTCGGGCCGTGGTTCGGGAACATCTCGAGCGCGGGCGCGAGGCCCCACCCCGCGGTGACCCCGACCGCGATCTGGCGATCGTAGGCGGAGGCCTCGGAGGGAGCCGCCGTCAGCGCGGCGAGCAGGGCGATCGGGAGGAGAAGACGGCGCACGCCGCCGGTATGCCACGGCTCGGGGGCGGGCACGAAGTTCCGCAGGGCGCCGGGCGTTGACGGAGCGAGCCGCGCGGGTATAGTGCGGCGCCCTCGCGCCCGGGCGCTTTCCGGGCGGAATTCACGCAGGAGACTCGCCCGTGGCGAAGGACGACCGAGACGAGGAAGAGACCGAGACCGAAGAGTGCGACGACTCCGAGGAGGAGACGGAGAGCTCGGAGGAGGAATCCGTCGACGAGACGGAGGGCTCGGAAGACGACGCCTCGGACGAGGACGACGACGAGTACGAGGACGACGACGGCGAAGACGAGGAGGAGGACGACTCCGCCCCGGACGACGCCGCGGACTCGGAAGACGACGTCGAGGACGAGGACTCCGACGCGGACGACGAGGCCGCGGCTGCGAGCAAGCGCAAGACCGGTCGGCGTCGCGGCAAGAAGGGCAAGGGCAAGCGGCAGAGCGCCGGGGCCCGGCTCGCGGCCGCGCGCGCGGCGAAGGCCGCCCGCAAGGCGGCCAAGCGCGGCAAGGAGAAGCAGCAGGAGGAGCAGGCTCCCCTGGACGCGGTGAAGGAGAGCGACCTCGGTCAGCGCGCGGCGCAGGCCGGCGAGTGGGCGCAGCAGAACCGCACCATCGTCTACGCGATCGCGGCCGCGGTCATCCTCGGGCTCGGCGGCTACATCGGCTGGCACTACTACTCGAAGGGCCAGGCGGAGGCGGCCGGCGGGCTGCTCGCGGAGGCGCTCGAGATCAGCGGCGCCGAGATCCGCGGCGAGGACGCCCCCCCGCCCGACGAGGACGACGACACGCCGACCTTCGAGTCGACCCAGGCGCGAGCCGAGGCCGCGCTCGAGGCGTTCGAGCGGGTCACCTCGCAGCACCCGAACAGCCAGGCGGCCGCGTGGGCCTACCTCGGCGCGGGCGACGCGCTGCTCGAGCTCGAGCGCTACGCGGACGCCCGGGAGCGCTTCGAGCGCGCGATCGCGGTGGCCGGCACCGACGACACCGTCCTCTGGCGCGCCCTCGAGGGCAAGGGCTTCACCTTCGAGGCCGAGGAGCAGTGGGGCGAGGCGATCGAGGTCTACGAGGAGCTGTCGCGCATCGACGACGGCGGCTTCGAGCCGGTCGCCAAGTACCACCTCGGCCGCATGTACCTCGCCCAGGGCGAGCGCGACCGCGCGACCGAGACCTTCAACACCCTCGTCGAGAGCCTCCGCGAGGCGAACGACGACGAGGAGCAGCAGGACTTCGCCTTCGTGCTCGCGCAGGCGGAGGTCCGGCTCCGTGAGCTCGATCCCTCGTCGGCGCCCTCGCGGCCGGTGCTCCCGGCGCCGGGCGCGGGCGGTCTCCCGGGCGGGGGCGGCGCGCCGGGTGGGCCCGGCGACCTCTCGCAGGAGCAGATCCAGGAGCTCATCCGCCGCTTCCAGCAGCAGCAGCAGCAGGGCGGCGGCGCGCCGGCGCCGGAATGAGGCTCCCCGCCAGGCTCGTCATCGCGTCCGGGCTGGCGCTCCTCGCCGGCTGCGGGCCCGACTTCCTCGGGGGCGGCAGCTACCGCTGGGTCGGTGGCGGCCGGGAGGCCCCCGAGGTCAGCACCCGGGCCATCCGGCTCCGCTGGCGTCAGCAGATCTCCATCGACTACGAGGGCGCCTACGTGCCGGTGGAGCGCTCGCGCCCGGCGCTGGATCCGGGCCGCGATCGCCTCTACGTGGGCTCGGCGGCCGGTGAGCTCTGGGCGATGACGGCCACCGGGGCCCGCATCTACACCTACGACGCCGGCTCGGGCATCGCCGCGCAGCCGACCCTCGACGTGCACCGGAACGAGCTGTTCGTGTCCACCGAGGGCGGGGTGGTGCACAAGCTCGACGCGAGCGACGGCGACCTGGCCTGGCGCTCGGAGGTCGGCGGCGCGATCAGCCGGGAGGCGGTCCTCACCGAAGACGCGATCTACGTGGTGAGCGACGACGACGTGGTCAGCGCGCTCGACCGCGAGACCGGCGAGGCGCTCTGGCGCTACCGGCGGGACGCGCCCGAGGGCTTCTACGTGAGCGCGCACGCGGGCCTCACGCTCGCCGACGGGCACCTGCTCACGGCGTTCACCAGCGGCGTGGTCGTCAGCCTCGACCCCGCCGACGGCGCGGTGCGCTGGGAGCGGGACACCGCCGCCGAGCTCGAGCCCGGGCCCGATGGCACCCCGCGCTTCGCCGACGTGGACACCACGCCCCTGGTCATCGACGACCTGGTCTACATCGCGAGCTTCGCGGGCGGGCTGTACGCGCTCGAGCTCGAGAGCGGGTCGGTGCGCTGGCGCGACGAGGCCCTCACCGGCGTCACCCACATCACCGCGGCGAGCCGCCGCCTGCTCGTGCTCTCGAGCGCGGAGCTCGGCGTGGCCCTGGTGGACCGGGAAGATCGCGAGATCCTGTGGCGCAAGGTGCCCCCGCGCGGCGCGCCCGGCCCGGCCACCGTGACCGACGACCTCGTGCTCTTCGGCGAGAGCCAGGGCGGCTTCATCACCCTCTCGCTCACCACCGGCCGCGAGCTCGGGCGCATCGAGACCGGGCACGGCTTCAGCGCCCGCGCGGCGGTGGCCGACGGGCGCGGCTTCGTGCTCACCAACGGCGGCGTCCTGCTCGCCTTCGCGCTGCCCGGCGCTCGGTAGACCGGGTGCGCCGCCTGGCGATCGTCTCGGGCCTCGTCGGGCTGCTCGGCCTGCCAGCGTGCGGCTACGACGCGGCCACCGACGCCTGCTACTCCGTGCTCGACGTCTACGGCACCCGGCTCGTCGAGTGCGGGGTCTTCCCGACCGTCGAGCAGGCGGAGGCGGCGATCCTCGAGACCTGGTCGGCCGAGGCGGGCGCGCCGGTGGACTGCGACCGGACCCCGGTCGGGGTGCGCGACGAGCGGGAGCTCTACGACGAGTGCCTGCCGGCCCTCATGACGCTGCCTTGCGAGCGGGTCCACGAGGCCCCCTCGAGCTGCGACGCGCAGATCGTCTACCGTCGCTGACGGTTGCCGGGCGCGCCCGGGGCCGCTAATTCTGTCCGCGGATGTCCTCGTTCTCACGCGCCCTGTTCGTGGGCCTCGTGACCCTCGCCATCTCGTGGCCGGGGGGCGGGGTCTCGGAGCGCGTCGAGGACGAGTGCCGCTGCGAGTCGGCCTCCGCCGACGCCTCCAGCGCGCACGAGGACGCGGAGACCGCGCACGAGACCTGCCCGCCCGACTGTGACGGCTGCTCGTGCTGCGGCGCGGTGACCGCGATCGCGGCCGCGTCGTCTCCCTGGACGACCGTGGTCCCGGTCCGGCCGGCCCCGCGCTCGTTCTCGATGGAGAGCGACGCGCCTCCGGGCACGCGCGCCGGCGTCTTCCGTCCGCCGAGAGCCTGAGCCGCACCTCCGAGGTCACCGGTCCGTCTCGCCCGAGGCGGCGCATCTCCGTGTCCGCTCGGCGCCCGAGCGCGGCCGCCCGCTCACGGGGCGAGGCGCGTCGCCCGGCGCCCCGGTTCCCATCCACCTCGACCCCGAAACCAAGGAGGCGCACGTGCGCGCTCATCTCTCCATCCTGTCCGTCCTGCTCCTGACCCTCTCGCTCCTCGGCTGCGCCGAAGAGAGCGCCCCGACTCCCTCCGGCGAGTCCGCCCACGCCCCGTCCGACGCCGTGCCCGGCTCGCACGAGGACTGGTGCGGCGAGCACGGCGTGCCCGAGTCCATGTGCACGCGCTGCAACGCGGCCCTGATCCCGGCCTTCCAGGCGACCGGCGACTGGTGCGGCGAGCACGGGCTGCCCGAGTCCCAGTGCCGCGCCTGCAACCCGGACCTCGTCATCGAGCGCCCGGCGCCCTCGAGCGGCGGTTGAAGGCGGGCTGATGCGCTGGCACCTGCAGAGCTGGCTCGCCGCCTGGCTGTCGTTCTCGGTCGCGGCCTGCGGTCCGGCCGAGAGCGGCAGCCCGGAGCCCGAGCGGCGGGCCTCCCGCGATCCCGACGCGATGTGCGAGGAGCACGGCGTGCTCGAGGCGGTGTGCACGCTGTGCAACCCGGCGCTGGTGCCCGTGTTCCGGGCGCGCGGCGACTTCTGCGAGGCGCACGAGCTGCCGGAGTCGGTCTGCCCGGTCTGCCACCCCGAGGCGGGCGGGCGACCGAGCCGGGCGGTGGGCAGCGACGGCGCGCCGGCCGACGGAACGCGGGTGCGCCTGGCCTCGCCCGAGCTCGCCGCGCGGATCGGCATCGATGTCGTCGAGGCGACCGCGGCCCCCGGGCACCGGGAGGTCCTGGCCACCGCGCGCGTCACCTACGATCCCTCGCGCGTCGCCCACCTCAACCCGCGCGCCCCCGGGGTCGTGCGGGCCGTGCACGCCGATCTCGGCGACCCGGTGAGCCCCGGCGATCCGCTCGCGACCGTGGCGAGCGCCGAGGTGGGCGCGGCCGCCACGCAGGTCGCCGCCGCCCGCTCCCGGCTCGAGGTGGCGGAGGCGAACCTCACCCGCGCCGAGCGGCTCGAGGGCGTCGTCTCGGAGCGCGATCGCCTGAGCGCCCGGCGCGAGCGGGACGAGGCGCGGGCCGCGCTCGCGTCGCTCCGCTCCGCGCTCGGGGTCGTGGGCCGCACGCGCGGCGCCGAGTACAGCCTGCGTGCGCCGATCGCCGGCGTCGTGACCCGCCGCACCGCGAGCCTCGGCGCCTTCGTCGAGGGCGACGCGGTCCTCTTCACCGTCGCCGACGCCTCCCGCGTCCAGGTGGAGCTCGAGATCCCCGAGGACGCGCTCGCCGGCGTGGCCCCGGGGCAGACCGTCGCGATCACGGTGGACGCGCTCGGCGATCGCGTCTTCGAGGCGCCGCTCGACTATCTCGCCCCGGAGATCGATCCGCACACCCGGACCGCGCTCGGCCGCGTCGCGCTCGACAACCCCGACGGCGCGCTGCGGGCTCGCATGTTCGGCCGGGCCCGGGTGAGGGTGCCCCGCGACGACGGGGCCATCCTGGTGCCGCGCGGCGCGGTGCAGCGAGCCCGGGGCGCGACCCTGATCTTCGTCCGGCAGGCCCCGGAGCTGTTCGAGGCGCGCCGGGTCGAGGTCGTCGATCGGCCCGGCGATCCGGACCGCGTCGAGGTCCGGGGGAGGGTGGCCGCCGGGGACGAGGTCGTCGTCGACGGCGCCTTCCTCCTCCGCACCGAGACGGTCAGCGACAGCATCGGGGCGGGCTGCTGCGAGGGCGAGGAGTGATGCTCGCGCGGATCCTCGACTGGTCGCTCCGCCACCGCGCCCTCGTCCTGATCGCGTGGGCCGGGATCGCGCTCGCCGGCGTCCTGTCCTGGCTCCGCCTGCCGATCGACGCGTTCCCGGACACCACCCCGGTGCAGGTCCAGGTGAACACCGTGGCGCCCGCGCTCGCCCCGCTCGAGATCGAGCGGCAGATCACCATCCCGGTCGAGGCGAGCGTCGGCGGGCTGCCCGGGCTCTCGGAGGTGCGCTCGGTCTCCAAGTTCGGCTTCTCGCAGGTCACGGCGACCTTCGAGGAGGGCACCGGCGTCTACCTGGCCCGGCAGACGGTGTCGGAGCGTCTGCAGGGCGTGAGCCTCCCGCGCGGCGTCGACCGGCCCACCCTCGGCCCGGTCGCGACCGGGCTCGGCGAGGTCTTCCACTACCTGCTCACCGGCGAGCGCTCGCTCGGCGAGCTCCGGACGATCCACGAGTGGGTGGTCCGCCCGCAGATGATGGCGGTCCCCGGGGTCGCGGAGATCAACACCTGGGGCGGCGACGTCCGTCAGTTCCACGTGCTCGTGGATCCCGCCGCGCTGCAGCGCTACGAGCTGTCGCTCGGTGACCTCGCGCGCGCCATCGAGGCCAACAGCGCGAACGTCGGCGGCGGCACGGTCGACGCCGGCGGCGAGTCGATGCTCGTGCACGGGGTCGGGCTCGCCGAGAGCCTCGAGGACGTCGAGGCGATGGTGGTCACGGCCCGCGAGGGGGTGCCGGTGCGGGTCGGCGACGTCGCGCGCGTGGAGGTCGGCCGGCAGATCCGCCGCGGCGCGGTCACCGCGAACGGGCAGGGCGAGGCGGTGCTGGGCCTCGGCTTCATGCTGATCGGCGAGAACCCTCACGAGGTCACCGGCGCGCTCTCGGCCCGGCTGACCGAGGTGACCCGCTCGCTCCCCGAGGGCGTCGAGGTGGTACCGCTCTACGACCGCACGACCCTGGTCGACCGGGTGCTCGAGACGGTGCGCACGAACCTGCTCGAGGGCGCGCTGCTGGTGCTCCTCGTGCTCTTCGCCTTCCTGCGCGACGTGCGCGCCGGGCTCATCGTGGCGGCCACGATCCCGCTGTCGATGATGGTCGCCAGCAACCTGATGCTCGCGGCGGGCGTCGCCGGCAGCCTCATGAGCCTGGGCGCCATCGACTTCGGCCTGCTCGTCGACAGCGCGGTCATCCAGGTCGAGAACGTCGTGCATCGCCTCGAGAGCGCCGGCCCGGGCGAGCGGCTCGCGGTGATCCGCGACGCGGTGAAGGAGGTGCGCGGGCCGACGCTCTTCGGGGAGCTGATCATCGCGGTTGTCTACCTGCCGATCCTCACCCTCGCGGGGATCGAGGGGCAGCTCTTCCGGCCGATGGCGCTCACGGTCGTCTTCGCGCTCGGCGGCTCGATGCTGCTCTCGCTGACCCTGATCCCGGTGCTCTCGAGCCTCTTCCTGCGCGCCCCCCGGCGCCGGACGGCGGGGCCGCTCGCGCGCCTCGGCGAGCGGGTCGCGGCCGGCTACGAGCGGGTGGTGCGCGCCGGGCTGCGGCGCCCGGCCCTCGTGCTCGGGGCGGCGGCCCTCGCGCTCCTCGGCGCGATCGGGATCGCGACCCAGCTCGGCTCGGAGTTCGTGCCGCGCCTGCGCGAGGGCTCGATCGTGATCAACACCGTCCGCCTCGCCGGCGTCTCCCTCGAGGAGTCGGTGCGCTATGGCACCCGGCTCGAGCGCTTCCTCCTCGAGCGTTTCCCCGACGAGATCGAGCACGTCTGGACCCGCACCGGCAGCGCCGAGGTGGCGACCGATCCGATGGGGCTCGAGCTGTCCGACGTGTTCGTCACCCTGACCCCGCGGGAACGCTGGGTGCGCGCGGAGACCCAGGACGCGCTCGTCGACGAGATGAGCGAGGAGCTCTCCGACTGGCCGGCGATGCGCGCGATCTTCACCCAGCCGATCGAGATGCGGGTCAACGAGATGAACGCCGGGATCCGCTCGGACGTGGGCGTGATGATCTTCGGCGACGACTTCGACGTGCTCCGCGCCAAGGCCGCCGAGATCGAGGCGGTGCTCCAGAGCCTCGACGGCGCGGCGGACGTGCTCGCCGAGCAGACGACGGGCCAGCCCCTCGTCCGGGTCGAGGTCGACCGCGAGGCGATCGCGCGGCACGGAATCCCCGCCCGCGACGTGCTCGCGATGGCTCGGGCCATCGGCCCCGACGAGGTGGGCGCCGCGCGGGAGGGGCAGCTCCGCGTGCCGATCGCGCTCCGGCTCGACGCGCCCTTCCGCACCTCACCCGAGGCGATCGGGCGGCTGCTCGTCACCGCGCCGGGCGGCGACCGCGTCCCGCTCCGGCGCCTCGCGCGCGTCGACGTGGCGGAGGGCCCCTCGACCATCCAGCGGACCTGGGGCCAGCGGCGGGTCGTGGTCGAGGCCAACGTGCGCGGGCGCGACGTCGGCAGCTTCGTGGCCGAGGCGCAGGAGGCGATCGCGCGGGAGGTGGAGCTGCCGGGCGGCTACTACCTCCGCTACGGCGGGCAGTTCGAGCACCTGCAGGACGCCCAGCGCCGCCTGATGATCGTGATCCCGGTCGCGCTCGGGCTGATCTTCTTGCTCCTGCACCTGAGCTACCGCCGCGTGTCCGACGCCCTGCGCGTCTTCACCGGCGTGCCCTTCGCCGCCATCGGCGGGGTCCTGGCGCTCTGGCTCCGCGGCATGCCGTTCAGCGTCTCGGCCGGCGTCGGCTTCGTCGCGCTCAGCGGCGTGGCGGTGCTCGGCGACATGGTGCTCGTGTCCGCCATCCGCGACCGGCTGGGGGAGGGCGATCCCTTGCCCACCGCCATCGCGTCGGCCGCCCGACGCCGGCTGCGCCCCGTCCTGATGACCGCGCTCGTCGCGAGCCTCGGGTTCGTGCCGATGGCCCTCAACACCGGCTTCGGCGCCGAGGTCCAGCGCCCGCTGGCCACGGTGGTGATCGGCGGGATCCTCTCGTCGACCGCGCTCACGCTGCTCGTGGTGCCGGTGCTCTTCGCGGTCACCGCCCGGAGGGCGCGATGAGGCGGCTCGCGCTCGCCCTGCTCCTGTCCGCGGCGGGGTGCGACGCGCCCACGCCAGAGACGGATCCGAGCGTCGCGATCACGCCGCTGACGCTGCCGGAGGTCTCGCTCGAGACGGCGGACGGCGCGGTCGCGCTGCGCGGGGAGGGGCCGACGCTCCTCCACTTCTGGGCCACGTGGTGCGCGCCCTGCCGGCGCGAGCTGCCGCGGCTGCTGCGGCTCGCCGAGGAGCTCGAGGGCGCGCGCGTGCTGGCGGTGACCGACGAGCCGTGGAGCGCGGTGGTGGCGCACTTCGGCGACGCGCCCGTGCCCGCCTGCATCGCGCGTGATCCCGGCGGCGAGCTGGCGCGCGCCCTCGGGGTGGCCGCGCTGCCCGACAACTACCTGGTCGACGACGGCGGCGTGGCGCGACGCCGGGTGCCGGGATCGATCGACGCAGCGAGCCGCGCGATCCGCGCGCGGCTCTCGTCCTCCGGAGACCCGCGATGAGAGAACCGAGAGAGAAGGGCGCGCGGCGCGTGCCGGTCGGGGCCACGCTGGCGCTGGTGCTGGCCGCGTGGGGGATCACGACCGAGACGCGCGCCCAGGAGCTCACGATCGACGGCCGCCCGGTGACCCTGGAGGCGCTGCTCGAGCACGCCGACCAGCACGCTCCCGCGGTCGCCGTCGCGCGCGCGCGCGTGGGGCTCGCCGACGAGGCGCTCGGAGCCGCGGCGCCCCTCCTGCCGGGCAACCCGGAGCTGCTGGTGGGCGTCGGGCCGCGCTTCCTGCCGACCGGGCAGAGCGACGCGAACGTGCTCGTCAACTTGCTGGTCCCGCTGGAGATCGCGGGAGAGCGACCGCTGCGCTTCGACGTGGCGCGCGCGGCGCGGGCCCGACGCGAGCGCGGCCTCGACGCGGTCCGGTGGGAGACCCGGGCCGCGATCACGGCGAGCTACCGGCGCGCGCAGCTCGCGCGACGAGAGGCGGCGCTGGCCGCGGAGCTCGCCGCGTTCCACGAGCGGTGGGTCGACGTGGCCCGGCGACGGGTGGAGGCGGGCGACGCGCCGCCGCTCGATCGCCAGCTCGCCGAGGCAGACGCGGCGCGAGCGCGTCAGGCGCGCATCGCCGCCGTCCAGCGCTACCGGGAGGCCTGCCTCGTGTTGGCGGGCCTGGCGGGCTGGAGCCCGGAGCGGCCCCCGGAGCCGGTCGGCGCGCTGCCGACCCCGCGATCTCCGCCTCCGCTCCAGGCGCTGGTCGCGCGGGCGCTCGAGCGGGACCCGCGGCTCGGAGAGCGACGGGCGGCGCTCGAGGAGGCCCGGACGCGCGAGGCGCTCGCCGAGCGAGAGGCGTGGCCGCGGCCCGCGATCGGCGCCCGCTACGTGTTCGAAGGCGCCCCGGGAGGAGGCGCGCCGGAGCACGTGCTCATGGGGCTGGTCTCACTTCCGATCCCGGTCGCGCAGCTCGGGCAGCCGGAGCGGGCCCGCGCCGCCGCCCGGACGGACGTCGAGCGCGCCGAGCTCGACGCGATCGAGGCGAGCCTGGCCGCGCGCCTCGAGCTCCGGCGCAGCGCGGTGGAGGCGGCCGCCGAGCGCGTGAGGGTGTTCGGGGAGGGCGTCCTGCCGGAATTCGAGGCCAGCCTCGAGCAGCTCGAGCGCGCCTTCGCGCTCGGCGAGATCGACGCGCTCCGGCTCGCGATGACCGCCGAGCGGTTCCTCGCCGCCCAGGTCGAGGCCCTCGAGGCGCTCGCCGCCTACGTCGACGCGGTGTCGGCGCTCGAGCTCGCGCTGGGCGCCGAGCTCCGCTGAACGCCTGGATCGGATCACTCGAGCAGGGCGTCGACCAGCGCGGGGTCGAGCCCGAACGCCCGGGCCGTCTTCCGCAGGACGGCGTCCTCGCGAGGCTCCAGCCCGTCGGCCGACGCGGCGTGGCAGGCGAGGCGGAGCACCATCTTCTTGGTGCGGTCGTCCCCGAGCACCTCGGCCGCCGCGGCCAGCCGCGCGTCCACGCCGGCGCGCTCGAGCTCGAGGCTCGCCGCCACCAGGAGCGCCTCGATCTGACCCTCGTCGAGCCGGTCGTCGCCGAGGCGCGCCAGGTATCCCCGCACGACGTGTTGCTCGGCGAGCCCGAGCTTCTCGTCCCCATAGGCGACCGCCAGGATCACCTCGACGAGCGTCTGCAGCTCACGCTCGTCGAGCTCCTCGGTCCGCACGTGAGTGGTGACCATGCGGAGAGAGCTAGGCCCCGCCGCGGTCCCGGCGAGCCCCTTTGAGGCCCCGGCGCGTGCCTAGCTCCGTCGGGCGTGAGCCCCGACACCGAGACGAGCGACCTCGGCCGGACCGAGCGGAGCCCGGCCTGGGCGCTGACGTGGAAGGTCGCGCTGGGTTGGGCGATCCACCTCGGCCTCGTCGCCTTGCTCGTGCTGGCCGTGTACGGGACCGCCGCGCCGCTGCTCGACGGCCTGGACGAGGCGCTCCTCCGCGCGGCCTACCGCCAGTACTCGGAACGTGGGGCGGCGGTGGCCGAGGCGATCAGCCTGCTGGGCCAGCCGTACGTCGCCGTCCCGACCATGACGATCGGCGTCGCGATCACGTTCGTGTACGTCAGCCCACGCGCGGCGCTGTTCATCTTCCTCGTCTACTTCTTCGCCGGCGCGGACTACCTCATCCTCAACCAGCTCATCGGGCGCCCCCGGCCCCACCTGTTCGAGGAGCTGCCCGCGCCCGTCGGCTTCGGCACGCCGAGCGGTCACAGCACGGCGACGATGGCGCTCTTCGGGAGCCTCGCGGCCGTCGTCTGGCGCCGCTTCGGCCGCGGCGGCGCGTGGCTCGGGGTGCCGCTCGTGACGACCTTCGTGCTCGTCGGCGCCACGCGCGTCTACCTGCAGGTGCACCGGCCGAGCGACGTCCTCCTGGCGTGGCTGATGACCGGGACCTGGATGTGGATCGTCTACGCGCTCATGTTTCGCCCTCGGGCGAGGGCGTCAGCGTCGACGGGGGGCGGCTCGTCACCCCGATCCCCGCGAGCTCCTTGACGAACCGGAGCACCTCGTCGAGGTGCTTGGAGACCTGGAACTCGTGATTGAAGACGCCGGCGATGGTGCCGTCGCGGTCGATCACGTAGGTGACGCGGTGGCTGACGCGGGGCAGCAGCCAGAAGAACGTCCGGTAGAGGTTCGAGATCTCGCGGTCGGTGTCCGCGATCATCGGAAACTGGACGCCCTGGGTCTCGGCGAAGCGACACTGGGTCGCGTTGTCGTCGCAGGAGACGCCCACGACCTCGGCGCCGATGGCGCGCAGGTCCGCATAGTTGTCGCGGAAGCCCTTGGTCTCGACGGTGCAGTTCCGGGTGAACGCGCGCCGGAAGAAGTAGAGCACCACGATGCGCCCGCGCAGGTCCTTCAGCGCGAACGGCTCGCCCGCCGTCGTCGTCGCGCGAAACAGCGGAGCCTCCATCTCGGGGCGCAGCATCGTCTCCACAGCATAGCCGCGGCGGCTCCGGCCGTGAAACTACGCGGTATGCTCGCCGCGTGCGGTTCCCGATGGGCATCTGGCTGCTGGCGGCGCTGGCCGCGTGCGGCGCGGAGGAGCGCGGCGAGCCGGCGCCGGTCGAGGAGGGCGTCCCGGAGGCCGCCACCGTCGTGCCCCCGGCCGAGCCGGCGCCCGACGAGCCCGAGCCCCCGCCCAGCCCGGGCTACGGTGGCCCGTTCACGCCCTCGGCCGAGCTGGTCGGGCGGCTCCGGCGTGGCCTCCGGGCTCACGCCGCCGGCGACTACGAGGCGTCCCGCGCCACCTTCGCGGAGGTCCTGGAGCGTGCGCCCGACTACCACGCCGCCCGCTACGACCTCGCGTGCGCGCTCGCGCGGCTCGGTCGCGAGGCGGAGGCGCGTGAGGCGATCGCGCGCACGCTGGCCGCGGACCTGCCGACGTTCCTGCCCAAGGCCCTCGCGGACGAGGATCTGGCGCCGCTCGGAGACCACATCGAGCGGTTCGGCGGCGCGATGGAGGCGCGCTACCGGGAGGCGAGCCGCGACGGGGACGAGCTCGTCGCGTTCGGGCGAGAGGGCGGCCGCCACTGGGCGCAGGCGGGGTTCTGGACCGGGCAGCGCTTCGTGCCGGCGTCGCCGCGGGTGTCGGCGCGACGGCGCCCGGGCGAGATCGACGCCGAGCCTCTGACCGCCGCCGCGGTCTCCGCCGATCGTGACCGGGCCATCACCGTGCTGAGCCGGATCGACCAGGCCGAGGCTGGCGGGCTGATGCCGGCGCACCGGGTGCGTCTCACCGAGGCGTTCACGGGACGGCTGCTGGAGGAGCGCGGCTATCCACGGGCCTACCGCGACGCGTCCGGGGCCACGTTCGGGTTCGGAGCTCGCGGCGCCTGGATCCGGTACGACGTCGGCGGCGGCGCGCACGAGGTGGCTCGGCTCGCGGGCGGAGACCACGCCGACGATGCGCCACCGGCGCTCGAGGTGTCGCAGGACCACTGGCGGCCGATGCGCTTCGTCGGCGCCGAGGCCCGGCCGCGTGGGCGACGGCTCGAGCGGGAGGACGGCGCCGCGTTGACGCTGCCGCGGCGTCACGACGCCCATCGGGTGCACGCCTGGGCCGACCACGTGGTCGTGCTGTCGTCGTCGGTGGCCAACTGCGGCGCGCGGGACACGTACACGCTGGCGGTCTTCGGACCCGACGGCGCGCTGCGCTGGAGCGAGCACCAGGTCGGGCAGCAGGCGCTCGTCGAGGTGCGCGGCGGACGGCTGTTCGTTCAGAACGACGACGGGCTCCGGCTGTACGCGGACCCGGCGTCGCGCGCGGCGATCACGCTCCCGGAGGGCCTGGGGCTGTCGTCGGGGTTCCAGCTCCAGAACCCGTATTGCTGAGCCCTTTCCCATGCATGACTTCGCAGAAGATGGATTATGTAAACTAATCGCCAGCGAAAGAGAGCGCGGGCAGACCGCGCTCTCTTTCGCCCCTCATCGCTCAGCTGGCTTCGATCGAGGTCGTACCGGTCGGCCATCATCACCTTGTCCCAGGCGCGGACGAACGTCTCGACGAGCAGCGCGTGGCCGTCGTCGGCCGCGAACGCCTCGCCGATCGCCCGGAGGTGTCCGTCGTGGCCGAAGATCAGGTCGACCCGCGTCCCCGTCCACCGGACCTCGCCGCTCGCCCGGTCCTTCGCCTCGAAGCTGCCGTCGGCCGCCTTCGACCACCGGACGCCCATGTCGAACAGGTTCACGAAGAAGTCGTTCGTGAGCTGGCCCGGGCGCTCGGTGAAGACGCCGTGGCGCGATCCGTCCCAGTTCGTGTCCAGGACCCGGAGGCCGCCGACCAGCGCGGTGAGCTCCGGCGCGCTCAGGCCGAGCAGGCTCGCCCGGTCCACGAGCATCGCCTCCGGAGACGCCGCTCACGCCGCGCGATCCGACAGGCAGAACGGAGCGCTACGGTGACCAGGTCGGCGCCCGACGACTGCGGGGCGACGGGGTGCGACGGAAGACCGTGAACGACTCGTCGGGCACGCGGAGGCTCGCGGCGCTCGCTCGGGCGCCCTTCGCCGTCGACCACTCGAGCTTCCAGCCGCGACCGGTGGCGAGCTGGGGCGCGGCGAACTCGACCGGCTCCCGCGCCGAGGACATCACGAGAAAGAAAGTGTCGTCCTGGACCGGCCGGCCGAGCGCGTCGTGATCGCGGAGCTGCCCCGAGAGCAGCATGCCGAACACGCGGAGGCCCACGTCGCTCCAGTCGCCCTCCCCCATCTGCCGGCCCGCCGGATGCCACCACGAGACGTCCTGCGCGCCGTTGCCGTCGTCGCCGCGCAGGAAGTGGCGCCGGGAGAACGTCGGGTGCGCCTTCCGGAACGCGATCACGTGGCGGACGAAGGCGAAGAAGTCCGCGTCGACGCTCGACCAGTCGAACCAGCTGAGCTCGTTGTCCTGGCAGTAGGCGTTGTTGTTGCCCTGCTGCGTGCGACCGATCTCGTCGCCGCCGAGCCACATCGGCACGCCCTGGGACAGGAGCAGCGTGGCCGCGAGGTTGCGCTGACGCCGGGCGCGGCGGGCCCGGATGGCGGCGTCCTCGGTCGGGCCCTCGTGCCCCATGTTGTCGCTGCGGTTGTCGTCGTGGCCGTCGCGGTTGCCTTCGCCGTTCGCGTCGTTGTGCTTGTGCGCGTAGCTCACCAGGTCCCGGAGCGTGAAGCCGTCGTGCGCGCACACGAAGTTCACCGACGCGACCGGTCGCCGGCCGCTGCGCTCGTAGAGATCGCTCGAGCCGCTCAGCCGGGTGGCCAGCTCGGCGGTGAGCCCACCGTCGCCGCGCCAGAACCCCCGCACCACGTCCCGATAGCGCCCGTTCCACTCGGTCCACTGCCAGGGAAAGGCTCCGACTTGATACCCGCCGGGGCCGACGTCCCAGGGCTCGGCGATGAGCTTCACCTGGGAGAGCACCGGGTCCTGCTGGATGATCTTGAAGAAGGCGCTGAGCATGTCGACCTCGTAGAGCTCCCGCGCGAGGGCCGCCGCGAGGTCGAAGCGGAAGCCGTCGAAGCGCATCTCCTGCACCCAGTAGCGCAGCGAGTCCATGACCAGCTGGAGCACGTACGGGTTCGACGGGTCGAGCGTGTTGCCCGTGCCCGTGTAGTCCATGTGATACCGGCGGTTCTCGGGGTTGAGCTTGTAGTAGCTGCGGTTGTCGACGCCGCGATAGCTCAGGGTCGGCCCGAGGTGGTTGCCTTCGCCGGTGTGGTTGTAGACGACGTCGAGGATCACCTCGAGCCCGGCCGCGTGGAGCGCCCGGACCATCATCTTCACCTCGCGCACGGCGTCCTCGGGCCGGGTCGCGTAGCTCGGCTCGGGCGCGAAGTACCCGAGCGGGTTGTATCCCCAGTAGTTGCGGAGGCCGCGGTCCACGAGGTGCCGGTCCTGCACGAACGACTGGATGGGCATCAGCTGCACCGTGGTGACGCCGAGCGCCTTCAGGTGCTCGATCATCGGCTCGCTGGCGAGCCCGAGGTAGGTGCCGCGCAGCTCCGGCGGCACGTCCGGGTGCCGCATCGTCGCGCCGCGCACGTGGGTCTCGTAGATCACGGTGCGATCCCAGGGGACGCCCGGCGCGCGGTCCCCGCTCCAGTCGAAGCCGGGCTCGATGACCATGCCGAGCGGCGCGTGCGGCGCGCTGGGGTTGCTCGAGCGCTCCAGGTCCTGGCGCGGGTGACCGATGGCGTAGCCGAAGAGCGAGTCGTCCCAGCGGATCGTGCGGCCGAGGGCCTTGGCGTACGGGTCGAGCAGCGCCTTGGTCGGGTTGAAGCGATGCCCCTGCTCGGGCATCCACGGTCCGTGCACCGCGTAGGCGTAGAGCTGCCCCGGCCGGAGCCCCGGGACGAAGCCGTGCCACACCGGGCCCGTCCGCTCGCCCAGCGTGAGCCGCCGGGACGGCTGGGGATCGTCCGCGCTCTCGAAGAGCAGCAGCTCCACCTTCTCCGCGTGGGCGGAGTACAGCGCGAAGTTGACCCCGCGGCCGTCCCACGAGGCGCCGAGCGGATACGGTCGACCGGGCAGGACCGACATGCCCCTCAATGAGCCCCCGGCGCGCCGACCACAATGGACGCAACGAACGGTGCCGACTACGATGGGCGCATGCGCTGCGCAACCCTGCTGGTCACCCTGCTCCTGGGGCTGGCCGCCAGCCGGGCGGAGGCCCAGAGCGCCTCCCACCTCGGGGATCCGTCGCTCCCTCGCCTCGAGCTCGAGGCCTCGGGATCGGAGGAGGCGCCTCCGGCGCCGCGCAGCCTCGGCGCCTTCTACGGCAGCGCGTGGGCCGGCTGGTCCCTCGGCCTGGGGATCGGCGCCGTCCTCGGAGCCGCCGCCGGGGGGATCGCGGTCGCCACCTGCGACGGCGACCCGGACCCGAGCTGCGAGACGGTTCGGTTCAGTCTGTCCATGGGCGCGGGGATCAACGCCGGCATGGTGACCGGCGCGGGGCTGGGCGTGTGGATGGCGGCCGAGCGCACCGGGTCGGGCGGTCTCCCCTGGGTCGCCCTGCTCGGCAGCGTGCTCGGCTCGGTCGTCGGCACCACCCTCGGCGCGGCGGTGGGGACCACCATGACCGGCGACTTCGCCCCGGCGCTCTCGACCCTGTTCGGCCTCCAGATCGGGAGCGCGGTCCTCACCCAGCTCTTCGCCGCCCTGACCTACGAGCTGTCGAGGCTGTGACGGGGCGCGACCTCGAGGCGAATCGAGGCCGGGCATGGACACCGGCGGCGGCGTTGGGCAGATTTCGTACGGTCGCGCGTGGGTGGGCGCGGGCCGTGGATGGAGGTCTGCGTGAGGAATGCTCTCTGGGGCGCGCTCGCCCTGGCGCTGGCGGCGCCGTCGGTGGCGGCGGCACAGCCCGCCTTTCGGGGCGCGTTCGACGCGTGGGAGGCGGCGGCGCCCATGTCCGGCCCGCTGGCTCGCCCTCCCCTCGACGGCCTCGCGGTCCGCGGCTGGGACGAGCGGCGAGGGGCGGCCACGCTCCTCGTGGGGCGCGGCCCGGCCGACCCGGTCGCGCGCTCCGACCGGGCGCGGGCCTGGGCGCACCTCGCCCGCCTGGCCCCTCACTTCGGGGTGGGCGGACCGGCGCTGCAGGCGACCGCGCTCACCCGGACCCGCGCGCTCCCCGGCGGCGGGCTGCTGGCGATCTTCGAGCAGCGCGTGGACGGCGTGCCGGTGTTCCAGAGCCGGCTCAGCCTCCTGATCGACGCGCGGGGCGCGCTGGTCGCCGCCGGGGGGCGGCTCTCGCCCACCCTGACGCGGGGCCGCTGGCGGAGCGACGCCCGGCGGGCCACCCAGCGCGCCCTCGCCGATCACTTCGGCGCCTCTCGTCACCGCGGCAGTGAGCCGGCGCTGACCGCGGCGCAAGGCCGCCCGGACGGGTGGTCGCGCTTCCGGCTGGCCGCCTCGGCGCGCGGCTTCCACATGGACCGCGACGCGCGCGCCCGGCGCGTCCTCTACCCGCTGCCGACCCACCTCGCGCCCGCCCACCACGTGGAGCTCTGGGTGCCGGATCCCCGCGGCGGGATCCTCGTCGACTACGTGATCGGGGCCGAGGACGGAGCGGTGCTGATGCGCCGCGAGCTGACCGACTGGGACGACTACACCTACCGGGTCTTCGCCGACGAAGGCGCGCCCTTCACGCCGGTGGACAGCCCCTTCGGGGACACGACGCCCGACCGCGCCGGGCGCCCGGTCGACGGCCCGCTGCCGGCTTTCGTCGGCCAGGGCATGATCACGGTCGAGGCCTTCAACGGCCCGCGCGATCCGTGGCTCGCGAGCGGCGCCGTCTGGACGCGCGGCAACAACGTGGACGCCTACGCGGACCTCGTCGCCCCCGACGGCTTCGACGACGGCGACGTGCGCGCGGTCACCACCTCCGCGAACGTCTTCGACCACCCCTTCGACGGGAGCCGCCCTCCGGACGCGGGAGTGGGCCAGCAGCAGGCGGCGGTCACCCACCTGTTCTTCGTCAACAACTGGCTGCACGACTGGTTCTACGACGTCGGCTTCGACGAGGCGGCGGGCAACGCGCAGACCGACAACCTCGGCCGCGGCGGTGAGGCGGGGGACGTGCTCCGGGCCGAGGCGCTCGACCACTCCGGCCGCAACAACGCGAACATGAGCACGCCGTCGGACGGCGAGTCGCCGCGCATGCAGATGTTCCTCTGGGACGGCTTCGAGGAGGCGGCGGTCGAGGCGGCGGGCGCCAGCTACGACGTCGGGGTCGCGCGCTTCGGCCCCACCGACTTCGACGTCACCGCGCCCACCACCGTCGTCGACGACGGCGTCGGCACCGGATCCGACGGCTGCGAGAGCCTCGCCGCCGACCTGAGCGGGCGGATCGCGGTGATCGATCGCGGCGGCTGCTCGTTCCTGATCAAGGTCCAGAACGCCGAGGCCGCGGGCGCGCTCGCGGTGATCGTGGTGAACGACCGGGGCACCGGGACGACCAACATGTCGACCTCGACCGGCGGGACCGCCGGGATCGGCGCGCTGATGGTCAGCCAGGCCGACGGAGCCGGCCTCCGCGGCGGGGCCACGGCGCGGGTCCATCGCACGGTGGGCCCGGACGCGGCGAGCTCCCTCGACAGCCAGGTGGTCACCCACGAGTGGGGCCACTACCTCCACCGACGGCTGGTCGACTTCGGCAGCGTGCAGGGGCGGGCCGAGAGCGAGGGCTGGGGCGACTTCCTCTCGGTGATGATGGGGCTGCGCCCCGGGGACGACCTCCGCGGCGCGTTCCCGACCGCCAGCTACTCGAACCACGGCGACGAGCCGGTCTACTACGGCACCCGGCGGGTCCCCTACTCCGTCGACCGCGCGTTCGACGCGCTGAGCTTCCGCCACATCTCGGACGGCGAGGCGCTCCCCGACACCCACCCGGTGGGTCCGGGGCCGAGCGACAACTCGGAGGTCCACAACGCGGGCGAGATCTGGGCGACGATGATGTTCGACGCGCTGGTGGCCCTGCTCGAGCGCAGCCGCGCGGCCGGCGCGCCCTACGACTTCGACGGCGGGCTGCGTCGCATGGCGGGCTACATCGTCGTCGGCATGCAGCTCGCGCCGCGCAACCCGACGTTCACCGAGCAGCGCGACGCCCTCGTGGCCGCCGCGCTCGCCACGGACGCGGAGGACGCGCGCCTGATCGCCCAGGCCTTCGCCGGTCGCGGCGCGGGCACCTGCGCCATCAGCCCGAGCCGCGGCTCCACCGATCTCACCGGCGTGGTCGAGCACGGCGAGGTCGCGCTGCTGCCGGTCATCGTGAGCTTCACCGTCGACACCGACGGGCCGGGGCTCGCGTGTGATCCGGACGGCCTGCTCGACGTCGGTGAGGACGGCTGGGCCCGGATCGAGGTGCGCAACGACGGCGTGGTGCCGATGCGCGGCGCCTCGCTGGCGATGGGCGCGGACGACGCGGCGGTGGAGCTCCCGGGTGGGCTCATCGTGCCGATCGGCGAGCTGGCGCCGGGCGCGAGCCAGGTGATCGACGTGCCGGTGCGGGTGAACGAGGGCGCGGGCCTGCCGGTCACCCTCCGCGCGACGGTCACCGGGGACGCGCTCTGCGACGACGTGGAGGCCGAGCGCCGGGTGGCGCTCGACCGCGACCCGGTGCCCGCGCGGCGAGAGACCTTCGAGCTCGGGCCCACCTGGGTGACCGAGGTCTCGCTCGACGGCGCGAGCGGCGGGGTCTGGTCGGTGGGGCCGTCGCGCCTCGGCGGCCCGGGCCACGCGCTCCGGGGCCTCGACTCCGGCTCGATCACCGACACCGCGGTCGAGCTGCCCGAGGTCACCGCCAGCGCGACCGACCCGCTCGTGCTCTCGTTCCTGCATCGCTACGAGCTCGAGGCCGAGCCGGGCACCTGGTGGGACGGCGGCGTGATCGAGCTGTCCACCGACGGCGGGGCGACCTGGAGCGACGTCTCGGATTGGGTCGCGCCCGGCTACGACGGCGAGCTGACCGATCGGGCCGACAACCCGCTCGCGTTCCGGGAGGCCTACTCCGGCCAGAACCCGAGCCACCCCGACGCCGACGCGGTCAGCCTCGACTTCGGGACCGCGCTCGCCGGCCAGACGGTGCGCTTCCGCTTCCGGATCGGCACCGATCAGGCGACCGGGGCGACCGGCTGGGAGATCGACGACCTCCAGGTCGACGGGGCCGAGCCCCCGCCCTTCCTCGGCTACGGGCCCGACGAGGCCGACTGCGCCGACGCGCCCACCGCCGACGCCGGCCCCGATCGGGAGGTCGAGTCGGGCGCCGAGGTGAGGCTCGACGGCAGCGGGAGCCGGGACCCGGGCGGCGACGCGCTCACCTTCGCCTGGGCCACGGTCGGGGCCACGGTCGGGGCCACGATCGAGCTCGACGACCCCACGAGCGACGCCCCGACCTTCACCGCGCCGTCGGTCGACGCTCCGCTCGAGCTCACCCTCCGGCTGCGGGTGAGCGACGGGAGCGCGAGCGACACCGACGACGTGGTGATCACCGTGAATCCGCCGCCGGAGCCGATGCACGAGGACGCCGGCCGGCCTCGCCCGGACGACGCGAGCGGGCTCTCGCCCGACGGTGGCGTCAGCGCCGACGGCGGGCCGACCGAGATGGCCGAGGGCGGCTGCGGCTGTCGCGCCGGCGGCGGGGGCGCGCCCTCGCTCGGGTGGCTGGCCCTGGCCCTCGGGCTCACAGCGTCTCGACGTCTCCGATCGCGAAGACGGCGCGCACGTCGGCGTAGGGCTCGCGCGCCGGCGGGTTGAGCACCACCTCGCCGTCCTCGCGCTCGAACCCGAGCGCGATCATGCCGCGCGCCGCGAGGGCCCGCCGGACGTCGGTCATGCGCACCGGGCGATCCTCGCGGAGGGGGAGCCGCACCAGGTCCTGGCCGCGCTCCCCGAGCAGCTGCGAGTAGACCTCGTTGATGCCCGGCACGAAGGCGCTGTGGACCATGAAGTAGTTTCGGATCTGCTCGGTGCTGACCAGCGTCACCCGCGGCACCTCTCGCCCGGCGCGCTCGAAGGCCAGCTGGAGCTGGGCCCGGGCGCGCTCGCCCTTGGCCACGCTCGCCAGCTCCGCCAGCACGTGCGGCACGCTCTCCTCCCGGGAGAGCAGCCGCTCGGCGAGCCGCATCATGCGCAGCATCGTCCGGGCGTCGGGGTCCACGGCGTCGGCCTCCGCGAGCAGCACCACCGCCTCGAACGCCCGCGTCTTCAGGGCCGCCAGGGCCGTCTCCATCGCGTCGCCGTGCTCGTCCGAGCGGACCTCGAGCTTGCCGCCGCGCTCCAGCGTCGCCGCCCAGCAGCCGGCGCGGGTGCGCTCGAGGTGCACCCCCGCCCGCTCCAGGACCGCCGAGAGTCGCTGCACGTGGGACGGCTCGCCGTCGAACGCGACCACTACGAACGCATCGTCCGTGAGACCGGCGAGGCGCTGGGTGATGCTGGCCACCGCGTCGCCGTAGCCGACCACCAGGATCGAGCGCGGCGGCGGCCGCGGCGTCCCGAAGGCGATGGACGGCGGCTCGACCGGGCTCTGGTGCGGGTGCTGGGTGAGCGTGCGCGCGTAGGCCCGGACCGGCGCGTAGTTGTCGCCCACCGCGATCACGCCCCGCAGCTGGTCGGCGCTGACCTTGCCGGCCGACGCGCGGAGCTGCTTCACCCGCCCCTCGGCCGGCGGCGCGCTGGGGTTCACCCACGGCACCAGCCCGTCGGTGGGGATCAGGTCGTGCACCCCGATCCGCGGCTGGACGTCGCCGATGAACAGGCCCACCAGGATCACGTCGTGCGCCTCGGCGACCTCGCTCAGCAGCGACACCGAGATCTGCCCGTCCTCGTCGGCGAGCTCCCGCAGCTCCCGCAGCTCCGACTCCTGGAGGTAGACGTGGGAGTACATCTCCGAGCCCTCGGCGGTCAGCAGCAGCTGATAGAGGCGCTCGACCCCGGGCACGACGAGGTGATGGAGCATGAAGAGCCCCAGGAACCACGGGACGTCGAGCGGGAAGACGCGGTTGCCCTCCCCGAGCGCGATGAGGGTGCTGTAGTTCCAGCTGCTGAGCAGCTCGACGTAGACGTGGGCGTGCGGGTTGACCTCGCGGAGCGCGGCGAGGCTGGCCACCGTGATCGCGTCCGCGTCTCGGCCGGCCGCCGGGTTCGCCAGCAAGATCGCACGCTTGGCGGCCGAAGCTCCGATGCGCTCGAGGGCCTGGGCGTCGGTTCCGTCCCCCTGCCGGTAGACCACCCAGCGCATGCCCGGCTCGTAGAGCACCGGCGGCGGCTCGTCGTCGGGGCCGAGGAGCGCCATCCGGGGCAGGCGCCAGGCCCGAGGCGCGGCCGCGCCCGCCGCGAGCCAGAGCCAGATCTTGCTCAGCTGGTCTCGAAGATCGCGCCGGTTCTTCGTGTAGATGCGGACGAATTCCCGGACGAGCACCTCGGACTCGTGGATCGGCCCGATCACGATCGTGTGGCCGGTGTAGCCGACCCGGCGGCGTCGCTCGGCGCGCACGACCTGCTCCACCACGTTGGCGCCGATACCGATGACGAACGCGACGATGAAGACGCCGGTGATGGTCAGCCCGAGGCTCAGCACGCCGACCACCGGGTGCACGTGCAGGTTGGCGACCAGGTTGTCGGCGCTCTCGAGCTGCCGGAAGGACCACCAGAGCCGGTCCCAGAACCCCTCGTTCGGGTTCGGCGTGCCGTCGTAGTCGTGCCCGATGTCGAGCTGGCTGAGCACCACCGCGCTGACGAAGGCCAGCGCCGCCACCGCGACGGTGACGAGGCCGAACTGCTGGAGCTGCTCGCGCCGGGTCAGGATGGAGTAGAGGTCCGACGCCAGCTCCTTGGCGAAGCGGAGCAGCACCACCAGCCGGCTGAGCCGCATGAAGACCAGCCAGTCGAAGTGGCGATGGAAGATCTCCTCGAGCGGCAGGAAGCTCAGGAACGCGGCGAAGTCGATGAGCAGGAAGGCGAGCTCCCCGAAGCTGACCTCTCCGCGGCGCCGCCGCCGTATCAAGAGCGGCACTCGGATCAGGAGCTCGGCCCCGAACGCGGCGAGGAAGAGCGGCCGCAGCATCTCCTCGAGGCTCGCGTAGGGCAGCACCGAGAGGATGATCAGGACGACGAGGCAGGTCCGGACCGTGCGCGACTCGACCAGGACGCCGAGCCGATCGATCAGGCCGTTCCTGCGGGCGGCTCTCATCCGTCCTTGTCGCTGCCGAGGAGCACCCGGGCGAGCGCCGTCGCGTCGACCCGCTTCTCCGAGAGCAGCGCCGACAGCAGCCGCCGCCCGAGCCGCGCCAGATCCAGGAGCTGGCGGATGCGATCCCGCTGCACGCTCGCTCGCGTCCGCTCGGCCTCGCTCGTCGCCTTGGGGCGGGCGCCGAGCGCCTCGAGGGCGCGCTCGAGGTTGGCGATCGCCTCCTGCACCTCGACCAGCTCGCGCTCGCGGAACACGCGCGAGATCATCTTCCAGAGATCGCCCTCGGCGGCGAAGTAGTCCTTGCGATCCCCCTGGATCCAGACCTTCCGCACCGTGCCCCAGCGGGACAGGTCCTTGACCGTCATCGAGACGGCGCCGCTCGAGAGCTGGAGGCGCTCCCTGAGGTCCTGGGCGGTGAGCGGCTCGTCGGACAGGTAGAGCACCGTCCAGATGCGACCCATGTTGCGCTTGAAGCCCCAGAACTCCATCAGCCGCCCGATCGCGTCGCTCGCGATCAGCTCGCTCTCCCACATCTCGGCCGGCGCGTCGTCGGGCATCTCACGGGTTTTGGCTGGCGGGCCCCGCCCGGGTCAAGCACTGGCTGCCAGGCCGCTTCGGTGCCAAGTCCAGCTCATGCGCCGCCTCTCGACCGCCGCCCTCGCCCTCGCGCTCCTCTCCTGCGAGGCCCCGGCCGACCTCGGACCGGCGGGCGCGGCGGCCGAGAGCGACACCTTCCGCCAGCCCCTCTGGGACGACGGCAACGCGGAGGTCGCGAGCTACGCGATCCAGGAGCCTCGCTACGGGACGATGCGCGCCGGCTGGGCCACCCTGATCGTGGTGAAGGAGACCTTCGACGCGGACGCGCTCGTGAAGGCCGACGGCCCGGTCCCGCCCGCGAACACCCTCGAGGTGCTGAAGCTCAACCACGTGCGGACGACGCCGACCGGAGTCTACACGTACCGCCAGATGGCGAGCGTGTTCGTGCGCCGCGACTCGCTCCGACCGGTCAAGCTCGTGACCAGCAGCCAGGAGTGGTGCGGCATCACCCACACCCGCATGGAGGTCCGGAGCGCCCGGCCCACCCTGCGCTCCTCGAGCTACTTCGGCGCCGAGGGCGACCGGGCCCACCCCGTCGACCTCGGCGAGGACGTGGTGCTCGAGGACGCCCTGCCCGTCTGGCTCCGCGGCCTCGATCTCACCCGCACCGGCGCGCGGAGCGTCCGGCTGGTCCCGGCGCAGCTCTCGAGCCACACCGCGCCGCCGACCACGGTCGACGCGACGGTCGAGGTGGGCGCCCCGACCGCGGTCGAGGTCCCCGCCGGCAGCTTCGAGGCGATCCCGGTCACCGTGACCCGGGGCGAGGACCGCGACGTCTTCCACTTCGACGCCGCCGCGCCGCACACCCTCGTGCGCTGGGACCGGGCCGACGGCGGCTTCTATCGCCTCGCCCGGGTGGAGCGCGCGCCCTACTGGCGCATGAACGGCGAGGAGCACGTCGGCGCCCTCGGCCCCGGCCCCGCCCTGCCGGAGATCGCCGAATGAAGAAGCTCCTCGTCGGCGCGCTCGCCTGCCTCGCGCTGTCCGTCCTGGGCGCCGAGGCCGCCGGGCAGCGCGCGGTCACCACCCTCCCCCTCGTGATCAACACGGTCGAGGTCGACGGCCGCCCGGTGGTCTCGAGGCGCTGGATCCGGGAGCAGGTCGAGAACGCCAACGCCCTCTTCCGCCCGCACGGGGTCGCCTTCGAGGTGCACGCGCGCAACTCCGTCGACGCGCGCCACGCCCGGCTCGAGAACCGGCGCGACCGCCACCACCTCGGCCGCCTCCTCCACCCGCAGCGCGTCGACGCCTTCCTCGTGCAGTCGCTCCGCGACGTCGACGAACCGGAGCGCTTCCGTCAAGGCGTGCACTGGCGCCCGCGCGGCGAGGAGTACCCGGAGGGCGCGCACTTCGTGATCGTCTCGTCGATCGCCGGGCCCACCGTGCTGGCCCACGAGCTCGGCCACTACTTCGGCAACGGCCACTCCGACGTGCCCGGCAACGTGATGAGCTACGAGCGCGGCGACGTGCCGCCCTTCTTCGACGAGACCCAGGGCCAGCGCATCCGCTTCAGCCTCCGCCGCTTCCTGCGCGACGGTGAGCTGGTGACCGCGGAGGCGGCGGGCTCAGGGGACGAAGGCGACGTCGACGAGGGCGCCGGTCGGTAGCACGTCCGATCCGCGCCGCTCCTGCTCGATGCTGGTGCCGACCCAGCTCCGCCGCTCGCCGTCGCCCGCGTCGAAGTAGACGCGGAACCGGTTCAGGCCGGGGCTCAGGGTCAGCGTCACCGAGAACGCGCCGGCGTCGTCGGCCGTGGCCTCGACCCGCGCGTCGTCGTCCGCGCGCTCGACGAAGACCCGCGCGCCGGGCGCGGCCGCGCCGGTCAGGGTCCAGCTCGCGTCGGAGGTGATCGCCGGCAGCGCGCCGAGGTCGACGCCGAGCGCGCCGGGGGCCTCGACCCCCGCGGCGCCCTCTCCGCCCGCGCCTCCGAGGCCCGCGCCGGCGCCGCCCGCGAGGTCCACCGCCGGGGCCTCGCCGCTCGCAGCCGCGACCCACCAGGCCCCGCCCGCGCCGCCGCCGCCGTCCAGGGTGCCGTCGCCTCCGGCCGCCCGCAGCGTCCCGCCCGCGGATTCGAGCGCCCCGAGCACGACGAGGGCGCCCGCGCCGCCGCCGGCCCCGGCTCCGTCGCCGCCGCCTCCGCTGCCCGCGCACGGCTCGGCCGCGAAGAAGTCGCTCGCGCAGCCGGGCCGGGGCTCCGCGTCGCCGCCCGCGCCGCCCGCGCCGGGCTCGCCGCCGGGGCCGTCGCCGGGCGCGCCCGCGAGCCCGTGTCCGCCGCCGCCGCCGCCGCCGTCCCCGGCCGCGCCCGCGGTGGGCCCGAGCCCCGGGTCGAAGCCGCCGGGGCCGGGCGTCGCGCCGTCGGCCGACACGTCGAGCGTGCCTCCGAGCCGCGCGTCGCCGAACACGATCCAGCGGAGCGGGGCGCCCTCCCCTCGCACGGTGGCGCCGCTCGGCACGTCCAGGCTCGACGCGAAGCGCACGCCGCCGGTCGTGACCGGCTCGGTGCCGCCGGCCGAGATCGTGTCGAGCGGGAGCACGTTGACCAGCGCCCGCGCCTCGCGGCCGTCGGTCAGGCGGACGGTGAAGAAGTGCCCCTCCGCGTCGATCGGGAAAGGCACCGGCGCGCCGGTGTTCGGGCGGGTGTCGAGCACCTCGGCCACCACCCCGCAGCGCACGCCGGCGCAGCGCTGCTCGAGGATCCGGAAGACCGGGTCCGCCTCGACCGTCGCGCCGTCGAGCGGCTCGTCGCCCTCGAGCACGGTGACGAAGCGCCGCTGCCCCTCGTAGGCGTTGATCTGCGCCGTGCGCACGCTCCCCGGCGGCCGCCCCGAGTCGGTGGGCGGCGGATCGACGGGGGCGCCGTCACACCCGAGGAGGGTGAGCGCCAGGACCCAGCGAGCGGAGCGAATCAATCGCGGATGCGCTCGATGAAGAGGCCGTCGTACGCGTTGCCGTAGTCGTCTTCACCGGCGGCGAAGACCACCACGCGCAGGTTGCGGTAGCGGTAGGCCAGCAGGTTGACCGGCAGCACCATGGTCTCCGGCTCGTCGGTCTGCTGCGGCTCGACCGGCTGCTGCTGCTGCTGCTGCTGGTCGGCGCCGGCCGCCTCCGCGAGGAGGGCGTCGAGCGAGCCCTCCTCGGGCGCCTCTTCGGTCTGCTCGGGCATCGGCTGCGGCTCGGGCCGCGCCTGCTGCTCCTCGGGGGTCTCGTCCGGAGCGGTGGGCGCCTCCTCGGTGTCCTCCGCCTCGGCCTGCACCTGGAGCGGGTCGACCGGCTCCGGGATGAAGTCGATGCGCTCGGCGCCCGACGCGACCTCCTGGATGATCGGCTGGATGCGGTCGAGGGCCCAGTTGATGGCCATCGTGCGCTGCTCGGGATCCTCGTCGGTGACGACGGTCTGGTTCTCCATCTCGTACCAGCGCGAGAAGCCCTTGTTGGGCAGGAGCAGCTCGGCCCGGTTCATCCGGCCGCGGTCGAAGAGGAGGCGCAGGTACACGTCGATGTGACGGTCGATGCGCGTCGCTCCAGGGACCGGGATGTGGTAGACTTGACCGTAATGTTTGATGCAATAGTCCGCCGTGCACTGCGGCGCCGGCTGTTGCCCGAAGGCGCGGTTGAACTCCTCGTTCCCGCGCGCGATCCGCTGGATGGACGAGCCGTAGTTGCGGATGCCCACCATCGTGCGCGTCCAGAACTGCATCGCCCGGGTGACCCAGGTGCGGCGCTGCTCGAGGAGCTCCTGGCGGCGCTGCCGCTCGAGCTCGCGCTGCCGCTCCTCCTCCTCGTCCTGACGGCTGCGGACCGTCTGGAGCGCGGCGAGGCGCGGGCGCGCCTGGTCGACGTACTGCCCGTCCGGGTAGATCTGGAGGTACCACTCCAGCCCCTCGCGCGACGTGTAGGACGCGTTCCAGACCTCGTCCTCCTTGGCGCGCCGCATCTCCTGGACCTCTTCGATCCAGTAGCCCGCGGGGTGTTCGGTCACGTACCGGTGCATCGCCAGGAGGCGATCACGGTCGTTGTCCGCCATGCGCACCTGCCGATAGGTGCCGTACTCGTCGTGGGTGGCGACGACGGCGCAGCCGGCGAGGAGCGAGGCGAGGAGGACGGGGATGCCGAGAGTTCGAGCGCGCATGCGGGTCTTCACGGACAGAGGTTGCAGGTGTTGAACGAGCTCAGCAACTCGGGGGTCGGGATGTCGACGTAGCGACCGTCCCGCAGCAGATCGATGCAGGCGGCGGAGGCCGCCGGGGTGGGCATGCAGCCCTCCGGCCAGGTCGCGCCGGCGCACATCGCGGGGATCGTCGCCTGGCAGGCGGCGCGCTCCTCGTCGGTGCTCCGCCCCGCGAAGTTCTCGCGGATGCAGGTCCAGTCGTTCTTCTGCTCGCAGTGATCGACCGGGCTCGCCACGGCGACCCCCGAGCCGCATCCACCGACGTCGCCCGGGGCCGGGCCGGTGAGCCCGACGGCGATGAGAGCGGCCCCACCGAGCCGCAGCGTCCACGCGCGAAGCGTCTTCACGGGAGCACCTCGTAATCGAACAGGAAGCCGCCATCGACCGAGATGACGGGGTGAACGGTGTCGCTCGAGCCGCCGTAGAGCCCCGCCTGCACCTCGGCGTAGAGCCCGAGGCCGGCCAGGATCTTCACGTTCAGCGCCACGCCGAGCTCCACGCCGACGCTGACGTCGACGCCGGAGGTGTCTCCGAGCTTCGGCCCGAGCACGATCGGCACGCCGACGCGGCCCTGGATCTGCAGGATGTCCTCGTCCATGTCGGACAGCCACCGACGCAGCGGGAGGAGCAGATGATAGCTCGGGGTCAGCGCCCACTGGGTGAAGGCCTGGGTGCTCTGCCCCCCGCTGGGATCGTCCATCAGCGGGGTGCTGAAGGTGAGCCCGGCGCCGTGGCGCAGATCGGTCCCCGGGAAGAACACCGCGCCGCCCACGTCGAGGTAGGCCGGGGCGATGAAGTCCTGGAGGAAGGGCGGGTCGAGGTTGCGCAGCGGGCGGAACCCGATGCCCGCCCCGGCGAACGCCTGGATGCGCAGCGGATCCTCCCCGGTGGAGGCGGCGGATCCGCTGCCTCCATCACCCCACGCGTATCCACCGCGGGCGTCACCCGCGACCTCGTCGTCTTGGGCTCGAGCGGTCGCCTGAACGACCGCGAGCGAAAGGACGACGCCCAGGACTAGGCTCAATCGTCGAAGCACGGCGAGCGGACCGTAGTGGGTCCCCATGGGGGGGTCAAGCGCCGCCCCACGCGCCGGTTCGCTGTGGTATGAGAGCCCCCGTGTCCCGCTTCTGGGCCGGATTCGCAGTCGCGACGCTCCTCTGGGCAGGGGCCGGCGCGTACCTCTTCTACGTCGAGGGCTTCGCGCCGCCCGCGCCGGAGCCCGAGGAGCCGATCGCCGAGGCGGTCGAGATCGAAGAGGCGCCGGAGGAGGAGCCCGAGCCCCGCCGGCGACGCCGTCGGCGCCGACGCGCGCGCGATCGCGGCCGCACGCCGACCGGGAGCGCGACGGTCGGCGACGATCTCGGCGAGGACGAGATGCGCACCGTCGACATGGGCGGCACCGGCGGCGAGCAGCAGCTGCGCCCGGCTCAGATCGAGGCCGGCTTCGACGACGGCATGGGCGGCATCCGCCGGTGCCTGGTGCTCATCGAGGGGGGCGGCGAGGTCCGTGGGCGGCTGACCTTCGGGCTGCGCATCGCGCCGAACGGCACGGTCGAGCGGGTGCGGCTGAGCGGCCCGCGCGCGGCCACGACCGGGGAGGCGGGCGCCTGCCTCCAGCGCGCGGCGCGGGGGCTCCGGTTCGACAGCTTCGACGGCCCGCCGATGGTCGTCAACTACCCCCTCACGCTCGAGTAGAGGCCCATGTCCCTTCGCTGGCTGCTTCCGGTTCTCCTCCTCGCGCTGCCCGCCTGCGGGCCCAGCGCCAGCGGCGCCTCCGGCCCGACCACCGCGGCCGAGGTGCGCACGCTCGACGAGGGGCGGGCCCTCGAGCTGATCGCACAGGTCCTCGCCGAGGAGGCGGTGGAGCGTGGGCCCGCGTGGTCGGTCCAGGTCGCGCCCGACACCGCGCTCGACGTCGACGTGCGGCTCGCCGCCTCGACCTTCGGCATCGAGTGGGTCAGCGCGCAGGACCGCGCCGACCTGGGCGACGCCCTCCCCCAGCCCGCGCCCGACGGGCAGCTCCGCATCGTGCCGGGGACCGGCGGCGACGCCGGCGCCCAGGTGCTGCTGCTGGAGCACAGCGTCTACGAATTCGTCAACGAGCGTGAGCACGTCCAGAGCGGCGCGCCCGGCGCTCGCGAGACCGAGGTGCGCCTGCACCGCGACGTGCGCGACTTCCTCCAGTACGTGCGCGGCCAGGGCGGCCTCTGATCCGCCTGTCCCGATCCGGGGTTGCATGGCCCGAGCCAAGAAGAAGACGAGGAAGCGTCAGCCGCCGCCGGAGGCGCCCCCTCCCCCGGCGGTCGCCTCCATCCCGGCGCCGACCGGCGCGCATCGCTGGGTGGCCCGCCTCGCGGTCGCCGTCGCCGCGGCGCTCGCGTTCGGGCGTGGGACCCTGCACCCGCTGCTCGACGGCTGGGACGACGATCGCTTCCTGACCGACAACCCGCTCGTCCAGTCGCCGAGCGTCGAGCACTTCGTCGCGATCTGGAGCGGCCCGCACTTCCAGGCGTACCACCCGCTGCACCTCCTCTCCTACTGGCTCGACGTGCCGTGGGCGGGCCTCGAGGGGCCGGCGATCCACGTCACCAGCCTCCTCCTCTGGATCCTCGCGCTGTGGGCGGTCCTCGAGGCGGCCTGGGCGCTCGGGCTCGGCATGCTCGGTGGCCTCGCCGCCGCGCTCCTGGTGGGGCTCCACCCGGCGCAGGTCGAGGCCGTCACCTGGGCGACCGGACGCAAGGACGTGCTCGCCCTCGGCTTCTCGGCGCTGGCCCTCCTGGCGAACGCCAAGCGCGAGCGCCCGTGGGACCGCCACGCCTGGCTCTCGCTGATCGCCTACGCCGCGGCCTGCCTCTCGAAGACCACCGCGCTGCCGCTGCCGCTGGTGATGATCGCCGCCGACGTCTGGCTCTCCGAGCGCCGCGCGAAGGCCGCGGTCGTGGCCCAGCTCCCCGCGGCGCTCTTCGCCCTGAGCCTCGGCGCGGTGACGGTGGCCATCTGGACCGACGCGGAGATGCTGCGCGGTCAGGAGCGCGGGCTCGGCGATCGGCTCGCCCTGGTCGGCGCGACGCTGACCCATCACCTGCGCGTCGCGCTCTGGCCGAGCGATCTGTCGCCGCTCTACCCCATCGACCGGGGCGAGGGCTTCGGCGCGCTCCGGGTGATGGCGGGCCCGGTGACCGCCGCCGGCGCGATCGCGTGGGCCTGGACCCGGAGGCGGCCGGTCGTGCTCTTCGTCGCCGCCGCGTTCCTGGCGCTGTGGGCGCCGGTCTCGAACGCGCTCCCGCTCTACTTCCAGTGGCAGGACCGCTACCTCTCGCTGCCGCTCCTGCCGGTTGCGCTCGGGGTCGGCTTCGCGATGGACCGCGCCGCCCTCGCCGGCCCCCGACGTTGGCCGGCCCTGGCCACCGCCGCGCTCGCGGGCCTGCTCGGCCTCCGCGCGGCGCAGTACGCGGAGGTCTGGAGCGACCGGCTCACGCTGTTCGGGCACGCGGCCAGCACCCAGCCCGACTCCTTCTACGCGTGGCTACAGCTCGGCCACGCCCGGCGCGACGCGGGCCAGCTGCAGGGCGCGCTCGCCGCCTACGAGCGCGCGGTCGACGCGGCCAACCTCGCCCCCGCGCACGGCGCGATGTTCTACGTGGTCGCGCTGATCGACGAGCGCGACGAGGGCCTCTCCCCGAGCCGGGCCGAGGCGATGGCCGGCCGCTTCGCGGGCGCGCTCACGAGCGCCGACGAGCTCCGCGGGGTGGCCGGCGAGGCGGGCGAGCTGGGCTACCGCCGCGCGGTGATGATGGCCCTCGACTACTCGCTGCGCCTCGACCCGATCGAGGACTCTCGGCTCGAGCGCGCCGCGTCCGTGCAGCTCCTCCGGGGCAACGCCTGGCTCGCCGACTACTACGTCTCGCGCATGCGGGGCGCGCCGAGCACGCCCGCGCTCGTGCACCGCTGGCAGCAGCAGCACCCCGAAGAGGCGCCCCGGGAAGCGGCGGAGTAGCTACTCGCCGCGGAAGACCGGCTTGCGCTTCTCCGCGAACGCCGTGATGGCCTCCACGCGATCCTTCGACGCCAGGGTGCGCTCGTAGCAGCGCTGCTCGAGCGAGAGCCCCGCCTCGAGGGGCAGGTCGAAGGCGCCGTCGATGGCGTCGAGCGCGGCGGCGATGGCGATCGGCGCCGCGTCCGCGAGCGGCGCGGCCAGCTCGAGCGCGGCGTCGAGGGCGCTCTGCCCCTCGGCGGCGACCCGGGTCACCAGCCCGATCGAGAGCGCCTCCTCCGCCTCGAGGCGGCGCGCGAACACGATCAGCTCCTTGGCCTTGGCCTCCCCGACGATCCGCGTGAGCCGCTGCGTGCCGCCGGCGCCGGGGATGATGCCGAGCGAGGTCTCGGTGAGCCCGATCTTGGTGCCGCGCGCCATGACGCGGAAGTCGCAGGCGAGCGCCAGCTCGAGCCCGCCGCCGAACGCCACGCCGTTCAGGGCCGCGATCACCGGCACCGGCAGCCGATCGATCTCGCCGAAGCTCGCGCGGTAGAGCGGCAGGAAGTCGCGGACGTCGTCCTCGTCCATGCTGCGACGCTCCTTCAGGTCCGCGCCGGCGCAGAAGGCCTTGTCGCCCGCGCCGGTGAGGATCACCGCGCGCAGCCCGGCGTCGGCCGCCGCCTCGCGGGCCAGCCGACCCAGCTCCCGGACCGCCGCCCGGGACAGCGCGTTCATCCGGTCGGGCCGATCGAGGGTCCAGATCGCGATGGCGCCGCGGCGCTCCGTCTTCACGCCGACGCCGCCGCCCAGCTCGATCTCTCGCTTCGCCTGTTCACCCATGCGCGCGACCTTGGCCGAGCCGGCGCGGGTGTTCAAGAGCTCCAGGCGTGGGAACGGTGGCGGCGACCGCGGCGCGCCATGACTCGGTCACCTCGAGACCACGGAAGGCGACCAGCGGAGCGAGGCCATGGCACGTGCCATCCCGCAGGTCCGACCCCGCGGCAGCGGGCGGCCAGCTCGCGCGCAGCGCGAGCGCGAGCCGCAGGGGACCCAGCGCCCCGCGCTGGGGTCGGGGCCGAGCGGAGCGAGGTCCCGGAGTAGAAGGGATGTAGTGGCCAACCCCCAGCCGACCGAGGTCATCCTTAG
>Ga0310345_10000638_pt1 | contig 47732 bp, 40 predicted proteins | sample HC15DNA20500_MG_FD_204667 | JGI IMG/M metagenome (GOLD analysis project Ga0310345, IMG submission 204667) | Marine microbial communities from station ALOHA, North Pacific Subtropical Gyre - HC15-DNA-20-500_MG | ecosystem: Environmental > Aquatic > Marine > Oceanic | place: Pacific Ocean: North...
TCCAAAGCCCGCTGAACCCCAGATTTACTTCAACTCTTGATTCTTGTCGCCGTTCCGCTCGACAAGAATCCTTAATCTGTTTCAGCTCAGTCCCGCCCCCGCAGAGCTGCCCCATTCAAGAAGGAAACTTGGATTCCCGGCCGTGGCGGCGGTCTCCAGGCCGCCGTGTATCGAGCCACAGGCACGAAAAGAAGAATACTTCGGCCTGGAGACCGAACCCACGTCGACCCGACGGAGTCAATTAAAGTTTCAGCTTAGCCCCCACCGCCACCTGGGTTCGTTTAGGCATGAACTTTGCCTTTGGTCCTTGGCGCGGTGAGAGGGGTGAGATAAACTCAATATGTGTTGGACAGGCGCGGACGCTGAAGCTGGTTCCTGCGAGCCTTCTGAACTGCTCACTGATAACTAATTAGCTGGTCAATTGGAAATCTCAGGTCAGATCACAGAACAATCCTCTGAGTGCTCGCGACTGTTCCGCTCTCTCACTCAAGAGTTTCAGCACGCCCGGATTCTCGAGGGGCTCCACCAGGCTGACGCTGCTCTTGCGATTACGGCGCTCTACTGCAGTCACCCTGGCCCCTATCTCTGGCTCTGCAAAGATAATCGAGAGGCAGAAGAAATCGCCCGAGACGTGCGCTTCTTTCTCCCACCCGAGCGTTGGGAGGAAGTTCTGGAAATCCCAGGCTCGGAAGTGGATCCTTACCGCGGACTCTCGCCTCATCCTGGAATCGCAGCCAGGCGGGCGGCGGCTCTCTGGAAGCTCGCGCAAAGAGATCAAGGCCTGGTAATCACCACGCTGGCTTCCCTTGCGACCCGGCTTCCATCACCTTCTCATTTCCTGAACCATTGTATCTATCTCGAAGTGGGGAGTTTCTTCCCTATGGATCATCTGGTGAGCAAGCTCGGCGAGCTCAGCTATCTGCGTGAGGATCCGGTTGGCGAACCCGGGGAGTATTCCTTTCGCGGCGGCATCGTGGACGTGTTTCTTGCCTCTCGGCAGAGACCGGTCCGCATCGAGTTTTTCGGGGATGAGGTCGAGTCCATCCGAGAGTTCGACCCTACCACCCAACGGTCGATTTCACTTGTGACCGATTGTGAAATCGTCCCCATGCGAGAGACCGTGATCACCTCCGAGGAGATCGCAAGGTGGCACGAGGAAGCTCCACGGAACTGGTCTGAGGTTCGCTTCGCCGAGTCCCTTCTGGAAAAACTTCAGTTTACGGAGAGCGGAGAACTCTTCCACGGCTTCGAATACCTGTTTGCCCTGACTAATCCGCTACCCGCGACCCTCTTCGATTTTCTCACCTTTCAGTCCGAGAAGCCGTCGAGCATCGTCTTGCCGTCACCGCAGAATCTCTGGGAAGAGTGGGATTCCCTGGGCCTGGAATGGGAGAGAAGCTACGAGCAGCGTCACCAGGAAGGTGACTTGGTCCTCTCGCCCAGCCGACTCTTTGTCGACCGGGAGTCAGCCCAGGAATGGGTCCGGGAGCAGTCTGTCTTCCAACTGGAACCGCTGGGACAGGATTCCTTGCCTGGTTACCAATTCGATTTCCGTCCGGAGCGGAAATACTACGGCCAGATGAAGGAACTGCTGGGCGACCTGGAAAAATGGCGCCGGGACGGCGAGAAGGTGCTCTTCGTCATGACGACGCACGGAATGGCCGAGCGCCTGGTGGACATCTTTCGAGAGTATGAGCTGGATCTGGTTCTGGGCGAAGGTTTTCACACGGCGATCGAGCACGATCTTGCCGTCACGTGGGGAAAGCTTTCCGAGAGCTTTTGTTCTCCTGGTCTGAAGCTTCACGTCCTCATCGAGGGCAATCTCTTCGAGGAGACTCGCTCCAGAAGCACTACTCGGGAAGAAGGGCCGAAGATCTCCCGTGCGTTCCTCTCCGATTTCAGGGACCTCAAGGAGGGAGACTACGTGGTTCATATGGACCACGGAGTTGGAGTCTTCCACGGTTTGAAGCGAATCGGTGTGGGCGAGGATGTTCGGGAATTCGTTGTCCTTGGCTACCAGAAAGACGCCAAACTCTACGTCCCGATCGATCGGCTGGACCTGATCCAAAAATACCGAGGCTCCGGTGAGTCTAGGCCTCACGTGGACCGGTTGGGCGGGGCATCCTGGGAGAAAACAAAGGGACGGATCAAGAAGTCGATGCGGCTGCTTGCCGAGGACCTCTTGAAGCTCTACGCTCGCCGAGAGCGTGCCAAGGGATACGCTTTCTCCCCGGATGATGCACTCACCAAGGAGTTCGAGGAAGCGTTCGAATACGCCGAGACCCCAGATCAGCGAGCTGCAATCCGAAATGTCAAGGAGGACATGCAATCGGAACGGCCCATGGATCGGCTCATCTGCGGGGATGTGGGCTACGGCAAGACAGAAGTCGCCATGCGCGCCGCCTTCAAGGCGGTTAATGACAGTAAACAGGTAACGATTCTGGCACCAACGACGGTGCTCGCATACCAACACTTCAACACCTTTCGAGAGCGCTTCAAAGGATTCCCGGTCAGTATCGACATGATCAGCCGCTTCCGAAACAGGCAGGAGCAGAATCAGATCCTAGAGCGAACCTCGTTGGGAATGATCGATATCCTGATCGGAACCCACCGACTGCTCTCCAAGGACGTCAAGTTTCGCGACCTGGGGGTGATCATCGTAGACGAGGAACAGCGCTTTGGAGTGGCCCAGAAGGAGAAACTGAAGCGGTTGAAAACCCAGGTAGACGTCCTGACGCTTTCGGCTACACCCATCCCTCGGACCCTGAACATGTCGATGATCGGAGTGCGTGACCTATCGCTCATCGAAACGCCTCCGAAGAATCGGCTTGCAATCCAGACGGCTGTGATGAAGTTCAGCCGACGAATCATTGAAAGTGCCATTGACCTGGAGCTCAAGCGACAGGGACAGGTCTTTTTCCTGCACAACTCAGTGGAAACCATCTACTCGATTGCCCAGATGGTCCAGGAGATTGTCCCCAGGGCTCGTGTGGCCGTAGCCCATGGCCAGATGAAAGAGGGCCAGCTCGAAGAGTCCATGCTCGCTTTTCTGGAGTACCGGTATGATGTGCTGATCTGCACCACCATCATCGAAAACGGACTGGATATTCCTCGCGCCAACACGCTGCTCGTCAACCGAGCGGATCGATTTGGCCTATCTCAACTCTACCAACTACGAGGAAGGGTCGGACGTTCCAGCCGACAAGCGTACGCCTATCTATTGATTCCATCCGAAGAGACGCTGAGCACAGAGGCACAGAAGCGGCTTGCGGCCATCAAGGATTTTAGCGATCTGGGCTCGGGATTTCGGATTGCTGCCCTTGACCTCGAGATTCGGGGTTCAGGGAACCTGCTGGGGGGTGAGCAGCATGGCCACATCAATGCCGTGGGTTTCGAGCTCTATGTGAAGCTCCTGGATCAGTCCGTCCGAGAACTCAAGGGCGAGGAGCCGGAAGACGAGATTCAGACCAATATCGATTTACACTTTGACATTCAAATCCCTGAGCACTATATCAACGATCCAACCCTGCGGCTGTGGCTCTACAAGAAGCTCGCTCTGGTCACCGATGCAGAGAAGCTTGAGAGCTTGAAGGAAGACATCATCGACCGCTTCGGAAAGTATCCTCGACCCGTTTCGAATCTCCTGGAATACACTCGGCTGCGGTTGCGCTGCCAGCGCTTGAAGATTCTTTCTCTGGATCGCAAAGACACGGCTGCCTTCCTGAAATTCAGGCAAGACACACCGGTTGACCCCCATCGTCTGGTCGAGTTGATCCACCAGAACCGGGATCTTTCCCTGGATCCCAAAGGGATGATTACGATTCGACTACCCTCGCTGCTCCCCGCCCAGATCTTCAGCAGTCTGCACGCCGGACTCGATGCTGTTGATGCTACAATGGATTCTTATGGTTCGTCTCCCGAATCCTCCTGCGAGTAACCAGGTCGGACCTGGTTTCACGCTGACCCAGCCGGCCCTATTGCTCTCGGCGATCTTGTGTGCGAGTGCCTGCAAGCTGGCCGTAGAGGAGACATCATCTGAGCCGCAGATGTCGGCCGTGGCGTCGGTAAACGGTCGTCCCGTCAGCAATCAAGAGTTCCAGGCTTATCTGGGCCCCAGCCCGTCGGAGGAGACCGAGTCGGGCACGGACCGACGGGAGCAGTTTCGCGATTTTCTGATGCAGCAAATCCTGCTGAATCGTGCCGAAGAAAAGGGCATCATGGTCACCGATGCCGAACTGAAGGAGCAGATCGGAGACGACCCGGAAGGCGAGATATCAAACCCTGAAGCGGTCAACCGCTTACGCGCTTTTCTAAAAATCCAGAAGTTACTGAAGAAGGAACTTGGTCCGGAGATCAACGTCACCTTTCCCGAGATGCGCAACTACTATGAAAACAACAAAGGGAGTTTCGTTGTGAAAGACCGCGTTCGGGTGCTGGAGATAAGAGTCTGGGATCGGAAGGAGGCCGAATCGATCGCGAAGAGCCTTGCTTCCGACGATGTCGGGAGGTTCGAAGAGGTTGCCCGTCTCCACTCCCAGGGTTCCACGTCCGCCTGGGGAGGACGTCTAGGATCTTTCGAGCGCGGCGATCTTCCTCGCGAATTCGAGGAAGTCGTCTTTTCCCTGAAGCCAGGCGGGATCAGCGGAATCGTTCGTTCCCACCAGGGCTATCATATTTTTATGGTGGAGGAGAGGATCTCTCGACATTCCCAAAGGTTCTACGAGGTGCAAGCGAGAATCTTCGAGAAGCTGGTCAGCGAAAAGGAAATCGTTGCCAGGGACGCCTACGTTGAGGAATTGCTCGATAGTGCTTCGATTCAAATCTACGATGAGGCTCTCAACCTTGAAGGGACACTTCGACATGCTGAAACCAAGAATTGATCCGCCAGGGATACCCGGAGAATCCCTGTTTGGGAGAACGCCCAGGGTTTCGATTGTGCTGTCGTGTCTACTTCTTTTCTTGGCTCCTCTGCGAGGACAGGAAGAACCGGTTTTAATCGATGAAATCGTAGCCAAGGTGAACGAGGAGACCATCACCTGGAGAGACGTTCAAGGGGAGTTGGCGATTCTGCAAGCTGGTCTCCAGGGGAGAATCGAGGATCCAGGGGAGCGGGTCAAGCGCTTCGAAGCCGCGAAACGGGGTGCGCTCAGGGGGATGATCGAGAGCAGGCTCATGATACAGAAGGCGGAAGAAATGGGAATCGGAGCCAATGCAGATGTCGAGATTTCATCGTACATAGACTACCTGCGCAAGGAATCGGGAATTCCCAATATGGAGGTGTTCGATCAGGTCCTACGTCGGCAGGGATCCTCACTGAACGATCTTCGCCGCGTATCCAGGCAAAGATACATATCGGACACTCTCATCCATCAACTCGTATATTCCCGCTTGACGGTGATGACTCAAGAGGTTGAGGAATACTACGAGTCCAACATCAAACGCTTTACGGTGCCAGCTGTAGTCGATCTCGCCGAGATCCTGTTCCTTACGGAAGGGAAGGACAAGGCGGCCGTCCGAAGCAAGGCCGAGAAGATCCTCTCCCAATTGAAGGCCGGGACGCCTTTCGAGGAGCTTGCCAAGAAGTCATCCGAGGGGCCCAGTGCATCCAAGGGAGGGGCCATTGGAATCTTCAACCGTGGAACTATGGCCGAGAAGTTGGAGGCGGTTTCCTTCAGCCTCAAGGCGGGAGAATTCAGCGAGATTATCGAGGCCGAATACGGCTATCAGATCATCAAAGTCCTTAGCATGGAGCCTGCTCGGAAGAAACCGCTGGAAAAAGTTCGTGGCGAAGTCCAGAAAGCGGTCCATCAGAAGAAAGGTCGGCCTCAGGTGCAGAAGTTCCTGGAAGAACTTCGTCGCGAAAGCTATATCTACGTGGCCCCGGAATATCGGAAACGATTCGATGTCGAAGGACTGGGTTCTGTAAAAGCCCCCGAATCCCAGGGCTAGGAGTCTGCGCGACAGAAATGATCGTAGCGAGAAAGCGGGGAATCGAGGCCAGATTTTCTTGATGTCGAGGCGCATAGTTGTTCTATTCGTCGAAAAATCGGGGAAATATGGGCCGATTCTACTGTTTTCGCAGTAGATCAATTTCTACCGCGCAGGCTCCTAGCGTAGGACCTAGCTTCTATGAGCCCTGAATGTCGGCGAGCAAGAGACACCGAACCGAAGGATTTCACCAGGCCGACGCTGGCGTGGATCTGCCCGATTTGCCGAGCACGCCTTCAGGAGGCAGGGCCGGCCGAGAAGCTGTGCACCAGCTGCCAGACTTCTTATCCGTGTGTCGAGGGTATCTGGCGGTGCTTGCCACCTGATCGAAACCGACACTTCGCTCAGTTCACCCGCGAACACACACAGGTGAGGAAGGCAGAGGGGCGCGGTTCCACCGACAGTACCTTCTATCGCTCCCTCTCCCCCTTAAGGATCTGCCAGGACGGCACAGCGAGGACTGGCGAATTTGGTCCATCAGCTATCAAAAGTTGATCGACCGGATTCAGTCTCGGGGCGAGTCCGAAGAAGGGAGAGCCCCGAGGGTCCTGGATCTGGGAGCGGGTAACGGATGGTTGTCCTACCGTCTGGCAACCCGTGGCCATGAGAGCGTAGCCGTTGACCTACTAACCAACAAAGCGGACGGGCTAGATGCCCAGCTCCACTACCCAACGGCTTTCACCTCGGTTCAGGCCGAATTCGATCATCTTCCCTTCGACTCAGACCAATTCGGACTTGTCATCTTCAATGCCTCTTTTCACTACGCAACCAATTACGAGCTGACCCTGAGCGAAGCCCTGCGGGTGCTGGAACTGGGGGGCCAAGTGGCTATCATGGGTTCACCCGTTTATCGAAGTGGCAGTAGCGGGAAAGAAATGGTGCGTGAACGGGAGGTAGCCTTCCGCGGCGAGTATTCTTCGTCTCGGCCCTACTCGGAGCGCTCTTCAACGCTGCCTTTGCGTTCCTGGCCCAGGGGCTTGCTCTGGCGATACTCTTTCGGGCGCTCACCGGCGTGACGTTGGCCGGGGTCTATCCCGTGGGCATGAAACTGGTTGCCTCCTGGTTTTCGACCGGGCTGGGATCACAGTTCGGAATAATGGTAGGGCCCTCACCATGGGGACTGCTCTCCCCTACCTGATCCAGGCCGGAGGCGCTCAGTTTGACTGAAGAAATCTAGTCGGAGTTGCGTCACTCCTAGCCCTGATGGGCGGCGTTCTCGTCCTGACACTGCTTCCCGATGGTCCCTACCTCAAGGGGCGGGCGCACTTCCATCCACGGATGTTGTGGAGGGTTTTCAGACACCAACAGTTCCGGCACGCAGCCTTCGGATACTTTGGTCACATGTGGGAGCTCTACGTCTTCTGGTCGATGGTGTCTTTCTTTCTGGCCGCGCGTTTGGAGGGCGCCGCTCTTTCCTGGCAGGGCTGGTTGCCCCTGCCGTCGTTCGCGACTATAGGAGTCGGCTCGCTGGGTTGCGCCTTGGGAGGGATGTGCTCGAAGCGAATCGGGGAGAAGACGGTGGCCTCGACCTCACTTTGGGTCAGCGGCAGCATGTGCCTGCTTTCCGGATTCATCTGCAAACTGGACTTGCTGCCTTTGGTTCTCCTGATCCTGGTCTGGGGCTTTTTCGTGGTGTCGGATTCTCCTCAGTTCTCGGCACTGGCCGCCAGGTATTGCCCGCCGGGGTATACGGGCACAGCCTTGACAGTACAAAACGGCATCGGCTTCGCCATTACGGTAGCCTCCATCCAGATCATCCCCTGGGTGGCGGAGACCATAGGCTGGCGATGGACCTTCCTGCCGTTGGGAATCGGTCCTTTAATAGGACTGTACTTCGTTTCCAGACTACCCTGTGACATAGCCCGCGATCAGTGTGTCAGTGATCAGTCCTCCACCAAGAGCGCTGGCCCCGTTCGAGAAAGAAACTTGGATTGCCGCTGCCATGATCATCGCTAGCAACCCTGACAGAGCCGTGACTGTCAGGGAGCGGGGACCGACAGGGACCATAGTCCGCCAGGCGCTTCTAGGTTGAGGGGATGCATACAGATGTCAAATCAGGGTGTGCCCCTTAAGTTGGAGCACCGGATTCCACTCCCTCACGGTCATGGCTCTGTCAGGGTTGCTAGCGATGATCATGGCAGCGGCAATCCAAGTTTCTTCCTGAATGATCCAGCGCAGCCGGAGGCCGCACTAAGCTGAAAATTCATTGGCAAAAGTAGCTTTGGCCTCCAGGCCGAAGTATTCCTTCGAGCCTTTGGCTCGGACGGCGGCCTGGAGCCCACCGCTACGCCGGACCCGAAGTTTCTTTCCCGAATGGGGCCAGCGCTTCCGGAGGAGTGACCCGAAAAAACTCAACTCGTCCAGGTGTTTCGGAAAAGACGCAGTACGTTTCCGCTCAGGATTCCGTCAATGTCCTGCTGGTCGTAGCCCGCCTCTGCCAGGACTCCGCCGAATCCTGGCAAATCGGCCATGGTGTCCACGTCCACCGGGGTCATTTCGGCCCCGAAGCCACCGTCCATGTCGGTACCGATGGCAAGGTTGCTCAGCGAGCCTCCGGCGAGGTCGGCGATGTGCTCGATGTGAGGGATCAGGCCGTCCATCTTGTATTTGGCGACGTACTGTTCTCGGGGTGGTGGATCGTTCCAGTCGACCTCGGGATCGATGAAGAATTGGCAGAAGACGAGTCCGATCACGCCGTCTCTCCGGATTACTTCCCGGATCATGTCATCGGTCAGGTGTCTCTGACCCGGGACCAGCGAGCGGCAAGTGCAGTGCGAGGCCATGATCGGGCCATCCCATAATTCCAGAGATTCCCACACCGCCTGGTCCGCCATGTGGGCGATGTCGAGGATCATGCCGGCTTCCCGCATGGCTTGATAGAGCGCGCGAGCAGGAGGCTTCAGACCCCCTTCAGTACCCGTCCCATGGATGTAGGTGTTGTGACCGAAGTGGGCTGGACCCACCACTCGCAGGCCCGCGTTCCACCAGAACTCCACGTCATCCGGATCGATGATGGGGTCGGCACTTTCCATCGACAAGATGTGATATATCGGCGTATCTGCTCTCGGTTCCTTCCAGGCCTCAACTGCCTCTTCAAGGTCGCTCAGACCTCGGACCGACTTGATTTCGCCGCGTTGGGTCATCGCCTGATAGTAGGCCAGGTGACCGCGTCCCATACCGATGCTTTGCTCCTGCGTCCTCATGCCGTCCCGCATTCTCCCCACCCGGGGTTGGATTCGCGACATGATGGTACTGAGGATGATTCCCACATTGCCGCGGCGAAGCTCCGGAAAAGTGGTCGTGCAGAGTCCACAATTGTAGCCTTCGGCCACCTGAGGCGGCCCACTGGCTTCCTGCTCGCGAACCTCATGAGCAGTCAGCGTGAGATCGCGATTCCAGAACAGGGCGTCCCAGGCCAGGTCGAGGTGTAAGTCGATGATCAAAGGTTTGGGCATGTGTCGCTTCCTCTACGAGTCAAGGTTTACAGGTTTCAGGTTGAAGTTTCCGTACAATCACACGCTTGCTGAAGGGACAATTCTAACGCCTGCCTGCGACGTGTCCCCAGAAGCATCCGCGTCCCGAAGCAAGAGACCTGCGACCTGCAAATTTTCACTCGTCAAAGAGACCACCTTGCCTGGCGTAGCACCGCCCGAGGCGAATCGGCGAAGCGCTCATACCATATGCTCAGAAGCGAGCCGTCCTTGAGCTGGACGGTGGACGGATAGCCCAGGTCGCCGCCGGCACCATCCTTGGACAGGGTCATCGGATCGGACCAGCTGCGTCCGTGATCCCGGCTCAGGCGAGCTTTGTTTCCATGCGGTTTGCGTCGGTAGCCATAGGTCATCAGGAGATTCTTATCCTGCAGCAGAAGCAGGTGAGAGGGAAGACCCCAGACGTCTATTGAGTGAGGGGTTGTCCAGGTCCTACCGCCGTCGGAGGATTCACTCTGCAGTGTCTCGCCTTTGTTGTCCTCATTGGCATTGCGGATCTGGGCGATGATGCGACCGTCGGCAGCCTCCACGGCGTGTAGTTCGTGGTAGTCGGCGTGCGCATCGCCTTGACGTGTTGGAATCCCTGCCAGCCAGCGCCAGGTTTGTCCGTCGTCGTTGGATTCGCAGACTCCGATTCGACGGTCTCCATAACCGAATTGCTTGCCGGCGTAGAGCAGCCGCCCATCTGTCAGTTGGATGGGGCCGTGAGGACTGTTCGCGAGGCAGCGGTAGGGAGCAGACCAGGTCAGGCCGGCATCGGTGGAGCGGATCATCCAGCCACCCAAAAGGGATTCCTTTTCGGCTTGAGTCGCTCTTCCGTCAGCGGCCTGCCAGCGGGCAAGTCTCTGCGCGTCCCAGGTCTCCGGCCCGTTTGCCGGCGCCTTCTCTGCCTTCTGCAGCGAGGTTTGGTAGGCGGTGGACGTGAAGGTTGTCGCCAGGAGGGTTCCCCTGCTAGTCTCCAGAATACCGGCATCGCGGTCGTCGAGAGGGCCGTCCCACAGCACCCGGGGCCAGCTCCAGGTCCGTCCTTCGTTCTTGGAACGTATCAGCTCCACCCACCCAAAGGGGCAGACGTGCTGCTCGCGGCCGCCCGAGCAGACGACCAGTAGCTCCCCATTCCGGCAGCGGACCACGGTGGGCCAGCCGTGGTAGTACTCGGGTCTCTGACTGATCACCGACAGTGATTCGACTTTGGCCTTCGGGGCGGCACTGAAGCTTTCCCTTTCTTGCAAGGTCCAGGCTGCTGCTGCCGTTCCTGCTACTCGCATCAGGTCGCGTCGAGTCATTGAATGGGTCATCTTGGGAGTTCTCCTCTGGCGATCCTTAGGTCTTTGTAATTTGCTTGCTTAGGTTATACACGGTAGGCGTTGGCTGCAAGGTCCGGTAACCAGCAACCCGCCTCTCGACCGCCACCACGTCCGGCCTGCACGGGGAGTCTTGTTTGCCCGAACCGGAAACGCTAGACTTGGCCAGTTCATTATGGGCCCTCGAATAGACCAGAAAATGCATCGAAAGGCAGGTCGCAGGGCCGTGTTGGGGCTGCTTTTTTGCTCAGCTCTCCTTACCTTTCTCAGCGCCCGCCAACCCGCTCCGCAAGAGGCCGTCGTTCCCGCGGGCGTCAAACCCGCCTTCCCCCTTCCAATTCGAGGTAGTGCCGTCCGTTCCAAGGTTGTGGAACTGATGGGGATGGATGGGATCCCTCCCAAGGATATTCCGTTCTCACTGGGTGAGACGAAGAGGACCGAGGATGGACTCCTCATGACTCCGGTCGAGTTCGCCAATTCGTTGGGGGAGACGGTGCCGGGAATCCTCACGCTGCCCGCGGCAGCCGGAGCCGTAAGTCTGGCAGGAATCGTCTGCATGCCCGGGACTCATGGTGACGCCGGACGGCTGACCCAGGAGCGTTTCTACCGAGAAGACCCAGACAAAGGACCCTTGTTGGGGTGGGCCCGTGAGCTGTCCAGGCGCGGTTTCGCCACCCTGTCCATCACCTTGAAGGGAACCCTGGCGCGCCGCCGTACTCTGGGTGAATGGGAGACAGAAGCAAAGCTACTTGCCCCTTATGGGCGCCCCCAGATGGGAATCCTGGCCGAGGAGGCGCTGAGGGCAGCTCGAGTCCTGGCGGCGCAGGAACAGGTTGAGCCCTCCCGTATCGGTCTCACCGGATTTTCCCTGGGCTCCTATGCCTCCTGGTGGGCCATGGCCTGCGATCCCTCGATTCGAACTGCCGCCATCCTTTGTGGAGGGTTGGGCAGTCTCGCTCGCGATATTCACGAGGGAGATCCCGACCGGCATAGTTCCTGTCACTACATACCAGGCTTACTTCGTTACTTCGACCATCCGGAGATTGTTGCGGACTGCATTGCCCCGAGGCCGCTCATGATCCTGGGGCCGCTGCAGGATACGGACATGGCTGCATCGGGTGTGGATCAGCTCTTACGGCAGGTCTCGCCGGTCTACCGCGCAGCGGGAAAATCGAACCTCTTCGAGGTACATCGGCCCGACGATGGTCATGTCTTTCGGGTGAAGTATTTCGAGTGGATGGCGGAGTGGTTTGGGAAGTATCTGTGACGCGACAGTAGTAGGACGGGCACTCTTTCCCGTCTAAATTCCTGACGGGCAGAAGTGCCCGTCCTACTCCCATCAACGCTTTCGTCACAGGTTGTGGCAACAATCTCAGGTCGGTGGCCCCCCAGCGGTGCTGCCCCATTCGAGAAAGAAACTTCCGGCTACTGGGGATTTGTGCGTCACTACGTGGGGAAGAGTTGTCCGGTTCTTTCCTCGGAACCTGGGCTCATTTTGCTAACGGCTCAAGTCGTTCGCGGCTCTGTCGGACTTGGCTGCGTAACGCTGGTAGTTCGACCGTTGGCGGCACCTTCGGAGGACAGGAGACGTGCGACGTTCAGACCTGCGACGAATTCCTGAAGTTTCAGGTCAGCGAGTCTGAACCCAGGACTGGTTGGTAAGAGCTTCGCCGCCGCCGTTTCGCGCTATGCTCCGCGCAGCTTCCCAGAGATGCAGCTCAGAAATCCGGTCTCCCCGGTAGATGCCCACCTGATCTGCTCCGGCGGCGAGGGCTGTATTGGCACCATCCCTGATCAGTGCGGGGGTGACCAGCTTATTGTTGCCCCAGCACAAGAGCTGTGCCAGCAGAGGGACGCGGCCGGCGATGGTAGCTGCTGCGGCCGCCGTATCTTCATAGATGTGTGCCAGATTGCCGGTGAGGTGGCGGATGTGGATTTCGTCGATGATGCCTTCGTCCACCCAGACTGGCCAATCTTGCAGCCGCCGGTAGGCGGTATTGGGATTTGACGCAACAGCGGCTGTAAGGCGAATGGGCTTCGTCAAAGCGTCGAGCTGATGTTTCAGTTCCCTTACGAATTGGGTCACGTACCCTGCCCGGAAACGCGTCCATTCCTCGTCGTGGTTGGGGAGACTCAAGGGGTCTTTGCCACTCCGACCTCGATAGTCCTGGACGATCGGGTCCTCGTAACCGTAGACGAAGACACCGTGTGCATCGACCTGACCTGGAACGGACTCGATCTGAAATTCGAGTTGGATCCCGTCGATTTCATGGCTTCGGGCCATCTTGAGGAAATGACTCTGTTCCTGAGCTCTCGCCTCCGGGTAACCGTAGCTGAGCACCACGGCTCCGGAAACATCGAAGGAACTTAACCCATCGCGACGGCGCATCCAAGCCTCAGGATGCTCGTTGGCAAAGTGGGTGATGCGCATTTCGGGCATCCGGCTGCCGGTCTGGGATTCTATGGCAGCGGTTCCGGAGTAGCCGACCGCGTTGTAGGGGTGTACCTCAATTCCGCGTGAGTGTGCTTCTTCGACGAGAAAAGCCAGTGGATCCCAACCGTGAACTTCGTAGAAGGGCGGTAGAACCGCCACCACATCCTTGGAATCATACCCTCCCCTACCGGGGTCGTAGCGAAGGCAGGTCTCTTGTCCTGGGATGTAGCCGGGGATGAAACGGGTGACGCCGGCTTCGGCACATTGGTCGAGGAAGCGGCGGACCGGATCTTGGTTGCCGCTGGTTGGGAACACACCATTCTCACCGCCGATGCCACCCCAGATAGTAAAAGGTCTGGTCATCGGGGCCGCTAACCCGAGACCGTGTGCACCAGGCCTGCCGCCTGCAGCAGAGGTGGAATCTGATCCTTTTCCTCCTGGGATAGGGATCGGAGAGGTTGGGTCACCGAATCATGGTCGATGATACCCATGATCTTGAGCGCGGACTTCAGTCCCGAGATAGTGGAGGAGTGGACCGCTCCTGCCTGCGTCAGTCGCAGAACCTTCAACAGCGAGGAAACTTCGGAGAAGTAGGCGTCCGCCGTCTGTTCATCGCCACTATCAGCGGCTTCCCAGGCCCTGGACATGCTAGCGGCGGCCAGGTTGGCGATGCCAGGCACCACCCCGTGGGCACCGATGGAACGGGTCATCGCGACTCGATAAATAGAGCCTAGCAAGCGGCACATCTGGATCCCTCTCTGTCGGCATAGCACTACGAGTTGGGCCAGAGCCTCGCCTGCACCAGAGCTGTCTTTGATGCCCACGACGGTGCCCTCGGCGGCGAGCTGGGCGATCGTTCCTGCTTCTACCGTAAGCTTGGCGGTAGAGGGAATGTTGTAGACCCAGAGAGGAATAGACGAAGCCTCATGAATGGAGCGGTAATGGTTTAGAAGCTCCTCCTGTGAGTAGTGATAGTAGTAGGGTGGGGTCGCAGCGATCCCATCGACTCCACTCTGCCGCAGAGCCGAAGCGATCTCGATGGCAGTCCGCGTCCCTGCGGCCGAAACGTTTCCCACCACCGGGATTCGCCCCCTGGCCTCGTTGACCACGGTTTCTATGACAAGAAGTCTTTGATCGTCCCGCAGAGCCGCGAACTCACCCGTGGTTCCAGCTGCCCAGATCCCGTGGACGCCATTGTCGATCAGGTAGTTTACGAGGCGTCGTAGCGAAGTCACGTCCACCGATTCCTGGGGAGTCAGGGGTGTAACAATGGGGACCACCACGCCTTTGAAATTTGATTCACTCATGGCTCTATTCCTCTGGGACAGGTCTGATCGGGCTCGCTCGCTGCCACATCTGCAGGATTATAGCGGAAAAGAATTGCCACTAATCCCCGACCATGTGATACACGAGAGACTGTACCGTAGGTGGAAGGCTCTGGTAGACCGAGGACGGTACCGCATCAACCTGGGAATCGCTCCCGTTGTGGTCTTCGACGATCTGTTTGCGCTCTCGGCTTCCCGGTCTCTGGGTATTGAGATTGAGCCACCAGGGAGAATATCTCACGATGAAACCAATTCTGTCCTCCTGGGTCGTATTGGCTGCTGAGGCGTGCCAGGATCGAGCATCGAAAATCCCAACATCTCCCGCCTTCCCAAGTAGCTGAACTTCACCGTCGTAGATCGCTTCGGGATCCAGCTGAGTCTTCTTCGAGGGCGAGATACTCTCTTTGTGGGATCCGGGGACGATGATGGTGGCTCCGTTCTCGGGTGTGTAATCGGTCAGCATCCACATGCTAACCAGAGTGACCACTACGTCGGGGTAGGGAGACTCGATCCGCGCCTGGTGATTCTGATTGTAGGGCCAGTCGGCGTGAACAACGCCTCGCCCAACACCGGGGCCGTTGATGGTGCCGGTAACGGCCGAAATTCGCGCGTTCTGCCCGAAGCAGGCATCCACCAGCTCCATGATGCGAGGATGAGCCATATAGCGGGCGATGTCCTGGTTAACCCGCAAAAAACCGGTGACGTACCCGTTGGGTAGAGGGAGCGACGTATGTTCCCTGATGGAAGCGGCAGCACTCTCTCTCATCGCTGGCACTTCCGAAGCGGGGATGATCTCACTGAGAATGCAGTAACCCCGACGAGTGAGATCCTCGTATCCCTCAATTGCCTGATTCATTTTGGTCTCACCCCCAGGAACACTGACCCTATTCGAGAAGGAAACTGTGGTGGTTCGGCACCAGGAACATCGATAGCACCGTGTCTTTCGTAGGATGGGCACTCCTGCCCGTCGAGAAAAGTTATGGGAAAGAGTGCCCATCCTCCGACGGACGCGACTCGGTCAGATGTAGGCTCTTGCATGATCTCCTGGCCCATGAAGTTCAGCTTGTCTCCTCAGCCTAGCCCGCATTTCTCATCGCCAGTCTACTGCGCCGCCGCAATCATCCGCCCTGGCTGTGTTTCGCTCGGTCGGCCTCCTCGACGTACTGTCAAAGTACGACTGCGGCGGCCTCGGTCGCAAGCCTTGCCAGGACAGCGCTTGCGACGCCTCGCTACGACGGGCGACGAGAAATCTGGGCTAGAGGAAACGATATCAGTCCCGGGCTAATAGAGAAAGCCACCCAGTAGCCACCAGAGCTGAAGGGTCTGGGCCAGCGTGCCCAGGGCATACGGTTTTCCGTTGGCGATGGACTGAAAACTGTGGCAGCCCCCATCGGGGCGGCGCATGCTATCCATCCAGGTGCTGAGGTGTTGGTAGAGTGGGGAGTCGACGTAGACTTTCTCTGCGGCGGCAAGGTCGTAAAGCCGGAGCGCGTAGGCCACAGCGCCGTTGCCTCTAATGTTGATTTCGGCGTCGTTGGTGTGTCGGAAATCGTTTGGGTTGTGCCAGTAACGCCAGCGAGGTTCGGCCAGAAAGGCATCCCAGCCCGGCCGGATAACGGTGCGGAGATGTTTTGTGCCGGTTGCTGCCAGTATCAGCTGCATCCGAAGAGCGGCGAAGTAGGCATAGTCCTTGGGAGCAGTTTCCACATAGGTCTCCAGAACCCAGTCGACGATCGGCTCCTTCATTTGGCTGAATTGGGGCAGGGCGTGCTCCCATCCGCTGATCGCCAGAGCGGCGGCCTCGGCGGTGAAGTGCAACATCCGTTCTTTGTCTCGATTGAAATCCCAGGTGGCGAATAGCTGTTCTATGCCCTGGCGAGCTGGCTCGACGAAACGGTTCTCACCACTGATCTGGTGGTGGAGGCCAAGGGAATAAAGCACCAGTCCTGTGGTCCGCGGATGAGGGCGGCTCTCCTGTTCTTCCCAGTCCAGGGGAAAGGGACGGTCGAATATGGGGAAGTCAGCCCACATCGATACCGGCCACATCGACTCGAGCCGCTCCTCCAGAACCTGGTCGAGCATGGTGCTCGCTGCCTTTATGTAGCGTTCCTCGGTGAGTAGCTTTCCGGCCAGCGAGAGGGTAGCTGCCACGGTTGCCCGGTAGTAGACCGACTCAGGATGCCGGGCCATCGGCGGATGGTATCGCCGATTTCGGGTGTGTTGGATCACGAAGTCGCAGATCTTGCGGATCTCCTGTTCCCTGTTCTTGTCGATCCTCGCGTCCTTCCAGGAACCGGAGTGCAGCCAACAGGTTTGAGTGACCAGAAGTAATAAGACGCCAGCTAAAATTGTGCGGCCGAGCCTCACCTGATCGGTATTTTTCGGTTCGTCGTTCATCGGTTCTCTTCTCCAGGGCAGGAAAGGCTAAAGGACAAACCGTAAAATGCCAAACACGCGAAGGTCAAGGTCTCCCTCCGGCCTTAGAAATTCGCCTGTTCGATATTCTGCGGTTCATCATTAATCGGTTGTCTTCTCCAGAGTAAGAAAGGCTAAATCACAAACCGCAGAACGCCGAACAAGCGAAGGCTAAAGTCTCCCTCCGGCCCGCTGGCGGTGTTCTCAATCGTGCTTCCTCAAGTGAGCCCCATTGTCCCAGATGTGAGCCTGGTTTGATGTTACCATGGGCTCATGAAATCTTTGCAGCTAGAGGGCCCTCGACAGTTGGTTTTGAGGGATGTTCCCGAGCCTGTACCTCAAGAATATGAGGTCCTCATTCAGGTCGGTGCCGTAGGGGTCTGTGGTACCGACTTCCACATCTATAGCGGTGAGGCAAACTATAATTCGGATGCTCAGGGGAGGGCCATTCCACTCTCCATCCAGCCACAGATTCTGGGTCATGAGTTCTGTGGAACGGTTCAGGAGGTAGGAAGGCGAGTCGCAGGGCTAGAACCTGGCGATCGGGTCGCCGTTGACCAGGGCCTGAACTGCTACAGCCAGCGAATCTTACCAGTCTGTGCGTATTGTCGCAGTGGGGACTCCCATCAGTGTCAGAACTACCAGGAGAGGGGAATCACCGGATTGGCCGGAGCCATGCAGGAGTTGGTGACGATGCCAGCCGTCAACTGTATCCTGGTCGCTGAGGGACTCTCCTTTGGCGAGACGGCCCTCTCGGAGCCTCTCGGCTGCATCATCCACTCGGTCGATCGGGCCATCAGGATGCCTGCGCGATATATGTTTCCCGGTGAGCCTGGTGGGTCAGAGGCAATCGAAAACATTCTCATCCTAGGGGCGGGTCCCGCAGGCTTGCTCTTCCTGCAATACCTCCGGAAGGCGCAGAAGTTCCAGGGGCAGATTCTGGTTGCGGATCGGGTCGAGGAAAAACTGAAGCTGGTCGAGCAATTCGGAGGAACTCCGGTGAATCCGTCACAGGTCGATCTGGCGGAGGCAGTTGGTGAGTTAACCGGGGGACGAAAGATCCACTTTCTGATCGAAGCCACCGGGAGTGGTGTAGTGTTCCAGACGATTCCTGAGGTACTACGGAAGCAGGCAACGGTCGTGCTCTACGGCCACGGCCACGAGGGAACCGACTTGAGTGTCCTCAACCGCGTCCTCTTTCTGGAGCCCACGCTGGTGGTCTCGGTGGGCGCTTCAGGACGAATCGATGCCCACACCGGTCGGCCGGAAACCACGCAAAGAGCTGTGAAACTAATCCAATCAGGTCGGATCGAAGTCCGCCCGCTCATCAGCCATCAATATGGGGTTCTAGAAGACATAAGGCACGCCTTCGAGCGCGATTCGAGAAACCAGGACTACATCAAGGGTGTCTTGTCCCTCGAGTGACGAAGTTAGAATTGAGCGCTGTCGATGACCCCGGGGAAGAGCCCTCCGCTGGCAAGAAGCAGGCCATTTTGATCGAGCGAGAGTCCGAAGAACGGCTCCGTGGCATCGATCCGTAGAGATCCCCTCGACCCTTGCGAAGCCGGAAAGAGCTCATCTACAAAGAGCGTCCTTTGTGTCATGCCGTCGAAGGCTTCTTGCTTCGACTCCAGTTCCTGGCCGGCTTCGTCGTGGAGGGAAATCGATAGACTATTTTCCTGTAGCGCGGCGACGGGCAATGCCGTCCGGTTTGACCCGGTGTTGTTGAACATCAACTGTGCCCTGGACAGCTCCGGGGCTGGCAGTGCGGCTACCTGTGCGACCAGATCCTCTCCGCTGCGTAAGCGGAAGGTGACCTGTCCGTTGATGAAGCCGCTTTTGTCCCTGGCTCGGTTCTGGCTTGCCCCTTCCGTTGTTTGATCGGTGGGCCTGTTCTGCGACACCACGGCGAAACCCACCTTCAGCGCGCTGTCTGAGGTAAGTACAAAGGTCGCAGACGATCCAGGGATCAGGGAGTAGGTGAATTCCGACATGGGTTCCGACCCGTTGCCCAGGACGGGTAGAGGCTGGCCGTCCTGGGCGTAGATCCGGACATCTCCCTCCGAATCCTCGGCTCCCTGGGCCAGCAGATTGATCTCGGATTCACTGGTTCCTCCCACCATGATCTGGGGAAATATCAGGCCCTGAGTCGGGACGACGCCCTTGAAGGTCTGTGCGAGCGAGGTCGAGCACATCAGGCCCACCAATCCAAGTAGAGCGCAGAACGACTTCATCCTTTCCTCCTAACGGTCAGATCAGCTGCCGAAACATGAAGACGCCTTCATGACTCGATTTCTCTGTTTTATCACAATCAGGTGGTTCTAAGACGTTGTGACGAGCCCGGGCTCAGGGGTACCGTAGTTCTGCGCATCGATTGCTCTGCTCCCTGCTTCGTGGCACAATCTCAGCTGGAACTTTATTTGGTTTCTACGGTTGGCGAACGTGGGTTCGGTCTCCAGGCCGAAGTTTTCCACTTTCGAGCCTCTTGGCTCGAAGCACGGCGGCCTGGAGACCGAACCCACGCATGAATCCATGGGAAAAGTCTTGTCGCAGCAACAGGTGGAGTCCTATCGAGACGACGGGGTCGTCTTCCCGGCTGGGATTCTGTCCGATGCCGAACTGACCCGATACCTTGGCCTTTATCTGGAGCTGGAAGAGCTCATGAAAGATCGGGCTAGGCCGTCGCAGCTGGCTATGGCCCATTTCTACTACGATTGGGCCTACGAACTGGTCACTCATCCTCGAATCCTGGATCTGGTCGAGGACGTGCTGGGACCCGATGTCGTTGTTTGGTCAGCCTCTTTCTTTACCAAGCCTCCCCATGATCCCGGATATGTGTCCTGGCATCAGGATGCAACCTATTGGGGGCTGGACCTGTCGGAGGTGACGACCGCCTGGCTTGCCCTGAGCGACAGCACCGTAGAAAATGGCTGCATGAGAATGGTTCCGGGCTCTCACACCCAGCCGATCCTGAGCCACGTCAAGACTTACGCCGAGAACAACCTCTTGAGCCGGGGACAGGTGGTAGAGGTGGAGGTTAAAGAGTCTGAGGCCGTGGACGTGATTCTAAAAGCCGGTGAGGCCTCCCTGCACCACGTCAATATCATTCACGGATCGAACGCAAACTCGTCGAGCTCCAGTCGTATCGGGTTTGCAATCCGGATGGTCACTCCTCGCGTCAAACAGACGGGCTACCAGCTCCCGTCGATTCTGGGCCGCGGCAGCGATCCATATCGCCACTTCGAGTACGCAGAAAAGCCCGCCCACGGAAATACCGAAGAGGCTATGGCGGCTCATATCGCTGCGGACAGGAAGCTAGCAGAAATGGTCAGATCTGCCCCTGCCGGGTAGGTGTCCCAAGCATTCTTAGGCCCACCAGAAAGCTATCCTGCAGGAAAGTCGAGCGCGCGACGAGGATTCTCTACCAGAATCGTGTTGACCTCTGCATCTGTTAGACCCTGCTCCTGAAGCAAGGGGACAAAGGTGTTCAGAAGGTAGTCGAATCCGTGGCCTCCGTTCCAGTGGAGCAGGCTATTACAGCAGATGTCCATGGAGATCAGGGTCCTTTCCAGGTAGCCTGCTCGAACAAGATCCACGACGTTACGGGCTCGCTGCGATTCGGGCTGAGTTCCCGCGCTGGGAGATCGGCCGACGTGGTCGATCTCGACATAGACTGCCTTCTTGGCGATGGCGAGTTCTGTTTCAATCCCTCGACGCTCGCCCAGATGGCCGACAATGATCCGTTCCGGGGGGACGTCCTCTTCGGTCAGTAGGGCTACCTGCTCCAGGCCGAGATCCCCGAAGTGGGTAGTGTGGGTTGTCACGGTTGCTCCGGTTTGGCGCTGTGCTCGAGCGGAGGCTCGGAGAACGCGCTCTTCGGCGGGTGTGATATGGAAGCGCTCCGTGCCGATTTCTCCGATGATTCCTGGCTTGATACCAGTGTCTTCGACCCCCTCAGCAAACTCCTTGATCAGGAGATCGGCGAGCTGGTTGGTGCTTAGCTCGTAGACGTAGTCAGGATAGACCCTTTCCCGATACCAGCCGCATCCCATGATGATATGAAGTCCGGTTGCCTCGGCGATCCGCTTCATTCCCGAGGGATTGCGCCGAAGTCCAATCGGAGTCACGTCGACCAATGCCGATCCTCCGGCATCGCGGTAGAATGCCAATTCCTCCACCAACAGATCCTCATCGTCCACGATGGCGTCGTATCCCATTCGTCCACCCCACTCCCAGGTGTCGACCAGAGTGTGTTCGTGCATGAGGGTGGAGCCTAGCTCTTCTGGTGCAATGGTTCCGAGAACGGTCTGGATTGGCATGTCTGGGTGTCCTTTGAGATGGTGAGCCGAATCAGTTCGAAGGCGCAGTTTCAACTAGTCGAGACTGGGAGGAGCGCCTCCATGGCGGGAGCGAACTCAGCCAGGACATCTCTCAGGGTGTCTGTCAGCCGCTCCAACTCTACTTCCGTCATGACGGTGGAGATCGCCAGATTGCTGTCGGCCTTGAAGCCTCGATTGAGTAGGGCCAGGCTGAGCAGGCGCTTGAGCTCGAGTGCCGCTGCTCGAACAGTTGGATCGGAGCTTGCCACCTGAGGAAGATCGAGGCTCACCAGAGACACCATGCGATTCACCTGGAACGGTAGCCCCAGATCCCTTGAGATCTCCTCAATCTGTTGCTGCAGTCCGCTGCCAAGCCTGGCCAAGCGTTCGTACGCTTCCTCTGTCAGGAGCTCCAGCGAAGCGATTCCCGCCGCTAGAGTGAGAGGATTGCCATTGAAGGTTCCAGCGTGAGTGATGGAGGGTGGCTCGGTGTCGGCGAAGAGGGCCATGATATCCGCCCTGCCGCCAAAGGCTCCCACCGGGAGTCCTCCTCCGATGACTTTCCCCAGGGCCGTCAGGTCGGGAGTGACGCCAAAGTAGTCCTGCGCTCCCCCTGATGCCATTCGAAAGCTGATCACCTCGTCGAAGATAAGCAGAACGTCACTGGATCGGGTCAGTTCTCTCAGCAAACCCAGATAGCCTTCCGACGGCAGCCCCAATCTACCCTGAGTGAACACGGGGTTCACGATGACGGCGGCTAGTTCGCTCTGATGCTGCCGGACCACCTTTTCTGCGATAGCTGCGTCATCGTAGGGAGCGATCAGAACATTCTGCGCTGCATTCGACGGGATTCCACGAACCTTTGGATTGGGAAGAGCCGAATCCGACCCCTCGAACTCAGTGTCCTCGTAGCTGCCATGGTAGGCCCCGTCCATCATCAGGATTCGGTCGCGACCCGTGAACGCACGCGCAGCCTTTATGGCGTGCATGTTGGCTTCGGTGCCGGAGTTGCAGAAGCGCACTCGCTCGAGAGAAGGCACACGCTGACACAGAATTTGAGCGAGGTGTACCTGGTGACTATTGGGTGCCGACCACCCGGTGCCGCATGCCAACTGGTGCTCGAGAACTCTGACGATTTCCGGATGGGCGTGGCCATGGATCAACGAAGTGGCGTTGTTGGTGAAATCGAGAATCTCGTTGCCATCAACATCGTGGAGGTAGCTGCCTTCCCCATGAGTGAAATAGGTCGGATGGGGCCGAAAAGCTGTGCCCGTGCGGGTGTCTCCTCCGGGGAGGTAGGCCTGGGCTTCCTGAAATAGCTCCTCCGACTTGGGGGTGCGCGCGCGGTACTCTTCTTCGATTCGTTGGCCCAGGTCCGCTAGTGTCATTTGACCTCCATCCAAAAGATGTTATTGGATGACCTCCATCCAAAAGATGTTATTGGAGAGGCGAATAGAGCAGTTTCATGATGGTGTCCGCTCAAGCTGTTTGTCAAGGATTTAGGGGTGGGGACCGCGACAGTAATCGCCAGAATTCATCGTCACTTTCTCGGTGTGCACATTAGGAGTACGCGCTGGGTCATCGAGGAAGAATCTTCTCCACGAGTCCAGGTCCAAGAGTCTTCCCTTCGACATTCGCTTGTTCGATATTCTGCGGTTTGTGATTTAGCCTTTCTTGCTCTGGAGAAGGCACCCGATGGATGATGAACCGCAGAACATCCGAACAGGCGAATTTTGGAGTGAAGCCTGTCGTCTAGATCTCGGGTCAGTGCGCTCCAACTGGATCACTTTGCTGTCGTGCCGGCGGGCCCGGGAGTACGACTGTCTTGCCTGATTGGCTGATGGTAGACTTGGACCGCAATCAGGGAGGACGGTAAAAACGTTGTTCGACCTCAGCGGAAAGCTAGCGGTCGTCACAGGAGCAGGCAGTGGTTTGGGGCGTGACATGGCTCTGGGCCTGGCGGAGGCTGGGGCCGACGTGATCATTGCCGACCTCGACCCGGGGCGGGGCGAGGAAGCGGCCGAAAAAATCCGTCAGAAAGGAAAAAATTCGCTTTCGGTTCCGCTCGATGTGAGCCAGCCCGAACAGGTCGAGCACCTGGTGGAAGTGGCCCAGGAGCACTTCCCCAGAATCGACATCCTGGTAAACAACGCTGGCATTTCCATCCATGCTCCCACCCTGTCCTGTCCGCTTGAAAGTTGGCAGCGGGTATTTGACGTCAACACGACCGGCACGTTTCTCTGTTCTCAGGCGGTGGGCCGGGTCATGGTAGACGCTGGGAGCGGCTGTATTATCAATATTGCTTCAGTCTATGGTCACGTAGGAGTCGATCTCTCCCTGGCCGATTCAATGGACGACGGAGTACCCCGAGAAGATCTTGCCTACTCGGCCAGCAAAGGGGCTGTGGTGAGCATGACCCGAGCGCTGGCAACCTACTGGGCCAAGTACAGGATACGAGTGAACGCAATCAGTCCCGGGATGATGCGGACAGATCGATTGAAAGTGGGTAAGACCAGGGAGATCTGGGCCGGTCTCTCTGAAAGAACGCCTCTCGGGAGGCCCGGTACTGGCAACGACCTCAAAGGGGCTGTCGTCTATCTGGCCTCGGACGCCTCCGCCTTTGTCACCGGACAGGTTCTGTGTGTCGACGGCGGTTGGCTGGCGTGGTGACAGCTGAACTCAACTGCACAAGCAAAAAGGAGGACAATCAAATGAGTGAAGACCCGACCCGTGGTGGCAAACCCGTGAGGTGGCTTGATCTCCCCGATATCGCGACTGACCAGGACACGCTTGTCCACAAGTCGTTCAACCAGGGCTTTGGAATGCCTGACACCCTGCGGATGTCCGTGGGTCATCTCAGACCAGGTGGCAGCGTAGAACACCATCGCCACTTCACCATGTCAGAGATCTACTACCTGATGAAAGGCAAGGCGATGGTGAGGGTAGGAGACGAGGAGTATGAGGTAGAAGAGAACACCGCCATCTACTTCCCGCCGGAGCCCATGCGCTCAGTCTATAACCACACGGATGAGGATTGCTGGTGGCTCTTCGTCGGCGCCCCGCCGGATGTGAAGCCGCAGGATCAGGAATAAGAACGTCGGAACGTCTGAACGTCGCACGTCTCTTTCGACCCAGGCGATCCTGATGCCGGACGAACTTGTTTTTCGCAAAATGGTGTTGGGGAGAGGCTCACCGCTGATGTTGCCGCCCGAATATAGAGGGCCATCTCCAGAAACGCCAGCCAAGGGACGTGCGACGTTCCGGCGTGTGACTCTTGACCTTCAGTCCCACACCTTCGACAGCTTGCGCGTTTCACACGTGATCACATCCACCACGGCCGGTTGACCGTCCCGTGTGGCCTGGATGCCTCGCTCCAGGGCGGGTCTCAGGTCAGAGGCCCGCTCAACCTTCTCGGAGTGGCAACCCAGGGCCCTGGCAACGCCTGCGTAGTCTCCCCTCTGGGTCGAGGTTTTGTAGCGCTTGATTGACTCTGGGATGTGGCGGTCGTATCCGCTGAAGATCGAGTCGTGTTTGATCACGGTGAGAATGGGAATGTTTTCGCGGGCGGCCGTTTCCCAGTCCATGCCGGTCATGCCAACGGACGCATCTCCCATGACGTTGACCACCAGTTTATCGGGATTTGCAAGCTTGGCACCCATGGCGAGACCCAGGGAGAATCCGAGCTGTGAGGATTGGCCCCAGCCCAGGTAACTTCGCGGGGTCCGGGCTTGGTAGAAGACGCACTGGATATCCCGGGAGGATCCCGATTCATGGGTCAGCATGGACTGCTCCGGCTCGATGGCCGCCCACAGTTCCCGGAACATCCGATACCCGTTGATAGGACTGGAATCGTCACTGAACAGAGTTTCGTATTTCTGCAGCCACCTTTCTCGGATCGAGGCGATGTTGTCGGCTGTCTGGCCACGCAGCTGTTTCTGGCGCTCCCCTACACGGCTGCTCAGTTCATCTGCCAACTGTTGCAGAAACAACTTGGCGTCGGCGGCTATCGGGACCGTGGCCGCGTATTCCTTGTTGATGTCCGAGGGATCGTTGGTGGCATGGACCAGGGTCTTCCCTGAGGGTATGACCGGAGTGAACGAGGCTCGGCTGAGGCTGGACCCGATTGCCAGGACCAGGTCAGAAGCAGCGAGGTAATGCCGCACCATTTCAGTAGACACATAGGCGCCAACTCCGGCCGCAAGCGGGTGGTCCTCGGGAAAGGCGCTCTTCCCTTGTAACGTGGTCATGACAGGAGCGCCCAGGAGTTCTGCCACGCGCTTCAGTTCCTCACTGGCTTCGGCGTACAGCACTCCCTGTCCTGCCCAGATCAAGGGGCACTTGGCCTTGAGCAACCGCTCGACTGCCTCCCTTACGGCTCCCGGATCGGCGGCGGGCCGGATCCGGGGCACCGATTCGTAGTCCAACGCCCCATCGTAGGCCGCGCTGCACAGGTCTATGGGCAGCTCCAACAGAACCGGCTGCGGTCTTCCGGAACGCAGAGCCGTGAAGGCCTGCCGCAATTTCGATGGAATCTGTTCTTTGGTGAGGATTTTCTGAGCAAGCTTGGTGGTGGCACGATAATTGTCGGTGCTGTCAAAGGTGGGACTGTTGCCGATCGTGTTCACTCCTGGATGTCCAGGCAGGAAGAGCACGGGTGTGGAGTCGGTGTAGGAATGGGCGATTCCGGCGAAGGCGTTCTCCGCTCCTGCACTCTGCTGCACGGTAAAGGTACCGATCTGCCGGCCATTTGTAGAGCGTGAGACCCCGTCTGCCATATTCCCGGCAACCCGCTCCTGCCGGGAGGTGATGACGCGAATGTCGGCGCGAGCCAGGGCGTCCAGGATTGGAGTGGTGGGATAGCAGAAGACCTGGCGTATTCCCTCGGCTTTCAAGATCTTGACTACAGCATCTGCACCTGTCATGGACATCCTTCCGGTTATTCGATGGTCTGGGTTCTTCCAGTGTCGGACGCTTCGTAGGCCCTGAAGATTACCTTCAGCACCTGCAGGCCCTCGGCTGCGGTAAGTGGGGCTGGTCCCACCCCCCGAGAGGCGTCCACTGCCGCCTGGACGAACGGAAAGTATTGGCTGGTACCGTCTGCCATGAAGCCCGTCGTATCCTCGAAGGTTTGAACTCCCTCGGGGGCACCGTCGGAACTCGAGTACCACTGGAGCGGTGGAGCATTCGGGTCAAGTTCGAAGCGCAGCCAGCCTTTCGAACCCCAGACCTTGAACCCCGTTTGATATCCGCGATCGAGATAGTATCCGGATTGGAGAGTGCCCACCATGCCTTGATCGAACTGCAGCGCGACCACAGCAGCGTCTTCTACGTCTATGGGTTGACCTCCGACGTTCCCGTAGAATCCCGCGATCTGACGGACGCTTTGGCCGCTCATGTATTGGATCAAATCGATGTAGTGGATGCCGAGCCAGAGCAAATGGCCGCCTCCCGCCCGGGCCTTGCTGGCCCGCCATGATCGCTGATATTCGGGGCGGGTCAAGCGCGTCTGGTCCGCTAGAAGATACACCTGCGAACCATAAAGCTTTCCCAGGTAGCCTGACTGGATCAACTCCTTTGCCTTCTGTACCAGTGGGCTGTTGCGATTGGCCAGAACCAGCATGAGACGGCGATCCTTTAACTTGGCTAGAGCGGTCATTCGCTCGAAGTCCTCCAAGCGTACACATGCGGGTTTTTCAGACAGCACATGAGAGCCCTTCGCCAGTGCGGTTTCAATCGGTTCCGGCGAGTGGTGGGGTTCGAGGCTGACCAGGACCATCTCCGGATCGAATTTGTCCAGCATGGTGCGGTAGTCAGCGAAGGTAGCTATTTCGGGGAAACGTTTTCCCATCAGCTCCTTTGCTCTGGGAAAGCTCTCACCGGAGGGATCCGCGATGGCGACCCTCTCGATCCCAGTACAGCGTGCGAGGGAGGCGAAGTAGGGGCCGAGATGGGCCCCTCTGTGTTCCGTAATGACGCCCACACGAATGTCTTTTTCGGCGGTCGCCTGACCGAGGCCGCCGAGGATGAGAAAAGCCGCCCAGAGAGGGCCTGTTCTTAGAAGTCTATGAACGAGTTGCATTGCTGGCTCCAGTCTCCTCCGCCGAGGTGTTTTCGGCTTGCGAACCGGACTGAGTGTACGGGATCTTTGGCGGCTCAGCAACGCTTGATTCCGTAGCCAGGAATGTGCCAAGATCTACGCCTTCTATGAGCACGATAAACTGCGACCTGCTGATCGTTGGTGGAGGCGCTGCCGGACTGAGAGCTGCTACTGCCGCAGTTGAGGTTGAGCCGGGGCTGGATATTGCGGTGGTGTCCAAGGTCTATCCCATGCGCAGTCATACAGTCTCGGCTGAAGGTGGCGCGGCAGCCGTGCTGCGGGAGGATGACAATCTCGATCTTCATTGTTTCGACACCATCCGGGGCAGCGACTACCTGGCCGACCAGGACGCCGTCGAGCTGTTCGTCAACACCTGCGCCAACGAGCTGATCCAGCTAGAGCATTGGGGGTGTCCCTGGAGCCGGGATCCGGACGGCCGGATCAGTGTCCGCGCCTTCGGCGGCATGAGCGTCAAGCGGACCCTGTTCGCAGCCGACAAGACTGGGTTCCACATGCTACACAGTCTTTTTCAGTATTCTCTCAGGCATGCCAGCATTCGCCGTTTCGACGAATGGTTCGTGAGCTCTCTCCTGATAGAAGATGGGAAGTGCGTCGGAGTGACCAGTCTCGATCTTCATACCGGAGAAATGCACTCAATCTTGGCCAAGTCGGTTCTGCTTTGTTCGGGTGGCTGTGGTCGGGTCTTTCCTTTTACCACCAATGGCAACATCAAGACCGGAGACGGGATGGCCATGGCCTACCGGGCGGGTGCTCCTCTCAAGGACATGGAGTTCGTCCAGTATCACCCCACGGGTCTGCCCGGCACCGGTATCCTGATTACCGAGGCCTCTCGGGGAGAAGGTGGATACCTGAGGAACAACGAGGGCGACCGGTTCCTGCAGAACTATATCCCTGGCAAGATGGAACTGGGACCAAGGGATATCCTCTCCCGAGCGATTATCAAGGAGATGGAGGCGGGACGTGCCTACGGGGAGGGCCATGGCGGCCATGTTCATCTTGACTTGACGCACCTGGGAGAAAAGCTGATCGATGAGAAACTCCCCTTTGTCCGCGAGTTGGTAGTCAAGTACGTGGGTATTGACCCGGTGGTAGAACCGATTCCGGTGCGACCGGTTGTGCACTACATGATGGGAGGGGTGAGCACCGATCTGAATGGAAAGACTCCGATTCCTGGCTTGTTTGCTTCCGGAGAGGTGGCCTGTGTCACCATTAATGGATCCAACCGGCTGGGATCGAATTCTCTTACGGAATGTCTGGTTTTCGGGGGGTTCAGTGGCGCCGCTGCAGCCCAGCATGCTCTTGAGGAGGGGGCTGGCACCTCGAGTGCCGCCGAGACCTTGGCCGCAGATGAGATCAACCGTATTCAGAAAAACTTCCTGACCAAGGAAGGTGGAACCGAAAGCATCAGTGGCCTCCGAACGGAAATGAACCTCACCATGGAAGAGGGATGCGGCGTTTACCGAACCAAGGAGGGGCTGGAGAAAACCACTCAGACACTCGCCGAGCTTCGGGAGCGCTTTCAGAACGTCGCCATCGAGGATCGGTCCTCGGTTTTCAATACCGAGCTGATGTCGGCTCTGGAGCTCGACTTCATGCTTGATGTGGCGCGATGCCTCGCCGTCTCGGCTCTGGCGAGAGAGGAGTCGCGTGGTGCCCAATCGCGAATCGACTTCCCCGAGCGAGACGATGAGAATTTCCTCCATCATCATCTGGTCTATGCCTCCGAGGAGGGTCCGCGGCTGGAGAAACAGCCGGTCACCATCACTCGTTGGCCTCCCCAGGAGCGCAAGTACTAAGTGCTTCTTCCAGGACACCACCCAGCTAGCGTGAGTTATCTATGAGCGAGATCACGATTACCGTAACGCGATACGATCCGGAAAAGGATTCGCAGCCCTATGAGCAGAGCTACTCAGTCCCGTATCGGGAGGAAATGGTAGTCCTGGATGCGATCAACCATATCAAGGACCATATCGACGGCACCCTGAGTTTTCGCTGGTCATGTCGTATGGGGGTATGTGGCAGCTGTGGAATGACGGTCAACGGAGTTCCCAAGCTGACGTGTGCAGTGTTCTTGAAGGATTACTACCCCAACGAGATAAAGGTAGCTCCACTAGCTAATTTCCCGATTATTCGCGATCTTGTCATCGATATGTCCGACTTCATGGACAAACTCCAGGAAGTGAAGCCATGGATGATTCGTGACGAGGAGAAACCGGTCTCGGAGGGAGAGCATCTGCAATCCCCCGATCAGTTGGCCCAGTTCAGACAGTTCAGCATGTGCATCAACTGCATGCTCTGTTACGCCGCCTGCCCGGTTTACGGCAATGACTCAAGTTTTATCGGACCGGCAGCCATTGCTCTCGCACACCGCTACGACATGGACTCGAGGGATCAGGGGCAGGACCAGCGGAGGCCGATTATCGGGAGTCATGAGGGTATCTGGGAGTGCACCTTCGTGGGAGAGTGCTCTGAAGTTTGTCCCAAGCATGTCGACCCGGCAGCGGCGATCCAACGCTCCAAGGTGCAGCTGACCAAAGATTACATGCTGTCGATGATCTGGCCCTGGGGGAAGTCGTGAATCAGGAGACGCTCAACCGACACCCCGTCTACAAGCAACCAATGTCTGCCACCTGGTGGCTGAGTAGCCGAAATTACTTCCTCTTCATGGTGCGAGAGGTATCGGCCCTGTTCGTGGCATTGTTCGCGGTGTCCTATCTGGTCGGGCTCTATCGTTTGTCCCAGGGAGAGGCTCAGTATACGGCGTATTTGGAGTCCCTCCAGACGCCCTTTGCCGGCCTGTCGTTTGTGGTGATTCTGGTATTTGCTCTCTACCATACGGTTACCTGGTTCAGTTTGACCCCGATCGTAATGGTCGTTCGCCTGGGGACCCGTGTGATTCCTCCCCAGCTGGTCCTGCTGACGAATTATCTGGTCTGGTTGATCCTTTCAGGGAGCCTCTTCTGCCTGGTGGGAACGAGTTAGAATGGCCGCGAGATTAAAGACCACGGATCCGTTTTGGTGGGCGCTGTTTTCGGCCGGCGGTACCCTGGCCGCCTTCCTGTTGCCGGCACATATCCTGATTACGGGCGTAGGGATCAGTTTCGGCTGGATCCAACCTGAGGTGATCGGGTATCAACGCTTGCTCACCTGGTTAGAGCATCCACTTCTGAAGATCTATCTTCTTCTTCTGATTTCCTTATCGCTCTTCCATTGGGCCCATCGCTTCCGGTACGTCCTGATCGACATGGGCCTCCGCAGCATCAAAGCACCGGTAGCAGTCCTCTGCTACGGCACCGCGATAGCAGCCACCGTAGCGACCCTCGTTTTGCTGTTTTTCTGTCTTTAGAATTCGTCTGAACGTCTCTGGTCACGGGAAAGTGCGGCGAACGGTTCCGACGGAAACTTCGCATGGCGAGACAATCATGAAGAATCGCCAGTTGACAGAGCCGTGGCCGTGAGGGAGCGGGCCCTGATCAAGGGCCCAACCTTGCAGCTCCGCCTTGGTAGTTTCTTCCTGAGTGATCCAGTGCGGCTGGGGGCGGGACTAAGTTGAAACTTCAAGAATTCGTCGCACGTCCGAACGTTTCAGGTTGCAGAGCAAGGCATCGAACGGGACGTCAGCAATCTGAAGACAAGTCCGTCAGAGCCGCGAACGACTTGACCCGTTAGCAACATGTGACCAGGTTCCAAGGAGAGAGCTGGACAACTCTTCCCCACGCAGTGACGCACGATCTGCCCCATCCCCAACCTGGAGTCTTTTCCTGAATGGCCAGTGGGTTAAGTCGTCGAGCCAGCTACTTCAAACTCTGGAGGAAATGGACTACGGCCTCCAAGTCCGACTCATCCAGTTTATCGAACCGGGGCATCCACTTTTGTCTTCCCTCAAATCCTGTAGTAACCTCTTCGTCCGGAACAGAATGCGGATTCTTGAGTTGGTTTTTCAACCATTCCGTCTGGCGGCCTCGACGGGCCTGGTGAGTTAGATCGGGGCCAATCTCTCCACTGAGGTTGAGTCCCTGGGTCTGTAGGGTGTGACAGGACCCGCATCGGTTGGACGCGATGATCTGCTTGGCTCGCTGTTCTTGTGTGTTGCTGAGATTGCTCCCGGCCCTGGATTCCTCGCACCCGGTAGAGATCAAGGCAAAGAAGGCGAGAGCAGTGGCACTCTTCAGAAGACCGAGCGCTCGATTAAAAGGCGAGACCGAAACGATCCGAGACATCGTATTGAAGATTATATCGTAGCGGTTTAGCGCTTTGCAAAAATAAATTTAGTGATGACTAAAATTGTCTCGATTCTTTTCGTTTGTACTGCAAACTCTGCACGCAGCCAAATGGCAGAAGGGTTTGCGCGCGCTTATGCTGGTGGTCAGATGGAGATCGACAGCGCGGGGACCCATCCGACACGAGTGAATCCCTACGCGGTCGAGGTCATGTCCGAAGTAGGCATCGATGTCTCCAGACAGACCTCTGACTCGCTGGACGGCAAGAACCTGACCCGATACCAATATCTGGTGACACTGTGTGGTGATGCGGAGGCGGCCTGTCCAGTGCTACCTCCTGGTGTGGTTGCAGAGCACTGGGGACTGCCCGATCCGGCTGCCAGCGTAGGCGAGCCTGCGGAGATCATCGCGGGATTTCAGGCGGTCCGTTCCCAGATCGAGCGGCGTGTGAAGGAGCTTCTTGGGAGGATAGAGTAGTCTTGCCCTGCCCATCCTCTTCCGGATAGAATCACAACGATGCGAACAGCTTTGTGGTTGCTGCTAAGCGTTTCCCTCTTGCTCCAACCGGGGTGCTTTTGGAGAAAGGGCAAGCCGATTGAGGAAAAGGTCTTTGATGTTTACGGGACCGTCAAGACCATCTCTGACGAGGAACTGGTCGTGGGTACCAAGGGGGGCAAGGAGCTTACCTTCCTTTTCACTCCAAGCTCGATCAGGGGAGGCGAGTTCGGCGCAGGGACCTACGTCCACACCTACTACAAGAAAAAGGGGGACGCCAATCACGTAACCATGGTCGTGGCAAAGATAGATTAGTTTTCGAAACATGAGTGATCAGATCGTTTTGCCGGCCGATTTCAGCCAGCATTTTGAGATTCCCAACGCAGAAGAACGGCTGTCCGAGGCGATGACCGTGGCCCTGAAGATGCTGGAGGCGGGTGTTCCGCTTCGTCCCAATCCGGATCACGCCGCCATTTTTTGCGATCCTCCCCAGTTAGTGGCAGGGCCCCTGAAGAAGCTCGGATACGTCGCTGGTTGGGATACCAGGTGCTACCCTTCCCCTGTTGACGGGCATGACTACATCAACGTCCCCTCGGGGCTACCGACCCAGAGTCCGGCTCGCGCTCAGGGCTGGTTCGACTATGTGGCCGTGGTTCATCCTGTGGACGAGGACGCCCGTGATCACATGCTGAGTCAGGGGTACGGGAATCCGTTTATCCACCATATTACCTGGGGTCTGGCTCCACCGGCCCGTGCTCAGGGTGGCGAGTTGGACTACGCAGGGCAGTTGGTGTCCTTCATGGCCACCGTCAGAAAGCGCATCGCCGAAACGCTTGCAGACGAACCTGGCACTTTGATCCTGGCCCTTCCTCGAGATGTGGTCGAGTCGCCCGAGTTTTCCGACCGAACCACGGAATGGCTGGGCGATTTGACCGAGCAGGAGTATCAGATCGAAGCCATGCAGGGGGGAGGATTTCTGCTCCAGTTCTTTGTGTTGACGGGAGGAAGAATCGAAGTCGCTCTCAGGGTAGCGACCCAACAGACTTTCAACCCCAAGAGCGTCGACAAGATCTCAAAGGATGAGATTAGTACCATGCAGTCGGATTGACTCCAACTGGTCGACCGACATCCCGCAAGAGCACACCGTTTCTCATAGCAGGTTTCCTTGATCCGGAAAGGTTAGATATGCAAGAAAAACATGACATCGTTCGTATAGGGTTGGTAGGCGCCGGCGCAAACGCCAGGAGAAGACACATTCCCGGCTTTCAATCTCAACCGAATGTAGAAATCGTCTGCGTCGCCAATCGCAGCCGGGAGTCATCTGGAAGAATCGCTCAGGAATACAATATTCCCGAGATCAAGGACTCTTGGCAAGATGTCGTCTCTTCTCCCGATATCGATGCGGTCTGTATCGGCACCTGGCCCTACCTGCACCGCGAGATTACCTGTGCAGCGTTAGAGGAAGGGAAGCATGTCCTCTGCGAGGCCAGGATGGCGATGGACCTGTCCGAGGCTCGTACCATGCTGGAGGCTTCAAGGAACAAGTCCCATCTGGTGACGCAGCTGGTGCCGACTCCGCTCGGTCTCGCCGTCCACCGGACGGTGCGCAGGATTCTGGACGAGGGCGGCCTCGGGGAATGGCTAGCGGTGGAGGTTCGTGAACTCTGGGATGACCTCACCGAACCTGGGACTCCATTGAAGTGGAGACAGCGCAAGGAGCTCTCGGGGCATAACTACGTGACCCTCGGGCAATGGTTTGAACTCCTGGTGCGCTGGTTGGGCTCAGTCGAATGGATCGACGCCTGCGCCAAGATTCATGTGGATTCCCAGCACGACCCGAAAACTGGCAGCCCCTACTCGGTGGAGATGCCGGATCATCTGGCTGTGGTCGCTCAATTTGAAAACGGTGCTGCAGGGCACCTCCTGTGCAGTGCCGTTGTTGGCACAGAGCCAGAGTCAGTCCTGCGGCTTCACGGCAGCAAGGGCACGCTCAGATATAGCCCGCACTCCGAGTCCCTCCATTGGTTCGATCGAGCGAGCGACGTCGCCCAAGAGGTGGCGGTCGAACCTGGGGGTGGATGGCGGGTTGAGGAGGAGTTCATCAACGCCATCAGAGGTCAGGAGCAGGTGGAATTTACCGATTTCGTAACCGGTGTCCGTTACATGGAGCTTTCCGAGTCAGTCTATCGCAGCTGGTCGGAAGCGAAAAGGATCCAACTGCCCCTTCCTTGACGCCGGGGAAGGCCGAAAGGATGAGTTGAACCCACTCTTGTCAGACACCCTATCGGAGTCTCTGGTAAACGTCATTAGACGTAGCCCAGCGAACGCAGCCTCTTGAGTTTCTCCTCATCGATGGGTAGAGTTATCGCTTCAGGCCCGACCGCCAATGTGTCTCTTGGCCCCGTGCGGTTCTTCTTGCGAAGCGAAGCGACAATCTGGGGAAAGAGGGCTCCATGATTCCTTTGTTCTCGGGAATCCGCTTTTAGATCGAAGAGAAAGCCCGCGACCTGGCTATCCTGACGCGACTGTTCGATGAAATTCCATTTACCTTCGAGCACCGAGCGCACAGACCGGTTGGTCTCCTCCTTTCTTTTTATCAACTCAGCAAAGAGTGCTCGCGACCCAGGCAGAGCATGAACCCCCCGTGGCGCTGGCAATAGGCTGACCCCCTCCAAGTCGTTTTCTCCGGAGCCACCAAGGAGCTCGCGCAAGGTGGGATAGATATTCAGAATGCTGGCATGCCCTTTCAGCCGTGCTGGCTTCAGGCTCGGGTGGTAGACGATTAGCGGAATATGAAGGACCTCTGTGAACAGGGTTTTATCATGACCCCAATTGCCGTGATCCAGGAATCCCTCGCCATGGTCCGAGGTGACAATCAATAAGGTATCGTCCTGCCACTGAAACTCATCGAACAGCTTTCGAATCATGCCGTCTACATAGCTGATTTCACTGTCATACCTTGCGATCGTCGATGCGGGCTGACCCTGAGCTGCCTCAAACCACGGCTCCCTTTTGTGATAGGGCTGATGAGGGTCAACGTAATGCAAATAGAGAAAGTATCGATCGGCGACGAGTAGGTCTTCCTTCCATCGGGTCGCTATGGCATTGACTTCATCGCCGCCGCGATACCAGGCCGAGTCGAGCCTTTCGAATCCGTCGCCAAACCCCATTTTCCTGAAGACCTTGAAGTTGTCAGAGATTCCAAAAGTAGAATAGCCGGCCTTGCCCAACAGCTCGGGGAGGGTCTCGAGCTGATCGGGTATTCGGTTGAGAACGATGTGCGAGAATTTCTTTCGAAGCTTCCGGGTTGCGTTGTGCCCGGTGATGACGCCGTGTTGACTTGGATAGAGGGCCGTGAAGAGGGACGCCGTCGCCGGTGCTATCCATGAGGATGTGGAAAACACTTTCTCGAAAACGACACCTCTGCTGGAAATCTCCTCCAGGAAGGGAGCGGTGTCGCGTGCGTAGCCATAGGTCTGTAGGTGATCGGCGCGCAGAGTATCGATCACAATCAGAACGATATTCTTGGGCGGGCTGGCAAGTGGAGGCGCTGCACCTGTCGGTTGCTGTCTGGACAAATGGGCTCGCGAGAGGAACAATAGCGCAGCGCAAATGAGGATCGCACAGGCAATTTCCAACCGCTTCATCGTGCCTCGCTGGTAGGTCGGCACACTACTACTCCCTGCGAATCAATTGCCCCGTTCTCCGGTCGTGGCAAGGCTACGTCCGAACTTCAGGGCAGTGTTATCGCCAGTCACCCTGGATCATCCGAGAAAGCAACGTTGGCTATCGCTAGCACAGTGACGGTTGTAGGACTGGCACTCCTGCCCGTCTACTTCACGACGGGAAGAAGTGCCCATCCTACAGGGCGCCTGCCCGGTCAGATGTTGGTTCGTGCCCATTTTTCTCGCCGATGAAGTTTCAACTTAGTCCCGCCCCCAGGAAGCCCTGGCCCCATTCGAGAAAGAAACTTCCGGCTACTGGGGATTTGTGCTGTTGTCCGGCTCCCTCCTCGGAACCTAGGCTCATTTTGCTAACGGCTCAAGTCGTTCGCGGCTCTGTCGGACTTGGCCTCGTAACGCTGGTAGTTCACCCGTTGGCGACACCTTCGGAGGACAGGAGACGTGCGATGTTCAGACGTTCGGACGTGCGACGAATTCTTGAAGTTTCAACTTTAGGCCCGCCCCCAGCCGCGCTGGATCATTCAGGAAGAAACTTCCAAGGCGGAGCTGCAAGGTTGGGCCCTTGATCAGGGCCCGCTCCCTCACGGTCACGGCTCTGTCAGCTGGCGATTTTTCATGATTGTCTTGCCATGCGAAGTTTCCGTCGGAACCGTTCATCGAACTTTCCCGCGAGCAGAGACGTGCGACGTTCCGACGAATCGTTCAAGTTTCAGCTGAGCTCCCTCAACACCTGGATAGTTCGGTCGATCTCAGCGATTGTGTTGTAGAAGTGTGTCGATACCCGAACGGCATCGTGTCCGTCGCGCACGTGCTCGTCGACGCCGATCTGGTGTTCTTCGAACCTGGCCCGCATCTCCAGGCCCCCCTGCCCTCGGACCTCGAACATCGTCATTCCCGGAGACGAGACCTGGGGTGAGGTCGAGCTGATGAGACGGATTCCAGGTACCTTGACCAACTCGGCCTTCAGATGGTCGGACAGCATACGATTTCGTTCCTCGATTCTGGCCATGCCGATTTTGTTGATGAACTCCACAGCGGCGCCAATGGAGGCTCGGATGGGGATACTTTTCGTCCCCTGCGCCTGATAACGCGCTGCTCCGGGTGGCGAGTCCTCTCTATCAAGGGGAAAGAACTTCTCCTGAAAGCCCTTCCGAACGTAGAGCATTCCCGTCCCCATGGGTGCCAGCACCCACTTGTGGAGGCTGTTTGCATAGAGGTCGCAGCCCAGGTCATGAAGGTCCACTCTCAGATTTGCTACCGCCTGAGCTCCGTCGACGGCCGAGATGATTCCCCGTTCACGAGCCAGGCCACAAAGCTCCTTGACCGGGTAGAGGAGTCCCCCTCTGGTAACCTGGCAAAAGAACAGGACCTTGGTTCGATCATTCATGGCCTGCTTCAGTGGATCGATTGCCTGATCTTTACTGGTGAGGGGACTCGGAATCGGGATTTCCCTCAGGGCGAAGCCTTCCCGCGCTGCTCTCAGGCGCCAGGGTCGAATTCCCGCTGGATGCTCATGAGTCGTCGTCAGGACCTCATCTCCTGGTTTCAGCGGGATGCCCTTCGTGATCAGGTCCAGCCCCTCGGTCGCATTGCTCATGAAGGCGATCTCATCGGTATCGGCGCCGATGAGTCCAGCCAGGTCGGGCAGGACTACCTTTTGGATTCGTTGGTGAAGCACACCTTTCGCGGACGTGGGATTCGACGAGATCTGTCGGCAGTGTTCGGCGAGGGTGTCCAGGACAGGCTGGGGAGGAACCCCAATGCTCGCGTTGTTGAGGTAAATGGCGTCTGGAGCGATCAGGAATTGCTTCTTGATGTCCCTCCAGAAATCCTCTTCCCCAGCAGCGAGGGTTGCTGGTATGTCGCTCTCGGAGGGATTTCCCTTTTGCGGCGCGCAGCCACTCCACGCAAGACTGGTGCCGGTGAGCAGTGCAGCCCCTTGACTGAGAAAATCCCTGCGAGCTGTTGGCAGCCCCAGGCTCTTGCTATCCTCTTGTTGGTGATCCTTGATTTCACTCACGAGCTACCTCCCTGCAGTTGGTCCAGCAATGGATGCCTCGCCCCAACCCTCACCTTGTTTTGAGAGATCAAGACGTGCGGTCGTTGGATCTCAGCGGCGACAGCTATAGTATCCTGCCTTTGCGACTACTTAAATGTTGATGAAATGAGAGCTGGAAAGGAAGGTCAGATGATTGTAATTTCAGGCAACACCGAGACCGATACAATCATCCAGATGGATGGCCATCATTTTGAAAACTGTACATTCACGAACTGTGTCCTGGCCTATAGTGGAGGCGATTTCAGTTGGCTCAATTGTTCCTTCGACCGCTGCCAGCTTCGCTTCATCGGATCAGCCCAGAAGACCATCAACTTTCTCAAGGCTTTCGGCATGGTGCCGCGCCAGGTACCCCAGAAAGCCAACGCAAAGGGATCGTCACTTGTCAACTAAGTTAGCGGTACTAATGGATCGACTCTGGCTCGTCGATTTTGAGCGCTTCAATCTTCTGAATTTCGCGGGTGGCCTCGAGAAAGGTGATTTTCACTCGAAACCCGTCCTGAAGATCGGCCCATTCCACACGCTTTTTCCCCAGAGCTTTCTTGACTGATTTCTTGGCTTTTATTTTGGGTTTCGAAATGAAGAAGAATGGCCAGGATTCCGCATCTTCCTCGCCAACGACGCTAAGGGATTTGTACTCGTGTTGGATTCCCGAGATGACTCCTGTGATCGTGCGGGTTGCGGTGAAGCTGGCGTTGCCGTCATCTCGAACCCCAATCTGGGGTGGCGTAGGAGAGTTGTTCTGTCCGAATCCGGTTGCGACCAGCGCTGCCGAGCCCAGGACCAGAAAAAGACCGGAAAGCATACACTGGATCGTTAGCTGGACCGTGTTCTTTTCACGAGAATTCCTGGCTCGGGTCAAAGCCTTTATTAACGGCTGGTGGATCCTGGTCAAGTTTCCGCTCTCCAATTGTGGGGCCAATCAGATGGTACCACAGGCAGGTCGGTTGCGGCACCGAGTCCAGCGCCTTCTCGGCCCCCCCCCCAAGATTGTAGCCTTCCCCACTGATCTCATCTTGGTCGAGGTTTCGGTAGGCGGTTGGGGAAAATCTTCGCTTCTACCAGTAGGCGAGAGCGTCCTCGAACATCCGGGCGAGTTCCTCCTCACCGGCCGGTCGGGGGGAAAGCTTGGTGACGCGGTGCTGCGGCAGCGTGCCTTCGACCAGGGACGGGATATCGCCTGAAGTACAGCCGATTTCCCCCAATCCACTGGGGACATTGAGGCGCTGCATCAAGAGAATCAGCTGCTCGGCGAGGATTTCTCCAGCATCGGCAGCGCTTGCCCTGCTCACGTCGGCGCCCAGGACCTCTGCTGCTCGCAGATGGCGCTGAGGATTTGCCGACGCCGTGAATCGAAACGCCGCGGGCGCGTTGAGGATCACGGAGATTCCATGCGGAACCAGATTGTGGTCTACCTGATAACCCGTAGGGCGAAATCCGCGCACCGTTCCCGAAACCGGATAGGACATCCCGTGAGGCAAATGGACGCCCGCATTCCCGAACCCGATGCCTGCGTAGGATGCTGCCAACAGCATCTGGGAGCGCGCTTCCAGATCGGAGGAGTCCTCCACGGCTCTGGTCAGAAAGCGACGTACCATGTCCAGAGCCTCAAGCGCCCACAGATCACTGATCGGATTAGATCCTTGATAGGCTGGCCGGTCGATCGGCCGGCCGGGATGAGGCCGCTCGGTGTAGGGTATGGCCGTATAGGATTCCAGCGCGTGACTGAGCACATCCAGCCCAGTCGAAGCGGCGACGGCTGCCGGTAAGGTTTCGGTATTGTCGGGGTCAACCAGACCCAGGGTGGGTTTCAAGCGTCGGTGAGCAATGCCGGTCTTGGCGTGCATATCGACCAGATCGAAGATAGCCACGCCGGTAGTCTCGCTGCCGGTACCTGCGGTTGTCGGCACGGCGATCAGCGGCTTTACGGATCCTGGAACCGGTAGTCCCCGACCGATCGGAGGGTTTACATAGTCGAGAAAGTCAGCTGGGTATGTGGAGTAGAGATTGGCGGCCTTGGCCGTATCAATCGTCGACCCTCCCCCCACCGCGACGAAGGCGTCAAAGTCTCCCGATCTAGCAAAGTCAATCGCATCCTTGAAGGATTCATCGCTCGGTTCGACTCGCACCCGATCGTAGAGGGTGAAGTTGATCTTCTCGTCGGAGAGCGACTGCAGCACCGTGGCCACCGGGGACAACTGGGCCAGAGTGGGATCGGTGAGGACCATGACGTGTCCGACCCCGCTATCGGACAGATCCATTCCAACTTCTCTGGTGATGCCGGCCCCAAATCTGATATTGGAGGTTGCCAGTTCGAAAGCAGTGTCTTTTTGCATGCCCATGGGTGCAGGACGGCACAACTAGGCGGAACCCGTGAGCTCCTGTCGAACGATCTTGGTACCTGCCACCATGCTTTCGAGTTTTTTCACCGTGATCCAGCGAGGAAGCTGAAAAAAGCCGCAGTCTGGGACAATCCATAGTTTTTCCGCCGGAACGTATTCCAGCGACCGACGGATCAGCTCGGCTACGTCCTCCGGGGTCTCCCGATAGAAGGACTTGATGTCGATGACACCTACTCCGATCTCCCGTTCCTGAGCGAGTTCCCTACAGAGCTCCAACTCGGCCATCTCGCGGTTTGCGAACTCCAGAATAAACTGGTCGCACTTCGATTCCAGAAGCTCTGGGAGCATCCACCCGAACCGACGCTTGCCGCGAGGTCGAGACGCCAGATTGCCGAAGCAGATGTGAAATCCGATCTTGGCATCGACTCCCTCGACGCAGCGGTTGAAGAGCGCTACATATTCTTTCAACTGTCCCGGAATAATGGCGAAGGATGGCTCATCCAGCTGAATGTAGTCGGCGCCGTTCTCGACTAGCGTCTTGAGCTCCTGGTTGATCACCTCGGCGAACTCCCAGAAGAGTTCCATCCTATCTTTGTAGAACTCGCGGACGGCGTCATCCCGAATATGGATCGAGATGGTGAGGGGGCCCGGACAGGTCGCTTTCAGTCGTCTGTTGGTCTGCCGCTTCAGGTACTGGAACTCTTCGACGATGCCCAGCCCCTTGGGAACGGCTACCTTTTCTTTGAGACGATAGCGTGGCACCGAGTCGTAGCCGTATAGACCTACTTTTCGTAGGGGCTCATCCGCCTCGATTCCTTGCATTCTCCGGTAAAAGCTTTGGACGAAGTACCAGCGCCGCATCTCACCGTCGGTGATGATGTCGATATCGGCTTTCTCCATGTCCAGGATCGCCAGATTGACCGCGTCATCGAAGGTCTCGCGAAGATCTGTCTTGCCATACTTGCCCTCCTTGATCGCGTCCAGGGCGGTCCATAACCAGGAAGGAGTAGCGTGACTGCCGATGACGGAAGTAGGAAGCAGGGGGAGTTTATCATTCATCATTTATCTTCTCCAATCAGAATCCGAAGAGGGGATCTTATCAGCTTTCGTAACACCTCAAAACGTCAAAACGTCAAAACGTCTGAACGTCGCACGTCCCAGGTCTTGATTCTCTGGAGACGACCCTCCAGATTCCGGCAGCAGGATCAGCGTTGAGCTTCTTTCTCGGAAGAAAGGTTCAGACGTGCGACTTCTTTTTGTTCACCTTGGCGCGTCAAACGTCAGCACCCGATGAGGATTCGCTTCCACCAGCGTCCGGATCTGGGCCTGGGTGACGCCCTTCTTCAGCAGGTGCGGGACAAACTGCTCCAAAACGAAAGAATAGCCCATCCCTCCATAGGACTTGAGGGCAATCTTGCGGTCCACATCTTGGGAGAGGAGGATTCGCTCCAGGTAGCCCATCTTGATCAACTCCAGGATGCCTTCCCCCACGTGGGCCGCGGTTACCCGCTTTCGCAGCATCGCAAACTCACCGAGAAGGTCGAATTCTACGTAGACACCTCGCTCCAGAAGGCCCGTCAGGAGGGGCATGTCCTTTACCAGTGAGTCGCTGTGTCCCAGGATCATCCTGCCCGGGTCGGCCCCCTCCGACTCCAGTAAATCCAGGATTTTATGCTGATCGTTCGTTCCGGCATAGGCAGCCGTGTGAAGTGAGACGGCGGCTCCGGTGATTCGGCTAGCCCGTCCCGAAGCTCGGATCACCTTGATTTCGTTGGGGGTCAGCGGGTTGCCGATGGTTCCCACCTCACCGATGATCCCCGAGCGGATGCCCGAGCCGTCCACGCCGATCGTCACATCCTGGACGATCTCTTGGGTTAGACTCTCCACCGAACGTCTGTCCATCTCCTGGGGATGCCAGGACTTGGTGTACCAGCTGGCACCCATGATGATGTGGACTCCGGTGGTGTTAGAGACACGAAGCAGTGCCCTGGGATCGCGTCCCAGGCCGATACTGGTAGCGTCCACCAGGGCGCCGCCCCCTTGCTTCCGATAGTCTTCCAGCTCGCGAACAGCCATATCCTCGCTACCCAGGATCAGGTTGTCCCGGTTTTTGTATCCCATGATCACGGCTCCCAGCATGTCCATGGCCAAAGGCTTGAGGTAGAAGCCAACCCGGGTAGCTTCTATCGGGCCCGAACTGGAAGGATGGTTCTGGTTGATGAAGATGTGCTCGTGCATCATGGTGGCACCGAGTGCATCGGGATCGACAGGACCATTGACAGTGAGGACCTTTCCTGCTAGATCGGGGATCGGTCGAAAGTCCTTCCCCGCCTCCGGACGGACGCCTCGGGCGGAGGGCTGAAGTAGACAGCCGGCCAGTACAAGAAGACTTGATGCGCGGTTGATCCGGTTCATTCGGCTCCCTTTCAGCTGGGTGCGGGTGGTGCACGTGAGCCTTATCACGAGTTTTCAGGACTCTCGCTCATATATAGCCCAAGCCGGAGGGCATGTCTACGGATCTGCCCAAAACACCCAAACTGGCGAGCCCAGACATTCCCGAGTGAGAACCTCGTCCGAGAGCAGTTTCGCGTTTGCGGTCTTCTCCTCTTCTGTTCGAAACTTGATCGCCAGATGATTTAAGTGTAAAAAAGCCTTGTAAGTGTAAGGGCAGACCTGGTATGGTGCCCTTTTTAGTGGCCAAAGTGAGGATAAGATCCTCAAGGCAGATTCTACGGAATAAAATAGAAGGAATAAAATCGGAGGTTTAGTATGCGAAAGTCTTTAGTCCTTTCGGCATGTCTTCTCGCAGGTCTGATGGCGGTCACTCCGCTTCAGGCCCAGCAATCCCGAGCCAGCGTCAACGGCCGGGTGACGGACAATACGGGAGGTGTGATTCCCGGAGTCAACGTCGTTGCTACCAACACCGAATCAAGTGTTGAGGTTCCCACGGTGACTAACGACACGGGATCCTATAGGGTCGACTACTTGCAACCGGGCTCCTACAAGCTCACGGTATCGCTTCCTGGGTTCAAGACGGTGAATCGAACCGTTGCCCTGGCCACTGGTGACAGCCTGACGCTTGATTTCAGGATGGAAGTGGGAGAAGTCACAGATCAGATCACGGTGGAGGCTGATACACCCTTACTGCAGTCCAACAATGCGTCCCTCAGCAACCTGATCGGGAACGAGCAGATCGAAACCCTGCCCATGGCGCAGGGAAACCCGACTCACCTGCTCGTCATGGCACCTGGTGCCTCCAGCCCGGCGGGCGGAGGTTGGAAGTGGGACGAGCCCGGCTGGTCCATCACCACCGGATTCTACTTCCATGGAGTTCAGGGGAATGCCGTTGGCTTCACGCTGAACGGGATCAACAACAGTGGGACCATCTTCGGTGGATCCCAGCAGGCCCAGGTACAGCCCTCCGCGGAGGCGGTTGAGGAGATCAAGATCGCCCACGACTACACTGCCAGCCGTGGACACCACAACGGGACCACCGTGGACATCACCATGAAGACGGGTACCAACGACTGGCATGGGTCTCTCTATGGATTCTTTCGAGAGAGCGGCTGGGGTGCCAATGACTTCTTCTCCAACCGCGCAGGCTCTCCCAAGTTGCCTGTGAAATACCGGCGAGTTGGCGGTGGGATCAACGGACCCATCTTCAAGGACAAGACCTTTTTTGCCTTCACCTACGAAGATACCTACCAGCAGACGCTCGAGTTCTATGGGGCCCGCACCGTTCCGACTGCTGCATTGAGGCAGGGAGATTTATCAGCACTGCTGGCGCTGGGACCGGAATACCAGATCTACGATCCCATGACGATTGCGGCCACGGGCGATGGCTTCTTCAGTCGGCAGCCTTTTCAGAACAACATAATCCCTTCCAGCAGGATCCATCCCATTTCCCAGCAGATGATGGGTTTCTATCCGGACGCCAATCTTACGGGTGGTGCCGATGGGACCAGTAACTTCCAGCCAACAACTGCTTCCCCGACCGAATGGAAGCAGTGGTTCACCCGGGTGGATCATACCTTCGGTCCCACTAATCGGATCTTTGGTAGTTTTGCCAAGCTGGACAACTGGGCCGGAGAGTGGCGCGACTATTACGGCAACGCGGCTACCGGGTTTTACGAGACCATCGAGCGGGAGACCTTCGGGGTGGACGATGTCTGGACTCTGAGTTCCAGCCTGATCCTGACCTTCCGGGGCGGCTACAATAGAGGTACTGATCCAAGGGTGACCAAGAGTCACCGCCTGCATCCGAGAGGAGAGCCTTTCGACCTCAGCTCTCTGCCATTCTCATCAAACCTCCTCTCGCAGTTGGATCCGGATCAGTCTGCTCTCCCCCACATCCTGATCGACAACTACAGTGGGATTCACGACGAAGTCCGAAACAACTTCGATTTTTCGACCTATGTTTTTGGTGACGTCGCAGCGGATGTCAACCGGGGCAATCACAACCTCAAGTTTGGTTACGAAGCCCGGTCGAGCTTCCTGAACCGGAACGACCAGCGGTGGACTAATCCGCGGTTCCAGTTCGGCTGCAGCTTCACCAACGGTCCGATCAACACCTCGCCCTGTGCCCAAGGACAATCGTTCGCCGCCTTCCTGCTGGGGCAGCCCACCGGAGGCTACGTCAACAGGAACGACAACTACGCGGTGCACCACAACTACTATGGGGCCTTCGTCCAGGACAACTGGCGGATGACGCCCAAGTTCACGCTGAACTTCGGCGTGAGGTGGGAGTACTTTGCTCCGTTGACAGAGCGCTTCGACCGAAGCGTGAGCGGATTTAATTTCACCGCGGTGAGCCCGATTGCCGCCGCCGCTCAAGCGGCCTACGCCCAGAATCCCATTCCTGAGCTAGGTTCCCTACCGGTCAGTGGCGGACTGCTGTACGCCGGAGTCGGCAGCTCGGCCCGGGAATTCTACGATAGTCCCACGAATCTCTTTGCCCCTCGAATGGGCTTTGCCTACCGAATGAGCGACGAGACGGTCATCCGCGGTGGATACGGCATCTTCCATCAGCCCATCGGGATCCTTGGCAACAGCCTCTCTCCCATCCAGACTGGCTTCAGTCAGCGCACCGATCTGGTTCCGACCAATGACAACGGGCTGACCTTCACCGGTACCTTGACCGACCCGTTTCCTGGGGGAATACTCCTTCCCGTTGGCAATGCCAAGGGCTTGGCCACCAACCTGGGGCAGGGTGTCAACTTCTTCAACCAGAACGACCTGAGGGTGCCCTACAACGAGCGCTGGTCCTTGACGGTCCAGCATATGTTTGGGGATACCATGGTAGAGGTCGGTTATGTGGGAACGAAAGGTACCCGCATTCTGGGAAACCGGGATCTGAACGTCTTGCCCGGGATCTTCCGGAGCGCGTCGAACAGCCGAAATCAGGCTAACGCCGACTTTCTGGCACAGCAGTTCACTAATCCCTTTGCCGGGCTGATCCCGGGAACGGGATTGAACACGTCTACCATCAGCCGCAGCCAGTTGCTGCGGCCCTACCCCCAGTTCACGAGCGTGCGGTTGGGCCAGATCAACCAGGGCTATTCCAACTATCATGGTATGGAGGCTAAACTGGAGAAACGACTCTCAGGCGGCCACGCCTTCATGGTTGGCTACACCTACTCCAAGTTCAATGAGGCCGTCCAGTACCTCAATAGCAGCGATCCTTTTCCTTTCGAGTCGCTCGCCAGGGCGGATCGTCCCCACAACCTCAAGTGGCGCAATACCTACGAGTTCCCCTGGGGCCGGACTCATCCAGCGGGCGGCTGGCAGATCTCGTCGGTGTGGCAGCTCCAGAGCGGATTCCCGATGAATTTCGGTGACGTCTTTACCACTTCGGGTTTCAGCCCAGACAAGCTGAGCATCAGCAACCCGACGGTAGACAAGTGGTTCAACACCGAGGCCGGATTTGTACGGGATTCCAGCCTGGCACCGGAGGGCTCTCACTTGCGGACCTTTCCGTTCCGCTTCAGCGAGCTCCGCTCCGCCTGGATAAATTTCTGGGACGTCAGCATCGTCAAGGACACGCACATTGGCGACGTTCATAAGATCCGCTTTCAGGCTCAGTTCCTGAACGCCTTCAACCAGACCAGCTTCTCAAGCGCGAACACCAACCCGACCAGCGGAAGCTTCGGAGTGGTGGGTTCCGACGCAGTCTGGCCACGGCGGGTCATGATCTCCGTCAAGTGGATCTTCTAGGCTGACAATGCTGTCGTAGACAGCTTCTTATAAACTTGCGTCCAACAGGGGCAGGAGACAATCTCCTGCCCCTTTTTTTGTGTTGGGGTCTCTACGCTGAAACTTCGAAAAACGAAGGTACAAGATACAAGGCACAAAGAAACTCCAACTCACAAGCATCAAGTTCCAAACGATCGCCCACCATCACGTTCGGCGATCCGACAGAGCCACGAATGACTTGCGCCGTTAGCAACATGAGGTCAAGTTCCGAGGAGAGAGCTGGGCAACTCCTCCCCACGCAGTGACGCACGATATCGCCTTTCCTCGACCGAAGTTTTCTTCTCGAATGGGGCAGCACCGCCGGGGGGCGACTACGCTGAAACTTCATTTCTGAATTGGAATGGAAAAAGGACATAATCCCATGATTTCAATATGGTTGTGGTGTGCTACAGGCGATTGGGTCGAAACCGGGCTTCGACTGCCAACTCTTTCTCGAATGATCCAGCTGGCATCAGTCGCTTGGTCTGGACACCTGACCGTTCTCGGAGGCTGCTTCAGCAGGCTGGCGCGAAGCATAATAGACCGGTCCTTCAGGGCCGGGTATCGGGGTGAAGTGAAACCTGAGCCCGCTTCGCGGGCTTCTTAAGTGAGGGCTTCAGCGAAAGTCCGGTCCGATGCTCCTCTGCACGTCTGATGACGACCCCAGGGAATCTTGGGTGCCTTTGAGAGCCGAATCGAGACCTGGTAGTGGAAATGGGAACGGATCTGGCTAAAGCCTTTCCTCGAGAAGTCTTCTGAAGCAGGCTCTGGCCTTCACCTCGCGCGGATACCCGGCCCTGAAGGACCGGTCTATTACGCTTCGCGCCGGCCCGCTGAAGCGGACTCCTGGATAGGGTTGACTGCGGTGAAAGCTTCTGCTCAAGCGATGAACTCAGAAGCAGGAAAAGGTTTCTTTCTCGAATGGGGCCAGGGCTTCCTGGGGGTGGGACTAGCCTGAAACTTCAACCACGAGGAAGCGAAGCGACCTTCGCCAGTTGACAGAGGCGTGACTGTCAGGGAGCAGGACCCGACAGGGACGATACCCCCAGGCGCTTCGGTGAAGCACAGGATCCGAGTCCCTCACGGTCATGGCTCTGTCAGGATTGCTAGCGATGATTATAGCAGAGACAATCCAGGTTTCTTTCCCGAATGCGATTAGCGTTTCTGGGGTTGGGACTGATCTTACCCTTAAGTGAAATTGGAAGGCAGTTACAAGTTCCTAGGAGCACGTCCTTACGCCAAGGGCGTTAATGCGAGTAGCCCAGGGTTGGCGATGCGAAGCGAGCTGCCCTGGGTTTAAGTCGCCTACCT
>Ga0310345_10000639_pt1 | contig 47680 bp, 61 predicted proteins | sample HC15DNA20500_MG_FD_204667 | JGI IMG/M metagenome (GOLD analysis project Ga0310345, IMG submission 204667) | Marine microbial communities from station ALOHA, North Pacific Subtropical Gyre - HC15-DNA-20-500_MG | ecosystem: Environmental > Aquatic > Marine > Oceanic | place: Pacific Ocean: North...
ATCTAAACAATCTACGACATTGTTCATTACTCTTACTGTAAAAACAGAACATATTCATTAATGCAAAGTCCGCTTCGCTTTGACTTGGGTACTCCCCTTGCCATTCTCCTTTACATAATAGATCGAACTTAGCACCGTTGACAGCACCAGAAGCCATCAGTACTATCTCTTTGTCGGATAATAAAGCATCCTCTTCAGTCAGTTCAGCTAGGGTTAATTCCGCCCTTGCTACTTCATTAAAGAGGATTGTTAAAAGCTCTTGACAATCTTGTACAGGTTTCACGTGACCATCTATCACCTTACCTGTACAGATCATATATCTCGCTTCGGAGTATACCTCTACCTTATCACGGCGTACTCCACGGGGCACCGATCCAAGTCCCCAGATGTGGACACCTTTACCACTTCGTGATAATTCAGCATACGTGTCGAAGGTCTTTAATATTCTGGCATGCCGTACCTGTTGCTCCTTTGTTGTTGGTTCATCTAAATCAATGACCGTGAATGGATCGTCAAGTGTAAGGGCAAAACCGATATCCAAGTCGTGTTTTTGAGCGTACGAGACAGCGTCATCGTAGGTGACATAAAGTGCGGGGTCACGAACATCTGCATAGGCTCCTGTTTTGACTGACCTCGGTGCTTTGTCCTCACCACTGACTAACCATTGCTCCTTTTTTCGCAATGCGTTAGGTAATGGCATTTAGCTCGTAGTAATGAGGACAGCCTCTCCAGTCAAATAAGTATACAACTCTTCAACACGGTTTACTGAGGGATCTTTAATATTCCCGCTACTAAATTTACGCAGCCAGTAAAACGTGATGTCAGATCCCGTGCTGTGGAGCTCTGCGTGTACGTCAGCAATACTCATCTCTGACTCTTGTAATAGGCGTCTAGTAACTTCCATTAAGGACTCGGCCATGTTCTTTCCCTCCTTTTTTTGGGGGCAAAGTTCCTGGGGTAATATAAGGGGGACCGTAAAATATCACAACCCTAAAGTATTCACACGATGCGGGGTTGACAATCAGGTCCCATCTTTCTTACCTTAAATGTAATTAGTAAGGGGGTGAGTGATTGTAGGTGCTCATACACTTAAACGGTCAGTGCCTAAGCCCAGCAGGCCACTGGATGCTTTAACAACAAAAACGCCCCTTACCTTATCTAGACCAAAGGACGCTATGACCATTAATGAACGATTAAAAATTATCACTCAATTTAATAACTCACAAGTAGAACAATTTGAAGCTCTCTATGAATTGCGTAATTTGATTAACGATACACCAACCCTTGATGTCTTTTGTGCGATAGAGCTTTTCTTACATGATAGAGAAAGTAGCTTAACCGAGATTGACAAAGATTTTATGCGTAAAAAACTTTATCAATTTCCAGAGGATTTAGATAATGTATCTGAAATATTGCGGATACGCAATAATGGACTAAAAGGAGACGACTAAAAAAATGGCTGACTCTCAAGCCTACTTCGCAACACTCGAAAGGTGGCAAGAACTAAAAGCTGCCATTACAAAGTTACAAGGTGAAGAACGTGCCTTAAGAGAGGGCCTATTTGAAGGGGCCTTCCAAACACCCGTCGAAGGCACCAACACAATGGACCTACCTGATGGCCGCAAGCTAAAAGGTGTCTACAATATCCGTCGTACAATACGTGAAGCCGAATTCGACGACCTAAAAATCTCGCCGGCACTACGTAAGACGCTCTTCAAGACCAAACACACTCTACAAACAACCGCATATCGTGGGTTAGATGATGAGACACGTAACAACGTAGACACAATCCTCACCATCAAACCTGGATTACCTACACTCTCTATCATCGCCGCCAAACCAGACAAAGCAGAGGTGACACCATAATGGCGCTAACTTTCACAACAACTGCCGAAGCTGCGCGACTCCATGGTGTTAAGACTTGCACTCATGGACGAGGTGGAGTAGGTAAAACCACTCTTGTTAGAACTCTGCATGAATGGCCTTCCACTGGACCAACTCTTCTCCTCAGTGCCGAGTCGGGAGTACTTTCCTTAGGCGATGTGGAAATACCTCAAATTACTATCTCAAATTACGATGAGATGGACGAAGCCTACAACTTCATTGCTTTTAGCGAGCATGCCAAACAATTTCAGAGTGTAGCCTTAGACAGTATCTCTGAGATTGCGGAACAATGCTTACGTGGAGAGATGGCAATTCGTAAGGATGGTCGGGCAGCTTACGGTGAAATGGGTAGTCAAATGAGGGACCTCATTCGTAAGTTCCGAGACCTACCAGGAAAGCATGTGTACTTCAGTGCTAAACAGAGTAACAATAAAGATGATGTAACAGGTGTGAGCAGGTACGGTCCTTCGATGCCAGGACAAGCCTTGACTAAGGATATGCCTTACTTCTTCGATGAACTCTTTAGCATGGAAATCGGTGTATTGCCCGAAACAGGTGAGCAATACCGTTATCTTCGTACTAAGTTAGACTTACAGTTTGAAGCAAAGGACCGTTCAGGAGCTCTGGACGCGATAGAAGAGCCGCATCTCGGCAAGGTAATTGACAAGATAATGGCTCATAATGTAGCACTTAACCCTCAAGGAGTTTAATCTCTCATGGCACAATTACCATCGGCATTTGACGCTACGCAGCATGAACCTCGTACTGGTCCACCACCGCCTCTACCGTCAGATTGGTACAACAGTATCATCACGGAGAGCGAAGTAAAGCTCACCAAAAAAGGCCGAGGCGATGGTGGTGTTGCCGGCACTGGTGAGTGGTTAGTAGAACTCACTTTAAAGGTTCTCGACGGTCCTTATGTTGGTCGTCTATTTTGGGATCGCCTAAACCTCGGCAACGCTAACACAGTGGCTGTAGAGATCGCCAATTCCACTATGTCTTCTATCTGTCACGCTGTTAATGTGTTTCAAGTACCTGATACATCAGTGTTACACGGTCATCCTTTAATGGCAAGGGTTATCGAAAAGGCGCCCGAAGGCGGTTACGATGCCGGTAATGATGTAAAAGGGTATGCTAGGATCGGGGATAAAGTTTCAAAAAATGGACAAGAAATCAAACTTGAGCCTAAACACGGCGATGCCCCAAAAACCCCTAGTCAGCCTAATCCTGCAGGGGCTTCTGAATTTACTCCACCTTGGACAGGCGAAGCAGCCCCACCAGCGGCACCGGCACCTGCACCTGTAGCCCCACCTGCACCGGCAGCGCCGGCTGCGCCAGCAGGACCGGCTACGCCAGAAGCACCCCCTTGGGCAACGAGTTAATCCTTTTGGGGAAGAGAGTGCCTACAGTCCTTGTGGGAGGAGCCGGGTGGTTCAAGGTTGGTCGCCTTCATCCCGGTCTGGGTTCAATTCCCAGCCTCTCTTTATGACCACACTTAAGCGTATTGATGATTTTCTAGAAAGTAAGCAGGGTAAAGGCTTTCGCCGGCATCTTGGTGCGTCTATTATTGGCCGACCTTGCGCACGTCAACTGTGGTATACGTTTAGATGGGCACGTCGTTCTTCTTTTAAAGGTCGCATACTTCGGCTATTTCAACGAGGTCATGAAGAAGAGATACGTCTTATCAATTTTATGCGTAAGTCTGGTATCCATGTAGAAGATGTAGATCCAGATACAGGTGATCAGTATCGCATAATAGATTGGAACGGTCATTTTGGTGGATCACTGGACAGTATACTCTTTGATACACCAGAGTTTCCAATGATAGATATCCTTGCGGAATACAAGACGCATAATGATAAGAGCTTCAAAAAAGTTAAAAAAGATGGTGTAAAGAAATCGAAATATGAGCATTATATTCAGTCCCAAATTTATATGCACTACAAAGAGTTACCTGCGGCTTTATATTTTGCTGTTAATAAGAATGACGATGAAATAGATATTCAGTTAATAGAATACGATAGACACGAAGCTCTAAAGCATGTAGAAAGAGCTGGTAAGATTATTAATGCAGAGGCCATACCGCCACGCATACCAAATGCGAGCCCTGGATGGTATATCTGTCAATGGTGTGATTACAAAGATGTCTGTCATCATCATGCTAAAAAAGATATGAATTGTCGTACGTGTATCCATTCTGCTCCAGTAGAAAATAGCGAATGGTTTTGCAACAAGTTTCATTGTAAACTCGAGTTTTCTGATCAACTTCGTGGATGTCTAGAACATTCTGAAATAGTGGAGGATTAAATAGTGAGCTACCTTTTTATAGCTTCAGGCGTTGTACTGATACTATCAATAATATCTTTAGGACTTATGCTACGGGATATCAAAGAAGAAGTTCCTCTCGATGCAATTCAATTGGATTTATTTGAGTAATGGCTGTACTGCTCGAATTCAAAGATGGACGTTATCGCTGCACCCAATGTGGCAAGGTAGCTTATACGGATCGACATAAGGCTAGCCTAGAAGCATCGGATACGCGCCCATACTTTGATGACAAATGCGGATGGTGGCATATTCCTGAAGCGTCGACTTCGAAAGATGTTATGGTTGCGCGTGATTATCAGGAAGCATGCCTTAACCACATCCATGATTACTTTGGGCAAGAGAACGGTAATCCAATTGCCGCATTACCTACGGGTACTGGCAAGTCTTTCATCATAGCTGAGTTCATTAAACGTGCTTTAGAATCTTATCCGAAAACACGAGTAATGATGCTCACCCATGTGAAGGAATTAATTGAACAGAATCTTAACGCTCTATTAAACATCTGGCCCACTGCGCCAGCCGGCGTCTATAGTGCTGGGATTGGTCGTCGTGATCATAAAGAACCCATTACTTATGCGGGTATTCAATCTGTTTATCGTAAACCTGAAATCTTTGGGTATATAGATATCATCCTAATTGATGAAGCCCATCTTGTGAGTAACAAAGGCACCACAATGTACCGCAAGTTTATAGGCGCACTTAGGGAGGTCAATCCACAGCTCAAGGTTATAGGCTTCACTGCTACAGCCTTTAGGCTCGGGCAAGGTATGCTAACTGATAAGGAAGGGTTGTTCGATGATGTTTGTTTCGACTTAACTGAACGTGACGCTTTTAATTGGATGATCTCACAAGGTTGGATCAGCCCCTTAATACCGAAGCGCACAACAGAACAATTAGATGTATCCGGAGTTCGCTTATCGGGTGGTGAATATATTCAAAAAGACTTACAAGAACACGTTGATCAGGATACTATTACTATAGCTGCTCTTAATGAAGCGGTTAGGATTGCCTCTCAACGTAAACATTGGCTCGTTTTTGCTAGCGGTATAGAACATGCTGAGCATGTAACAGAGCACCTCACAAATACTTTCGGAATCACCGCAAGTGTAGTTCACTCTAAACTTCAAACTGCAGAAAGAAATCAAAGACTAAGAGATTTCAAAGCCGGTCGTATTCAAGCTATGGTGAACAATAATATCCTCACTCATGGTTTTGATTATCCAGACATCGATTGTATCGTAATGTTAAGACCAACCGCTTCACCAGGACTGTGGGTACAGATGCTCGGACGCGGTACCCGTCCGGCTCCTGGCAAAGACAACTGTCTTGTACTCGACTTTGCTGGCAACACACAACGCCTAGGTCCGATTAACGACCCTGTCATGCCAAGGAAAAAAGGAAAGGGGCCGAAAGGCATTGCCCCCGTTCGGCTGTGCGAGGTCTGTGACTGCTACTCCCACGCCTCCTGCCGGTTTTGTCAGAATCCTGAATGTGGTGTAGAGTTTCCAAAGGCTGTTAAGATTCAAGCCTCTGCTAGTTTGAATCAACTTATTGCTGGGGACGCACCTGAGATTCGTCAGTACCCTGTATCTCAAGTTATATATAAGGTGCATAAGAAGAAAGGCAAACCAAACTCTATGCGAGTGGAATACTATACAGGGCTGCGTAAGTTTAGTGAATACATTTGCTTAGACCATGGCGGCTACGCCTCCCGTGTTGCTCGTCAATGGTGGGAGTTAAGATCACCTTGGGGAGTACCCCCTGATGTAGAGTCTGGCTTGAAAGCTGTAGATTATTTGAAGATACCTAAAACTATATCAGTCATTGAAAACAAACGGTATCCGGAGATCGCAGGTTATGAATTCGATTGAGAAGTGGAGTGTAGACTACAAGCGTTTGCTTACAAAAAAATTAATCAAAGAAGGTATTATTATTAATTGTGTCAACTGTGATAATTTTGATAAGCCGCAGGAAATCTGTAAACTAGCTTCACAACGTCCACCTGCTTCTGTTATCGTGACTGGATGTATTAGATGGACGGATGGATTACCGTTCTGAAGGCACTTGACAAGTGGTCGAAGCAATCGGTATTATAAGGGGTAGAATTGACCAGTAAAGGAGTCCGTATGAGTCTTACAACTCTCGGTAAGATGGAGAACGATCAGACCTTTCTTATGCCTTGGCGTAAACCTGGCGCCCGAGCCGGTAAGATTATGCGTATTGGAGCCGGCAGTGTTGATGTCCACATCCCTAGACACGATGGGACCGGATGGGAGCGTACAGCAATTGCTCTCGAAACAGAGGTCCTCCCTTGTGACAAAGAACTATATCTGCAACAAGGGTTCGGTGAAGATGGCGCGGGTGGGCGAGTCCGTAATAAGAGCACAATAAGAAAGCCCGTTGACATCGTTTGGGGTATGTGCAAGGATATGCCAGGAGCTACACGGGATGAGATAGTAGAGGCTTGCGTGGCTCTTGGTGTTAACCCGAACACAGCCAAGACTCAGTATTACCACTGGAGAAAGAAGCATGGTTGATCGTAAAGCTCTCCTCGAGCAAGCCCAGGATTGTGTCGCTTACCCGACTGGACTAGACGGTCGTGACTATGAAAGGGATATAGAAGTAATACAATCGAGGTTGTTAGAAGCTATTGCTATCGGATTCGTTATAGTTGCGGATGTACTAGTTGAAGAATGTAAGAACGGCGGAGCAATTGAGAATTTAAGATGGCGAAGATCTAAAAGAACATAAATAGGGCGCCTGTCTTCCCGTCCTTAATAGCAGGAAGACAAACTCTCGAAAAGGAGTAGTACCATGGCCGAACAGGCCGATGCAGGGACGGCGACAGTAGAGGCACCTCCAAAGCAGCCGTCACAGAATGGAGTTACCCGTCCGAAGACAGGAACAAAGACGGGGCGCGTGTGGGAGATTTCTGACGAGCTCTCAACTTCCGATGGCCCCGCAGCTCGCAAGGACGTGATGGCAGCTGGTGAGGCAGAAGGACTAAACTCTGCGACCATCGCCACTCAGTACGGTCGGTGGAGGAAGTTCCACGGTCTTGGAAGAGCAGCGGTTGCCGCCGCTTCTGAAGACACCGCAGAAGTCGAGGAGTAACCTGAGCAGGTAATATGTTACTCTGGCAACTAGGAGGGTACGGCTCCTAATCGAGTCGTGCCCTCCTTCTTGTCCTCACCGGAGAAATTAATGCTAAACGAGCAAGTTCCTTTATCTTCAGATTACCATGATGAAGGATTTATAAAAGTACATTCAATGTTCAACACCATCCAAGGTGAAGGACCATACGCAGGATATCCAGCTCTTTTCGTACGACTATATGGATGTAATCTTCAGTGTCCTATGTGTGATACTGAATACACGAAAGAATATGAGCAATACAATCCTATGCACTTAGCGCAGGAAGTAAAATCCCGACTACAACTGATGCACAAGTTGTCGGTGCCCAAGATGAACCCACTTGTGGTGATTACAGGGGGTGAACCTCTTCGTCAGAACATTCGTCCTTTCGTAGACTATTTATTAGGCATGGATTTTCTTGTTCAGATCGAAACTAATGGTGTCTTTTATTTGGATCTTCCATGGGGCCATGATTCTTTAACTGTTGTATGTAGTCCGAAGACAGGGAAGATTCATCCTAAAACAGCAACGCGTGTTCATGCTTATAAGTATGTGCTATCGAGTGATGGCGTAGCTGAAGATGGCTTACCTATCGCGGCCTTGGGGCATCCTCTTGGTAAGTATGCGCATGTCGCTAGGCCTCCAGATAATTGGTCTGGACCTGTTTATCTAAATCCTTTAGATGCAGTTAACGATAAAGCTAATAATAAGAACCTTCAAGCCGTTGCGCAATCTGTTACGACGCATGGTAGATACATCATGGGTGTACAGATGCACAAACTTATAGGACTACCATGACCAAATGCTTAGTAGTACTCTCTGGAGGACAAGATTCAACTACTTGCCTCTTTTGGGCAATAAAACGATTTGGCGCAGGTGCTGTTTCTGCTGTAACTTTTGACTACGGACAAAGACATAAGCGCGAAATTCTTTCGGCTCGTATGATAGCAAACCGTGTGGGAATTGAACATGAGATTATAACGCTTGGCGATGATATCTTAAAAGGTACATCTCCTTTAGTTAACTCAGAAGAGGAACTGGAAGAGTATGCAGATCACCAGTCCTTACCAGGAGGTCTCGAGAAGACCTTTGTACCTATGCGGAATCAATTGTTCCTTACTATTGCGGCTAACAGAGCTTATGTACTTGGATGCAATACACTTGTGACAGGTGTAAGCAATGAAGATTTTGGTGGGTATCCAGATTGCCGACCAGATTTTATAGAAGCCTTTATAAGGGCTTCCTCAATAGGTACCTTTACAGAGGATTCGTTAAGAGTATTGACACCCTTAATGGATTTAGATAAAGAAGCAACTGTTCACCTTGCCGTTAAACTTGGGTTCGGGTGCTACGAGGCGCTTGGCCTTAGTCACACATCATATGATGGACAATACCCACCGCAAACTAAAGATCATGCTACACTACTCAGGGCCAAAGGGTTCGAACTCGCAGGTGTGCCTGATCCGTTAATATTACGCGCCTATGAAGAAGCTCGCCTTAACGTGTATCCTGATACCAAAAACTATTTAGGCTCTGCGATTTTCCCACACCGCCGGATGATTACTGATTTAGTTGCATGGGTCGAAGAATGGGAGAAAACTTATGCCACATGAGGTTACACGGTATCACGATTTTAGTGCGGGGCATAGAGTCTCCGGTCACGAGAACAAATGTAAAGATCTTCACGGGCATAATTACCGTGTTCATTTTACTTGCATTAGTGCAGAACTTGACGATGTTGGTCGTGTGATCGACTTTGGGGTTATCAAAGAATTGCTTTGCGAATGGCTTGAAGAGAACTGGGACCATAAGACGCTACTATGGGACTTAGATCCTATTGCCGGTATCCTACGTGACGGGTTCAGCTGGTCCACGGCTTTAGAGTCTTTTATGAGCGACAGCATTGTAGAAGTACCCTTCAATCCTACTGCGGAGAACATGGCCCAGTACCTAGTTGATGTAATTGGACCCGAACTATTGAAGGGAACGGAAGTACAACTCATAAGTGTTACCGTCGACGAAACTCGTAAGTGCTCTGCTACCTATACCGCCTTCAAAGGACATCAGTCATGATTCACCTTTCTACTCTTATTAGAGATATGCTTCACGAAATAGGTGAAGATGTTGAAAGGGAAGGACTTGAGGAAACACCACAAAGAGCCGCTCGTGCATGGCTACACTGGACTCAAGGTTATGGGGTGAAGCCTAAAGATGTTCTTAAGACGTTTAAAGATGGTGGTGAGACCTACGATGAGATGATCTTAGTAAAAGACATCCCGTTCTATAGTCATTGCGAACATCATTTAGCTCCCTTTTTTGGTACGGTAGATATAGGATATATTCCTAACGGTAAGATCTTAGGGCTATCCAAATTTTCACGTCTTGTTGATATATTTGCCTACCGATTACAGGTTCAGGAACGGTTAACAGAACAAATAGCAAACGCTCTTACAGAACACTTAGAACCAAAAGGTGTAGCTGTATCTATAAGAGCCCGACATCTATGCATGGAGAGTCGTGGTATACAGAAGCAAGGTAGCGAGACTGTAACTAATGAGTTACAAGGGGTATTCAGAACAGATCAATCGGCCCGTTTGGAATTCTTGACAAGCACCCGATGAGGTGGTTATTATAAGGTCCAATGAAAATCTACCTCGCCGCAGTAATCTACAATGATTTTAGACCAGGAAGTCCTGTCTACAATCGACTTGACGATCGAGAAAAACGGGCAGTTGAAGAGTGTAAACATATCCTTGACTCGTACCATTATGTTCATAGGCAACGGCTTGTCGATCGTATTCGGAAGACAGGGCGACAAATCTTTTTGGACTCAGGTGCTTTCTCAGCTTATACACAAGACGTAACTATCGACATAGATGAGTATTGTGATTACTGCGAACGTAATTCCGATTTTATTGAAGTAATCTCTGTACTGGATTCTATTGGTAACGCTGAAGAAACCTACCGAAACCAAAAACATATGGAGTCTAGAGGACTTACTGTCTTGCCATGTTTTCACTATGGTGAGCCTGAAGATGTCCTCGCCTATTACGCAAGTGCGTACGATCACATTACCATCGGCGGCATGGTACCTGTCTCGACGCCTCAACTAAAAGTGTGGTTAGATCGATTATGGGGCAAATACCTAACGAATCAGAATGGTACCGCAAAGCTGAAAGTTCATGGCTTCGGCCTCACGTCCGTACCTCTTATGACAAGGTACCCTTGGTACTCGGTGGACTCATCCTCTTGGGTGCAATTGGGTGGTATGGGAAATATCTTCTTACCCGATTACGGAACAATAGCAATATCCGAGTTTGCTCCTCAATTAAAAGAGAAGATGAAACACGTTGATAATCTACCTGACGAGCATCGTACTATCGTAGTAGGGTATATCGAAGAACTAGGTTTTGACCTTGAGCGCCTTCGTAAAATGCACCTTAGTCGTAAATGCTTCAATATGGTTACGTATGGGGATTTTCAATCTGATACTAAACCATTTATTGAACCACAACCAGAATTGTTTTGATTACAGCATTGAAATTTGTTCGTGGCGCAGTATCAAGGAAGGACTACCAACCGGCCCTGTCTCACTTTCTAATTAAGGACGGACGTGTCATGGGGTATGACGGAACTATTGCCCTGTCCAGTCCTATACCTATTGATATTCACGCCACGCCAAAGGCTTTACCGTTTATTAAGGCAATCGAACGTTGTACTGACTCTACAACAGCCTTGAACCTAACAGATACAGGAAGAATTTCTTTGAAGTCCGGTAAGTTCAGAGCAACTATTGAATGTACAAAAGAAAGTTTAGTTTTAGAATCAATTCAACCAGAAGGTGATCATGTTGACCTCAGTTCTACGTTGGTTTCGGCGCTTCGTACTCTTGAGCCTTTTATCGGTGTTGATGCTTCCCGTCCTTGGTCTAGTGGTATTCTTTTGCATAATTTTTCTGCTTTTGCTACCAATAATATCATTCTGGCCGAGTCTTGGATTGGAGGGGCTCTCCCAAACATTAACCTCCCGGGATCTGCAATCAAAGAGTTGACAAGAATAGCCGAAGAACCTATAGGTATTCAGTTAAGCGAGACATCTGTTACATTCCATTTCAAAGGCGATAGATGGTTACGCTCTCAACTCTTAAACACAGAATGGCCTGATATACATTCATTGCTTGAGAAAACATTCGACGCCTCGACTATGTCTCCCTTACCGGATGATTTCTATAACGCTGTCGAAACAATCGCCTACGCAGTGGAAGATGACGGTAGAATATATTTTCGCGAGGATTGCATAACCACAGCTTTAGAAGGCGGTATCGGAGCCACTGTGGAGATTCAAGGGTTACCCTCGTTTGGATCTTACCACCATAAGATGCTTATGCTATTAAAAGATCGTGTCCAACAAATCGATTTTACAAAACATCCTAATCCTTGCCCCTTTGTAGGGGATAAGCTTCGAGGTGTATTCTTAGGTATGCGCGATGATTAATGCGTCCTGATTCTCTTGGTCTCTTTTGGCAAGATTTACCAAGAAAGAAGGGTGACCGTATGGCCCGCATTATGCCGGATATTCCTGATACAGGATGGGTAGCGCCTACAGAGTTCCCTAACTTATCCGCAGCTAAAGCCCTTAGCATAGATGTTGAGACATACGACCCCGAGCTAAAGAAGCAAGGTCCTGGATGGGCAAGGGGTGTGGGTCATCTTGTAGGCATTGCTGTAGGTACAGAAGATGGGCACCGTTGGTACTTTCCGATGCGACATGAGATCAGTCCCGAAGAGAACTTGGATCCGAACCATGTATTAACTTGGGCAAAAGATAACCTAACCGATCCCCACCAAGTTAAAATAGGCGCTAATATAACTTACGATGTAGGATGGTTACGTCAAGAAGGAATCCATGTACAAGGAGCCTTACATGATGTACAGTTTGCCGAAGCTCTTCTTAGGGAGCAGGCTACTGTTAACCTCGACGATTTAGGAGAACGTTATTTAGAAGAAGGTAAAACAGGTTCTATTCTTTATGACTGGTGCTCAGCTTATTATGGCGGTCCCGAAACTCAAGTACAGCGAGCAAACATATACAGAGCACCTCCTAACCTCGTCGGTCCTTACGCAATAGGAGATGTCGACCTACCCTTCCGCATACTGGAAAAGCAATGGCCGCTTCTTATAGCCGATAATTTACGTGAGGTATATAGCATAGAATGCCGCCTTATATATTTAATGATTGAAATGAGATTCACTGGGGTTAGGATCGATCTACAAGTAGCGGAACAGTTACGTGATCGTATGATACAAGAGCTAAAGATAGTAGATAGTCAAATGAAAGATATGGTTGGCTTTGAAGTTAACACTAATGCCTCAGAAAGTTTGGCTCGCGCCTTCGACGAACAAGGGATACCTTATGGCTTCACAGGTAAAGGTAACCCATCCTTCACAAAGAAGTTCTTAGAAACTGTTGATCATCCATTAGCTGATTTAGTACTTACGAAGAAGGCTCGCGAGAAACTGAAAGGTACCTTTATCGAGAGTTACTTATTAGAGTCCCATAGAGAAGGGAGAGTGTACGGTCAGTTCCATCAACTAAGAAGCGACGCAAGCGGTACGCGCTCTGGCAGGCTGTCTTCAAGTACCCCGAATCTTCAGAATATACCTAGTCGATCAGAACTTGGAAACCTTATAAGAACAGCTTTCGTACCTGACCATAATCACGCTTCCTGGCAGAAAGTAGATTACAGTCAAATTGAATACAGAGGACTTGCCCATTACGCCCAAGGCCCTGGCGCTGAACAAGTTCGCGAAAGGTACCGTAATGAACCTACAATCGATTTTCATGGCATCGTTAAAGAGTTCGTTAGCAGCATTACGGGTATTACTCTAGATCGTACTACAGTCAAGAATGTAAACTTTGGAACAGTCTACGGTATGGGTGAGCCTGGTCTTGCTAAGTATATCAATGTACCGATGAAAAAAGCTAAAGAGCTATTTAGTACCATTCATACTGCGGCCCCGTTTATAAGATCTACAATGGACGCAACTATGGCAGAGGCCGAAGAGCTTGGATATATTACCACAATTCTTGGTCGGCGATCGAGGTTTGACTTGTGGGTACCGAAGCACTTTGGCAAAACAGCAGTAACGCCCGTACCATTTGAGCAAGCTATCTTGATGTACGCTAGTCCTCGGCGTGCTTACATTCATAAGGCTTTAAATCGTCGATTACAAGGTTCGGCGGCAGACCTTATCAAATATGCTATGCTGCTATGTTGGGAAGCTGGGTTATTCGATGACGTAGGTGTCCCGAAGCTAACAGTTCACGACGAGTTAGATTTTAGTGATCCTGGAGGTAAAGAGGATATCTTTAAAGAGATATATCATATTATGAGAACTGCGCTACCTTTTAGTGTTCCAATAGAAATAGATATAGAAGTAGGACCTTCGTGGGGAACATTAAAGAAGGTTGCTAACCCTTGACGGAACCTAGAATTTTTAGGTATTTTTATATAAGTAAATCAGCCCTACTCCATCCCAGAAGAAGGCCGATTAACCCCCTGTTGCTCATGGTACTAATCGTACAGTGTTGCTCCTGGCAGGGCACGGATGACTGGGGTGGGGTAGGGCGATTTAAGGCCATTTCCGGCCAGGGGTAGGTTACCTACCAGCCCACCTGATAAAACCCCTTAAACCGTTGATAAACCTTGCTAAACGGTTGATTAAAGGGGTACCCTTAACCGCCTAGGGTATTAGGTCCACAAGGGTCTTCTTAACAACGTCGAGCCCGTTATCCAAGGACGCGATAACAATCCAACGGTATGGACCCCCTCCTGGGACGGGGTCGCCATCTACGTCTGCATCAGCGGCCCAGTAAACAGCTGCATCAGTTACAGGATTGTCCGCATCAAAATCATCATTAACAATAGACCTTGATTCATCAGTGGTACCTGTATCTGCCCACACTTCAGGATTTGTACCTGTTCTCTTTTGAAGTTTGATGGCAAGGATACTATCTATGATAACACCGGAAGGGATCTCTGCACTCAAGCGTACAGTGAAATCTTGTTTGCCTTCTAAGTGCCACTCAAACTTAGCTTCATTATGGGACATTTTTTATGCATCCGTTTTAGAAAGACGAGCAATTTTTATATCTACTATGCGCAAGCGAGGAGTAGGTATAGAGACTTTATTCACACGACCAAGACTATCTGATATTGTCACACGTTTTTTTGTCATCGTGAGACCGCTACCCAGAACGCCGGTCGCTTATTGGCGAGCCGTGGTGTATCGTCTATGTGCCAGTGTCCAGTCTCAATTCCAAACCCGAGCTTTGGCCATTGACCGTCTTTCCAGAGTTTGAGCACCTGATAACTAAGCTCTAGCTCACGCTCCTCGAGGGTTAGGGGAGAGCCGTCATCCTCACTTGGTACCGCCGGTTTAAGATCGACCGAGCGCACTAAAGTATTATTGATGTGGAGATGCGCCGAGGTTGTGGGGTATGATTGCCCCTTAGCGATTTCCCTAGCATAGATTCGATTTAAATCTTCTTGGTTGCGGGCATCGTCTGTGATTTTCAGAGGGAATCCACAACGCATTCGTAGGCGATCGAGATCCTGAAGAAAAGTTGGGTCCATGAGTTCGGGTCTGTCGAACTCCGAAGAGCTAAAGAATTGAAGGCTAAAGCCTTGGGGCCATTCGTGCGCCATCAGACCTCCTCCTTTGACTTCATAATCTTGGTAATACTACCTACACTCTTTTCTACCGAGCGTCCTCCGAGGTAGCCACCGAGGCCTATTTTGATTACGAACCACAGGTCGGGTGGTATCTCCATTCCGGTGAACTGGCTCCACACCACCAGAAACACGAACGTGAGCATCGTGATCGGTCGCCAGGTGCGTGTCAGCCAACTGTTAGCTGTAGCCTCTGCTACGATGATAGACGCCTGGGACTCGGCTAACTTCTGCTCATAAGCCAACGTTTGGCTCATCATAGCTGTCTCTAACTGGAGCAGTACGCCCTTGGCCTCAAGTCGCTCTTCGTCCGATGTGTGGAGGTTGTCGACTAGGTTGGTAACCGGCTTAATGAGGCCGGCGATAAAACTAAGTGGTCCACTCATGGACATCTCTCGTCGATATTGGTTGGCAGAACAACTTCTCCTGTCGCCGTTAATCCAGCGAGACAAAGAATCCTGCGGTCCGCGTTTCGGGCATCCGCTAGGGCTGTATCGATATCGGCTAGACGACGATCCATCATATTAATGCGATTAACGTTGCTTGCAACTGTCTCTGCTATCCCTGGAATTTGATCGATGCTTTCAGCTGTATCGCCAACGCCAAAAGCTGCACCAAAACCTGCCGCAAACATTGTAGCAAAACCTCCTAGCATCCATACTAAGCCTTTACCGTGAGGCACGGCAGCGGCAAATGTTTCTAGTAGCCTCATTATGTATCTCCATTTTAGTTTTCATTATCGCCTTCTATCTCCATATCTGGATCAATAATTTTACGGATATTATGGAGCGTAGCGGCTTCTATTTTTAATCCTTTTTCTTCTCTCATTTTATAGAGAGCTGTCATACTGAGCAAAGGTACACGGAGAGTTATACCTGCGCCTATAAGTGTTTGTACTTTATCCACATATTCACTAGCCACATGAGGTTCTGTTCTTTTGCCTATAACTTCACCATCTTTCTCAACTTCAATTGTGAGATATTTCTTATCGAGAGTCTCTCGGGTAGTGGTATAAGCTTTTATCATAGGTGTCATCTTTTCTACAATGCTAGAGACTCTAAATGAAAATAAAGTTTCTAAATCTTCAATAGTAAGTAGTTCCCGGCAACCTTGGTAGATCTCGATTAGTTCGTCATTACTGATTTTCAGTTCCATGATTCTTTTTCCTCTGAGAGAAAGGGTTAAGTGCTACAGTGGTTAGGCTTCTGCTTCTTCTGCTTCCCAAGGCATTATATGATCCGTTTCATGAGTAGGATGTGCCCGTAATTCTATATCCGCATCAAGTCTCGTCTGTAGTTTTGCAATACGATCCTCACCCATATCTGCTTCAACCCATGATATTAAGTCAGCTTTTTCTATATCGGCATAATCTGTCCAGCTATCATCACCTTCTTCACGGATCAACATTGTAGAGTTTACAGTAGTGGCTACAACACCTTCATTATTCTCAGCTTTGTAGGTCCAATGAATAACAGTAATGACATCGGAATGTCCGTCATCATCTGGACCCTTCAAGCGTTCTATCGTACCAAAGTCCCAACTATATGTGTTATCCATTTTCCAGTGCCTCTACCTTAGCTGTGAGTTCCTGTACTGCCGCCACCAATAGTGGCACCAAGTGAGATTGATCTAATCCCTGAGTTACCATCTCGCCTTCATCGTCCATGTCATCCTTCTCCCCATGCACAGCCTGTGGAACTATATCTGAAACCTCATGTGCAAAGAAACCTTGCTTAACAACCGAAGGGGGATCGTTTTTGAAGTTAAACTTGTATGGCTTTAGTTGACTGAGCAGATCAAGTGCGTCATCGAATGGCGACTCATTTTCCTTCAGTCGATAGTCAGAAGACGTATTATACGAAGTAGCATTATTAGTGGTGGCGATGTATCCCACGTTATCCCATGTGGAATCTGAAGCCTGTTGCCGGACAAACCAACACGCTATACGGCTAGTGCTATCAGCTAGAGTATCATAGAACGCCGCCCCTTGGTGACCGCCTCCATTATAAGTAATGGTTAGCGGGTAGGGATTGCTGTTGTATTCCGTTGCTGTATCAACTCCAATCCCACACAAGATGTTTCCAGAAACTGAGAGACGTTGAAGTGGGGTTACAGTTCCTATTCCCACATTTCCACTGGACTTGATAATCATCTTAGTGGGACAAGAAGCACCTGTATCTGTAGATAGTCTAAAGGACAGAAGCCCGTTAGAAGTAGCCGTGTCCCACCCTCCAGTTATCATAGACACTGGGTATGTTCCACCAAATGCACCGACAGGTGAGAAGCCAATACCCAAAGCCAGTGTTTCACCTGTGCCGACGGCATTGTTCATTAGTCTGATAAGAGACTTGCTTGACGTATCAATTCTTACGCCATGCTGGCTAGTGCCGTAACACTCAAACTGAGCACCTGGACCAGTAGTCCCTACGGATAATTTTCCATTAGGAACGATGACGTTCTTAGATGTATCAACCGTGAGAGCTATGTCATCCAGATCGGTACGACTGTTAGTGCCATCGGAATTATTAAGGATATGGAACTTGCCGGCATAGGCTCCGTTATTGGTTCCTTCATACATGAGGGCAACCTTCTGGTAGTTGCCATCAGCGTATACCTGACCCAATCCGATTCCGCAGTATTGACCAGGTGAGTTAACGGAGTCTCCACCAATGTGGATTCGCTCCCCGCTTGCCAGATTGCCTACTTGGAATGGGTAGTCTGGAGTCTGGTTTGTTCCGATCCCTACATTTCCATTAGCAAGAATGTTCATGGCGGTAGTGCCATTATGACTACCAGGAGCAACCGCACCATCGTTGGTGTTGTTTACAACGAACCTGAGATAGCCGCCAGTTGCTGTGTTTCCAGCGGTGATGTAGTTCCCGCCGTTATTGCCTAGCTGTAGGCCCTGCCATTGTAGGGTGGCTCTGTGAGTGTCGTTGGTTGTGTATCGGGCTATAAATGCCTTGTCTTGTTCGACAATAGTATTACCGACAACCGTAAGATTCTGGGTGGCGTCTAGGGTTGCGGCCTTGGTACTTGCGTAGCTTCCACCGCCTGTACTCTTGCCAGTATAAAAGTCTAGACCACCAGAGTATCCACCTGTCGTGAAGGATCGAATTTCACCCATCGTATAGAACGTCGATGCACTCGACGCGTGTTGTTTCTTAAATACGATCTTCTCCATATCGGCAGGATTACCAGTCGAGTTACTACTGGAGTTCAACTCGATGCTTCCAGCTACATGGAGCTTGTCACGGGGTGCTCCATTAATCCCTACAGTTCCAATACCGACGTTTCCTGCCGCCGCTATAATCATCCGCTCAGTTGTGGCATTGTTAGATAGACTTGTACCAAACTTGAGATTGCCACCGTTCTCGTATACAGAAAGCTCATAAGAGCCATCTGAGTTTCTTCCCACCTGACCGTATTGGGTTGTGCTGTAACCCATACGGATCATGCTCTCGCCGGCATTTGTTAATTGCAGTTGAGTAGCTGGAGCCGATTGGCCGATCCCGACTTTACCGTCAGAGATAATACGCATCCGCTCACTTACATTGACGGTGAACCGCAGATAGTCGGCGGCGTGGTCGTACTGAATACCGCCAGCGTATGTGGCGGCTCCAGATGTACCGTCAGAGAACTCGATACGTCCCGCCGAGTCACTACCTGAAAAGATAGTCATGCCTTCCACGCCGGAACCATCACCGACAACTAGTCTGTCAGAATACTGATCCCCAGGAGTTGCGGTTCCGATACCGACGCGGCCCGATGTATCCATAACAATTTCATCGTTCCCAGAACCGTTGTAATTAAATCTGAACGTGTCATCGGTATGAGCGTAGACTGCCCAGTAGTTCGTGGCGTCTGTTGTCTCGAAACCTACGACACCTTTGACTTGTAGCTTCTGGGCTGGCGATACGGTCCCCACCCCCACGTTGCCGTTTACAAGAATTGACATCCAGCGAGCACTAGTACCGTGGTTCAGGAAGTCCAACTTGGTCGCTGAACCTTCGATGCCCCATTCAACGTTAGATGTAGTTTCTCTTAAGAGGAAGCTGGGATTTGTAGGCTCGTCAAGCCTTATGTAACCACCGACAACATGTAATTTTCTTGCTGGAGCATTAGTACCAATCCCAATCCGACTAGCGCCACCATCGACAAAGAAGCAATTGGCATCTCCGTTGCTCTCTACCCTGAAGTCTACGTCAGCAGAATCTTCATTGAATACCGAACCCACTCCTCCCTGAACTGAAAACCCCCTCTCAGCGATAGTGAGCCTATCTTCATTTATCCGTATAGCTGGCGTTGTCCCAAGCGCAGAGCCAAGGCCGATTAACAGGTCATCTGCGGTGTCGTCTAATCCAATGTGAAAGTCTTGGGCGTTACCATCAAATATGATCTTCTGATCTTCTGCCCCAGCATCACCAATAGTGAGATCACCAGCTACTGTAGCGGCTCCAGTTACAGAGAGAGTCTGCACTGATATCAAGTCAGATACCACCAAGTTTCCATCGGCTATATCCAGGGCAGTCTGGCCATTACCCCCTGTGATTGTGAGTTTCTCTCCACTAGAATCCCAGAAGAAGTGGTCGCCAGCAGTGTCAGAATAAAAGATTACGTCTTGGCCGCTTCCATCGGAGCCAACAGTGAGTAAGCCGGTGGTCAAAGACGTCAGAGTACCGACACTGGTGATCGCTGACTGGGCCGCACCTGTGACCGTGGCCGCAGAGCCACTTGCATTGCCCGTCAATGCTCCAACGAAAGTCGTAGCCGTGACTGTTCCACTGCTTGGGTTGTAGTTGAAAGTACCGTCCGACTCAAGGCCCAAGCTACCGCCCGTCAAGGCTCCACCGGCAGTGAAGATCACCGCGTTGGTCTCACTAGTAGATTCGTTGTCAGTGATCGTAACCGTACTAGCAAGCGTGGCGGTGGAGGCCAAGGTGGCCGTGTCAGCGTTACCAGTCAGAGCGCCAGTGATAGCTGTAGAGTTAATGGCGTCAAAGTATCCGGTAGCCCACCTGATACCGCTGGATCCAAGATTCAGCGAACTATCCGCAGAAGGGAAAAGGTGTTGGTTGAAATCCCAGGAATCTGTGTCGTTTTCCCACAGGATAGTTTTGTCCGACGCACCCTTTAGAGTAATCCCGCCACCGTCCGCAGTAGTGTCCGATGGACTAGCGACTGCGCCAAGCTCAATATTTTTGTCATCAACTGTGAGCGTGGTCGCGTTGATTGTGACGGTCGTTCCATTGACCGTCAGATCGCCGGAGACAACCATAGTCCCTGCGGTCAAAGTGTCTGCTACCAACACATTTCCATCGGCCACGTTCAAGGCGGTTTGACCGTTCGTCCCAGTAACTGTCAGCAACTCTTCACTAGCATCCCAGAACAGGTGATCACCCGCAGTAGCCGAGTAGAAATACACATCCCCACCGCTACCGTCTGAACCAACAGCCAGCGAGGTTAAGGCTCCGACACTAGTGATGTTGGTCTGAGCGGCCGTGGACAGAGTGCCTACAAATGCCGTACTTGTGATGCTCGTAGCACCTGTTACCACTCCTGCATCAATTAATATCGTGCTGTCTAGAACGATATCCTGGCCTGTCAGTGGCGTAATATGCAGATCGCCGGTAGTTGAGGCGAGTACGTTGCCGTTCAGGTTTAGATTGTCTATCTGAAGAGCGGTCAGGGTGCCGAGTGAAGTAACATTAGCCTGCGCCGCTGTTGTAAGTGTTCCGGCGATATTCGTGGCCGTGATATTCCCTGTGAACACCACATCGTCGGTGCCGTCGTCAACGGTAAAGACAATTCCATCAGACCCGCTACCATTGACATTTGTGGACATGAACTCGAACTGCGTGTTACCAGAGTCGTATTGGAACCAGTAGTCGGAGCCTGTGCCAAAGTAAAGCTCTTCATCGTCGCTCAGTATGATACCACTTGCAGATGCGTTAAACGCGCCCGTTACCGTTAGATCACCTGCTACCGTAACATCGTTACCATCTGGCGTAATCGTAAGATCGCCTGAGTTCGAAACTAAAAATACAACATCAGTTGATCCGGTATCGTTATAGGCAAGGATCAATGGAGCAGTAGTGTCTGCTAGGTTCAATCCACCTGGACTATACAGAGCCATTATATCTCCTTAAACCAGAGGTAAAGCGAGGATAGCCAATTGACCTCTGACTAAATAAATGGTCGAACCCGCAATTACCGAATCGGTAAAATAAACATCACCAGTATCCGTGTCTTTAACAAGGGTCGCATTTTGGTCGGATTGGTATTGAGTAAACCCATAGCGCCCCGATTCTTTCCTTTCATATACAACTAAGAACCCAGCCCTATCCGCAATACTTTCCCGAGGAATCTCCCATATATTCGTCGGTATTACGCGACTATTAGCCATCGTAACCAGCCTCTATAGCTAAAGCCCGTAGTTCCCCATCCCGATCAGCTAAGTTACGAACCGATGTTCTTACATCACGTACATCGCTACTAATACGATCTAAGAGCCTGGCCTGTGCATTAATCTGTTGAAGAAGAGACTCCATTTTACCACGAACCTCTGTAGTAGGTTCTTCGTCTTCAGCACCATGGAGTAAACCCCTCAAAAGGGCAAGTTGTTGCCCGTGCTTCCTAACTATTTGAGCAGTCTCTTTTGTCCACACATTTAACTCTTCATGGGAACAAAGCGTCATTCCAGTCAGTTCATCTAGTAGGTCTTGAGTCTCTGTGATTGTCGCCATTGGATATTCCTTAATATGTATTAGAGTAAGCTGGACGATCGTATTCGAGCTTCCAACAAGCTAACCGTACATCATCACCGTCCCAAGTAGTCGTCCCATTTGCGGGGTACATCTGAACATCAATAGTATAAACCTTAGCAGCAGATACAACGTGGCTCAAAGTTAATTCTTTAGCTTGCCAGCCAGTTGTATCGTTAATCACTGTACCAACGAGCACACGACTACCACCGCTAAAATCATTGGAGATAAAATTAGCGATAAGATAGTTAGTTGTCTCTTCTCTGTAACCCACCTGAGTTAGCTTAGTAAGCGTAACTCCTGGAGGCAGAATTACCGTGGCGTGGTTAAGGGCGTAACCGCTATCGGTACCTGTCGCATATCCTTTTTTATATAAGAGTGTGTAAGGCTGATAGGGAGACCCAAACTGAGATCCGATCTCGCACTGAAGGGTCGTCCAGGGTACTATAATTTCCCCAGAAACTTCTGCAAGATTAACAACCGTAAAGCTATCTCCGAAAGTCTGCACATTACCGTTGACATCAGTATACTTTACGCGCCATTGTAATTCGCCCTCAGTACCATCAGCTACTGGAATATTAATTACACGTTGAAGGGTAGAGGCTGATGAGATTGTACCTGTCGATGATGTCCATGCGGTGAGCCAGGAACCATCGATAGACTCACCTCCAGCCACTCCGTCGCGCTTTTTATATTCGATAGCGGTCACACGAAGGAACGTATCCTCGACATCGAGTGTCACGGTAGAGATCGCCGCAGCGCGCACTTCTTTAACAAAGACTTCAGGTTTGAACTCTCCTGGTCGAGTATAACGAACCTTAACCGATTCTGTAGATTCACGACCTCCGCCATTAGCTAGACCGTATCCGAAGGCCGTTACATAGCCAACCTGACCTACGTCTAGCGTAGCAAGTGTTCCGATATCATTTGTTGCAAACATCCGACCATTTTTTGCCGTCTCAAGACGTGTGTTTCCATCGCTAGGTTGACCTGAAGTAGACCCTAGGATCTTAATAGAGGCTGTATCGACATCTCCTTGGACATTGGCAGAAAGGATACCAGTTGCGTCTGTTGTAAGCGAAACGGCGATATTTGAGATCGTTCCTGCATCAAAGCCCCCAGATGCGATGTGAGTCTTAAGCGCATGGCTTGTATCCGGCTTGTACCAAAGTTGAAATTGAACAAAGGATTGATGTTCTTCTGCTAACGTAACGACTTGCGCATACGAGGTTGCGTTAGCCGGCGTGGCAGTCTTCAGTGTCCACGAGCTCCAGGCCGCGGCTCCTACTTTTGTCCTCTGATACAGGTCGGTCGCTATACCAGCCGGATCAAGAACTTTAACAGTGAACGTACCTTCTGTACTTGATTCCACCTGCGAGATCTCTTCCAGCCTCGGTGTTATAGGAGAACCACTATGGATTTTCCTCGTCTTTACCGAAGCAGATGATTCTGTACCTCCACCGCTAGAGGCGCTATACCCAAATGCGGTAACATAAACTGTATCACCAATATCGATAGTAGCAAGCGTACCAATATCAGCGGTTGTGAGCATACGACCATTCTTCGCTGTTTCATTACGTGTATCCGCGTCACTGGGCTGTCCAGAACTAGAAGCTAAAATTTTAATTGAACCTGTATCCACATCCCCCTGTACGTTAGCAGAAACAACCCCGTCCTCAGCAATGGTAATATCTAAAGCGATATTTGGAATAGTGCCCTTATCGAAACCTCCGGACGTAACTGGAACCTTGACAGTATTCCCATTGATGACATACCAAAGTTGAAATTGAATATAAGACTGATGCCCCTCTACAAGTGTAACATCTTCGTCGTAAGAAGTGTTGTGAGAAGGAGGATCTCCTATAAGTGTCCACGATGTCCAAGTAGCGGTTCCTGACTTTGAGCGCCAGTAGAGTTTTGTTGCGTGCGATTGGGGATCTAAGATCTTAACCGTATAAGTACCAGTCGTAGCGGTCTCAGTCTGGCTCACATCCTCTATTGTGGGTACAATGTCACCCACTCGGACAACTTGACCCTTAATCGAGATAGAGGATTCATCACCTGTTCCGTTAGCACCGCTATATCCAAAGCACGTTACATAAGCTACATCCCAAAGATCAATCGTAGCAAGTGTTCCTATATTTGTTGTCGTAAATACGCGCCCATTCTTTGCGGTCGCGGCTCGAGTTGTGCTATCGCTTGGTTGCCCTGAATCAGAAGCTACAATTTTAATGGAAGCTGTATCTATGTCTCCTTGAACATTCGCGGATACTACACCATCCTTATTGATTGTTACCTGCATAGAGATGTTCGGGATGGTCCCTTTATCGAAGCCTCCGGAGGTAACAGGGATCTTAAAACTCTCCGCGCCAATGTCGTACCAGAGTTGAAATTGGATAAACGACATATGACTCTCTAGGAGCGTAACTGTATGGTTGTATGAAGTATCGTCTGATGGACTTCCGGTCTTTTGAACCCAAGCACTCCAGTCTCCATGACCAGATTTCGTACGATAGTATAAGTCAGTCGCAAGACTTTGTGGATCTAGAACCTTAACTGTATAGGTGCCATTTGTACCGTCTTCTGTTTGAGATACATCTTCAAGGGTTGGAGCAATAACTGTAGCGTTAATAACTCTAGCTTTAACTGATGCCGATGATTCATCCCCACCTCCGCTAGTAGCACTATAACCAAAGGCTGTAGCATATCCTGTTTCACCGGGATTTAAAGTAATAGATCCAATAGTAGCGGATGGAAACATTCTTCCATCTTGAGCAGATACAGCTCTTGTATCCGTATCACTTGGTTGACCTGTTTTTGAAGCTAGAATTTTAATAGAGGCCGTATCTGAATCGCCTTGTACATTAGCGGACAAAACTCCCGCTTCATTAATTGTCAGCACAACTCTAATGTTCGGCCGCTGACCTAAATCGAAACCACTCGATTTAATGATCAGTGGGTGCTGTACACCGTTGATTGTATATCGACCACGAAACTCGACAAAGGAAGGATGACTCTCCACCATCGTTATAGTTCGAGTGTACGTATCAAGGTGCGTAGGTGAAGCATCCTGTACGCCATACGAACTCCAAGCAGCCGTGCCCGACTTCGTGCGATAGTATACATCGTCCATCACGGCATCGGGATCGTATAACTTGACTGTATAAGTCCCGTCAGTAGCACCTTCGGATTCAGCTGTGATCTCCCAGGACGGTGTTTCGATCTCAACTGTAACAGCTGGTGGATCAAAAGATAAACGAACAGGATCTCCACATTCGCCTGTTAATGAACGAGGTTCTAATTGAAGGAATGTTACATAACCTGTCGCTGGAATATCAATTACAATTGTCTCTGCCCCAACTAATACTTGTTCAGGAGGACATGATCCGGTAGGCCATGGCTCATCGTCTTCTTCAATAGGTTGAGGAAGTGTTTCCAGATACGCCCAAACTGAGTATACCTTAGAGTTATTGTTCCAATTAACAGTAATCTTATCAGCACTAGGTGTTTCATGTAATACCCGAACAGCCCTAAGTTTCGGGTGTGTAGCAACGCTCGTAGGGGGCCTTATAGATAGGTCACGCCAAGATTTCGATCCAGCGGTTGGTACACCCCTTAAACCAATAGAACTGTGCGGTTCTGTGTTGACAGCAAAGTTGATTTTATTACTAAATAACGCCCATTTTTGATTACTGTCGAAAAACCTGTTGTGAGCCGGTATTGTATACAGATCAATACCTGATTCGGTAAATAATAAAGGCACCGTAGTAGCTGATGCTACAACATCAGGATCAGCTACATCTGATAACGCTGCCGTTAACATTGCTTGAGCTTCCGTTTCAGTCCGTATAGGAGAATTCTCTTCGAGCTTAATCCAAAAAGGTCTACGAACACCTAGAGAACCGCCATACTTAGTCAAACTAGCAGAATTAACGTCAGGCCCGAGCAGTTGTTCGACACTATCCTCATCCACATAGACCAAGAATCCAACATTACGTACTTCTGCATCATCTAATGATAGCTGTTTGAAATCCCTTGCTTCTACAGTTTGATCGGCTACTGTTTTAGTTCTAGCCGGTGCAAAGAATGTAATCTCAGGAGCATTTTGTCCTCTATACCGATAGTAGACAACCCATCCCATAGACTGAGCAATAGCTGTTAATTGTTGCCAAATAGTTTTTTGATATCCTGGCGCCCAATCATTTGGAAGAACTTTACTTGTGGCCGCAGGGAAGTAAGTAGGTATCGTACTGTAGCCGTGATTAGTGAGGACTTGCGTTACAACTGTTTCTAAAGAAGTACCGGCAAGGTATGTACGCTCACTTTCGGCTTTAGCATGTTGAAGCACAGCTGCTAAACCATCTACTTGAACGGTTATTCGACCTTTATCGTGATCGGGCCAATCTACTTTACCCACAATTCCTCGAAAGATCTCATACCATGTAGAATCGCCATCACTGGGACGGGCGCCACCTACAGCTGTCAGATTAACGTCAAGAGTTACTAGACGACCAAGTTGTAGTAGCGGAGAGTAGTCTTCTGCATCATCTTCGTTTAAATCACTACCTTCAACAAGTGGAGATAAAGATTGATTAACACCACTGATAGTAGAATCACGAATAAGAGTTATTTGCATAGAACCAATTGGTTCTATTGGATCGGGTTTACGAACAGATAATTTTGTATAACGATTTTCGAGAGAAATAAGGGTACCTGAGCCATTCTCGATTTTCAGGCGAGTGTGAACATCGTAAGCACCTCCAGTATAAAGAGTCGAGGTTGCGCTATCGAGTCCCGACCGCATCTAATCCCATCCCCCGTCATCATTAAAAACTACCGTACCACCTCTAGTTCTACGGGTCATTACAGCGGATTCAAATTTTGCCAGTATCTCGCTACCCGTGTCATCGCCTTCGTTGACAATGGTTACGTTTTCTACTTCCCAGCTATTTGAGTATACCACAGGACGGACAGAAGTATCCGTAGTGGTGCGCCGAGACGTTTTGTTATTCCTTGTACCAAAGCTTCCATATAATTGCTCATAGTACACAATGTCCATCGCGCGAGGGAAATCGGTCGTAACATTAAGCAATACCTTATTGAGATCATCTAAGGCGCCAACTGTGGCTAAAATGGTATCAATAAGTTGATTCTTATCTGCAAAGCTACCTAGTAGATCAAGAGTAAGGTCACCTTTTGTAATCATAGTAAATATTTCGCGCAAACCTGCAAGTAATGTTTCGCGTGCGCCCTTATCGTCCAGGTTTAGATTAAAGAGCCCTAGCTGCTTCATTAGATCAGGTGCCAACTGATTCAAGAGTGACTGCTGATCTGTAAGTCTCTGTTGGGCTGTATCAGGTATACCCATGATTTTATTACGAGCGGAAATTAGTTTCTGCTGTTCACTAAGACTCTCTCCAAACTGAGTTAGATCTCTAACCGCAAATTCTAAGGCTTGTGAAAGAGCTCTCAGAGCGCCTGTTACAAGTTTACCTGTATCTTCATCAATAAGATCTATACCTAGTTGTTCTGCCGCCTTTATTAGTAAAGCTCTTTGTTCCGCGTCCATCGTATTCATGTCCGACGGTATTGCGGTTCCCGCTCGAATACCTTCACGGAACTTTCTCATCCACTCGGTTTCACGGGCGTCTTTTATAAGACGATTTGGGTTCCTTCCGAAATCAGCCATTTCTTGCAGGCGCATATTATTTTGCGCCATAAGTAGCGCACTGCGTTCCATTTGTTCTCTTAAAAGCTTTTGTTCCTGACGCGCTCTTTCAGTGGAACCAATCAAGCCTCCAATAGCTCCAGTAAGACCACCTATAAGAGCTCCCCAAGGACCACCCGTCATAAAGCCAGCAGCGGCTCCACTCACAGCGCCCATAGCAGTACCGAGGCCAACATTTGAGGTTTGTTTACCAACTAGTTGACCTGCAAAGAAACCGGCTAAAGCAGGAGCTAAATATTTTGTCCAAGATTTACTAGCTTCAACTGTTATACCATCTATTTGTACGGGTACTGCACCGCCTAATCCTTTTTCGCCGCCCAGTTGAGCAGCGGCTCTATGCGCATTCGCAGCCGTAACCGCTTGGGCCGTTGCTTGATTTAAAGCTTCTTGTTTTTGAGATACTCCAAACGCGCTCATAAGTCCGGATGCCCAGGACGAACCAAACTGTTGCATCATTTTAGCTGCCGCCATCTCAGCTATTAATCTAGTAAACAGTTTTTTAATCGCACCAAAAAGATCACTAAACCGTTCTATGCCATCATCCATAATAGCTGCAAATGTATCAGCAAACGATCTCTGAATATTTTTTAAGAACCTATCAACAATTTGTTCTTGCTCTTTTAAAGCATCCTGCATTTTTTCTATAACTTCTACAATCCCTAGAGTCTTCATAGCAAGTTGTTCTTCGAGATCAATAGCCTGTTCCATTTGCTCTAAAAGCTCACCTGTTAATTCTCGACGAGCTTCAACACGTTGGTTAACAGCGTCATAAGCGATTTTCTGTTTATCTGACATTTTATCTACTAAAGAAGCTAGCACCACTTGCTGATGGGCTTCTCTAATCATGTCTTCGATTCTTTCTTTTGTTTTTATTTGGGCAGCTGTTTCAAGATCTATTCTTTTTCCCATAGGATCAGTCAAAATAGCGTTTTCTTGAGCATCAAGCCATTCTTCTGTGGCTCTCCGAGTTTCATCTAGGAGTATCTTATAAGCCGCTAAACCAACACCTACTGAGGCTATCATAATGATGAATTGGGTAAGTCCTTTCGCGCTATTTTTAATTACATTTGCAGTAGCCGCAACGACACCCATAGTTCTAGCTAATTGAATCCAGTTTTTTATCATTGCTGCGCCTGTAAACATAACTTGAACAAGATGGGCCGATATCATCATCGCTTTATAAGTTACCAATGCGGCTACAAGACCTGCTACAGCAGAGATTACTATATCTATATTTTCTGACATCCAGCGCATTGCTGCACCGACAGTTTCCGTAACACCTTTTGCTTCATTAAGAATACCTATTTGCATAGTCAGGGCGTTATTCAAAAGTTCCATCGATTGCCCTATTGTAAAAGGCATATCTTCGACGGCATCTACAAACTCTTCGTGCTTATTAATAAGAGCGTCAATTAGATCTTGAACAGTAAGCAACCCTTTAGGCGCCAATGCTTGAAGCTCACCAATAGATACGCCCATCTCATCAGCCAAAGCTCTAGCCACAAGTGGCATAGCTTCCATTACGGTACGGAACTCGTCACCATCCAGCTTACCCTTACTCATAGCTTGGGCTAACTGCCTAATAGACTGCGCGGCCTCAACCCCAGTGGAACCAGAGAGGAGTGTAGCTGCGTTTACAGCCTCAGTCATTTTTAGTAGGTCTTCTTGAGAACGACCAAGCTGATCGGCATTAAGTGCAACACGAGTGTAGAGAACCGATGTGGCCGCGAGTGTATTACGAGTTTTTTGCGAGATATCATATAAACGCATTTGAATCGCACGCTGTTTATCTGTCTCCTTGGTAGTCACCTTGATACGAGCAGAAATCAATGTCCAAGTATCAGCGTACTCAGTCATCTGGCGTACACCAAAGAGTCCGCCTAACATACCAAGGGTAGCAGACAGATTCCTCGTACTACGTTCAAACTTCTCTGTAGCGCGACCAGCATTAGTCGCTGAATGGGTGAACTTACCCATTTGTCTAACGGCACCTGATGCGTTAACCCGCAGACCAAGAGCAGCTAGCATTATTTCTTCGCCTCGGGCCAAGCCCTAAATACTTTTTCTTCTGCCACAGGGGTCTCCTTTTCTTCTTCGGCGTCTCCTGCTAATAATACCGAATCAAGTAACAGTAAAGCTTCTATGTGGTAAGGCTCTGTAAACTGAATGTCCATTAACCTAATCCACGCTTCAATAGTAACATACGATAAGGGAGCCACAGAAGACATACCAACTCCGCTGCGACCATGAAGTTGATATACCCAGTCCAATAAATACTCAAGCTCTTCGGGACACTCAGGTAGTTCCAGAAGTTCACGGGCACGAATAGCTCCGGGAGTATTTCCAGTAGCGGCTTTGCGTAAGTGATCTCCGGTTTTACCATGTTTCTCTTGTTTGTCAAGTCGACGCTCGGCGCGAAGGTACTCCGCTAGGAGCTCGACTCTTTCTCGAAAAAACGCGTATGATCATTCATTGCCTCCACAACTTGATCTAATACCCAAGGACAATGCGTATAGATCATACGTACATTGTGCGCGTCACAACGAACTTCTTCACCCTTATCCTCAATACCTTGCCACGATAAAGTACAATGAATAACTTTTTCTAAACTATCTTCATGTAGCCTAGCACCAGTAAGATCTTTTGGCTTTAAACGACGACGACGCTGTTTGCCTTCTGCATTACGATACCGTGTAGAATGAGCGCCTGCGACTGTGATACCAACTTCTTGTTCTTTACCATCCGCGTCTTCATAATACATAGGCGTATCATTCAGATCGTTAATATGAACAAAGGTACCATCGTCCTCAAGTTTTCCAGCTTCTTTTTCTTTACTGATGTCAAAGCCTGACATGATTTTCATCCTTTGAGAGAATAAATCCGCGAAAATGGAGCTCCCACCTAGCTCCTCTCAGAACTGCCCCCTAAAACTTAAAGCTGTTCTCCCTTTACCCACATTGCAACATCAAACTATTGTAGCAGTCTCTGTACTTGTGTAGAACTCGATTACGTTGCTAGCCCCTGCTGGTGCGTGCGCCGTAAACTGACGAGTCTCTATTTTTGCGGCATCCCCACCACTAAACGGAGCGTCTACATCTATCAGTTTAACACGAGGCATTATAATACCGAATGTTAGCTTCGGAGCAGCTGTTGGATCTTCTAGTGCAATTTGAATTGCAAACTCTGTTCCAGCATCGAAATCAGTAGCAGCCTGGAGATCTTCCCGCACTGCCGAAATATCGCCTGTTACACGAAGCATATTCATAAAGATATCAGGAGTAGTAGTGCTGCCAATAGTAGCCTGACTCGCTGCTTCAATCTCAACCGTTATGTTCATACCAGTAATCTTAGTAACAGCCGATCCTTTATACTTTAGAACTGAATCATCAGCGATTAACGGAAGTCCTGTGGTTAGTGCTGGAGTTGTAAAGTACGGGGAGCCCCCTGTAGTCTCAATGCTTCGGTCTACTCCTTGAAACGTCCAAGTGACAGTAGCCATTTCGTTTGGCTGGAAGGAAAAGTCTGCGCCTGTTAACCGGCAACCGACAAAAGTCTCTGATAGGTCCGTATCGATATCGTATTGCTCGATAGTATACGAGGTATTGATAGGAATAGCTGGAGTCTCTATTTTACACACTTTCGTTCCGACTCCTGAACCCCCTGCACTTATACCTGCTACCTCCGCTAATGAACCTATAGTACCACGGGCAAGAGATTCCAACAGTAGATCGAACTCACCTCCTGGGTTGATCTCTGTAGTAAAAGAACCAGCAACATCAGTAGATCCAAGTCTACCCATGTTCTGTGTTAGGTCTGAACGTCTTTCGGCCGATGCAATATTAGACCTTGTTTTCTTCAAACCTGGACTATCCAAAGCTCGAATCCGATCCGCGCTACTAGCGCCTGCGGCTGTCCCAAATGTGCTCTCGCGCTTTAGTGCGGCGAGGACATTGTTTGCTGTTTGAGTAGCCATTTGTTCCTCCTCCTAAATAGTGTTTTGCGTCCGCGCCCACAGTGGGATTGTGACAACAATTAAAGGGTTTCCGTCATCGTACAGTACTTGACCTCTTTCTGGAGCAGGTTGAGCGCGTACACGCACAATCGTACCATTAGATAGAGTAAGTCCTAGACGAGGTTGGAATACATCTAAGATAGCTCCCGCCATCTTATAGAGAGCCTGCGCACCCACATCTGGTAGTCCGTATACTCTACTGATATAGGTTGGATAATGGCTCATGGTACCTAATGGACCCATCGTATCTTGATTATTAGGACCAGAGATATAGTCTTCTTCTAAACTCCAACGTTCATTATTGGTAGTTAGACTTTCGTTCTCCCATGCACGTAATTCAGGTATCTTCACAGATAGGGTACGACCAGAGCCAGCAGCTTGTACTGGTCGGGCATTCTTTAAGGTAATAGTCGTTGCAGTCACAGATTGGATCACGCCGACACTGTTATCAGTAAACCCTGTCGGGGTTACCTCCATACCCTTGGCCAATCCGTCCGTGACAAAGCTACCCGTTGCCCGTGTAAAACCATTTCCGGTGGCTGCGAGGGTAACCGCCCCAGTACTAGCGAAATCTACCGTAAGCAACCTATTCCGTAGGGCGAGAAGGGTGAGATGATCGTCTAACATAGCGTTATCATTTCATCGGCACCTTTGCTTTAGCCTCCCTAAGAGACTTAGCCACAATAAGCCTATAATTCAATCGCGTAATCTTGACACTATGCCATCCGCCTACTTTAGAACGAAGTGTAGCGTTTCGCCTGTTATCTTCAATAATAGGAGCATAAGGAACGTCAGTCTCAATAGTCATATTTCCGCTACGAGCAGTACCAGTCATCCGCCACGAAGCACGAAGCCGTCCCGTCTTAACAGGTTGACCAGGCGCACCTGTAACTTCACTACCGTACTTAACAGATTTATAAGCTTCCTGCACAGAACCAAGAAAAGTTAGCCGAAGACGTTCTTCAGACTTATCACCAAATTCTTTTAATCTCTTTTTAAATTGTCTTGCAGAATTTTTAAAGGAAAGAGTACTCATGTAGCTATCACCTTGGCCCCTATTCCATGACCAGATGGTCGGAACGGAAAAACAAATCTAACTGTGCGCATTTTATTCGCCCATTGGATTTGAGACTCCAAAACTGGTTCATCATCAATCGTGTTTGGAATAAAGAATAATGTAACAGGATTCTTTTCCGTTAAGTTATGCTCTCTATACTCAATCGCATCACCATCTAATTCTACAGCATGACCTTTAACCACAACTATGCGGTCATTGCTATATGTATCTGTAGTTTCGTCGTAGTCAGAGAACTGGCGCACAAACTCAACAGGAGTACCTAATTGTTGCATCCTGCGCAGACTGGAACGGTGTCGCATTACATAAAGCATCTCACCAGTCAAACAAGTTAGTTGACTGATAAGATGGGATACCGCTAGAAATCGCTAAATCCGCTCCTGTATCCGCTATGGCGTTTTGGTAGTCACCAAAGTAGTCATCAGCAAGAGCTCTAAGAGCGTCTCGTTGATCTGACTGGTATTCAGTCTCCCCCATAACTTCAACTTTGAAATCTTCTCGTGCAGGTCGGGCAAGCGTAAGCGTATACGCAGCTCTAAACGCTAAATAAAGAGCCCAGGCCTCTACAGCTATATCCTGCTTAGCAGTTGTTTCGAATGTAAGGCCAGAGACTTTTGCGACTCCTTGGGCTACATATGAGGTTAGCCTATTAAGGAGCGCACTACTACCTTCACCTTCGCTCTCACCTGGAAAAAGATCAGGCTCTACTGGTCCTATAGGAGCTAGAAGATTAGCAGGCGTAATAGCCATTAATCATTCCACGGGGTGGAACCTTCTTCTTTCTTCTTAGGAGCTTTTTTCTTTTTCTTTGAAGGAGCCTTAGTCTTAGGAGGCTTATTAGCCGCCGGCCTTTTTCTTGTGGCCTTTTTCTGGACAGGAGCTTCTTCAGCGACTGGATTTTCATCCACTGATACTTCTGAACCTGTACCAGAGATAACACCAGCTTCGCTGAGACGAGCCTTTTGACGATCGGTTAGCCTTTCCGCGAGCATAGCTGCATGCTCTTCATTCTCTGGAAGGTAAACTTCATCGTCTATACGAACTGCTCCATGGATTTTCATGTATACCTTAATCAAAAGGATGAATGGGTAGGGGGTCCGAAGACCCCCCACCGATTCAAAATGGTCTTAAGATCAGACCCCAGCATCAATTACATACATCTTCTGTTCATCCGGATCGGGCATCGGATTAACTTGAGCTTCCACGGTTAGCTCTCTGCCGGCATTACCAGCTTCGTGATAGACCGTTACACCTCGCACGTCTACCCCTGCTCCGGGCGATTGTGCGCTGATGTCAAAAGCTCTTGTTACAGGCGCGAAAGCCGTACTACCGACTCGCTGTCCTGCCGGAATAACCGCAACTTTCTGCGCCGGCCACACCTTAACAGAGGATTTCGCGGTGCCACCATCGTCAAACGTCTCGACAGTGTTCTCGTTCGTGTAAAACCTGAACGGAGAACCTAACTCGTCCTGAATACGCTGCTCGAGTTGAGGCAGCATTACCTTCAGGCCAGAAGCTGCTCCTGGCATCGGGTTAGGGGCATCGACCTGAATTGCATTCCGAGTCGCAAGGCGTAGCATCACACCTTCGATCGGGCCTACGTTCTCAATAGCTGTTTGCAGCCACGTTAGCAAGAGGTCGTAAGCATTCACGCCCCCATTGTCCCAAGCTGTTCCAGCAGTTTGATATCTACCTGCGGCAAATCCATAACTGACCGTAAATGAATCTCCAGTCTGTGGATTCGTGGTGATAATTTCACCATTTGCCCAAGCAGTCATTACATCAAGTTCTAACCGACGCCAATTAGCCAGAGCCAATTCCTCGGTTCGAGATGGAATCCGTGAACCGACAACTTCTCGGAACAATGCCTGATTCCCTCTTACTTCATTCTGGAGATCGTTGATCTCCTTTTCTTCGATACGGAAGTACGACTCGATCGGTACCCACTCGATCTCCGAACGAGGCGGAGTCTGGAGCGGTATGTACCGTCCGCGTGTATTCCATTCACGCCTATCAGCGGTCACACGAACATCTTGAGTTGAAAGCGACGCGATCTTGGTTTGGTCCACATCTCGGCGCGGCATAAAGCCGTCCCAGAGTAAACGACCCTGATCCGTCGGGTCGACTGTCTGCGCACGAACAGTCAGCGCAGTGGGCGACAAGAGCTCTTCAGCCTGCATCCAGGTGAAATCAGCCATGTGCCTTTAACCTCCCTTGGGTTGTATAATCCGTTTAACGGATCAGAGTGAAGTGAAGACGATACTATCGGAGATGTTATAAAGCTCTTCATCCGTTAGTGTACGTCCGAGGGAATCTTCGACGATATGACGTTGCATCATGCAATGAGTCGCGATGGCAACATCAATATCCGTAGCAGCATCAAGTAAAGCAGTTGTGTTACCCGCAGCAACTTTCGTCGCCTCGATAACTACGCCGTAGCCTCGACCCACGTTCTGAGTCGGACTCTGTACTGCCTGCTCAACAAAAGTCGCCGTGGTTAAGTCACTGCCGTTTGTCATATCGTCAGTAACACTTGTCCAGCCACCAGAGTCGGCCGCGATCGCAATGTGGCCCACTTTAGCGTTTCCAACATCAGCTTTCGGCGCAGCAGCCAATGCAGCGGCTGCTGTATCGTAAGCCTGTGTAGCAGAAGCCACCTTAGACGTAAAGGCGCCTGCCGCACTAACCTGAACTACAATTACACCAAATTTCGAGGCGCTGACAACTTGTGCAGCGGTAACAGGAATAGTGGCGTCTGCGGCAACATCAACTTGTCTACCATCAATAAAGGCAGTAAGCTGTGAAGCCGTCTTGTACTCTTCAGCGGTGCTGCTAATTGCAAAACCGCCAAGCTCAAGAATAATTCCGTCTGTACTCGGCATTATTCCTTCGCGTGTCATAATCACACCGGGCTTCAAAAATCCATGCGTATCGACTTCGTAAGTTGTTAACTCCGATACATCAACACGCACTGGCACGGCATGATCGATAGGGCCAATAAACGGACTCGGGTGAATTGCCCCGCCTACCGTATTGGTCACTGATAATGGCATCATCGACCTCCTAATAATACTGTGAACATTTTAGCCGGTACGAACCATCCCAAGTCGATCTTCAATTGAGCGGCTAACCGACTGCTCTTGAACTACCTTTTGCTTATTCTCGGCTTCTTGACGAATCTTATCGTAGATGGTTCCACCTTTGTCACCACCTCCGCCGCCACCTCCTGGAACAAAGTTCCTTGTGCCCGCTACCTTCTCAGGCTGTTCAATCGAGGCGGCTCTCAATCCATTTAAAACCGGAACCTTTCCTTTTGCATCTTCGAACGACATTGCTACTTGATTTTCACCAGCAAGAGTAAGATAAGGTGTAGCCACCATCTCATCTCTGTCGTTCTTCTTTTTCCGTACCTCAAATTTCGCTCCACTGAGGTCTGGAATGGCTATAAGTGTATCAACCGCTTCTTCAGCGAGGCCAGCCGCTTGCGCAAAGCTGACAGCAGTTGCCCGTATTTCGAGCCCCTGCAACTTTGTCGACGCCTCTGTGCCGGCTTCCAGCCGGGCCTTCACATCTGCAGAATGTCCTAGTTCTTGAAAAGCTCGAAACTCAAGTCCATCATTTTTAGAAATGAGCAATTGACCTTCCTCTGGAACTGATTCGCGCAGACCATTGATCTCTTCTCGCTGCTTCCGGTTATCCTTCTCAAGATCATTAATCTTCTTACCGACTGATTCGGGTGTACCGAACGTCCGGTAACGCGCAAATTCCATTATCTCTGCATCCGTAATCTCGGGCATCACTGTCACCTTGACAGGTTAGGCGCTGGCCTCCAGCCCCTCAATGAATGATTTATACTTCTACATAAGGTAATAGGTAATGCGGGAAAACACAACCTCACGCTTGTTTCTTATTTTTTAATTGAAGCATAAGCCACAGTAGTAGAGACAATGCCGTTCATCTTTCTACGGCGCACTCTCACTAGCTCAATAGCGCCATCTATAAGTAGATTACGTAAACGAACGCGAACCATTGCTGCACTTATATTTAAAGCTTCCGCAAGTTCGAGCACGGTCATAGCACCATCTTCGGTTTCGGTAAGGACAAGGGCATCTCTGACTTGTTCAAGGAGTTCCGATTCAGTAATATGAGCCACCTACACCTCCACGGTTGTTGGTCTATCGGGAGTGTATAGAACGGTTTTCATGTCATAACCATCATCGTCTATTTCAAACCACACAAGTCCAATGTCAGCAAGTGATTCGGCAACCCTATGTACATACTCCGTAGCAAGTTGCCAAGCCGGTAGAGCCACGGCTCTCGTCTTTACCTTATGAATCCTTCCACTATCAGCGAATTGATGGAAGTGAGAACGAATAGCTACATCGGGTGGATCTTCGTGATCCATCATGTAGTTAAAGAAGATATCTTGAGCGAACCATCTGATGTATGGACCTTTGGTGTGAGCACGTCTTCCCATGCGTCCATGGTGCTTAACATCGAATAGTACGGGACCAATCTTAATCATCCTTGAATATGATGATTTATTACCAGTGTCGGGATCTCCTATAACTTTCCAGCCCAGAGCTTTAAGGGATCTCGCAATTCCTTCCTCTGAGCCACCTGCTCTGCCCACATGGCTAGGTGTGCCTCTTAAGATATGAATGGTCTTAGGCTTGAGAGCCAGTGGAACTCTGAGGGACTCCATCGCACACCTCATATGGATGCCCGTCAGTCCACTCGCAATTTGGGTAGTACGATGATGATCTCCATCAATGAGATCACCGTTTAATATAAGATGTAATGCAGCGCTTTTATGCTTACGCTTAACTGACTGGATTACGCCCCATGCCATCTCCCAGTTATCCCAAAGCCAGTTCTGAGCCTTAGACGGCATATACATACCATCGTCATCAAGCTCCAAACCTTCGGGCGGGCACAACCCTACCGTGGAGCCACAGTGAGTGTCTCCTAAACATACAACTATATGCTTCATTCATTTTCTTCCTCGATGTCCGTATCGGAGAGGGGATTAGGCTCATCTTCAAGTGTTTGTCCTGGTATAAGCTGTTCGGGTACCTCTGGTACTTCAAGAGCTGCCAGAATATCTTCAGGCACCCCTAACTCACGCATCACCTCGATAACACTTTCAGTAGTGAAAGTTTGACTAGCTGTTCCAGCCCGTTCAAGAATACTCATAATATGTGCCGTAGATGTATCGATACGCGCTATCTCGGCATTTGTATCATCAATACCCAAACGAGTCATAACTGTAGATTTTGACAATACACCCGCTTCATAAGCCTCTAGATCTAAACGCACTAGATCAGGACTTCTAGGTCCAGCGTTAATATTCTGTTCAACGGTAAGCCTTAAAAAATTCGTAAAGCGTCCTTCATTGCCCGATAGATTTTCCGCCAAAGCAAGAGCAGTAGTAAGAAGCTCTCTAAGCATACCTTCTTGAGAAGTCTTACGCTTTTCGAGATCCTTTTCAAATACAGCCCGAGCCTGTTCATAAGCAATACCGCTACTCTCGGCATTTGATACACCTCCAAGATGTCCTTGAGCACACATTCGTAGAATACGCCTACGTACACTATCTGCGGCTAACAAGTAAGGACCAGGATCTACTGGATCGACAATTACCACTCCAGGTTGGGAATGACTCTTCTGGTCACCCCTTTCATCAGCAATAGGCAGACCAACTAACTCAGTTGTGGTACTTGCGCCCAACGTCCTAGGCTGTGGAATAACCTGCCACTGTCTCCCTTCATCATCCCGTTCAATAAAGGCTCCGTCCTTAAGAGTATCTCCATCTTCGTAAGGAATCCGTAAGCCCTGCGGTTTCGCGTTAGTTGTATACCTCTCTCGAAATGCGGCCGTTTCTCCAATACGCGTCACAATTGTGGTTAACAGATTCAATTGGCGTTGAGTACGTATAACAGGATCGGTAATTAGAATGTTAGCACTCATCTCAGCCATCAACAAACGACCACCAAGAGGTAACTCCGCAACCACATCAGGTTTATCCTCATTCGCATATGTGATACGCAGAGTAGTTTCGGAGTCTTTATCGTTTACACGCTCTGGATCGAGATATACGAGTTCTGCCCGAGGAAAATCAATACGTTTACCATCAGCCGCGAATTCAACTTCAACGTCAAGAAAAACAGCTATTTTATCCATCGTACTTTTATCTGTGATTATAGCACCCCACTTAGGCTGAGGGGCCATCACATGAATAAAGCTTAAAGCTTCTTCTATAGAACTTACTTCTCGAACAGTAATAGTATTATCAGGATTACGTATCAAAAAACGGTGGGGTATCCAAAGACGTAGATCAGCCCACCCCGCCCATGCCGCAGTACGTTGATTATTTTGAATATGCTCTTGCATACGCTGCGTATGCCACCATTCTTCCAGAATGGGTAATAATTCATTTAATCTCGCCTTGACACTTTCGGTTGTCGCTGGCGTTTCCAATATAGGTGTACCACCCAGCTGCGGGTTTGAGAACGCGTTTTCGATATTCGCCAGAACTTCGCCGATCGCGTCCTCAGGAGCAAATTGTTTCTCGATAGTCGTGTTAGTTGTAGCATCTCCAGGACCTACCCACTCCGTACCTTTCTGGAAGTGATTTTTATCCACCACATATCCGGCTGTGATAGTATAATCAGTAGGGAGTACATCGGCTAAGGCTTTTTGAGCATCCTCGTACTTCCATTTAGCAAAAGGTGCGACAGCTAACAGATGTGGTACTTCTGCCGATTCAACCGGCTCGGTTTGAACAGCTACTTCAGGAGGCATAACTATGTCCCGCGTAAATGGTAGTTTGAGTCTTTCTGGCTCTGATTAAAGGAGCAAGGGCGTACCTGGCGCTATCTATAAGATGATTATGTTTATCCACTATCTTTGGAAGTACCTCACCAGTGTCCCTATCTGTTTTATAGCTATAGAGGCGGCATTCTTCTTTGAAGTGTTTACAACTTGGGTGAATAACAATCGCCTCAAAACCTCGTAAGAAAGCGATACCGTCTTCAATAGATCCAGGCCATTTATAGACTGACGTAATACGCCTCGGACCATGCCTTTTAAGATAAGAGATTGTTTCAGGTCTTGCAGAATCAGCACGAATAACACGATGCGTAATCGCCTTACCCATATCTCGCATCCATCGATTATAAGTGTGATCGATGTCTAATCTAACTTTCCAAGATTCTCTTCGAACATGAAGAATACCCTGAGAAGCAATCTCCCCGTGTCTTTTAGGAACACGTTTAATCCAGAGTTCTATACAAGTTGTGGGATCTTCAGCGAATCCAAAATCAGCTCCGTTATACGGGCCTAGCCAGAGTTTAGAGTGGGGGTCAGGCTCAAATGATTCAACACGCCATTTGCCATGCAAAATCTGCGCTTCCGACGATCTTCGCGGTTGCCCTCCCCATACATGATCCGCCGCGTCTGGGTCAACACGATAGAGATAATTCTTCTCTTCCTCAAGTGTTGAAGGGAACCAAGGGTTATCTTCCCATCCGACTTTCTCAACGATAGCATTAGGTGGCTCTTCGACCACAAATCGTTGGTAAGTAGGGTCTTCTTCAAGATCGGGGTTGAACGAGATCCAAATCTCTGATCCTTCTTTACGAATAGTTGGAATAAGAATTTCCCAGGAATCTTTAGTAACCGATTCTGCTTCTTCAACCCAACAAATATCGATCCCTTCAAGGGATTTAATTCTGTTCGTGTTATACCGAAGTCCTTCAAAGATAATGGAAGATCCAGTGGTAGAGTGGACAATCTCTCTTTTCGTGACTTGCCAACCTGGAAGATCCATAAGTGCCATCTGATCTTGAAAAAGCTTGTGGACTGAATCGGCAATGGATTTTTGGTATTCGCGGCAACATAGGATACGCATAGTCCGTTGTGAGCCCATAATAAGAATAGCTCTTGCGAAACTCCAGGACCGAGCAGCTCCTCGACCTCCCCAATAGACTTTATAACGCCTTGGCATAAAGAGTCCGCGCGAATAGTATGGAAGTTGCGCATCTACTTGCATTAGTTACCTTCCATCTCAAGACGAACCTTGAGCAAGGCTATCTCCCTTTCTAGATCGGATAGGCGATTCTGTAAAGCGGCAATCTGTTCCGTCAAAAGCCCAGTAGTACCGATGTACTTCTTCTGCCGATCCGCTACATCAGCGATCTCTACCATTGCAGTAGCATCCGCTTGTTCCATCGCGGTAAACCGGCCTCCCGCTACCCAAGCAGCTACCAGAATAGAGATAGCAAAGCCGATACTGATTGCCGGAAGTGAGGACGCTTTGGTAATCGTTGTATTACTCATAGCCCCAGAACTCTCTTCCCTCTATCGGTTGGATCGAACAAACTCCACCAAAATCTTGATGTCTGAACGCATCTCAGCTACTGAGACTTTTAACTCACCCATAGCTTTTGCATTGTCTTCATGCCGTCTACCGAACTCATTCTTGACTTCGTATAGGCTGAACACCAAAAATCGATACAAGGCGTAAATGGCTCCCAATAACAGAACTAAAGGGAGCCCGTACTGCTCGATCAAACTTAAAAAGCTATTAGGCTCCATAGGGCACCATCTTTTTAGGGTGTACCAGTAGCGTCAGCCGCTCTGTCTGAATCCGACTCTATGAAAGCTACAGGGCCTGATGCGGCATCTATCTGACTAAAGTCTTCTGTCTCTTCAAGTTGTTCACTAGTTGGCCCTAATTCGGCAGATTCACCATTAGGAAGAACAAAGTTGACGTTAACCGACAAAGGTGCTCCGCCAGGTCCGCCTATATCTATACTATCATGGAACATACTATGAACACGAGCAAGATCCCTAAGAGCAGCCACAGAATCGTGAAACTCAATCTTAGGGTTCCCATTACTATCAAAACTAAAGCTCTTAATGAATTGACTATTTTCGATAACAGCTTCGTTGTCTACTCTTAGAGCTCCTGTACGGGGATCGCATTTGACAATGTCACCCATCTCAGATCGAGCAATCTCAGTAAACCGAAGGAGCACTTCTGTAGCATCCATAGTGTGGGCATCTAGGCGTTCCTGTATGTATGCGCGCACGTTGGGGTGCCGAAGAAGTTTAGAAGCGTTACCGGAGTTATTTGATTCGGGGATTACATAGCCGGCGAACTCATAAGCAGCCCGCCCATTGAATCGCTTACCAGTATTTGCGCCAGTAAGCCATTCATCGGCGAACATCTTCTGTTTTGCACGTAATTTACCGACCGCTGTACTCATTAGGCGTCTTCTCCCGGTGACATCCATCCTGCTGTGGGATCACAAATAAAGCATTCGCGTCCAGCTTTTACTTCAAGCCCACAGCCATCACAGATTCTTGATCCGGCATGGAAATCCCATTGACATAACCAACAGTACCGCTCATTCTCTTCACTTTCGGAAGAACAACGAGGGCAATGGATAGTTATCTCGAAGGTACGAGGAATATCATATACAAAAATGGTATCCGAAGGTAAAAAAGTCAAGGGTCATCTTATAGCTTACCTTCTCGCTCTTCCTCATACATTATTGTGGCTATAGCCAATCCACACAAACCTCCAATGAAGCACCCAAGAAGGAGCCCGACGTAAAAAGACATTTACTTCTCCTAACTAAGCAGTTGTTGGGATTCTTGAATTTCTGTATAAAAGATTATATCGGTGATAAAAGCACTAAGTTCACCAACCATTAAAAACTCATGGGCTTCTGTTTGCAAGTCAATAAGATCGCCATTTTCATTTATAGCTATTTCAACGGGATAGGAGCTAAGTGCCGAGTTAGGCCAGAGCTTATTAGGTCTGTGCGCCCAGTCATAAGTCTCTTGGGCGTTAGCCACAATGAAGGTCCATCCATTGTCGGTGCGGGAAATCTGCCCGTAAGGCGTTGTTTGAATATCCATGGGCAGCATACGTTTAGATAGCGACATCGTAAGAGGCCTCCGCACTAACAGGCTCCGTTAAAGGTGTCTGCCCAGTCTTGCTGCGTAGCAAGGTAGTGTACGATTCAACCCAAGCAAGGATTTCGCGGTCGGAGAGGTGGGCTTCAAGGATACAACGATCCAAGGCACAGAACAGAGCGCCCTTGGGTGTAAGCCGGCTGGCCGTATGCTCCTCAATAATAATCATGGTTTGCTCCTTAGAAGCGGAATTGGTCGTTTTTCTTATTTTATAAAATAGTGAATGACTCATGGGTTTGTCAAGTAGATCGTGAGGGTATGCTTCTAGAAGTGAATTTGAGGATTTTGCCAAAAGCATGTGCTGGTGACAAACCCGCAGTAGGCAAAAAAAAGATCCAAAACGGATACCCCCGCCCCCGATGGTGGGGGCGAGGGGCCGCGGTGCGGTCAGCCGTCGATCACAACGCCACGAGGCGTCGCGCCAACCGATCCCTCGTTGAACCATTTCAGGTAAGCCTGCACCTGAGTGCGCGCGGTGTAGTAGGCGACGCCCATTTCCTGACCCGCCTTGTTGAGGTCCCGACGCGCTGGAGGCGTGCCGCCATTCTCTTCCGTCATGTTGAGGCACATCACCCAAGTCCGCGCGATCGGGTAGTCGACCGTCGAAGCGCCCCGACGGTTCTCTGGTGCCACTCGCTCTGGTGCCACGAAGGTGGCTGTGGCGGTGGCCTCTGGGGCCGTCTTCTCTGTCGGTGTCTTCTTCGCCATTTTGTTGCTCCTGGTGCGTTGGCCGATTTCATTATCGACACCTAATAATCATAAAGGAGGGAGAGTGGGGCAAGGGCAGAATGTGAGAAATTGACCAATTTCTCGAATTGTTGTCTGGACAACACTTCGCACATTGGTCTCGATTAGGGGTTGACAAGCGGGCAAGGAGGACTCCGTAAACTGCCTCATAATTATACACTCAAGATGTATAATTATGCGCAGGAGCGAGTGTCCCCTTTTTGCTCCATGTCAGAATGACAGCATGTCAGAATGACAGTGTCCACTTTTGGCTCCACCTCGAGGATCAGGCGCAGATTCGGGATTTTCAGCCGATTTTCATAATCACGGGATTTTCATCCTCAGGATTTTCTTCCGGGATTTTCTTCTTCGGGATTTTCTTCTGGGATTTTCTAACACGTAAGGATCTAGATCCTCAGCAATACAAAAAAAATAAGCGCCCCGAAGGGCGCCCACCTTTTATCTAAGGCGTCGCATCCGGCGCCTCTCCTCATTAACAGCCCTCTCAACCATTGCCTCATAAGATACCGCGAACCAACAGATCCCAATAAGGAAGAAAGCAACGCCGATTATAAACAATAGTAGAGTTTCCATTTAGATTAGATCCCCTCTGTTGACCACAGGTGGGGGAGGAATTAGACGGCTGTTCTCTCCGCGCTCCTTATCGTACTCCTTAATCTCCCTCCACATCCACCCAATGACGCCTCCTAAGAGTATAGCTAAGATGAGAGTTACCAGAACATCTACGCCGGTGAAGGCGTTTGTGGTCATTCCTTCGATAAACGCGTTGCACATACGTTGCTCCTTTGGTGTGAACTCGTAGTGTAATCCTCACCCTATAATATAGTGCAATCCAACTCTACGGGCAAGGGATTCTTGAACCAAGGATCAAGATCCGGATCTAGCTGAGGTTCATAGTGGCAATCCCGAACGAAGGATCAAGATCCGGAGCAAGAGCCGGCAATGTCGTATCGCAGCCGGCGGATGAGCACTTGCTGCACGGACTGCATAAATATAGCGCCTTTGCTCGAATGTGTCAAGGGCTCAAAGGATCAAGATCCGGTTCTAAAGCGGGGTTGACTTATGGAGGATCAGTCGGTAAATTTAGTCAGGTTACAGCACGAGGCTCTAACCACACTAGCAACACTAGGAGCAGCACAATGGCAAAGAAGCAAGCCAAAGACGCCGCACCGCCCGCAGCAACGGCGGTCTTCGTCAAGCCGGAGACAGTCGCACCGGCGAATCGTAAGGGTGCGTCGACGATCGACAATCCGGTCGGCGAGACCTGGATCACCTGCATCAACGCTACCGCCGCAAACGATGGAGCGATGCCGGAGCGCAAGGTGCTTAATCAGGCAGCGATGGATCGGGGAGTGGCGTACTACACGGCGCGGACACAGGTGCAAGCCTACCGCAAGTGGTTCGTCGCAGGAGCAGACCCAACTCAGGGGCTGCCGCGAGGCGTTGTCATCGGGTAACGCACTCACCACCCGCTGTCAAGGGGGAGCGCTAGCACAGGCTCCCCCTTCGACAGCAGCCCGAGAGGATCAAGATCCGGAGCTAGATCCGGAGCTAGATTCTTGTTGTCTAGACAACAGTCATTTTGACAGGAGCAAAAAGGCTCCATGTCATCATTTTGTTCCATGTCATCATTCTGTTCCAGCAGTGGAGCAAGGGGATCAAGAGGATTTTCGTGATTTTCAGTTGATGATAAGGATCATGACGATTTTCGGGATTTTCAGTTTAAAGGATCAAGAACCGGATCAAGATCCTCTTCTGGCTACAGAAAAGGCGCCCCGTAAAGGACGCCAGTTCTGCTACTCGTAGTGCGGTGTGTGCTCTGGATACGAGTAAGGAATATCGTTCCAGACCTCGGCCTGATAGTGACCCCCGCTGTAGTTAACGGATTGTATGGGGAGCCGCCCGTAAGGAATCTTACGTTGCTCATGCCGCCTGAAGGCCAGAGTTCGATTAAAGCGCCGGCTGTAATCGTACGCCTTCTCCTCATCCGAATCTGGAAAGGCCTTCACGACCTTCATCAGGTCGCCGGTGGTGAACCACCAGCCTCCTTCCTCGGGTCCGCCGTATACTCTATCGAGTTCGAACACCGCCACGAAGATCACCATGCCCTCCTAGACTTGAGGATCTGGTTGAGCTCCTTCTTAACTCTCCTGGCTACCTCACCCCTCCACGTCGTCGCGTTACTCAAAAAGTAAGCAACCATTTGCTCACCAGTATCGGCGAAGAAGTTATCATCGATGCTATAGAGCGAGTCCATGGCATCCAGATAAGGGACTGCGGCGTAGTTTGGCTTTTTCCAGTCGCTCCTAATTTCCGAAGCGATAACGTGAATAGGCCGTTGCTCCTCAACCTGCGTCATAAGTACCTCCTGTCCTCTGAGTTAAAAGGTGTGCTCCATTCGAGCCCCAGTACGTGCGGGAATAAGGAGCGTTCGAAGTCCGTGCCTCGCTCACAAACATGGACACGTCCGCTGCTGTTATAATGACGTGGGGCAGCGCCTCCCACGACGACATACTCCGTCTGCTCGGAGGTAATGTGATCTCCTCGCTCCAGAACTATGCCGGTTCCCTTGCGGACAAGAATTAGCTTCCTGCCCGAGTAGTCGATACTTTCAATCATGATGGGTGTCCTTGCCTCGCATTCTCGAGGGCGACGCACTCTGTGATGTTCTTCTGGGCGTCTTCGGACAGGTGCTTCCACACTTGCTCTGTACAACGAATCTGAGCGTAATCGCTAGGGGTCATCCCCCATTCGATCTGCTCTTGGGTCACTGTCGGCAGCTTATCCAGCACGCCGTACAGCTCCCGATGCGTATCCATGGTGATTCCATCCATGGTCTCAGCTACCTGATCGGGAGTCATGAACTGCATTTCGAACGGTGCGTCCATCGTGCTACTCCTGTTGAGTGGGCTGGCTTCTTCCATGTATTAATATAACGCAATCACTCAACGGTCACCAGACCGATCAGAAAATTAGCATCTTCATGAAAAGATCGTAAGTAGGGATCAAGAACCGGCGCTTGATGAGGATCAAGATGCGATTCTAGATCCCCATACCTTTAGGATCAAGATGCGGATCTAGAAGCGGATCAAGAACCGCCGTTAGATCCTACCGCAATTTTCGATTTTCAGGAGCATAATATCACACGTGATTTTCAGGATCAAGATCATGCGCGTGATTTTCAGCTAAGACAAAAAAAGAGGCCCCATCCGAAGATGGAGCCCCCGAGAACGGCATTCAAGCCCTTCGCCGGCATCAGGCGTCGGGACCGTCCTCTCCCTCTTCAGGGTGGAGAGCCTTGGGCAGCTCATCCAGGCTGAGATCCGACAAACGACGAGTACCTTTATCCGTCGCGGTGAACCAAGCCTGGAACTGAGTCCGCGCTGTGTAATACGCGATCCCTTCCTCCTGAGCCAGGGCTACAACCTCGCTCCTCTTAGCCCTGTCCTCTGGAGCGGCTCCAGCGACCACAGTGTCGCAGAGCTCCCATACTGCGGCAACAGGGGACTCGGCCGTGGACTTTCCACGAAGAGCTGGGTCAGGGAGATTGGCTCCGGCCACGATGGCCTCATAGATCTCGGTTTTCGTCCCGCCTGCATCAATCTCGATCTCCATCGCCGACGCTTTCTCAACCAATGCTGCTTTGGTGTGCGCCCGGATGAAATCATCAGATGGGATGGTCCGTAATTGCTTACGGATCTCGACGGGTGTTGCTACTGCATCGCTCATACTTAGGCTCCTTGCCTGTGAGAGTACGGGAGGCATTCTCCCGAAGTATAAAATTAACGCACTGGGGTAATATTGTCAACCCCTGATCTTAACGCCGGATCATGCTGAGGTTCCCTTTCCTGTGTGGAAGCCTCTTGACCAGTACATGAACAGGTCCTTCTTGAACGCACTGTTGAAGCTAGCGCACACCTTGCCGACCTCTTCGGCCACATGGTCGCGATCGTTACTGTTCAGGTCCATCTTACTGATACTGTTTGCTAGCGCCTTAAAATGCTGAGCCGTCATCAGCCCTCCTTCGTAAGAGATTTCAAATGAATCCACTTCTTCTTAGTACCTAGATTTTGAGCACACTCCTTGATAGCGTACTTGATGGCATACTGGGGCTTCATTCTTCCAGGCATGATTATAGTTTCCTGTTCATCGTGCCCTTCAATGATAAAGACGACGTGCCAAAGACCATAACCTGCTCGACGCCATTCAGCCAGCTGTTCAAGGGCTGCGGGGTCACCCTTGCTCATCTACGGCGATGTTACTGCGCCGAACAATGAGGGGGCTCCTA
>Ga0310345_10000640_pt1 | contig 47674 bp, 48 predicted proteins | sample HC15DNA20500_MG_FD_204667 | JGI IMG/M metagenome (GOLD analysis project Ga0310345, IMG submission 204667) | Marine microbial communities from station ALOHA, North Pacific Subtropical Gyre - HC15-DNA-20-500_MG | ecosystem: Environmental > Aquatic > Marine > Oceanic | place: Pacific Ocean: North...
GCAGTGCCACGGCTCCGAGGATGGCGTTGGCCTCCTCGTATGTGAGCGGGGGCAGTCCAAAGGGCCCTGTCTCCGCCACAATCTCCAGCGTGCCGGTGCAGAGCGCGGCCCCATCCGGGCCTTGTTGCCACTCGCCTTCCGTGCACGCGATTAAAGTCATAGACCGGCCTTACTTAGCGTCGGATTTGGTGGTGGAGGCAGTCGGTTTTTTCGGAACGACGCCAACAAGATAAGGCTGGGACTTACCACCAGCAGCGCGCTTAAGTTCTGCGATGAACTCAATGTCATCGCCGGGGTTGAACTCGCCAATCTGGTCGAAAACAACCGGATCAGCGGACATCTTCAGAACTTCATTGCCCTTGGTGACAGTCGGGTCAGTTGCAGGCTGGCCGCAAAAAACAGAGCAGTAAACGTCACGGTCTACAGTGATTTTGTTTACGCCATATACGGTCATCATCAGTTGCATTTGCATTGTCGTACCCTCTTGGGTTGGTGGTTTAGCTGGTTGGTATACCCAGCTCTTTTAAAATCTGTTTCGCGTCTATCATCGAATTACGCGAGGCATGTTTTCTGCATTGGTCTCTGGCTTCACGTTCCGTTTTGCCGAAACCGATAAAGCACCATGGGGCATACAAAAACCGGGATTTTTCAGCAGGGCCCCATGCGCGTTCAGAAATGAACAGCCCTGGGCGTAGTTCCCGAGTGCGATACATGCCGCACATGCTCATGGACACCAGTCCGGCCCGTCTGAATTTGAGGCTGTTGTCGCTCAGGCTTGACACAATCAATGACCTCCTTTTGGTGATCTAGCGTTATTAACGTCATCAGGAGAACAAACAGGAGCGGCATAAACACAAGCCTGAAAGACTGCTGATTCATCATTTAAAAACTCCTTTGGGGACGCCCTACGGGACGGCTCTAGTCGCTGGGCGACCCGGATTGAATAAGCCTGCCCTTTTTGTTCAACATCGAATTGCCGTGTCACTACGTGACAGGGCGATTCGTGTTTCTCTAAAAAGCCAGCCATATCCAGTCCGGCCTTCGGTAACGATCCTCGTCTCTGCGCGCTCCGCTTGCTTAATGCAAAGTCAAAGGAATGAAAGCGGCGACAAGTCGCCAACGGCGCTTTTTTAAAGAGCAAGACCGCTCCCAGCTCCGAATCGAGAGTGGGGTTCCCCACCCCGACATCCACGCCGGTCTTTTTGCGGACTGTGGGAAGAGAAGTGAGCCGCGCAAGGCCAGAGCCTGCGGTGCTACGCAGCCTTGCGCGGCTCACTTCCCTTCCCCCTGATCGTCCGCGACCGGCGAAGATGACGGAGTGGGGAATTCAGGGGGGCACCCAGCATCGAGCCACGCCGTTAAAACCGCGCCAGCAAGGTCATAAAGGTCAGTACCACGAGCCACCGATTCTTTTAAAAGACGTAGCTTGGTGGACTTGGGAGCAACGACGTAAAAGCGCTGGGGCTTGTCGTCGTAGTTGTCCTGGGAATCAATGCGAGGAGGGATAGAAGTCATAGTCTGCTAGCTCCTCTGTAGAAATGTGCTTGTAGTTGCGGATAAAGGCGTAAAAGGTCGCCTTTTCTTCCTCATCTATGAGGCCGTGAAAGAACGCGTCATCAACAATGGACTCGTACTGAGGAATGCTCTTGCGTGAATTAGAGTCAGGGTTATTGCGTTGCTCCCAAAGCAAAACCAAGCTGCGCGGGAGGGAATAAAGAAGGTTCTCCGCGTGATCGATATCAGAACGCACAAAGGTAAGGTCAGAAGTGCTTGGTTCTAGTAATGCGAAGAAGGTTTGCTGAATCATCACATCGCTCCCCAGAAAAGGGAGAGCTGTCGGGAATCAGACTTACTGGCGCGGTAGATAAACTCTTTAGCTAGCTTGTCCTGTCCAGGCTTGAACGTGGCTTCATCATAAATGCCGGCAAGGTTGAAGACGCGAGCAGTAATGGCACCGGAAGACTCAGAGAGAGAGGCCATGAAGCGCACGCCGCCACGGGAAAGAAGACGGATCAGCTTGATGGGAAAGGCAACAGACTTATCAATGGTGCATTGATATTTGCGACCTTTGCGCTTGTAGACAGCCTTAATCATGGTCTTGCTCCTCAACCATCTGGACAAAGGCAAGCACATTGATCATGCGACGCTTGCCAACCTTTACCGTCTGAATCTCGCCACGCTCGACCCAACCACGAACAACCCCATCCGAAACCCCGATCCAATCCGCAAACGCCTGACGGGACATGACAGGAGGGTAAGGCCCGTTGATCCCTGTGAATTCATCCCCCGGTTGCGGCATACTGTGTTCCTATGTGGGTTTTTGCGTTATGTCAGTGAAATAATTGAACTGGAATAATTGAACTATGCCAGTGAAACTATTTCACTTCAACTATTGAAGTGAAGAAATATAGACTTTTATGGAATCAATACAGGGTCGCGCTAGAACACTTATCGATAAGGCAGGGTTTGATCTTCTTGCACGTAAGAGTGAGATCAAGTTCAGCAGGTGGCACAGCGTGAGATATAAGCCGGTGCGCATGAGCACGGAAGAGCTGGAGGTATTGCAGGAAGTTTTCCCTCAATACCAGCTATGGCTTATTAGCGGGAACATTGCTCCAGAAGTGGGACAAACAAGTCCGGAATATGACGAAGCCAACGGCAAGTTGAAGCAACACGGACAGGGATAGCCCTCACGAAGAGGGCCGCCGAAAAATGGTTTGGGGGGGATCGGCAAAGTGAAAAGGGATAAGCCCTTAATCAACTGGGATGACATAGACAGCATTGACCTGGATGAAGAAGACCTACCGGAAGGGTACAGAGCAAGAGACACCGCGCACGCAGTCGAGAGTGCAGGGAAAAGTATCGGGATAGGCTTGATCATTGCAGCCCTTATAGGGGTAGGTGGATCGATTGGCTACATCGAATACAAAGAGTACCGGGTTGATCAAGCCACAGTGATCGCGGTCCAGAGAATGCGAGAAACAGCAGAAAGGGAGCGGCAGAGAATCGCAGAACGGAACATCATGCTCAACAAGCAACGAGCAGAGGACAGGGAAACGCGAGCCATGCACGCGAGAGAGTGCCGATACTGGCGAGCACAGTACAATAACCACAAGAACCCAAAGATATACGCAATGGTGAAAAAGCACTGCTACTGAAAACGACCAGTGTCGAAAATGTGTCGAAAGAACTGCGGAACAACGTGTCTTAACGAGGGGCCAGAAAGCCTGAAACCCAGCAATATGGGGAATAGTGGGCCAGCGAACAGCACAAAATAGGGTTCGAATCCCTCCCTCACCGCCAAATCAAAAAAGCCCCGCAATGCGGGGCTTTTTTGTGTTTAATCACAGATGCAGGTCACAGCGTGACTTGATCACCCATTTGATCGACGCCCTTCCGGTACGCCCATAATCCAGCTGGCCACGACTCGCGCCTTCACCAGCAAAACCAAAGCAGCAACCAGCTCTACACCGGTTGCAAGCATATTGGCTTTTCGGTCGGCGTTGATGTCAAAAAGTTGCCCCACATGCTTCTGCTCCTCGGTATACGCCCATAAAGCCCCCCAGTACACGGCATCGACAACCGCGTAATACAGCGTATAGAGGCCTATACCTGCCACAATCACCGCAAGCATATCTGCCGGCGTTGGCTTTGATCCATCAACGTCCCCATCCATTTCAGATTTGAGAATGGTGCGAGAAACCAACAGAGGGAATTGCCAAAGTATCAGAGCAACAAAAAGCGGGAAAATCGCCGAAACGAGCGAGAAAACATCATGAATACTGAAATGTTGGCTGGGCTCACCCAGTGAATAAGCCAGGACCACAACTCGATCCAGAAAAAACAACGCCATCGCTATGGCAAACAGGCGAACAAAAAGCGCCAGATAGTGACTTCCTTTCATCTTTCATCCTTGTTTTATGTACTAGAACGCCTACTTGGCCTGGCCTGCTCAGCGGCTCTTCCAGATCCGGGCAACCGCCTTGTCTTCGCCCAACAGGCCCACCACGACACACACCAGCGCCGACACCCCGAAAAACACCGCCGGGATCAGCCCGCCATAGAGCCCGGAGTGAAGACTCATCGCCAACGTTGCGGCGGACAGGATCAGGAACAGGCTTCCCACCCCAAGAAGAATCTTGCGGTAAGACGCCCGGTAGTTGTACTCATCCGTACCGGATTCGAAGGGCCGCAGGATCGGCCAGAAGACTTTTCTCAAAAAGGTTTTCACTGTGGGCTCCACAACAGGCACAACAATCCAGACCATTTAAGCAAAAAAGGCGCCAACGGCGCCTTTGGTAAGCTTGCCGTCATTCGCCGGCAGGCTAACCCATGGCATCCTCTTCGGCTTTCAGCTTGCGGTACTCGATCGGGGTCATCCCAACCCAGCGCTTGAAGGCACGATAAAAGGTAGACGGTTCGGAAAAGCCGGTCAGATAAACGATTTCGTCAATGGATTCGTCCGTGCCGGCCAACAAGCGCTTGGCCAGCCGACAACGGTAATCGGCCACCAGCTGGTTGAAATTGGTGCCCGCGTCGGCAAGCCGGGTGCGCAACTGCCGCGCCTTGATGCCCAGACGCTCGGCCACTTCTTCCAGGTTGGCGTGCCCGGATTCCAGCAGCTCCCCGATCAGGCGATTCACCTGCGCCACCAGATCCTGCTTTTCCAGCCGTGCCACCTGCTCGCTGGCCAGCTGCTCATGCAGGTGCAGCAATTCCGGCTCGTGGTGGGCAGAAGAAAGGCTCATGACCGACGCATCGAAATACATGCCCACACTGGGCATGTCGAATTTCACCGGGCACTCAAACTGGCGTTCGTATTCCTTCTGATCCGCATGGGGGGAATGGCCAAAATGGATCTCCAGCGGTTCGAAAGCGCCATCGGTGACGAATTTAAAGAACTTGATAACCCCCATCATCATGCATTCGTTCAGATGACTCAGGCGTTTACTCCAGATCATCTGCTTGAGGAAGACACGCTCTCCCTCCTCAAACAACTCGCCCTGCGCGGCATCAGACAACAGTCGCTGGTAATCCAGCGCCCGTTTCAGGCCCTCACCAAAAGTGGGGCTCGACAGGAACAGGTACTCAAGCACCTGGCCCTTGTAGACAGGAATATGCTGACCCAGGTGCAAACCGATATGTTCGTCGCCAGACACCTTTTCAAGGGCCTGCCAGAACCATTCCTGGGCATCGTGGGGGGTACGCAGGTCAGGAACCTGCAAGATGGATTTGTCGAGACCGACCTCTGCCAACACGGCATCAGCATCAATACCGGCATTTACCATGGCCTTGTAGGCCATGCGCAACAGCACACCGGAATCTGTCATTTCTGCCATGCGCTTGCCTTGTCCCCAAATGAAAAAAGCTACTCTCAGATCGACTGAGAGTAGCATAAGGATGGCAGGGCCGGAACCAGCTAACCGGCCTCTACCGGGTGCTCTTTACTGCGACTAGCGAGTCACGCAGCCTGGCGGGAAGCTGACCCGGATTCAGCCTTCAGCGGGATGACCTTGGCCATCAAACCCTTGCCCTTGCCGCCACCTTTGCCCGGCAGGGACATTTTGAAAATCCGCTTCCACACACTGACCGACTGCTTCATGAATGAGCCGGTGTTGTAGGGCAGGCCGTACTTCTCGCAGATCGCCTTCACTTCAGGGGAAATTCTTGCATAGCGGTGCGCAGGAATGTCCGGGAACAGGTGGTGCTCGATCTGGAAGCTCAGGTTACCGCTCATGATGTGCATGAGACGGCCACCCTCAAAGTTGGCCGAGCCCAGCATCTGGCGTACATACCAGTGACCACGGCTTTCATCTTCCAGTACCGACTCCGGGAACTGCTCGACCTCCTCCGGGAAGTGACCATTGAAGATCACCTGGGAAGACCACAGGTTACGCGCCAGGTTCGCCGTCACGTTGCCGGCAAACACGAACGGGAAGAACGGGCCGGCCAGCGCCGGGAACAGCAGGTAGTCCTTGAACAACTGCTTGCGCATCTTCTTCCAGGTCGGCTTGAACTCTGCCTTCAACTCTTCCTTCGTCTTGGTCTTGTAGATCAGGTAGTCCTCGAGCTTGAGGCTCTGTACCGCCACAAAGTGCTGGAAGAAGGTGGACAGAATCACCGCCAGGATCGGGTTCAGGACAAAGCGCGGCTCCCACTCCTGATCGTCTGACATACGCAGAATGCCGTAACCAATGTCGTGATCCTTGTCGAGCACGTTGGTGAAGGTATGGTGCTCAAAGTTGTGGGTGTGCTTCCACGCGGTATTGGTACAGGTGTTGTCCCAGTCAAAGTTCCGCGAGTTGATATTCTTGTCACCGATCCAGTCGTATTGGCCATGCATGACGTTATGGCCAATTTCCATGTTATCCAGGATCTTGGAAGCCGACAGACAGGCTACCCCGGCAAGCCATGCCGGCGGCAGGAAACCCGCCATCAGCAGGCCACGGCCGGCCACTTCCAGCTGACGCTGGCGCTTGATCAGGGTACGGATGTATTTCTCGTCCTTCTCGCCCAGGTCCGCGATTTCGCGGTTACGGATGGCGTCCAGTTCCTGGCCGATGGCGTCAAATTGTTCCGGGGTCAGAGTGTGGTAAATGCTCATGATGCTGACTCCTTTCCTTTAAATGTCCAGGGTCACCGTGCCCACTGGCACGCTGACGCAAAGTTGAATGTCTTCTTCATCGCCGCTGCTGATCTCACCGGTGCGCAGATCGCGTACCTTGCCAGCGGTTTTCTTGCAGGTGCAGCTGTAACAGATCCCCATCCGGCAGCCGGATTCCGGGGTAAGGCCTGCCGCCTCTGCCTGCTCAAGCAGGTTGCTGCCGTTATTGGCGACCAGGGTTTCGCTGCGGGCAAAACGCACTTCGCCCCCCGCTTCATCACTGGTGTCCAGCTGTGGCGTTGCCAGGGTGAACTGCTCCTTGTGCAACCGGTCGCTCAGGCCTTCCTCTTCCCAGACCTTTTCCACTGCCGCCATCATCGGCGGCGGACCACACAAAAAAGTGGTCGCCTGTGCAAAATCCGGAACAGAGCTGCACAAGTGTTCACTACAGAACAGCCCCGACAACTCGCCACCCGATTCTCCGTCGCCAAAAGCACGCAGCAGGGTCACGTTGTTGTGACGGGTGGCAATATCCGCCAGCTCGTCTGCATAGATCATGTCTTCGGCACGATTGGCGTAGTGCAGAAACGTGATCTCGCCGTCATATCCCTCATCACACAAGGTGCGCAACATGGACATCACCGGCGTAATACCACTGCCGCCACTGATCAGCAGCACCCGCTCCGGGCGCTGCTCCGGCAGGGCAAATTCACCCCCAGCCGGGCTCAGGGTGACGACCTCGCCTTCCTGCAGCTGCTCGCGCAGGTAACGTGAAACGAAGCCGTTGGCATGGGCCTTGGCGGTCAGCTCAATGCGGCCATCCGTGCGATGCAGGGAGTTGGCCGGAGAGTAACAACGGGTGTGGCGCTTGCCGTCAATGCTGACCGTCAGCTGCACGAACTGGCCCGGAATAAAGCCCTGCCAGTTAGTATTGGGCTGCAAGGTCACGGTCACGCTGTCGGCCGTCAGGTGTTCAATCTTCTCCACCCGTGCACGGACTTCCGTGGTGGACCAAAGGGGGTTGAGCACTTCCAGGTAGCGATCAACGCCGTGGGGGTAGCTGAGCACCCCGGCAACACGGGACTGCAACAGGCGCTGAAGGCCTTGCTGAAAACGTCGCGGAGTCTGTGTAGTTGCGTTCATGGGAAAAACCCTTAAAGTGAACAGATGTACGCATTATTCTCAGCACAGGGATTAAAGTCAACACTTGTTCACTAAAAAAATAAAGGCTTTCATTTTCATGTGCTTACAAAGCTTTTTGTGGAATTAGTTGCATCACCGTCCCACAACGAGGAGAATTTACAGCGTATTTTTGGAGGCCAATCCGATGTCCAAGGAAAGCAGCAGCAGATCCCGCAAGCCTAAACGGGGCCAGACCCGTGAGGCCTTGATGGAGGCTGCCCTGGATCTGGTGGTCAAAAAGGCGCCCTTTTCCAGCCTGAGCCTGCGTGAAGTGACCAAACGCGCCGGCGTGGTCCCCACCGCCTTCTATCGCCATTTCACCGACATGAGCGCCCTGGGTCTGACCCTGCTGGACGAGTCCTTCCGCACCCTGCGGCAGATGATGCGTCAGGTCCGACAGGAAAATCAGCCCAACGAAAACATGCTGCGCGGCTCCATGGAGACCTACTTCAATTATGTGCGCGAGAACCGCGCCCATTTTCTGTTCGTCGCCAAGGAGCTGTTTGGTGGCACCCCCACCATGCGCAACGCTATCCGCCGTGAAATCCGCATGTTCACCAACGAGTTGGCCATGGATATGGCACGCTTTCCCTTCCTTAACCATCTCAGCGCTGAAGACCTGCAAATGATGGCCGGCCTGGTGGTGAACAACGTCACCGCCCTGACTCAGGAAATGCTGGAGCTGGAAGAAAGCGATACCTTCGGCCAGTAGGAAGTGCTTGGCACCGCCGAAAAACAATTGCGGTTGATCTTCCTTGGCGTGGGCCAGTGGAAATCCTGACCCCTGCCCGATGACTGCTTGAGTCGCCAGCGCCGTCGTCTGCGCGGCCAATAGCGGCTTGCCCTTGCTGCTCTATACTTTCCCGAAGAATCAGCCAGCTACCACAGCCACGGCTTACTACAGGTAAAGGGAAAGGATCGAGTGATGAGCGAGGTAAAATTCCGCGAACTGCGTAATTCACCCCCCATGGTGGTTAACTTTGCCAAGGCAGTGCTGCGTGCCACCGTCAAGCCAGGCAAGAACCCGGCCCTGCCGGAAATCGGCCTGCGACTCAACGATGTGGCGCTGGACGAAAAACACCTGGCGGCTTACCGCAAGGTGTGTGGCTTCGCAGCGGACGGCAAGCTACCCGTTACCTACCCCCATATGCACGCCTTCCCGCTGCACATGGCCCTGATTCTCAGCGATGGGTTCCCGTTCCCCGCCATGGGGCTGGTGCATGTCCGCAACAGCATTACCCAGTACCGCCCGATCAGTGAGAAAGAGCAACTCAATGTGAAGTGCTATCTCGGCAACCTGAACAAGGTAGACAAGGGTTACGAGTTCTCTATCTTCACCAGCATCAGCACCGGTGGTGAGCGTGTTTGGGAAAGCGAATCCGTGAATTTCTTCCGCACCGGCGGCGGTGGTGGCAGCAAGAAGAAAGAGGCCCCCAAGCCCGCGCCCGCCACGGACACCGTGGAGTGGAAAGTCCCCGGTGATACCGGCCGTCGTTATGGCGCGGTATCCGGTGACCGCAACCCGATTCACCTGTACCCGCTGTCGGCCAAGCTGTTCGGTTTCAAGCGTCAGATTGCCCACGGCATGTGGTCCAAGGCCCGCTGCCTGGCCGAACTGCAAAACCAGCTCCCCGAGACCGCTTTTACGGTCGATGTGCAGTTCAAGCTGCCCATGTTTATTCCTGCCAGCGTCAAGTTTGAGAACAAGCCGGCCAAGGGCGGAAGCGATTTCCGTCTGCTGGCCAAAGATGGCATCAAGCCCCATCTGGCCGGCCAGATCCGTCCGGCAGAGTAAAACGCCAGACGCCAGAACGCGGGCAGGGCCGTGGGGATCCCACGGTACCCTGCCCGCGTTTTTTTGTGCCCGGGGGGTGGTGTAGAGGTGCGTGCAGCGGTTCAGGGGCGCAGTTGGATTTGTCTCTGGGATCTCTTCGGGTGGGTATGCGAGCAGCGTCATGCATACGCTCTGGAATCTATACCTCGCTTGGGCTCGGTTCGCCATGCGAGCATGGCTCCTACAAAGTGCTCAGGTTATTTAATAGCGCCGAACTCAACGATCGGGAAAGCGTTTCCGTTCTTCTAAAAAATCCCGGAACTATTTTGGGGTTGCCCTTCCAATCCAGCGTAGCTGATAGCTGATAGCTGATAGCTGATAGCTGATAGCTGATAGCTGATAGCTGATAGCTGATAGCTGATAGCTGATAGCTTGTCGCGTGCCGCTGCCGTAAACTTCCTCTCCATGCGCGATGACTGCCACGATTATCTATCCCTGTTTCTCAACGACATCCCTCTACTGGATGTGCGTGCCCCTGTGGAATTCTCCAAGGGCGCCTTCCCTGCCGCGACCAATATTGCGCTGATCAACAATGACGAACGGCATCAGATCGGTATTTGCTACAAGCAGCATGGGCAGCAGGCAGCCATTGATCTGGGCAACCAGCTGGTCAGCGGTGAAGAGCGGGACAAGCGCATGCAAGCGTGGCAGCAATGGTGGCGCGACAACCCCCACGGCTATCTTTATTGCTTCCGGGGTGGCCTGCGCAGCCAGACCACCCAGGCCTGGCTAACAGAGGCAGGGGTCGATGCCCCACTGATTCGGGGTGGCTACAAGGCCATGCGGACCTTCCTGCTCAACCAGCTGGAAAACCGCATCGCTGCCCAGCATTTCGAAATCCTGTGCGGCAGAACCGGCTGCGCCAAAACCCGTGTCATCGAAGCCCAGCCCAACGCTATTGACCTGGAAGGCATCGCGCATCACCGCGGGTCCGCATTTGGGCGTCGCCCCGGCGGGCAGCCCAGCCAGATTTATTTTGAAAACACCCTCAGCATTGACCTGCTGAAAGCCCACGCTGCCAACCATCAAACGGTGCTGCTGGAAGATGAAAGCAAGCTGATCGGACGCTGCCATTTACCCTTCAGTCTGCAGGACCGTATCAAGAGCCAGCCGCGCATCGTGATCAATGAGACGCTGGCGTCTCGCGTTCAGGTCACGCTGGAAGACTATGTGGTCGGCCCACTGCAGGAGTATCGCCAGCACTTTGGTGAACAACAGGCGCTGCAGCAACTGGGTGAGGAATTGCTCGCCGCCATGGACCGCATTCGCCGGCGCCTGGGCGGCCTGCGCCACCAGCAGTTGCGTCAGGTGCTGGAGGAAGCACTTGCGGTCCAGGCCATCAACGGCGATACCGAACTGCATCGCGAATGGATTCACACCCTGCTGGCAGATTACTACGACCCCATGTACGACTACATGCTTTCCCGACGACATGGCGAGATCGTGTTCGAGGGAAGCCGTGACGAGGTCATGGCGTTTCTGAATGAGCGCAATGCCAGTCAATAGCACTGACTCCCGGGCCTGTGGAGGAGCTATCCCGGTAGTGTTAACCGGCTCTGGCAACCCGGCGTCAGCATTCCTATAATTTCCCCGTCGTGTCTGGCCGGGCCCACGGCACCCGCACACCCTGTTCCGCCCGGTACGCCTCCCTATTGAACGGAGTCAACAATGCGCTTCAAACTGCTTGCCGCTCTGCTGATGGCCATGCTGCTGTCTGCCTGCAACAACGAGCCTCACCTGGGGACCTTCACTTTCACCGCCATCCCGGATCAGGATGAATCCCAACTGGAAAAACGTTTTGGCGTGGTTGCTCTCTATCTGGAAGAGCAACTGGGCGTACCCGTGAAATACGTACCGGTGAAATCCTACGCCTCAGCGGTCACCGCCTTCCGCAACGATCAAGTGCAAATGGCCTGGTTTGGCGGGCTGTCGGGGGTGCAAGCGCGCCGTCTGGTACCGGGCTCACAAGCCATTGCCCAGGGCCAGGAAGACACCGCTTTCAAAAGCTACTTTATTGCCAACACCAGTACCGGCTTGAGCCCGGTTGATACCCTTGGCGAAGACTTCGTTGCCCAACCCTCCTTCACCTTCGGCTCCAAAGGCAGCACCTCCGGCCGTCTGATGCCGGAATTCTATCTGCGTGAAACCTTTGGCCAGGCACCGGATGCCCTGTTCGACAAGGTCGGTTTCTCCGGCGACCACAGCCGCACCATTGCGCTCGTGCAAAGCGGCGCCTATGCCACCGGCGCGGTCAACTACAAGGTCTGGGAGCGCGAGCTGGCCGAAGGCAAGATCGATACCGGCAAAGTGCAGGTCATCTGGGAAACCCCGGTGTACCCCGATTACCACTGGACCGTACGCGGGGATCTGGACGAGAAATTTGGTGACGGTTTCAGCCAGAAAGTCACCGACGCCCTGCTCGCCATCGACGATCCTGTACTGTTGAATGCCTTCCCGCGGGAGAAATTCATCCCCGCCAGCAATGACGATTACGCCCCTATCGAAGACACCGCAGCGGAAATTGGTCTGCTGGACACGCCCTAGGTGTTCAGCTTCGACAAGGCATCGCTTGGCCACCCCGGCCAGGCGGTGTTTGAGTCACTGAGCCTGAGTATCGGCGCCGGTGAAATAGTCGCCCTGCTCGGCCCATCCGGGGCGGGCAAGTCCACGCTACTTGAGGCCCTGCGTCAGCAGCAGGAACACCAGGTGGCCTGGTGCCCCCAGGCCGGCTCGCTCGTACCCATGCTGAGTGTCTTCCACAATATCTACATGGGTGCCTTGGCACGCCACTCCACCCTCTACAACCTTCGCACGCTGCTGCTGCCCAGTGCAGCGGAAAAACACGCCGTAGGCGAATTGGCGCAGACGCTGGGGTTGGAAGACAAACTGTTCACCAGCGTCGACAGACTTTCTGGTGGGCAGGCACAACGCGTGGCTCTGGGCCGTGCGCTCTATACCCGGCGCCCAGTACTGCTTGCCGATGAGCCGGTCTCCAGCCTGGATGAACACCAGGGGCTAACGCTGCTCCGGCATACCCTGGCACAACACACCACCGCCGTGGTGGCCCTGCACGACCGTAGTCTGGCCCTGGCTTGCTGCCAGCGCATCATTGGTCTTCGCCACGGAGAGATCGCCCTGGATGCCCCCAGCGACAGCCTGTCGCTGGCGGATCTGGATGCGCTCTACCAATGACCCCGACCCTGAATACCACCGCCAGCCAGTGGCGCCGCACCAGCGGCTGGCTGGCGGTGGCCGGGCTGCTCGCGTTTCTGCTCGCGGATCTGGAGATCACCCGCTCCTCCCCCGGCCATGAACTGCAACGGATGGCCAGCGGTTTTCTGTCACCGGATTTCTTTGCCACCGACGCTCTCTGGCACGCCCTCGCCAATACCCTGTCCTTCGCCTGGCAAGGTACCGCCCTTGGCGCGCTGTTGGGTTTCCTCATGGCCATGCTCTGGCATCGCCGGGCGGTGCGCAGTGTGGCGGCCTGCCTGAGGGCCATTCATGAGCTGTTCTGGGGGCTGCTGTTGTTGCAGGTGACCGGGCTCAGCACCATCACCGGTGTGCTCGCCATCGCCATCCCCTATGCCGGCATTTTTGCCAAGGTATTCGGTGAATTTCTGGAGGAAGCTGATCCGGCACCCGGCCGTGCCCTGCCGCAACACACCTCGTCCCTCAGCCTGTTTTTCTATGCCCGTTTACCTTTGGTCTGGCGAGCGTTTCGCGCCTACGGCGGCTATCGCCTGGAGTGCGCCATTCGTGCCTCTGCCATCCTCGGTTTCATCGGGCTGCCCACCATTGGCTTTCATCTGGAAACCGCGTTTCGCGAAGGCACCTACGATCAGGGTGCCGCCCTGCTGTATCTGTTCTTTGCCCTGATTTTTACGTTGCGCTGGTGGTTACGACCCGCTCTGGTGGCCCTCTACCTGATCGCCGCCATCGCCTGGGCGCCACCGCTCTTCCATGGTCAGCTCGACACGCTGGTTCGCTTTGTCACCGAAGATCTGGTCCCGGCGCCCTTGCGCCATGGCGGGGGAACTAGCGAGCTGCTGTCATGGCTGATCAGCCTCTGGCACCAGCAACTCTGGCCCGGGCTGTGGCAAACCGTAGTGCTAGGCATGGCGGCCTTGCTGGTCACCGCACTCCTGTCACTGGTGCTGTTCCCGCTGATTTCGCCCTTGTTCGGTAACCGGGCAAGCCGCCATGCAGGCCATGGGTTGCTGGTGGTCTTACGCACCACGCCGGAGTTTTTTCTGGCTTTCTTCTTTCTGATCTTGCTCGGTCCGTCCATGCTGCCGGGCATCCTGGCGCTGGCGCTGCATACCGGTGCCATCGTCGCGCACCTGACCGGGCGCTTCAGCGAAACACTGGTGCTAAGGGCGGATGCCCCCAGCGGAGTCAATCGGTATGCCTGGGAAGTCCTTCCCCGGGTCAGCCCCAACCTGCTGGCCTTTCTGTTATACCGTTGGGAAGTGATCATGCGGGAAACGGCAGTATTGGGGATCCTTGGCATCCACACCCTGGGTTTCTATATTGATTCCAGCGTGGCGGAATTCCGTTTTGACCGTACCGCCCTGTTGATACTGGCCACGGTCATCTTGAATCTCGGTGTCGATGCCCTGTCGCGCGGACTGCGTAAACGCCTGCGGCTCAAACCCGGGCTCGGCGTGTAAATCGCCGATCGTGAACAACGACTGCAAAGGGAAATATGAAGCTCTATCAGGTTGATGCCTTTACCTCGTCCCTGTTCCGGGGCAATCCTGCCGCAGTGGTGCCGTTGGAGCGCTGGCTGGACGACGCCCTGCTGCAGAACATCGCACTGGAAAACAACCTGTCGGAAACCGCGTTTCTGGTGCCGGATGACACCGGCTATGCACTACGCTGGTTTACCCCCCGGGTAGAAGTGGATTTGTGCGGTCATGCCACACTGGCCGCCGCATGGGTGGTCTTTAATGCATTGGGGTTTGCCGGGGAACGGGTGCGCTTCAACTCTGCCTCCGGGCCACTGTATGTCACCCGCAGCGGCCAGCGGCTAACGCTGGACTTCCCTGCCCGGCCTGCGACCCCCATCACCGAAACAAGCACTCTCGAACACGCTCTGGGCGTACCGATTCGCGCCGCCGCGCAAGCCCGTGATCTGCTCATCGAAGTGGACAGTGCCGCTTGCGTTCGTGAATACCAGCCGGACTTTTCCGCCATCGCGGCACTGGATACCTTTGCCGTGATGCTGACCGCCCCCGGAGAGGATTGTGATTTCGTCAGCCGCTTTTTTGCTCCCGCAAAAGGGGTGCCCGAAGACCCGGTTACCGGCTCTGCCCACTGCACCCTGGTGCCCTGGTGGGCAGACAAACTCGGAAAAAAACAACTGCATGCCCGGCAGCTGTCTGCTCGTGGTGGCGAACTGTTCTGCGAGATGACCGGCGACAGGGTATCGCTGAGTGGTGAAGCGCGCTGTTACCTGAAAGGCGACATTCTGCTGTGAATATTCCTCCCGCCCACACCGATTTGCTGCTCATCGGCGGTGGCCATAGCCACTGTCTGGCCCTGCGCATGCTGGCCATGCAGCCGATACCCGGTGTGCGCATCACGCTGGTGTCATCCGACCCGACCAGTGCCTATTCCGGCATGCTGCCCGGGCTGATTGCCGGGCACTATGCCCCCGCCGAGACCCAGGTCGATCTGTACCGGTTATGTCTGGCCACCGGCGCCCGCTTTGTACACGCCAGCGTCACCTCGCTGGCCGCCGATCAGCACACCGTGCAACTCAGTGACGGCAGCACCCTGGGTTATGACTGGCTGAGCCTGGACGTGGGCGCCACACCGGACCTGTCTCCGATCGGCGACAGCCATCCCCAGGTGCTCGCCGTCAAACCCGTCGCCACCTTCTGGCAGCGTTGGCAGCAATGGCGCAACCACGCTGATAAACACCATCTGGCCGTGGTCGGCGGCGGTGCCGGTGGCACAGAAATGGTGCTGGCCATGGCGGAGTATTGCCGCCAGCAACAACGCCCCGTGACCTTCAGCCTGCTCACCGGCGGCACGCTGCTGCCGGGCTATGGTGCCGCAGTGCAAGCACGCATGCGACGGCACTTGCAGCGTTACAATATCCAGCTGCAGGAGCACACCCGGGTGACCCGGGCCGACAACGCAGAAACGCTGCTGGCCAACGACCAGCCACTGCCCGCAGACGGCATCGTGTGGTGCACCGGGGTGCGCGGCATCCCGGTGGTGGCGAACAGTTCGCTTGCCTGTGAGGCTCAGGGCTTTGTAAAAGTCGACGCGCAGTTGCGCAGCCTGAGCCACCCGCGCGTGTTTGCCACAGGCGATTGTGCAGCGTTCCCTTCCCCCCTGCCCAAGGCCGGGGTCTACGCGGTACGCCAGGCAGGAGTGCTCGCCCACAATTTACGCGCAGCCATAACCGAAGCCCCGCTGAAACCCTATCGGCCCCAACGCCATTTTCTGTCGTTACTGTCGACCGGAGACAAGCAGGCGGTGGCGTCCCGAACCGGACTGCCCGCCCTGTCAGGGAAATTCGTCTGGCGCTGGAAAGATCGCATTGATCGCCGCTTCATGGACAAGTTCGGTATCGACTTGCCCACCATGTCGGCCACCCCGAGCGCCCCCTCTTCGCAAGCAATGCCACTGCACTGCGCGGGCTGTGGAGCCAAGGTGGGCAGCCAGGCGTTAAGCGACGCACTCGCCGACCTGCAACCCCATCTCAATGCCGGCATCCACGCCGGGGTAGACACCGCCGACGATGCCGCCGTGATCGACTGGCCCGCCGGCCAGCGACTGGTGCAAAGCCTGGATCACTTCCCCGCCTTTGTGGATGAACCGTATCGGTTTGGCCGGATTGCCGCACTACACAGCCTCAGTGATCTCTATGCCATGAACGCCCGGCCCCATTCCGCCCTGGCAAATATCACCGTGAACTGGCATCACCCCAAACTGCAGGGCCGAGACCTGCAGCGGTTAATGGCGGGGGCCGTACGAGAGCTGAACCGTGCCGGTTGCACCCTGGTCGGCGGACACACCACAGAAGGGCCACAAATGGCCGCGGGGTTTACCGTCAATGGCAGCGCACCGGCCGGTGTCCTGTGGCACAAACGCGGCGCCCAGCCCGACGATGTGATCATTCTGACCAAACCGCTGGGCAGTGGCGTCCAACTGGCTGCCATGATGCACGGCAACGCCTTGCGCAGCCCCTGGCTCGCGGCCACCCTCGACAGCCTGTTGCTCAGCAATGGTCCCGCTTGTGACGCCATGGGGTCACTGCCGGTCCATGCCTGCACGGATATCACCGGTTTTGGCTTGCTGGGCCATCTGCATGAAATCTGCCAGCAAAGCGATGTCAGCATGACGCTGGATACCGACAAGATCCCGTTGTTGCCCGGCACCCTGACACTGATTCAGGAAGGCATCGCCAGTACGCTGAGCGACACCAACCGGCAGATACTGATGCATTGCCAGGCGCGCGAGCGCGTCAGCGAGGCCCTGAAAACAGCCTTGTGCGATCCGCAAACCAGTGGTGGTCTGGTGTTCTGTTTACCTGCCGCTATGTCAGAGCATGCCCAGCAACAACTGGCGCAAAACGGTGTAAAAAGCGCAGTAATCGGTAAAGTCCTTGTAAAAAACCGGCATGGGGATGCAGATATTTTTCTTCAATAGCGTCACAGTAATTCCAACTTGAGCTGAGAAGGAGAACCCCACCATGTCCAAGCGACTGACAGGACTCGTTGCGTCATCCATTTTCCTGTTCATGCAACTGATGGTCGTCCCGGCCGCCCATGCGGCCATGGTCGGTAACGATACCGTCATCCAGCAACAGGATCGCGCCGCCATGAAAGCGCAAGTCATGCAGTTGATGGATCATCAAGCCGCCGCGCAGGCACTGGAAAAAAATGGTGTCACCAAGGAACAGGTCAGCGAGCGTCTGGATCGTCTTTCTCATCAGGAGCTGCAGCAACTGGCACAGAAATCTGAAGAGCTGCCCGCAGGTCAGGGCGTCCTGGGCATCGTGCTTGCCATCATCCTGATTCTGGTGATTCTGGATCTGCTGGGTGCCACCGATGTCTTCCCGGTGATTGATCCCGTCAGCTGATCGATGACGTTGATGTTTCGTTCCCACACGCCAGCGCCCCCGCTGGCGTGTGCGTCACAGCCCCGTAACCGCGCTGCCGCGGCAACCCTCCTGCTCATTCTGATCGCGCTCTTGAGCGCCTGTCAGAGTGTTCCGCCACCGCAAAGTGCCCAGATCGCCCAGCATGAACAGGTCGTGGTGCCCTTTGTCCCGCAAGAGGCCTACCAATGTGGTCCGGCCGCGCTGGCCATGATGTTGCAATGGGCCGGGAAACCGGTCAGCGCCGATGCGCTGGTGGACGAAGTCTGGCTACCTGAGCGCAAGGGCAGTCTGGGAATCGAGCTGATGGCGGCGGCTCGCAGCCGGGGCCTGCTGGCCTACCCGGTCAACGATGCCAAACATCTGTATCAGGAATTACAGGCAGGCCGCCCGGTGCTGGTGATGCAGAATCTGGCCCTGCCCAGCTGGCCGAAATGGCACTATTCCGTGGTCACCGGGTATCACGATGAAGGCAAGACGGTGGTGATGCATAGCGGCACCACGCAAAGCAAAACCACGCACTGGAACCGGTTTATCCGCACCTGGGCACGGGCAGAGCAATGGGGATTCACCCTCATCGCCCCCGGCGAATTGCCGTCCAGTGCCGAACCGCAGCCGCTCTTCCGGGCTATCTCGGCCACCCCCAATGCCATGGATTACTGGCCCCAAGCCGTGAAGGCCTTCCCCGACAGTGGCGAGCTATGGTTTGGTTACGGCAATGCCCTGTGGCAAGGCGGAGACAAGCCTGCCGCTCTGGAGGCCTTCGAGCATGCCGTAAAGGCGGCGCCTGAGATGGCCGCGGCCTGGAACAACCTGGCGTTCGCCCAGCATCAACAGGGAGATAGCACCGCCGCCAGACGCAGCCTCTGCAAGGCACTGAACCTGGCACCGGATGACGAGAATATTCTCGACACCGCGAACACCCTGGGCTACTCCTGCCCCGCCTCCGGCTCGACCAGCTCCGGGTGTTGTTCCAGCAACTGATCGCGTTGCGCCATCAGACCATCCAGCTTGCGCTGGCCTTCGGCCAGCTGCTCCGGATCGATGCCAAATGCCTCCCCCTGTTCAATCAGACTTTCCAGCTCGCCAATCTTGCGGTTGGCTGCCGTCACAAAAGAGGCATACACCTGCTGCTTCTGGCGCATTTCGTACTGCTGGTACAGCCCCGGGTCCGCCAGCTCCTCGGCAGACGGCATCTCACGCAGGTTGGTGCTGCGCGCCAGTGGCGGGGTGCGGGGGTCACCGTTTTCCATGCTCTCTCGCAATGCCGCCACCGCCTTGGCAGAGGGCACCGGCACCACCGCAGGGGCGCCCCCCTGCGACGCATTGGACGCCGGGCCGTCGATACCCCGATCCCCGATGTAGGTCGGCATCGTCTCAGCCTCATCCGCAGGCAACTTCTCGGCCATCGACGGGCTCACCGTTGCCGGGGGGACCAGGGGCTCTGCCACTGCAGCTGTCGGGGTGTCATCATGCAGCCGGGCCCAAGCCACGCACACGGCCAGGGTAATCCCCAGACCCACAACAACCAGTGCGACTAACGGCCCGGGTTTCATCACATGACACCCTGATTGATGCGCAGTGACGCATCGGCACTGGCGTCCGCCAGCTGCTCACGAAACCGGGCTTCAAGCTGTTCACGGGCAATCGCCAACGAGGCTCGGTAACGTACCGATTCACTGTCCAGCGGCTGGTAACCCATGACTTTTTCATCCACCTGAAGAATTTCCCAATAGGGGGCACCGCTGACCGCCGGGCTACGAAACGGTGCAGATACCCGCCCCTCTGGCTGCACAAAGGCCAACGCCAGCATCCAGTGGTCATTGCGAGTCTCCCGATCGATCCACCCCAGCTGGCCACCGTCGCGGGCATCCTCTGCCAGTGAGTACTGAACGATCGCCTGCTCGAACGACAAGCCATCGCGAATCTCCGCCACAATACGATCCGCCGCCTGCTGGGAATCTACCCGTAGATGGCGTCCCCGCACGCGCTCGACACGGGTGAATTGATCCTTGTTGGCCGCGTAGTACCCGGCAATCTGCTGCTGGGTGACCTTGCCCGCCTGCTCCCGCAGGGCGGGGTTATCATCGTGAATGTCGTGCATCAGCCCCATCTCATGCAGCAGGGCATCGCGATGCAACGCATCATCAAGACAACGGTCCACTGCCGCCACCGCCTGTCGAGACAGGCCGGACTCCTGCTCAAACCAGTAGAACACGAACTCCATGGTGAGCTGTTGTTTGATGGCTTCGCGAACAAAGGCCAGATTCAGATTATGCATTTGCACCTTGAGCTGAATATTCTGGCGACGGTAAAGATCCCACAGGCTCAGGGTCTGTTCCGGCTGTGACTCCGCAAACCGGTAACGGGCCAACACGTACTGCTTCGCCGCCTGCTGCTGAGCCTCTGTCATGGTAGTGTAGAGAGCTTGTTCCAGGGTCAGCATGGGGGCCAACGCCGTCGCGTCCAGCTCCAGAGGCTGCGTCAGATACGTCAGACTATTGTCGGCACCACGGGTTTGCACTGCGGCCCGCAAGGGCTCGGCAAAAGCCGAACGCAACAGCCGAAAGCGTTGCTGCTCTCGCACCGTATCTCGGTCATAGCCCACATTGCCGGAGCCGACCTGGGCGGCGTGGTGGCCGTGATGATCATCGTGCTCCGCCAAACCCGCCAGCAACCGGTTTTCCACCAGTCCCTTGAGCACAGCCTGGGGAGTCGTCGTCGGATCGGCGCGGCGCGCGGCGGCCACAAACACCGCCAGGGTGTCCGCCGGCAAATCCTCACCGTTGATTCTCGCCGCGACAGAGTCCGGTAACGGACCCCATGCCTGCCAGGCCACCGGGCCCAGTAACACCGCAGCAAGAAAGACCACAAACAGAATGGGAATCGAGCGTTTCATGGCGCCACCCTTGTTATTGTTTTGGAAGCGCCCTGCCTGCTTTCAACGTGTCGCAGAAAGCAGGAGGGGCACAGGCGATAAGCCTGTTAGGGGTTCACTTTCACCGCCGCGTGGTTCAACAGGTGCACCACCATGGCAATCGCATGGGGAATCACCACCTGCGCCACCTGAACACGGTCGCCATGGTCGGTGCTGGACAGCACAATACCGCCGTTACCGTAGGCCAGCGCGCCACCCTGGGTCAGCAGAGGACGGATATCATTGCTGGTGGTGGACAGCGGGGTGTAGTCCATCATCGCCTGATCCACCAGTGCGCTGTTGTTCAGGTTTTCGCTGTCATAGTAATCCGCCACCCAGGACTCCCAACCGCTGTGATTCAGGGCCGAGGTGGTCCACACGTGGTGGGGCTGCAGCAAATCAGTGGTATGCATCACGAAACCCAGGGTCTGGGCGGTGGGCGTTGCCAGGAACTGGCTGTACCAGTACTGCCCCAGGTTATCGATGGGCTGGAACGGCATCTCCTCGAAATCATCGTACATGGACTTGCTCGAGTAGCTGCCCTGGCGGTAGTTGGCTTCGGTCACACCATAGGTGTTGTACTCGCTGTCATCGGCGCAGCTCCAGAAACACCAACCGGTCATGCCGCCGTTGCCATCATCCATGTAATCGCCGACCAGCCAGGTAGCCGCCAGATTGTCGATATCGCCCCACACGGTCAGCAGGTCGTAGTTGTAACCGCCGAAGTCATTACCGTGCACATCGGAACCCCGAGTATGGTTCTGGAAGTGCCAATAGGAGGTGTAGTTCACCAGCGAGGCGCCAGCGTTGAATACCGGGGCATACACGCAGTCCCCGGTCACCGCGCCGCACAGGTAGGTATCCTGGAAGTCATCCACGTCATAAGCGCCCTGCCCGATCACTTCGGCAAACTGATCCATGCTGTAACCCGCGGCATTCACCCAGGCTTTCAGGCGGTTGTACTCGGTGGTTTGCGGGTTAGCCTTCATGTAGTTCACCGCATCAATGGCGATGCGCTTATGGGTGATTTGCTGAAAGGCGTGGGCTGGTAGTGACAATACCGCGGCCGCAAGCAGGCCGGTAAGCGCTAGCATCTTCATGGGGGTCCCCTCCCGTTTTGTTGTTAAATTGTTATCGAATTGAACAAACAATAACCAAACGTATATCACAGCCCTAGGGCGTGGCGGGACATTTGATGGACATTTTCTGCCAGCGACGTCTCAGCCCGTTACAATGCCGATGAGCGGCATTCAATTTACCAACCGCCAGGCCGAATACCGCCACCACCACAGCATTCATCACGGCCCTGTGATACAACAGGGCTTTACTTCGATTCCCGGAGCCCGCGTTGTTATGGATCGACGACTCACTCTCGTCCTCTTGCTGATCTTGCCCCTGTTCGCCACCGCCCAGACCGGCAGCTTTTCCTTGCCCGGTGTTGGCGATTTGCAGAAACAGCTTACGGAGACCAGCGATAAAAAATCCGACGGCACTGAAAACCCTGACAAAGAGCAACTACGCGACACCATCAAGTTCCGTCAGGAAATCGACAGCAACCGTGAACAGATCGAAGACCTCAAGCAATTCGCCAGCGACGCCCCCGCCAAGCGTACTCGCCTTGAGGCCGAGCTGACCCGACTGCGCCAGGAGCGAAACACAGACTGGGACAAGCACTATCAGGACAACACCCTGCAGGAGCTGATTCAGGCCCTGGTCGCCCAACTCGATGCTCTGGAAAAAAATCAGGAAGACCTGGCGGAGGCCAACAGCGACCTGACCCGCGCGCAAACCCTGCCGGAACAGGCGCAAAACGCCATCAGTCGGGCCATGGATCGCATGGACACCATCCGCACCCGCCTGAATCAGGGAGTCGATGAGGACGGTGAAAACCTGTCAGACGTGCAAACCCGCAGCCTGAACACCGAACTCAAGGCATTGGAAAGCCGCATTGAACGGTATAACCAGGAACTGGCCATCGTCGACAAACAGCAGGATGTGGCCCGCTTGCGTCAACAAACCGACAAGCTGGAACAAAATCTCATCGAAGCCCGCCTCGATGCCCTGCAGCCACTGATCAATGAACGGCGTAGCAACCAGCTTGAAGAGCTGGCCAATTCGCCTGAGAGCGACATCCCTGCCGCCGTGCTGGAGCACCCGCAGGTACAAAAAGCCATGGAGAAAAACCAGGCCCTGCGCAAACAGCTGGCCAGCGCCAGCGAAAACGTCAACAACCTGCTGCGTAAAGCCGTCAACACCAAGACAGAGCTGGACAAGGCCCGCTCGCTGTCCGCCACCGTCAACGATCAGATCCGCATGCTCGAAGGCAGCCTGCTATTGTCGCGCATTCTCTACGAACAGCAGAAAAGCCTTCCCCAAAATCAGGAAGAGCTCGATCTCGGCAAGGACATCTCCGATGCCCGCCTGAAGCAATTTGAAATTGAACAGGCCATGAACGATCTGGATGATTCCCCGCTCCCCTCGCAGGCTCAGCTCGACAAGCCGCTGTCTGCGGATCTGGAAAAGGCTTTCAGCATCCTGCGCGAAGAACGCCTGGAACTGTACGACCAGCTGGACCAGGAACTGAGCCGCCAACTGGCCATCCTCACGCGCACCCAGCTAAGCCATGAGCAGCTCATCAAGATCACCCTCAGCCTGCATACCACAATCTCGGAACAAACCTTCTGGATGCCCAGCAACCAGCCACTCAGTTTCGAATGGCTCGGCAGACTACCCAGCGAACTACTGGACCAGATTCGCGACATGCCCTGGGAAGAACTTTGGGAAGGCACCGCAGGGCTGTTCAAACGCAAATGGGTCTGGCTGCTGGGTCTGCTGATTCCCACCGTTGTTCTGATCACGATCCGTTCCCGGCTGAAAAAGCGCATCAGCGACATGAACAAGGATGTGGGCTTCCTGCGTCGTGACAGCCAGTCCCATACCCCTCTCAGCCTGTTCTACACCGTGCTGATCGCCGCGCCCATCCCGATTTTCATGGCCCTGGTTGCCATTGGTCTGTGGATTCAACCCGGCACCCTCACCAGCGTCATGGGGGCCGCCGTTGCCCAGCTTGCCCTGCTCTGGCTGGTCTTCGAAGTGCTCTATCGTCTGCTGAAAACCGATGGCATTGCCCAGCGGCACTTCCGCTGGAATATGGAGTACAACCATCAGATGCGCCGCCGGCTGGCCGTGTCTGGCCTGGCGCTGATTCCAATGATCTTTCTGGTGGCCTTTGGTGACCAGTGGCCCGCGCAGCTAAGCAATGACCGGCTGGGGCTGGTGATCATGGTGGCCTCGCTGATCACCATCATGGTCAGCCTGCCGTGGGTCGCCCTGTCCTACCCCGGCCGCCACTACAGCCGCACCATGAAAGGCCTGGCCACGGGGTTATGCTTCCTCGCCCCCCTGACCCTGATCGTGCTCACCGGCGTGGGTTACTACTACACCTCTGTTCGCCTGGCCGGACACATGATCTACAGCCTTTACCTGGTCGCCCTGTGGATCATTCTTGATGCCACCGCGGTACGGGGCCTGGCCGTGGCCGCACAGCGACTTTCCTACAAACGCGCCGTGGCCCAGCGGGAGGCCGAACAGAAAGACACCAGCAGTGCCGAAGCCGTGGAAGTGGAAGAACCGCAACTGGACCTCAAGCAGGTCAACCAGCAATCCCTGCGCCTGATCCGGCTGGCCCTGGTCGCCGTCGTCGGCCTGCTGGTGTACTGGGTCTGGGCCGATGTGTTACATGCCTTCGCCTACACCGACAACATCGTGCTGTGGGAAACCAGCGAAGGCAGTGGTCAGGCCGCCACCAGCTCGCTGATCAGTCTGGGGGACGTGATTGCGGCGTTGATTATCGGCGCAGTCACATTCCTGCTTGCCAGCAACCTGCCGGGTCTGCTCGAGGTGCTGGTGCTGTCGCGGCTGGATCTGCGTCAGGGCACCAGTTATGCCACCACCACCCTGCTCTCCTACGTGATTGTTGCCAGCGGTATCGTGCTGACACTGGGCTCGCTGGGCCTGAGCTGGGACAAGATGCAATGGCTGGTTGCCGCCCTTGGGGTTGGCCTGGGCTTCGGGTTGCAGGAAATTTTTGCCAACTTTATCTCTGGCATCATCCTGCTGTTTGAACGCCCCATCCGCATCGGCGACGTGATCACCATCAACAACCTCGACGGCACCGTCAGCCGGATACGCATTCGTGCGACCACCCTGATCGACTTTGACCGCAAGGAAATTCTGGTGCCCAACAAGGTGTTTGTGACCGAGCGACTGATCAACTGGTCGCTGTCCGACACCGTCACCCGGATTATCCTGCGTGTCGGCTTTGCCTATGGCTCAGACCTGAAAAAGTGCCGTGAAATCCTGCTACAGGCGGCCAAAGAAAACAGTCGTGTGCTGCGTGACCCGGAGCCCGTGGTGCTGTTCATGAGCTTCGGTGCCAGCACACTGGATCATGAGTTGCGCGTTCACGTGAGCGACATCAACGACCGTCTGGCCGCCACCGACGAGCTGAATCGCCATATTGATGCCCTGTGCAAAGAGCACGACGTGGAAATCGCCTTCAGCCAGCTGGATATTCATATCCGCAATGGCGACGGCGAGCAGCTCACCATCGAGGGTAAAAAAGAACAGAGCGACGACAACAGCGCACCGCCGAAAGCCAACGATGGCGAGTCCAACGAAACCGGCGACCCTAAATAACGCGGTACCCGGCAGACACGCCGCTCAGCGCGGCGATGTCACGGGCGGCTCGGCCGTTCACCCCAGAGGACACCGAGTCACAGAAAGCGCACGCTGTTTCATCTCCGTGATCTCTGTGACAAATCCCTGGCCAAGGGGCGTCTCGCTTGCGAGACGCCTACGGCAAAGCAGAGGGGTTACAGCACCACCTCGAAGCATTCCAGCTGGGGCGGGCCCAGGTAGATATCGCGGCGGGCGCCAGCATTGGCGTGCGCCTTGCGGAATGCCTCGGATTTGGTCCAGCCTTCAAATGCGGCCTGAGATTCCCATACCGCGTGGGACGAAAACAGGGTGTACTCATCATTCGTCGCCCCCTGCAGAAGATGAAACTCCTTGAAGCCCGGGACTTCCTGCAGGTAGGTATCCCGCCCTTTCCAGATCTCGATGAAATCCTGCTCACAGCCTGGCTTGATCTTGAAACGGTTCATTGCGATATACATGCTCACCCTCCGTCATTGTGAATGGGCCCCTATAGTGGCGCAGGTGATCCACAAGTGCATTGACGCAAACACGCATCACGCCTCCCCACGCCCCTGACTTCCACGAATCACCGCTACAAACTTTGGTCTAATTCACTCCCCCTCAAGCGCCTCCTAGCATGAAAGCACATCGCCAACCCGTGCAGTCCATCATGACAATCCGTCACGAACGGCGTCACCATGGGCTATGCACCACCCCGCTGGTACCCGAGCGGGGGCAAAAAGAGGCCAAAGATGAGTTACGAACAAGAATACTCCACGTCCATCAACGATCCCCACACCTTCTGGGCCGACAAGGCCCGCCAGCTGGACTGGTTCACCTTCCCCTCCACCATTCTCGGCAAGGATGAAAACGGTATCGACCGCTGGTTTACCGATGGCGTCATGAACACCTGCCACATGGCACTGGATGCCAACCTCGCTGCCGGGCGCGGCGATCAGGTGGCGATCTACTACGATTCCCCCGTCACGAACAGCAAACAGGCCATCACCTACGCCGAGCTCACCGAACGCGTCGCCACCTTCGCGGGTGCCCTGCGCCAGCAAGGGGTGAAAAAAGGCGACCGGGTACTGATCTACATGCCGATGATCCCGGAAGCCGCCGTGGCCATGCTCGCCACCGCGCGCCTGGGCGCCATCCACTCTGTGGTGTTCGGGGGCTTTGCCGCTCACGAGCTGGCAGTACGTATCGACGATGCCGAACCCAGGGTCATCGTTTCGGCGTCCTGCGGCGTAGAAGTGAACAAGATCATTGAATACAAACCGCTGGTAGACGCGGCCATCGAGCAGGCCCGACACAAACCCGAGCGCTGCGTGATCTACCAGCGCCCTCAGGCCCACGCCGACCTGCAACCGGGTCGCGATCTGGACTGGCAGGTAGCCGTCGCCGCCGCCAGCCCGGTGGACTGCACCCCCGTGCTCGCCACCGACCCGCTCTACGTGCTCTATACCTCCGGCACCACCGGCAAACCCAAAGGGGTGATCCGCGACAATGGCAGCCACGCCGTGGCCATGCGCTACAGCATGAAAGCCATCTACAACATGAACCCCGGCGACACCTTCTGGGCCGCCTCCGATGTGGGCTGGGTGGTGGGCCACTCCTACATCGTCTACGCCCCGTTACTCAGTGGCCTGTCCACCGTACTTTACGAAGGCAAACCGGTTCGCACCCCCGATGCCGCCGCCTTCTGGCGTGTGGCGGAGGAATACAAGGTGAAAGCCCTGTTCTCTGCCCCCACCGCCTTCCGCGCCATCAAGAAAGAAGACCCCAATGGCGAGGGCATCAAGCAACATGATCTCTCCGCGCTGGAAACCCTTTTCATGGCCGGCGAACGGCTGGACCCACCCACCTACGAGTGGGTAAAGGACATCACCGGCCTGCCGGTGGTGGACCACTGGTGGCAAACCGAAACCGGCTGGGGGATCTGCGCCAACCTCATGGGCATCGACCCCAAACCCTGCAAACCGGGCTCTGCCACCCTGCCCAGCCCCGGCTACGATGTGCGCATACTCGATGACAACGGCAACGAAGTGGGCCCTAACCAACAGGGTAACGTGGCCATCAAACTGCCCCTGCCACCCAGTTGTCTGCCCTCCGTCTGGGGCAATCATGACCGCTTTCTGGCCGGCTACCTGGAACAGTTTCCCGGCTATTACACCTCCGGCGACGGAGGCTACAAGGATGACGACGGCTATGTGTTCATCATGGGCCGCACCGACGATGTGATTAACGTGGCGGGCCACCGCCTCTCCACCGGCGAAATGGAAGAAGTGCTCGCCGGTCACCCGGCCGTCGCCGAATGCGCCGTCATCGGCATTAACGACGATCTCAAGGGGCAGGTACCCATTGGGCTGGTCTTGCTCAAAGATGGCATGGAGGTAGAAGCAGACACCCTCAACAGCGAACTGGTCGCCCGCATCCGCCAGGAGATTGGCGCAGTGGCTTGCCTGAAAGACACGCTTATCGCCCAGCGCCTACCCAAGACACGCTCGGGAAAAATTCTGCGCAAACTGCTACGCCAGATCGCCAATGGCGAACGCTATAACATCCCGTCCACGATTGATGATCCGGCGAGTATTCCGGAGATTGAAGCGTTGCTCAGAGAGAGAGAACTGGTGGCGCACTGACAGCAACAACGACGCCAGTCTGGCCTGCCCACAGCAGGGGCAAGGCCAGAGCGGCCCCCTGCCACGCCAAGAAACAGCCTATTCAGCCGAACACGCCGCCTCAATCGCTGCCACATCAATTTTGCCCATGGTCATCATGGCCTCAAAGGCACGTTTCGCCAGTGCCCGATCCGGGCTGGTGATGGCCTGGGTCAGCACCGCCGGGGTAATCTGCCATGACAGCCCCCACTTGTCCTTGCACCAGCCGCAGGCACTTTCCTGTCCGCCATTCTCGATAATCGCGTTCCAGTAGCGATCCGTTTCTTCCTGATCCTGCGTGGCCACCTGAAACGAAAACGCTTCGTCATGACGGAAGGCATCACCCGCATTAAGCCCCAGACAGGGAATCCCCATCACGGTGAACTCAACAGTGATCACATCCCCTTCTTTTCCCGCGGGGTAATCGCCCGGCGCCCGGTTGACGGCATCCACCGTGGTATCCGGGAAGATACGGGCATAAAAGCGGGCCGCCTCTTCAGCATCACCATTGAACCAAAGACAGACCGTGTTTTTTGCAGGCATGGACATCCCTATCTCCCATTTCTCAGCATAGGTATTGCTACTCATGAAGGATGATCCTGCGATAGGCAGTAAACCAAGGGAGCCTCTGAATAACTCCTTGCATGCTCAGTCTTTCAGGCTGGTTCGCAATCTAGGCGCGGTTTTGACGGTGTATGTCCATCCATTGAAAAAGCGCAACAACGAGTGCGGGCCAGCCTGAAAGACCCGAAGGGCGCGGCCTGGAGCGCACATCTGCTGCGCCTTGCCTCTAGGAAAGGGAACCACCCTTACCGTCGAGACAAGACTCAACAGCTGCACGCTCCAGGCCACGCTGAGTACGCAAGGAGTTATTCAGAGGCTCCCAAGGTCAAACCGACAAGCAGAGTCAGGTCACACATTGGTGAAATAATGAAATGCCCACACAATTACCGGTAGGGACAGGTCTTGCATCGTGCGCCTAAATGCATCATGCAAGACCTACACCCATTTATCCTTCGTCACAGGGCCTCGCTTGTGCGACGCTGGCGACCCAGCCAGTCCTTAATGGAAGAAATAACCAGGTGTGAGTGATCCTTTCCAGAGGCGTCATGGAACTTGTGATCAAGCTCCGCATAAACCCGAAAGTCGACATTATTCTTCTTTTTCTTCAGTGTCTGAGCCTGATCGTAAGCCAGCTTGGGAGAAACGCTTTTATCAAGGCTAGACTGGATAATAAGCAACGGGGCGCGGACGCTCATCAGCAGTTCAGTCTGGTCTGCGGCCAACATACTCTTCCACCAACGAAACCCATGGCCGCTCATCACAAGGTCCATATTCTCGACAGCTTCGACAGAGGCGGCCAACGCCAGAAAACCCTGTTTCGCTTCTTCCAATGCCACCGGAGGAAGCTCAAGCGCCATACTGTGCAGTACATCATCGACGAAAAAGCGGCCTCCGCCATTCAGAGAGACAACCGCGCTCACCGCATCACTGCGGGAAGCCACCATGGCCGCGACCAACGCCCCCTCGCTTCCACCAAGTAGCGTAATGCGGTCATAGTGAAATTGGTTATCCAGCCAGGACATCACCTGAAGATAATCGTCCGTCCGCTGCTGTGGCGAGTCATGCTCGTAATATGACGCCGGACAATCCGGGCTATCACCCGAACCGTTCCAGGAAACCGACCGGGTAAGGCCATACTTCTCGACCGTAAGGACATCCGCATCATCAATAACGGTGGCAAATCGATCATTAATCACCTTGCTGTGGGCCACACTATTGCAGTCTGAGCCCTGCATCAGCACCAGCAAATAACCGCTTCCTTTCTGGTCCAGATAGAAGGTGATCTCTGACCCATCTGCCCGTGTCAAGCGCCCCCCTTCTTCGGCGAACACATCCTGAATAGCAAACAGCAGCAACGCCATTGTGATCGCGAGAGCTTTATACATGAGCATTTTCCGGCAGACCGTTTAAATCAGCTCGTTGGTCATCATCTCGAGTTCGGAGGCCGACTCGAACCTTGCCTCCTTCGATGCCGACAAGCCCGGGAAAGTTCAACCAGGCAACCCATCAAACCCTGGTGCAACATTAACCTGTTCTTCCCAAACCGCTTTACTGGCCAAAAAAATATGTGCCGTTGGCAGCACTGGGACTGGCGTGTCCAGACACCCTGCAGGCACCACCAGCAGACCCGAAGCCTGCGCATCCGGCAACGCCGAGCCACACAACGAGCAGAAACTTTTAGCATGCCGGGTACCCGGAAGCGTAAACGACCTGACCCCATCGGCACCCGATAGCCAGATCAGTTCAGCTGAAGAGGAGAAAAGATTAGCGGCATGGGCTGAGCCTGTATCTTTCTGGCAATGCTGGCAGTGGCAGAGATAGAAGCGGTCAAAATCCCCTTGGATCTGAAACCGCACGGTGCCACACAGACAAGAGCCGAAATGATCCTTCATGGATATTCTTCCATTCTATGGGGAGAGAGACTGGTTAAACCTGGAATGTGATTCTGCACCCGACGCGCGTTAGCGGGGCATCAGCTTTGGGAAATGGGAGACCTGACCCCATTGCCTTTTCTTGCAGTTATCCCGAAAATGGTTAGAAATAAGTAAATCGCATGTTTTAGTATTTTTTGCATACTTCCTCGTATTCAAACTTGGTGTCAGGTCTTGCATCGTGCACCAAGGATGCACGATGCAAGACCTGACCCCGGATCCCCTTATCGGCGTTGAGGGAAGAACTCCCTAATATCTGAAATAGATTCAGCAAACATCATTGGCTTATATTCGAATCTAGCTAGTGCTCCCGGCCCCATCATTTTCTTAAACCGGTTTTCGGTAACGCCAGATGTATCTGGGTTATAGACCACTACCTTTTTAAGAGGCTTTTCACCAACAGTACCCAAACCATATAGCAATCTAAAAAACGCATCGGTTTCCGGCAAGGAGTAACCTATAATAAAAATATACTCTGCTTCTTCTAGTTCTTTCGCTGTTGTTCCCCAAATTGTAGAAAGTAGTTGATGGTAGTCAGCTTTATTCCATGCGGGGGGGACGATCACAGGCTCTGCGTTAACCCGAACGTCTGTATGATTGGCGTAGTACTCTTGCAACTGACTCCCGATAGGTATTTTGCAAGAGCCGCACTCATCAAATCCTCTATATCTATATTTGGAAAAATACTCTTGCAAAGTTAATGGCTGAACAGACCCGGAATCTGAGCGAACAGCCCAGTTTAGAGAGCCATGTAGTTTTAGGAGGTGAACGGGATAATGAGAGTTAACCGACGGACCAAAACCATAGACAGGGCCTAGCCCACTACGATGCATGGCCACGTCAAGCGCAATATCATAATTGAACGTGATTACCGCAGGGTTTTTCGAAGGGTGTGCTTCCTTTTTTAAATAAACCAACAGCTCTGAAAAGCTGTCATAGCTGCTAGGCGCTTGGATACACTGACCTCTCGTAGGGAAATCTATGGTCCGCTCGAGCGTAACCACAATGAGTTCTTTTAACGAAGCAATGGCAAGTGGTATTTCTTCAGGTTCAAACCCTGGAAGTTTTTTTAGTATATTTGCGATTTCTAAAGCAGTAAAAATCGACTCTATGTTGTTTAGGTCAAGCTGTGATTTAGAATGGACCGCTTGCAGAGAGGAGATTGCTCTAAATACTCGTTCGAAGTCCTCGTTCTTTCCTGATACTTCATTTGTGCTGAGCAAACGCGACGCTGTATCTAGAAAATCGTTCATCAGTGGCGCACCGCAATCTCTTGATGCTCCAGCCCCCAGAATAAAAACTATTTCACTCATAGAACTTCGGTTTCCCTATGGCATAACGCCCGGCTCACGCAACGGCGTGGAGCCACGAAGCGGCTAAAAATGGACGCAGTGCAGTCGATTGTTAGGATTCACTTCGGCTAGGATGAATGATCGCTTTAAGAATTTTTTTTAGGTCATCGACTGACATAGGGCGGCCGTGTCCTAGAGTCCTTCGTATCGGCTCAAACTCGGCGAGCATCCTATGGTGCATGTCTATCGAAGGGGCATGGGAATTAAAACTCCGCCCCTGAAACTCTTGAAATCTTTCTAGCTCATTAACTAGAAACATGGCTGTAGCCATGTATTCGGTTTCATTATTTCCGTCAAATCCACAAAATTTAGGGTCATCTCCGAAGGGTCCTGCCTCCTCCTTTAATCGACTCTTTTCTTCAGTCCCTAATTCTTTATATGCACGCTCGACAAAGCTCCACATATCGAGAATATCAACTACTTCTTTTACAATTTCTGGGTCATCTGATTCTTCAAATGGAATCCCACTGTACTTCCACTTGATGCCCCAAAGCTGGTCGCTAAAAATCGCAGACTTTATAAAGTCTGGCTCTATTTCCCCCTCAACACCCAGCTTTTCATATAACTCGCTCAACATAAGAATAATGAGTTTTTCACCGTCTGAAATCTTCATTCCAGCTCCTTTATTGCTATTTAATTGCGCGATCACGTTTATCATCTGACAATTTCTTCACGACTGGCATAAAGCTCTGAATTTTATAGAACATACTTTTTCCATAATTCTTTTTTTCTTCAAATGTCGAAGCCTCTGAAAGTCCCTCAATGTCCTGTCTCAAATCTTCGTTTAGCTCTCTTGCCTTATTCTCAAAGAAATCTGTGAAATGCTCACTCTGTTCCAGTATAAACACAGAGAAGCTCTCCACCTCCCTTGCAATTTCGGAGCAATCGACGCCTTTCAACAGCTTTTGGTTACAGGATGGGCCGACTTTCGAAACAACAGCCAAAATTCTTTTGGTTTCAGAATGAACTTGAGAAACCTCTACCATTTTTCTGCGATGAATTAGCTCATCATGAAGCGTCTCAGCCTTAGTAGCTGCCGTAGATGACTTTTTTGCCTCGATAAAAGCCCATATAGCAGCACCTATTGAAGCTATCGATCCAATTATTGATATGAGATTTTCCATATTCAGGTTCTGCAACACCTACTTGGGAATCCTAACAGCGAATTCATTAGAACGTTCCTTATAACCCGGTTCCGTACAACTCCGAGCCCCACACCCCGCTCAACCTATCAAAATACTCTCATATCAATCAGTTAGAGTGAAATAGCCAATGTCTTACACGGAGTTGAAAGGAAGGTTCCGTTGAAAGCGGGCACATCTTTCCGCCCATAGTTCATGCAATCACGCCCGATGACCGTCTGATGTACAATCCCCCCACATTCTCCAGAGCCACAGAACATGCGTACCTTTGTCCTCCGTGCCCGTGCAGCCTCCACCAACAGCCAGACCCTGCTCGCCAATGTGGGTGGTGATGCCCATAGCGAGATCCTGGCCCATACCCTGATGAATGCGATCTTTGTGGCGCAGTCTCATCGGGACGATGTGGTGGTGCACCTGGTGCTGGAAAGCACCCAGGATTATTCGCGCACCATCAGCTTTGTGGCAGCCGAGATGCGGGATATTGGTGGCTTTCATGAGCAGGCGCTGCTGGCCAAGGTGGTGCGGGCGCTGGATGCGTCTGCCGGTATGGGCAAGGAGCAGATGAAGGCGGTGGAGAGCGGCATTAGCGTGCGTACGGTGAGCTTTGAAAAGCTGGTGAAGGAGCTGGCCGAGGATGGCCATCAGTTGTACATGATGGATCCGAAGGGCGAGAGCATTCGCGAGCTGGAATTTGCCGAGAAACCCTGCTTTTTGCTTACTGATCACATTCCCATGCCGAAGAAGAGTTTTAATAGCCTGAAGCGGCTGGGCACCGAGAAGATCAGCCTGGGGCCGACTATGCTGTTTGCGTCGCAGTGCGTGGTGTTAATCAACAATGAACTTGATCTGGCCGGGATGTAGGATCACCGCTTTAGGTTAGAACCTTGCGCAGCAAGGCTGCTTCAATCGCGGTCGAACGACCGCTCCTACAATTATAATCACCTCGCTGTCGCTCGGATCGCCATGCAAGCATGGGCTCCTACAGCGGCTTCGTGAGGTCGGTTTTGGGTTTCGCTGTTAACTGTTCACTATTCACTGTTAACTAACTCTCGAGCCAAACCTCCCGCGCCCACTGCCAGACACTCCCCCACTCCTCTTCTTCACGGATGCCCTCGCCGGGCACCCATAGCAGTACGCTGCCTTCCTGGGACATGGCGTAGATGCCTTCAGGGGTTTCGCAGACGGGGATCAGGTAGCGGGGCATGCCCTGGTCCCAGGCGTTGGCGGCCATTTCGGGCAGGAAGTTATGGGCGTACTCATCCATTACGGTGGCGGGCTCGAGGCTGCCGCAAATAATGTCGCTGGCGTTGAGCAGGAACTCTTTGTAGTCACCGGGTAGCGGGATGAGTAGTTGCTCTTCGATTTCTACCAGGCGGTCTTCGTCCGGGAGTTCCAGCGCCACCAGGCCACCTTCGTGGCGTTCGCGCAGCAGTTCGATTACGTCTTCCATATTGGCTCTTCATGATTCTGTAGGAGCCTGCCTGTAGGCGATGGGAAAGAATCGCTTGCAGGCATACCCTGAAGGGCACAGAGAGCTCCTACGGGTGCAGCGGTTTAGCCCCGGCGGAACGGGAACAGGAACTGTTTGACCACGCCTTCCGGCACCGGGGTGCTGGCACGGGTGCCGTATTCGGCGGCCAGCTCCTTGGGCATGATCAGGGTGCCGAACAGTTTATCGTAGATAGGCAGGAAGGCGGCGTAGTTTTTGTCGACGGCCTGGTCTTCAGAGGAGTGATGCCAATGGTGGAATTCCGGGGTGGCGATAAGCCAGCGAATGCCCGGGAAGCGAAACCGCACATTGGCGTGGATAAAGATGGCGTGGAACGACACGAACACCAGGTAGGCATACACCGCAGACGGCGCGAAGCCGAGGATGAAGATCGGCAGGTAGCCCACAAAGCGGTTGGCGATGATTTCCACCACATGCAGGCGCGACGAGGCCAGCCAGTCCATCTGGGTGGTGGAGTGATGCACCGCGTGGAATTTCCATAGCCAGGGCACTTCATGGAAGGCGCGGTGAATCCAGTAGCTGCCCAGGTCGATGACAATCAGGATCTCGATAAACTGCAGCCACAAGGGCTGGCTGGCAATAGCCTGCTGGAAGCCGATATCCACCTTGTCGTGCAGCACCACCTGAATCGGGATGATGGTGAAGAAGCTGATCAGCTGTAGCCCCACATGGCTGAACAGAAAATACTTCATGTCGGTAACCCAACCACCACGCAGGGTTTTCTGGGCCGGGTCTTTGGGAAAGGCCCGCTCCAGGGGAATAAACACCAGCGCCAACACCAACAGGGTGAGGATGAAATAATCCAGCCCGGCATACAGGCTGCGGCCATCCACCGGCGGCACATCCAGCCGCCCGGAGCCAATCAGTGCGGCCATGCACGCCAACACCATGCCGATGATGCCGTAACGCTTTTCCTGATGCCGAAACACACTGAAAAAACCACAGGTAAAGCCGATACCAATGCCGATAAACAAGGCAATACGCAGCACCTCGGCATTGTAGAAGCCGCGGAAATCCGGCGTGGTAAAGATCTCGGGGTAGAGAAAACAGAAGCTGCCCATCAGCGCCAGAATGCCAAGCCCGATGGACACGGTGGCAGTGATCTTGCCCTGCCCCGGGGTCAGGTCCACTTCTTCATAGCGTTCCCGTAAAAACTCGCTCATTGACTCCCTCCTTCCTTCCCCAAAGCCTGCCCGAGCCCCCGCATTTGGGCCAGTACAGGGCGGTAACAAGCTGCTACACTGCGCGTTCAATTACAGCTTCGAGCTATCAGCTTTGAGCGACGAGTCGCGCAATGTGCCTTGCCACCTTCAATGCTCTCGTTCCGCGCCCTGCGTCTGTGCGCGGGCACAGCTTTTGATATGACAACCGCCTCAATCGCGACTGTAAGCTCACAGCTCGTAGCTCGCAGCTTTAATCGCAATACTCACATATTTGATCACGCCAAAGTATGCCTCTACTCACGCTTCGCGAAATACAGCTCAGCTATGGCCAGCAGGCCTTGCTGGATCATGTGAACCTTTCCATCGACAGTGGCGAGCGCCTGTGTCTTATCGGTCGTAACGGGGCGGGCAAGTCCACCCTGATGAAAGTCATCGCCGGGGAAATCCAGGCTGATGACGGCCACATCGAGCAGACCCAGGGGTTGAGCATTGCCCGTCTGGAGCAGGAAGTGCCCGATGACCAGGACCACACGGTGCATTACATGGTCTCGCAGGGGCTTGGCGAACACGGCGCCCTGCTTAGCGAACATGCGGAGTTGAGCCATCAACTGGCCGACGGCGACGACAAGGTGCTGGCCCGGTTCGAGCAGCTGAGCAGCGAGATCGAGGCCCGCGGCGCCTGGCAGCTGTCCCAGCGCGTAGACACTGCCCTGTCCAAACTGAGCCTGGACGGCGACATGCAGTTTGCCGGGCTGTCCGGTGGCATGAAGCGCCGCGTGCTGCTGGCACGGGCGCTGGTGCAGGAACCGGATATCCTGTTGCTGGACGAGCCCACCAACCACCTGGACATGGAATCGATTCAGTGGCTGGAAGAGTTTCTGAAAGGCTACGGTGCCACCCTGGTATTCATCTCCCACGACCGGGCCTTTATCCGCGCCCTGGCGACCCGCATCATCGAGCTGGATCGGGGCATTCTCACCAGCTGGCCCGGTAGCTATGAAAAGTACCTCTCCGGCAAGCAGGCCGCCCTGGATGCGGAAGAGAAAGCCAACGCCGAGTTCGACAAGAAGCTCAGCCAGGAAGAAAAATGGATTCGTCAGGGCATCAAGGCACGCCGTACCCGTAACGAAGGCCGGGTACGGGCCCTCAAGGCCATGCGCGACGAGTTCGCCCAGCGCCGCAATCGCACTGGCACCGCCAGCCTGACCATCCAGAGCAGCGACAGCTCCGGGAAGGTCGTGGTCGAAGCCGACAAGCTGAATTATGCCGTCGGCGGCAAGCAGATCGTGCGCGACTTTTCCGTCAACCTGCTGCGCGGCGACCGGGTGGGGATTCTTGGCCCCAACGGCTGCGGCAAATCCACCCTGATTCGCCTGTTGCTGGATCGGCTGCCGCCCGACAGCGGCACCCTGAAGCTGGGCACCCAGCTGCAAGTGGCTTACTTCGATCAGCTGCGTGACACCCTGGACGAGAACAAGAGCGTGATCGACAACGTGGCCGAGGGCTCCGATGTGATCTCACTGAATGGCCAGAACAAGCACGTGATCGGTTACCTGCAGGACTTCCTGTTCGATCCCGGCCGGGTGCGCCAGCCCGTGAAGTCCCTGTCGGGTGGCGAGCGCAACCGTCTGCTGCTGGCCAAGCTGTTCACCAAGCCCTTCAACCTGCTGGTGCTGGATGAGCCCACCAACGATTTGGATGCGGAAACCCTGGAGCTGCTGGAAGAGCAGCTGATGAATTATCAGGGCACCCTGCTGCTGGTAAGCCACGACCGGGAATTCATCGACAACGTGGTGACATCGACCCTGGTGTTCGAGCACGGTACTCTCAACAGTTATGTGGGGGGATATCAGGACTGGATTCGTCAACGTCCGGAACCTGTGAAGGAAAAGCCCGTCAAAGCCGACAAGCCCGCAGCCGCTGCACCGCCGCAGGCCCCGGCAAAGCGCAAGAAACTGTCTTACAAGGACCAGCGCGAGCTGGAGCAGTTACCCGGCCAGATCGAGCAACTGGAACAGGATCTGGATGCAGTGCAGACCCGCATGTCTGACCCGGCGTTCTACAAGGGCGATCCGGCAGACATCAGCGCTGCCCAACAGCAACAAACCGAGCTACAGCAGGCCCTGGAAAGCGCCTATGCCCGCTGGGACGAACTGGATCAGCTCGGCTAACCCATCACAGGAGTGGTTGTGCGAACACCGATCCGCTATCTGAGCGTACTGCTTGCCTTGATGCTGGCCTTCCAGCCCGCCCTGGCAACCGAAGTGGAAGATGAGGAACGGGCCCTGGAGCGGCAGCAGGAGGAAGAGAATCCTGCGCCGAACAAGGCGAGTCATGTACCGGTACAAGCGGTGGACGAAGACTCCCAGCCCACCGAGGAGCCGCCCCACCCTCTGCCGTTGCTTAACCGGGTAGTGGATCCGGGCACCTTTGCCACCCTGCACTGGACCCCGGATCAGTCGTTCGGCTCTATTGCCACGCCGGTGCCGGTGCTGGTCGCCCATGGCACCAAACCCGGCCCGCAGCTTTGCCTCACCGCTGCCATTCACGGTGATGAGCTCAACGGTATCGAGATGGTGCGGCGCCTGATGTACAAGCTGGAGCCCGACGAGCTGGCCGGCACCGTGATCGGTGTTCCCATCGTCAACCTGGACGGCTTCCGCAGCGGCAGCCGCTATCTTAGCGACCGCCGAGATCTGAACCGCTACTTCCCCGGCAACAAGAATGGCAGCGCCGCCAGCCGCGTGGCCCATTCCCTGTACAGCAACATTGTCAGCCACTGTGATTATCTGGTGGATCTGCACACCGGCTCGCAGAAACGCGTCAACCTGCCGCAGCTGCGCGCCGATCTGGACAACCCCGATGTGGTGGCTTTCGCCAAACACTTTGGTGGCATGACCGTACTGCATAGCCCCGGCGTCACCGGCATGTTGCGCGATGCCGCGGTGAAAGACGGCATTGTCGCCGTGACCATGGAAGCCGGTGGCCCCAACCGACTGGAAACCCAGGCGGTGAATTACGGCGTGCAGGCACTGGAAACCCTGCTGGAGAACCTGCAGATGCAGAAAGCCAGCCGTTTCTGGAGCGCTCCGCAGCCGGTGTTCTTCGAATCAGAATGGATCCGTGCCGATCAGGGTGGCATCTTGCTGGCCGAGGTAAAACTGAACGACAAGGTGAAGAAGGGGCAGATTCTGGGCACCGTCACGGACCCGATCAGCAACACCGGCAGCGCCATCATTGCCCCCTACAATGGCCGGGTGCTGGGCATGGCCGTGAATCAGGTCATCCATGCCGGCTTTGCCGCCTTCCGTATCGGTGAAGAAAAATCGACCGAAGAGGTGGAAGCGCAAGCGGAAAAGGCCAGCAAGGAAAAAGAAAAACAACAGTCAGACGATGACGACAGTGACGGTGACAGCAAACAGGAACGTGCGGCGGACCCCAGCCCGAAGGAGCCCAGCGACGAACCGCCTGCTGAAGCCGATAGCACCGGGGAGTAACACTGCCCCCGCACCTTTCTCGCCACTCGACAAGACGACGCCCCAGCAGGAATCCATTCCTGCTGGGGCGTCGGCGTCTGGCGACGAATACACCGGCCATAGGGCCGCGATTTACTGAACCGTCAGACTATCGCGCATCCCTGCCAGGGTTTTCTCACCAATGCCTTTCACCGCCAGCAATTGGTCAACGCTGGTGAAAGGCCCATTGGCGTCACGCCAAGCCACAATGGATTCTGCGGTTTTCGGCCCGACGCCTTTCAGTGACTGCAGTTGCTCGGCAGTGGCGGTATTGAGGTTGACGGCATCGCCAGCCGTGGCCGTCTGTGCCGCCGCCGGTTGTCCCGCTGACGGGGTAACCGCAGTGACTTCCACCGCTTGAGCCAGCGACGCTGCGGCAAACAGAATGAGGGAAAAAATGAGGTTGATGCCTTTCATGATTGATCTCCTTTAAGTTGGAGACAGCACCATAAAAGGCAGGGCATGCGGCGTTTATCAGCCAGCGGACGTAATGCCTGTCAGCGCTTCAGGAAAGGCTCTGTAATATTTCGTCTACCACCGCTGTAGGCTGAGCGGCCTGAGTGACAGGACGACCGATCACCATGTAATCCACCCCGGCGTCACGCGCCTCTACCGGTGTAAGCACACGGCGCTGGTCGCCTGCATCGCTGCCTGCCGGACGGATCCCCGGCGTGACCAGCGCAAAGTCCTGGCCGCAGGCTTGCTTGAGCAGGCCGGCTTCCTGGGCAGAGCACACCACCCCGTCCATGCCTGACACCTTGGAAAGCTCCGCCAGGCGGCGCACCTGCACCTGTGGTTCATCCACGATCCCCACCTGCGACAGGTCAGTACGGTCCATGCTGGTGAGCACGGTCACCGCAATCAGCAGCGGACGGGTACGGTGATTGGCAATCGCATTCGCGGCGGCCTCCATCATCCGCTGGCCACCGCCAGCGTGCACGTTGACCATCCACACGCCCATATCGGCAGCGGCTGCCACGGCGCCGGCAACGGTGTTCGGGATATCGTGAAATTTGAGGTCCAGAAACACCTCAAACCCTTTGCCATGCAGGGCCTCAACCACCGCCGGGCCACTGCGGGTAAAGATTTCCTTGCCCACCTTCACGCGCACCTTGGCCGGATCCAGTTGGTCCGCCATGGCCAGGGCCTGAGCCTGATCGGGATAATCCAGAGCGACAACAACAGGGCTGGAGATGGGCATGGTGGCTTCCTGAGTGGTGGGTAGGCGGGGCTATGGTAGGCGCTGGGGTAAGCGGGTTCAACCAGCCCAACCGTAGGAGTGTCGCTGGCGGCGCGATCACCAAAGCCGGAAAAGACGATTTTTACCACCGAGAGCACCGAGATGAACCGATCCCGGCTCCTTTGGCGCGCTCTGTGCCCGCAAGGAAGGCAATGGCATCCCCGTCTTGAAGACGCAGCCGGATCGGGCTCATCGCCAGCAGGCTGGCCCCACAGCGGCTTTCGACCCAAGCCTCGTCCACATTGGTGCAGAGTTATTCAATTTACGCGGTGGCGAGAAGGGTTTGGTTGTTGGCTGTTGCTGCGGGCCGTGTCTTGGGTACGCTCTGGAATCTATACCTCGCTTGGGCTCGGATCGCCATGCAAGCATGGCTCCTACGAAGTGCTCGGGTTATTTAATAGTGCCGAACTCAACGATCTGGAAGGCGTTTCCATTCTTCTAACCCCCCCGGAACTATTTTGGGTTTGCCCTTCCAGTCAAGCGTAGCTTGTAGCTTGTAGCTTGTAGCTTGTAGCTTGTAGCTTGTAGCTCACAGCTCACAGCTGATAGCTGATAGCTGATAGCTGTCAGCTGCTTTCAAACCTCCTTCACCACCGGCTTGATGGTGCCCCAGCGTTTGCAGCTTGGGCAGCGCCATTGCATGAGCGGGGTTTCGAACCCGCAGCGGCGACATTTGTAGAGGCTCTTGTTGTTCACCAACTTTTCGGACAACTGACGCAATGCATCCAGATGCTCGCGGGCTTCACCTTCGGCAATGCCCGCCAGGCTCATGTCGATAATCTTGTTGAGACCGCGCACGGACGGGTTGGCTTTCATGTACTCGCCGATAAAGTCCGCGGCTTCCTTGTCGCCGTAACGCGCTTTCAGTGCTTCGGATAGCAGCAGGATACGGTTGGTACTGGGCTTTTCGGCACTGTAGTCAGCCAGCATCTGGATGAAGTCCTCATCCTTGTCCTGGGCCTGATAACAACTGCGCAGCTTGTCCAGCACCTCGTCGAAGAAGTCGCTGTCCTGGGTCCAGATTCGCTGGAAGGCCTGAATGGCCGCCTCCCAGTTCTGCTCGTCCATTTCCAGCTCGCCTTCCTGGAAACTGGCGCGCACACAATCATTATCGAACGACAACGCACGGCGCAGCATGCGACGGGCCGGGTTGATGTCCTTGTCTTTTTTCAGGTTGTCCGCCTGCTCACAGCAATACTGCGCCAGCACTGAGGCCAGTTCCGGGCTGTTTTTGATCAGGCGCTCGCCCATGCTAATGGCATTGACCCAGTCACGCTCCTGCTCGTACAGGCCCATGAGCTGCCGACAGACCTCATCCTTTGCCTCACAATCCTGATCCAGCATTTCCAGCAGAACCTGCTCGGCCAGATCGAAGATACCGCTTGCCAGGTAATCCTGGGCAAGCTCAAGCTGGATTTCTTCCTGAACCGGGCGGGAAAAATCACCGTGTTCCAGCAGGTGGGTGTGCAGTTGCGCGGCACGGTCAAACTCCCCCCGCTTGCGAAACAGCTTGCCCAGCGCGAGATGGGTGTCGAGCCCTTCAGAGCCCACATCCAGTCCGTTCAGCAAGGCTTCGATGCCCTTGTCGGGCTCTTCATTCAGGAAAAAGTTGATCCCCGCCACATAGTCCTTGGACAAGGAGGCCATGCGACGACGCTGGCGACGCTTGCTTTCACGCCGCCCGAGAAAAAAACCCGCTGCAATGGCAACAAAGAACAGCGGCATCAACCACAGGGATTCGCTCATGAAAACAGGCTCTTGATACCACGCAGACCGATACCCGCCACCAGCCCCATCAACAGGCCGACAGCCAGAACACCAATCACCAGCACGCCGAGTGACACATCCCACTGCAGGTTATAAAGCAGCAGATCCAGTGTGACCGCTTCACGGTTACTGGTCACAAATAAAAAAGCGATAAAGAAGATGGCCACCACCGCCAGTATGACCACGATGCGATACAGATTACGCATGTCAGGACTCCCTCACCGGCTATGCCGGCCTAGCGCAGGATACGAACTTAGCTGGCAGCCGCCTGGCCACCGGCATCGCCGCTATCGGATTCTTCCCCGGCATCCATTTGCAGGGATTCGTTTACGCGTTCGCGCAATTCCTTGCCTGGCTTGAAATGGGGAACATACTTGCCGTGCAGCTCGACGCTGGCACCGGTCTTGGGATTACGGCCCACGCGGGGTGCGCGGAAATGGAGGGAAAAACTGCCGAAGCCGCGTATTTCGATACGACCTCCGCCGGCCAGGGAATCGGCCATTTGTTCGATCAGCGTTTTGACTGCCAGTTCCACATCCTTGGGTGACAGCTGGGTTTGCCGGTCGGCAATCCGCTCAATCAGTTCTGACTTGGTTAACGCCATTACAGCTTGCTCCCTGGGCTCCCTGCCCAGTGGGGTCGGCAGATGCCGACCCCGGGGAGGAGCCGATTAAGACTCGTTGCTGTTTTCCATCTGCTGCTTGATCAGATCACCGATGGTCTTCGGCGCGTTGGCATCCTGCTGTTCAGACAGGTTGTCCATGGCCTCACGCTCATCAGCCTGATCCTTCGCTTTGATGGACAAGCTCAATACACGGTTCTTGCGATCAACGTTGACGATCTTGGCTTCCACTTCGTCGCCGACGTTGAGCACTTCGGTTGCATCGTTAACGCGGTCGCGGCTGATTTCGCTGGCACGCAGGGTACCTTCGACGTTTTCAGCCAGCTCCACGGTGGCCGCTTTCGCGTCTACCGCAGTTACCTTGCCCTTAACAATTGCGCCCTTGTCGTTAGCAGCAACATACTGAGCAAACGGATCGTCTGTCAACTGCTTGATACCCAAGGAAATTCTTTCGCGCTCTGCGTCGATGGACAGAACCACGGTTTCCAGCTCGTCACCCTTGTTGAAGTTACGCACGGCATCTTCGCCCTGCTCTTCCCAAGAGATGTCGGACAGGTGCACCAGACCGTCGATACCGCCTTCCAGACCGATGAAGATACCGAAGTCAGTGATGGACTTGATCTTGCCGGAAATACGCTCGCCTTTCTGGTATTTCTGCTCGAAGGCATCCCACGGGTTGGACTGACACTGCTTGATACCCAGGGAGATACGACGACGATCTTCGTCGATGTCCAGGATCATCACTTCCACTTCGTCGCCGATCTCTACAACCTTGGACGGGTGGATGTTCTTGTTGGTCCAATCCATTTCGGAAACGTGAACCAGACCCTCTACACCTTCTTCGATCTCGGCGAAACAGCCGTAATCGGTCAGGTTGGTTACCTTGGCTTTCACCTTGGCACCTTCCGGGTACTTGCCCACGATGTCGTGCCACGGATCTTCGCCCAGCTGCTTCAGACCCAGGGAAACACGCATCTTCTCGCGGTCGAACTTCAGTACCTTGACGTCGATTTCCTGGCCAACTTCCACGATTTCGCTCGGATGCTTGATACGCTTCCAGGCCATATCGGTGATGTGCAGCAGGCCGTCGATGCCGCCCAGGTCTACGAACGCACCGTAGTCGGTCAGGTTCTTCACGATACCCTTGACTTCCATGCCTTCCTGCAGGGATTCGAGCAGCTGCTCACGCTCTGCGCTGTGCTCGGCTTCCATCACCGCACGACGGGAAACCACAACGTTGTTGCGCTTCGGATCCAGCTTGATGACCTTGAAGTCCAGCTCTTTGCCTTCCAGGTGAGCAACGTCGCGCACCGGACGGATGTCTACCAGAGAGCCCGGCAGGAACGCACGGATCGGGCCGATATCGACGGTGAAACCGCCTTTTACCTTGCCAGAGATCTGACCTTTTACGATCTCGTCTTCGTCGAAAGCTTTTTCCAGCTCGCCCCACACTTCGGCGCGCTTGGCTTTTTCACGGGACAGGCGGGTGAAGCCCATGCCATCGTCGATGGCGTCTACGGCTACGTCGACTTCATCGCCTTCAGCGATTTCCAGTTCGCCTGCCTCGTTAACGAATTCGTCACGGGCAATAATGCCTTCGGATTTCAGGCCCGCGTTAACAGTTACCCAATCGCTGTCGATGGATACCACGGTGCCTTTAATGATGGAGCCACGAGCAACGTCGAGGTCCTTGAGGCTTTCTTCAAAAAGATCAGCAAAAGATTCAGTCATGTGTCTCTCGGTTTAATTCACATGCCAACCAGCAGACATGGGTTATGGATAATTGGACCCGCCCTCCCCAGCTGGCTTACTTTGTGAGGGAGTGACAGATCAGCCGCTTTACACGGAATCGCAATTACCCCGCGGCAGGGACTGCCGAAGGGTGTCGATAGGTGCTCACTGCGGGTCAGGCCAACTGGCGAGCCGCAGCCTCGTCGAGAATCCGGTTAACCACGTCATCAACCGAAAGCGTTGTGGAATCAATCACCACGGCATCGTCTGCCGGGCGCAATGGCGCCACCTCACGGTTCATGTCACGGTCATCCCGGGTGCGGATGTCCTCAACAAGGGTCGCGAGGGTAGCACCAAAGCCCTTCTCCTTCAACTGCTCAAAGCGCCGTCTGGCGCGCTCTTCAGCGCTGGCTGTGAGGTAGATCTTGAGAGGGGCGGAGGTAAACACCACGGTGCCCATATCGCGACCGTCAGCCACCAGCCCGGGAGACTCGGCAAAGGCCCGCTGACGGGCCAGCAGTGCATCGCGAACCGGCTGCAGCACCGCAACCTGGCTGGCCAGCTCGCCAACGCTTTCCTGACGAATGATGTTGGAGACATCTTCACCGGCCAGAATCACGGCCGTGTCGCCCTGTTGCTCCACGAAACGCACCGGCAGGGCCTTGGCCATGTCGACCAGGCGGGGCTCGTCATCCAACGCAACCCCTTGATTTCTCGCATGATAACCCAGCACACGGTACAGCGCCCCGGAATCCAGAAGATGCCAGCCCATGCGTGCAGCCACCAGCCTGGCCACGGTGCCTTTGCCGGAAGACACCGGCCCGTCGATGGTCAATACTGCCGCCTGACTCATTTCACCTCCAGATTCAGGCCGGCATGACCGGCCAGCTGGGCAAAACCCGGGAAGCTGGTGGCCACATTGGCGCAATCATGGATGGTGATAGGGCCATTGGCACGCAGGGCTGCCATGGCAAAGCTCATGGCGATGCGGTGATCGCCGTGGGATTGCACTTCCCCACCGCCGAACGCCCCGCCCGTAATGCGGATACCGTCGTCAAACACCTCATGGTCCACACCCAGCGCGGCCAGGCCGTCGGCCATCACCTGAATGCGGTCGGATTCCTTCACGCGCAGCTCTTCAGCGCCGTGCAGGATGGTGTCACCCTCGGCGCAGGCGGCAGCAATGAAAATGGCCGGGAATTCATCAATGGCCAGCGGCACCAGCGCCTCCGGAATCACGATGCCTTTCAACGGCGCGGATTTGACCACGATATCGGCCACCGGCTCACCACCGGCATCCCGCTGGTTTTCCAGGCGAATATCGGCCCCCATCAGCTTGAGAATATCGATCACGCCGGTCCGGGTGGGGTTAATGCCCACGTGCGGCAGGGTCACGTCACTGCCTTCGGCAATGGATGCGCCGACCAGGAAGAACGCGGCGGAGGAAATATCCGCTGGCACTTCCAGTTTGCAGGCCGTCAGCTTGCCACCGCCGCTGACCACGCTGGTGGCGCCATCGCGACGCACCGCATAGCCAAAACCACCCAGCATGCGCTCGGTGTGGTCCCGCGTCGGCGCCGGTTCGGTCACCGAGGTTTCGCCTTCGGCATACAGGCCGCCCAGCAGTACCGCGGACTTCACTTGGGCAGAAGCCATGGGCAGATCATAGTGAATCGCCTTGAGCGGCTGGCCACCGCGGATACGCACCGGGGGGCGACCTTCGTTGCCGGTGGTGATCTGGGCACCCATTTCCCGCAAGGGTTTGGCCACCCGCTCCATCGGACGCTTGGACAGGGAAGCATCCCCGGTCAGCTCCACATCGAAAGCCTGTCCCGCCAGCAAGCCGGTCAGCAGACGCATGGAGGTACCTGAGTTACCCATGTAGAGGGGTTTTTCCGGCGCTTTGAGGCCGTTTAGCCCCACCCCATGGATGGTCACCTGCCCATTCGTGGGGCCTTCAATCACCACACCCATATCGCGGAACGCCTGCAGGGTCGCCAAGGCGTCTTCGCCTTCCAGGAAGCCTTCGACTTCCGTTACCCCATCTGCGAGGGAGCCCAGCATGATGGAACGGTGGGACATGGATTTGTCGCCCGGCACGCGGATGCGGCCATTGAGCTTGCCACCCGGAGTCATCAGGTAGGTCGGGTTGGCCTTGCTTGAATCTGTCATGATGCTGTCTTCACCTAATTGGGCGCGGGTGTAGGACGTGCGCCCGTTCATGGCCATAAAGTGTGCCCGGGCCGAATTGGCACGGGTCATGATGCCCATCAGGGCATCGGAATCCCCTTTTTCCACGGCGTCGCGGAAGCGGTCGATACCGTCGCTGAACAGGCCCAGAGCCTGCAATAACGCCGCTTTGTTCTCGCGAAAGATGTCGTGCCACATCACCGGGTCGGAGCTGGCAATGCGGGTGAAGTCGCGAAAACCGCCGGCAGCATAGCGGAAAATCTCGTTGGAATCCCCCTGCCGGGCCAGGGTATCCACCAGCGAAAACGCAAGAAGATGCGGCAAATGGCTGGTTTCTGCCAGCACCTGGTCGTGATACTGCGGCGACATCTGCAGCACTTCGGCGCCCATGGCGGTCCAGATAGCGCGGACTTTCGCCGTGGCGGCCGGATCGGTGTCGTCCGTGGGCGTGAGGATGACCCGGTGATCCCGGTAAAGCGTGGCGTCGGCCGCGCTGACACCGCTCTTTTCCTTGCCTGCGATGGGATGGCCGGGTACGAAGCGCGAGTAGTGCTCCCCCAGCGCCTGCCGGGCAGCGCTGATCACGTTACCCTTCACACTGCCGCCATCGGTGACAATCGCGGTACGGGACAGCCCGGGTTTCAGCGCCGCCAGCACCTTGCCCATGGCAGACACGGGGGTGGAGACAAAGACCAGATCCGCGCCTTTGACGGCTTCGGCCAGATCCTGGCTGCCGTCATCGACCACCCCCAGGGCAATGCCCTGCTCCAGGGTACGCGCCGAGCGGGAACCCGCCACGATGGAACGTGCCAAGCCATTTTCGCGGGCAGCGGCGGCGAAGGAGCCACCGATCAGGCCGAGGCCGATGATGGCGATGCGATTGAAGAGTGGCTCAGACATCACTGCTCTCCGTAGGAGCGTCGCTGGCGG
>Ga0310345_10000641_pt1 | contig 47639 bp, 40 predicted proteins | sample HC15DNA20500_MG_FD_204667 | JGI IMG/M metagenome (GOLD analysis project Ga0310345, IMG submission 204667) | Marine microbial communities from station ALOHA, North Pacific Subtropical Gyre - HC15-DNA-20-500_MG | ecosystem: Environmental > Aquatic > Marine > Oceanic | place: Pacific Ocean: North...
GAAGCTTTGGGATTGCCTGTCCGCGCCATTCTGGTTCCACAATCCCTTCGGGGTTCCCGTGAAGAGCAGTTCGAGATGCTATTCATGCGCTTCCGGGAGAATGAGGAACGTGAAAACCTCAGCGCTTTCGAGCGCCTGGTTTCGATAGGCGAGATGTTTGAGCGGCTACAAGATGCCAAACCGAACGAGAAGATAACCGCAACCGAGTTCGCCAAGCGTGTGGGTGTCCATAACAGCGCGGTATCACGTGGTCGCGCTGTCTATGCCGCTAGAGCTGAGATTTTGCACGCGTGCAAAGATGTCTACGATCTCAGCCACCGTGACCTCGAAAAGGTTCTTGGTGACCTGACTGAGAAGCAGTCCAAGCCTGTAAAAAAGAAATCACAAAGCCCAAAGAAACTCACGGTACAGCGAAAGATCGGTTCGCGGAAATTGAGTGTCACAGGGCAGGGCGGGAAGCTCTCGGTCGCTGCCACGGGGTTAACATTGGACGAGGACATTCTCAGAGGTTTGAGTGATGTCATCGCTGAGTATTTGGAGAAACACGGATCGAAGTAAGAGGCAGGAGCCGCGGAGACGGTGGTCTTCGATCCAAACGAGGTAAGAAACAGGAGCGGATATGCTTTGAGATAAAGGCAAAAGAAAAGCCCCCAAGCTGAGGGCCTGAGAGCTTATCAATATTAGTTTGGTCGCTATCACGATAGTTCTCCGGCGAATCACTGTCAACAGCATCGCTCCTGAGCGAACGGGATTCTTTTGCCCTCCATCAAGCAGAGGAGGCGAGAACTATCCATGAAACATACAGGTTGGCGCAAGCCGACACCGGGTCTTGGCATTGCAGAGCAGCTTGCCAAAGCCGGTGAACAGGTGGCTGTACCCAAAACGCGGGCCTTCGTGGCCGTGAAGCGGGTGGGGGCCTACATTGGCCTCAAGGCCGGAGACATGATGCTCCTCGACACGCTCGGGGCCTTTACGCAGGCCCAGGACTGGGACGAGGGGCAGCGCCCGATCGTCTGGGCGTCGAACGCCTATCTGATGGAGCAGACGGGCTTCTCGCTCTCCGCACTCAAGCGGCATGCGCGGCGGCTGGCCGAAATCGGCGTGATTTCCTTCCAGGACAGCCCGAACGGCAAGCGGTGGGGCCGCAGGGACGCCGAGGGGCGCATCATCGAAGCCTATGGCTTTGATTTGTCGCCGCTGTCGGCGCGTGTCGAGGAGTTCGAGGAGCTCCATGCCGATTTGCAGGCCGAGCGCGAGCTCTGTCAGCGCCTGAAGCGCCAGATCACGGTTGCACGCCGTATGATCCGCACTCGGATCGAGGCGGCCGTCAGCAGCGCGCTGCGCGGGCCCTGGACGCAATTCACAGGCCTTTTCGAGGAACTTCTGGACCGGCTTCCGCGCCGTCACGAAGCCTCAGAGCAGCTTGCACGGCTGCTGGGCTGGTTCAAGGAGCTTCAGGAACGCGTTGAAGCTGCCTATCTCAAAGCAACCGATGTCGTCCAACTTGTGGAAAACACACCTGAAACCAAGGAACAAGCTTCTGAGAAGACTCAAGAAATGAACCCCAGGGAGGTCATTTCTGACCCTCATATACTAATTACAAACCAACTTAATCCTGTAACTCGTAATTCCTCAGAAAATGAGGAAGTCGCGGCCGTGGTGCCCAATGCTCGACCCGAAGATCAGGTTGATAGGGAGCTGGAAGAATGGGTTGCTGAGGTGCGTAAGAAGCGGGCGGCGCTGGATCTGCCTACTGTTATGCAAGCCTGTCCCGAATTCGCATCCTGGGCGCGCAATATGGGCGGGTTCCTAAAGGATTGGGGCGATCTGCACAGGGTTGCCGGGCAGCTCAGGCCGATGATCGGGGTGTCCGAGCATGCCTGGAACGTTGCGCAAGACCGGCTGGGCAAACAGGTGGCGACAGCGGCGTTGGCGCTTGTCTTCGAGAAGCATTGCGCGGGCGAAGTTTCGTCGCCGGGCGGCTATCTGCGCGGCATGGTCGAGAAGGCCGGGGCAGGGGAGCTGCATCTCGAGCGCAGCTTCTATGGCAGGCTCAGCGGGCAGGCGGCGTGATGGGGCAGAAAATCAGAGACCGGCGGCCTTTGTCAGGTTCACCCGGAACCGATCGCGGCGGCGCTGGTAGCGACGGGTCATCTCTGCCGAGGCATGCCCCAGCTGCTTCTGGACGTAGCGTTCGTCAACTTCGGCCGAACTGGCGAGCCCGGCGCGAAGGCTGTGACCGGAGAACAGCGCCAGGCGCTCTTTTTCGGTCAGCTCGGATCGGATGCCGGCGTCCAATACCGTACGCTTGATCAGGCGCGCGACATGCTTGTCGTTCAGCCTGTTTTCGGAAGCGCGTTTGCCGTCCCTCGACGTACCGACGAAGACCGGGCCGAAATTGATCTTCGCGAAATGCAGCCATTGCTCAATAGCATGCACGGGGCAGGTCTGATCCTTGGAGCCGCGGCCGATCTCGACTTCACGCCAACCGGTCTTGGCGTTGAGAGTCAGGAGGGCGCCTTTCTCCATGATCTCAATCCATCCGCCGGAATCTGGCGTGTCATCTTTATGTACATCGAGGCTCACGATTTCCGAGCGGCGCAGGCCTCCGGCATAGCCCAGCAGCAAGATTGCCCGATCTCGCAGCCCGCGCAGATCGTAGGGCAGGGTGGCTATCATCGCGAGGATGTCCTCGGCGAGGATAGCGGCCTTCTGGACCGGCGGTCGCGCATGCTTACGCTTGATCCCGGCCAGCACGGTGGCGATGTGGCGGTTCTTGCGATCAAGGGTGAAGCCGCGCTGCGCGTAATTCCAGGCGAGACCGGACAGGCGGCGATCGATGGTGCTGACCGACAGGGGTCGGGACGCCGACTGCGAAGGGGAGGTGCCCGACCCGGACGCAAGATCCGCGAGGTACAGGCCGATCATCTCCGGTGAGGGGGGCAGCGGCTCCGCGCCCTTCATCCGGCACCAGCGCGCGAAATGCGCCCAGTCCTTTGCATAAGCCTTCAGCGTGTTGTCAGATGCCGCCGCGCGCGCATAGTCGCGTGCCGTATCGACCAGGCGATCGAGCGTGCCCGAGCCAGCCACAAAGGACGGCAGGCTCAAGGCCTCGCCGTCAGGACCATCTCTCTCGCTGTCCTCGTTGGGCGAAGACCCGATTGGCGGCTCTGAGGTCGGTTTCTCGGTGTTTTCTGACATGTCGCCGAGCATATTCTTTTACGTCCGATAATGCAAACTTATTGGACATAGTGAGGAACTGCAAGGCGGGGCGGTTTCTACATCATTCTGTGGACGAAAGCGCCGTGAGAGATTAGTGTTGTGGCATGACATATCAGTCCGCCAGGATCTCCGACGACCTGACCACCCTACCGCAGCTGCCCGCATGGGTCACCTCCGGGTGTGCGGAAACCCTTGAAACTGTGGCCTTTCGGTCGGGGGCTGCGCTGACGGTGCTCGATCAACTGGTCTGCGATCCCAGGCATGGTGTGCCCGTGAAACTGCTCGCCAACCGGCTGGCGCTAAGCGCCGCAACCGCCACCTCGAAACTGGAAGGCCGGCTGGCGCGGGAAGTCGATATCCGTGACGCCTACCACTTGACCCCGCCGGGTGAAGCGCGAGGTCCGGATGGCGATCTCCTGGCATTCTGGCGCGAGAGTGCGCGGGTGCGCCCGGGTTGGACGGGTGAGATCGCTGACTTGGTTGGAGCGGAGTATGGGGGCGAGGTGGGTGTCTGGCTGGACGCCGGGCAAGAACGTGCACGGACCCATGGGCCGCTGGCTGGCGGCGTGGCGGTCCTACGCGCCGTGCTCGACGCCGACGACCGAGCGGAGCGGGTCGCCTGCCTGCTCTCGGACATCGTTCTGGCGCGGGCGCTGAACTGGAAGATCGTGCTGCCTGTCTCGGCGCGGCGGCTGACAAAGGGGATGTTGCGCGAGATTGCCGTGAGAGGGCAGGGGAGCGAGCTGGTGATTCAGGCGCGGATCACTGAAGCCGTCGAGGAGATGATCCGGGTGGCACAGGACCTCGCCCGCCGCGGCGAAGCGCTTCGCGCCGTTGCGCCGAAGCTGCGGGCCAAAGGATCCGACGCGGCCGTCGATCTGTTCCTGACCGAGGATGCCGTGGCGCCGGCCTCGATGCTGTCGCCGCGCATTCGCGGAACATCGATCTCGATGACCGATCGCGCCGCGCGGCGGTTTTGCGACCGGCTGGTCGAGCTGGGCGTGGCCCGGGAACTGACCGGGCGGCCGACCTTCCGGCTCTATGGGCTATGAGCATGGCCAGCGAAAGTGGGAACCGGTTTCGCGGTTCGGCCATGCGATCACCAAAGTGCTTGCCATGACGACCGCGACCCGGAAACGGAAACCTGCGGAGGAGGGTGGCGCTGTCTTTGATCGGGAGCTCGACGACCTGCCGCAGGAGCTGCGTTGGCGCGAATGGATGGGACGGATCGAGGCAGTGCTGTTCGCCAGTGCTTCGCCGGTCGGCCGAGAAGACCTGGCCCGTGTGGTGGGGCAGGGGGCCTCGGTGGAAATGCTGATCGAGGACATCCAGGCCGAGCTGACGGGTCGTCCTTACGAGCTGGCCCAGGTGGCCGGCGGCTGGATGTTCCGGACCCGGCCGCAGTTTGCCGATGCGATCAAGGCGGCGTCTGATCTCGGCGAGCAGTCACTCGCCTTCACCGAGATGGAGATGGGGGTGCTTTGCGCCATCGCCTATCACCAGCCGATCGACCGGGCCGGGCTGGCAGACATCTTCGGCAAAGAGGTCAGCCGCGATCTGCTGGCCCGGTTGCGCTACAAGAACCTGATTACCAGCGGGCCAAGGTCGCCGCGACCCGGGGCGCCGCATACCTTCGTGACGACGGAGACGTTCCTGGTGACCTTCGATCTGCAGAGCTTGAGGGACTTGCCGGAGCTGGAGCTCGACTTTGACGCGAACGCGAGTGCCGAGACCTAGTGCTCCGTTCCGAGAGAGACTGTTAAGAAGCGCAAATCAAAACCTCGCGCGGCGGCGGCGAAAGCGCACTTTTTGCCGGGTGGGTTCGCCGAACAACACATCGGGAATCGCGGAGTTTGCCGATATGTGTTGGACTAGCTTTGTCTTCGGGTATTCAAAGCCATAGATCCAATCACCTTTGATACGCCTGAGAAGCCAAACAACGTCCTCTCCGAAGTCGAAGGCGACAATGACGCCGACATGAACCCATTCTTTCAGCAATCGCGAATTGAAGATCCAGAGCTGGTGCACGACCCCGTCTTTGGTTGGATGCTTTACACCATCTTTGATGGCCGACTGAAACTGCTTCCGATCGGTCTGGCGCCGCGTTCCATCGACGACCCAGAACATCGGTTGATGAAATTCGGTCCGCTTCTTTGCTTCCTCTGGCCTTAGATATGAGTGTTGGAATTCGACGACCAAACCCTTGGGTGTTTTGACGTCCGCAATGTGCAGTTCGCCCTGATCGTCCCTCGCAGTCACTTCCTGCCAGTCTGTCGGGAAGTGGTTCTTCCAATCCCGGTGCCATTGCGTCTCGTTCTCCCACCAATGATCACAGTGACGGCGGCCCTTGTGGGCCCAGTGCCAGACCTTTCGGGTTCCACACCTGGCGATCACTTCTGCGCCACAACCGGGGCATCGGCCCTTTGCGCCCGGTGTCGCTTCGACGCGCTGATATTCATTTACTGCGAACCGCATGGCAATGTCCTCAAGTCGGTGTCCGCTTATCGCGAACTGGATCCTTGGCCGGTCTTTTCGGGCGACCGCCGCGACACCAATTCACCTGTCCTTTTTTGATCCAGAAATGGCATCCGCACTCATTCTTTTGATGGATAGAGGGATGCACCGTTGGCCGCGACCAAAAATCTTCAGAGATACCCCAACGGGGCCGCTGATTGGGGTTCAACGATAGTGTGATGACTTCTCCGCAGCCGCCGGGACATCTGAGGCATGCCCATTTCTTTACGTTGCCACTTTCCACGACGGCAAGCGTTTCCGGTAGAAGCGCCGCTCGGTCTTGCAAGGACGGTTCCCGGGTCGTCAGGAAGTCAAATGGCAATAAACCCATCCTCCGAAGAAGACGTGACATGGCTTGTTTCATGTCAGGTCACCATGTCCAGAAAAGGTTGTACATCGCCCCGACCAAGCGTCTGTGCCGCGTCGCAGCATGGGCAGCCAGATCGGACTTCAACAAGGGGCCTACGTTCGTCTCTGGCATGAAAGCGCCGCATGCGCGTGGGCACCATACCGGCCGCTCCAGCGAGCCCGGTTACGCCGGCCAGCCACTCATTGACCGCCATCGCCGCCGCTTCGGTCGTAAAGGTGACCACTGCCGGAGATGGATCGCCTTCGCCCAAAACATAGGCTTCTTCTTTCAGTCGCGCATAAGCGTCAGGGTCATCGCGCCTAATAGCTTCTTCACGTGCCCGCCGCGGATCGACGTAGCCGCCGCAAAGTAGGCATGGATGCCCAGGCACAAGTGTCGAAACACGGGCGAAGAGATCATATGCTGTGTCGGTGCGCCGCTGCATGGCAAGCCCCACATCGATAACGGGGATGCCGTAGAACCGTGCGAAGCGATTGAGAAACAACCGTCCGGCGTGGTCATCTGTGCAACAAAAGATCACATCGCACGCTTTCAGCGCATCCCAGGTTTCCGGGTCTCCGGCCCAGGCATCCACACTCACCAGTGTCATACCGAGCCCGGATTCCTCTACGGTTCGCGTGTGAATAGCGGTCTTCGGCAATTCGGCATCGACATCGGAGCGCCGCGCGCCATGAAGGCGGTTGAGATTTGTCTCGTCCACGATGTCCTTGTCGAATTGGACGGCCCCCTGCACTCCAAGCCGCAAGAGCAGGGGCAAAACAGCACTTCCGGTGGCGCCGCCACCAGCAATCCCACATCGGAACCCAGCAATTTGACGCGAGGCTTCCTTCCCGAAGAGCCGGACCTGACGATCCAGAAAATCGGCCGACGCTCCCTTCAGGCCCGAGATACGCATGCGCGGTCCGACATGGAGGATCCGACCGATGTCATCTGCTTTGTCCGACTGCGTCCAAATCCGTGCAGCGATATCGCCATTGCCGGCGATAACGACGCTGATCAACCCCGGCGTCCCTTTCAAAAGAGCGGTGCGGGCCAGCTCGGCTTCGTTGCGGTCGTCCTGCTCAGAGAACCTAGCCTGGCCTTTGGGATGGGTATGAACCAGCGCAGGAAGGAGACTCATCTCCTTAGCCTTGTTCAGGAGGTGCATGAAGCCATCGGTCTGCCATGTGACGTGCCGCGTTGACGCTGACACAAGCTCGTTACCGCCGATCGCATGGAAATGGTGCGAAACCAGCCGGCGCCGCGGTTGATGTGTCCATGGATCGACTTCGATATCGGCAATGCCAAAGAGCATGTAGGCGGAGCGCTCCGACCCGGCCCCTGCCGTCAGCAGGGACCGAATCTGCGCCTCGTGCGGGTCCAGCAGGATGAGATCTGCTGCCTCCATCACGCCCGAGCCTCCGCCAGTGCATTCTGCACGCGGGCGACCATGGTCTGAAGCCCGTCAACGCCTGGGCGCCATGCATTGTTGTGCCGAGACCACCGCTGCCATACGCGACCACCGAAGTGGTGCTCAACGGTACAGGCCTTTGGCACTTGCCCGGTACCTGCCAAAGTCAGCTTCGGCGCGACGTAGAACATGTCAGGCGGGCAGTCCGGATATCCCCTAGGAAGCAGAATCAGAACATCTGCCGCCGTGTGATTGAATTTGCCCTCCTGCAGCGGCAGGTTTTTCAGGATGATCCCTGTGTTGCCACCTTCCGTCACCACTTCGAACTCGTAGCCGTGACCAGAAAGATAGATCTGGTCTTTCGACGGAAGGGCATCCCCCTCCGTCGTTTGATCGATCAAAGACACGAACCGCTCAACCCCGGCGTCCGCCAGGTTGATCACATCCGTATCGGCGATCTTCTTGTCGTGCTGTCCCGGGATTTCCTGCCAGAGGTTGTAGTTCGGCGGCAACTTGGCCAGTTTGCGCAGCACGAAGCCGCTGATGCAGGCCCGAGGCCATTCGAGATCGGCGTCGTCGATCTTGAACTTGAAACTCCGGTCAGAACGGGCGACCAGCACCTTCTCCACACCACGACCACGCAGATCAAAGCTTTCGTCGAGCCGGATGTCTTCAAAATCGCCGTTGGGCAGGATCGCGATGGCAACATGCTCGTAGACGGGATGCCCGCCGGTGGCCTCGATAAGCTGGCGCCCCAAGACCTTGGGATCGTCGAAGTCATATTTGTTGAAGTTGAGGCTCTCATCGGCGATGAGAACCGAAAAGCGAGGAAGGTTTCCTTGCGGTTTCATGTTTGATTTCCTTGTGTTGGTAGAGGTCACGGACACCATGTCCGCGCCTTCACAAGGACAATCGCGGCGTCAGGAAGAATCCGGTAAGCCGGATCCGATCTTTTTTCTCAGGGTGCCTGACGGCGGTGGGTTACAAATGAAAAAGTAGGGGCACCGGGCACATCTGTCGCTACGGTTTGGCGGAAAGCGGCCCTCGATGATGGCAATCGCAGCGTCTGCGATTTTTGCCTTCTTGTTCCCGAGTTGCGTACTCTTCATCGACAACCGATCTTGCGATCCACCGGTCAAATAGACGAATTCGGCTTCGCCGCGGCCATCGGCGGCGATTTGAAACGCAGCCGCATCAAGCGCGGTCACCGCGGTGCTTGTCTTGCGCCCCGTGCGTATGCGTCGGAACACCGTGGTGTTTCCCGTGTCGATCTCCTCGTGAGCTGTCACCACGACTTCCGCATCGCCAAACCGGAGTGAAAGGGATTGCGGCACGCGCCGGGTCTCGCCCTGCCTGAGCCGAAGGAAAAACTGCAGCAACTCGCCGGAGATTTGACGATATTCCGAGGCGTAGCCGTGTTCAATCGGTCCATGGGCAGTCCACGCGGTGTCCATGATCGCCTGCAACTCTCGCTGGTCCGTGACATCACTGAGGCGTCTCGTTAGCTCATCGACAACGGCCTGAACGGCATTGTGCATGCGCATGGGGGCGGACTCCATGCGACGACCACCGACCTGCAACACATGTGCGAAAAAGAAGCGACGGGGGCACTTGTCGTAGGTGGCAAGTTGAGAGGGCGACACTCGGGCAATCCCGTCGACTTCCAACTTGAAGTATTCTTTGGCGGCCAAAACGTCAGCTGGAGCGGACATCGGCGATGTTTCACAGAGCTTGCCAGAAATGTCGTCGATGAAGCTGGATCTGCTCTGCCGCCGACCATTGGACTGCTTGTTTGGTGCATAGAGCGTCAGGTGCTCTTCCGCTCGGGACAATGCCACAAAGAACAGGCAACGCTGTTCCTCGTCATGCCCAGCCTTGATAGCCTCGCTGCCAATGAATGGCGCACCCTCGATCATCCCGTCCGGCGGTGCGAGGCTACGGCTCTGATTGGCTGATCGGGGGATTGAACTGCTCGTCAAAGACGGCAGGTGAAGCACCTTGAACTCGAGGCCCTTACTCCCGTGGATCGTCATCAGGCGAACGGCATCCAAGCTCTGAGCGGCACTTGGAAGATCGCGCAGATCGCGCTCGTCCGAGAGGATCACAAGCCGCCGGATGTGCTCCAGAAGGTCCCGTATCGGGTAGCCCGATCTTTCTGGCAGAGCCGACCGCAGAAAATTCTGGAACTGCCAGAGCGCAAGCGCGGGGTTGGCGTTGCCGTTCCGAGCCTCGGTCGCGATATCGGCTGCCAGGCGGGTTCGGTCGAGGTAGATCTTCGTGACCACCTGCCAGGCCGTGGACGTTGGTTCGATCCCTTCGAAGGCGTCTATTAGCGCTTTGAGCGAAAGTCGGCCCTCTTCCGACAATCCCGGAGTCGCTCCGAGAACAGTCCGCCAATCGAGTGGGAGAGGCTTGTCAGCACACCGGATCGTCTCAACGGCTTCGGAGACGTCCTCGATAGGCATCCGAAACGGCGGCATCGAGGCGATGCATGTCAATCCCATCGCTCGCGGATCAATTACGAGCGACAGCAGCGACAATGCTTCCTTGATTTCTGGCCGGTCGAACAAAGGGCCGAGGAACAGAACCGGTATTCCACGTGCCTCCAGGCCCGAAGCAATTTCTGCCAACCGTGCATTTCCCTTACAGATGACTGCCTGATCTCGAAAAGAGATCGAGTTGGAAAGGGAAGCGGTTATGCGTACCGCGACCTCGTCGATTTCATGATCTTTCGACTCGACTGAAACGAACGACGGCGCCACGCCGTTTGTGCCCCTAAATGCATTTGCCTCGAAGTCCGGCGCTTCCATGCGCGTTTTCGCAAACTCGCTGAACGTATCGCAGATTTCCTGGCATGAGCGGTAGTTCGTACCGAGTTGCAGCGATGTCCCACCTGGAAAATCATCAGTCTCGAACCGACCGATATTGTACGAGGATGCACCACGGAAGCGATAGATGGATTGCTTCGCATCACCCACGACCCATAGGTTTTCGCCGTCAGGCTTCAGCGCACGCAAAAGTCGTACGCTCGCGCGGTTTACGTCCTGATACTCGTCTACGAGAATATGCTCATATCGGTCCCGCAGCTGCGCGCGGACAGCCTCGTCCGACTCGACCAGCGCCGTTGGGCGAGCAACGAGATCACCGAAATCGACTGCACCTAGATCAGCCTTCAGTTGCTCATATAGGTCGTAAACCGAAGCGATCTCGAGACATTTCTCTGCCGCAGTCCGATCTTCTTCGGTTTGCGCTGTGTCGGCCATCTTCTGTGAGAGCGCACGATATTGGTGATGATCGACGACTTCGTCTTTTGCGCGTGAGATGGCCGAGAGAATGGACCGCAAATTGTCGGTCGGATCATAAAGGTCGTTGAAATGTGTCAGTCTCAACCGCGGAAACTCGTCTTCCAAAAGTGCAATGGCTTCGGTGGCGTCGATCAACCGTGGGTCAGATGGCAAACCTGCGCGGTCATGGAACCGGCGCAGTATATCAAGTCCAAAGGAGTGAAACGTTCCGATCCAAGCGGAGCCGGCAGCTTCGGGCCAGGCCACCATGGCGCGATCCGTCATTTCGCCAGCCGCCTTGTTTGAGAAGGTCAGAAGCAGGATGCCTTCCGGGTCAACGCCCCGATTCTTCAGAACCGACAGCCGGCCGACGAGCGTTTGCGTCTTGCCGGTTCCCGGCCCGGCCTTCAGAAGCAAAGCCTTTCCGCTATGTTCCGCCGCACGTCTTTGCTCGTCATTCAAAGGCTTTGGCGTTGACACAGTGTCGTCGCCCTCTTCGCTCGGTGGGAGCAAGAGCGCATCGAATAGTTGAACAGCCACCATTGGGTAGGGAGCGCCAAGCCGCTCGCTGATGGCACTTGCGCTCAAGCCCTCATCGATATGCCAGGTCCACGCCAATGTGCGAGGAAACAGAAACTCACGCGCAAAGAGGTCCATCTGAACTTCCTGGCGCGCGCGGTTGCTATAGTCGACCACGCGGTCAGCGCCAACCGATGAAGGATCAGCGGAGCGGGCAGGATCGACTGCCATTGTTGGCGGTATTTCCATTTCGCCCCCGAACTCGTCATGTCCGACCTCGTGGGCAACCAGGAATGCATCGAGGAATGCATTTCCTGTGTCTTCATGAAGAATCGTTCCGGTGGTCTTGTGCAAAAGGGCCCGGCCACCTTTTAGTTGCGGATGACCTGCAGGGCGTTTTCTGACCTCTAGGCCGCGACCTTTCGCTTCGCATAATGCGAAATCGTAAGGATCAGTGGGGTCGCTGCCTCTACTCCTGCATTGCGCGTGAAGAACTGCCGCGCGTGCTCTTATGGTTTCAATCCGATCCATTTTCTGCAAGCAACGACTGCAGTGCACGCTGCTCCTCCTCGGTGAGGTCGGCCAGATCGACATAGTCCGAAAATTCGATTGGCGTCTCATCGCCAGGCTTGCCATCGGATTTCATAGCAACAGCATGTCCGTCTCCCTGCTGAATGCCGCTGATCACATCTTGAATATGCACATCGAGCCTTGTCGCCAGAGCCTTCAATAGCCCAGTGGGCATCGATGCTAGATGTACAACTCTTGCGTTCAGTCCTGTGAAGAAGGTTCGGGGAAGACCGAGGTCCCGCGCAAGTTCCCTTACACCGCCGCCAAACAGCGATTGCTGGACATGCTGGACCCGTAAGGTCTCAGCGTTCATCGCCTTGGTCTCGAAAGGTAGGCTCGCCTTGGCCACCTCCAACTCGCTCATTGATAACTCGTTGAAAAGCGCCAAGAGGTCGTGAGCGTACTCGGGGTAGCGCTGAAGATATGTCTTTAACACTGCGGGCGAAATTTCGTCTTCCACGGTGAAGTCGCTGAGGACGTCGTCTCTATTCGTCATGGTCGAACTCCAACTCCAGCGCTTGCCTGATCTTCGCATAGGCGCGATCTCGACGATTTCGGACCGTCTTCTCAACGCAGCCCAGAAGATCCGTCATTGACGGTTCGCCATCTTTCGTTGTTTCGATCGGAATATCTGCAAGCATCAAATCAATCACCTCTCGTTCGATCTCCGGTAAAGCGTCAATCGCGCGGCGCAGGTGAATCCGGTAATCGAGATCTTCATCGGCTGTGAGCCCGGCCTTCTTATAGCGCTCCAGCGCCTCTTCCACGGTGGCCCGCACCTCGCCGGTGACGGCATCCTCTACCTCTTCGTTGGCGTTCTCCTTGCGGTTCACCTTGCGGAGTTTGGTGATGCGTGCCAAACGAACCGCCTTGTCGAAGACGACCTCGTAGATATCGAGTTGCTCATCATAGTCCTGCCGGTCTTTGAACATCAGCTCGGTCACATGTTCGATCGTCGCATCTCGGATTTGAGCAATACGTGCATCTTCGTAGATTTTGTCGCCGACGTTACGGTTCGCCCGTGGACAGGCTGCTTCAACGCGATCTCGCAGGACATTGTAGATGGCAACAAATCGACCATCGGTGTTGTCCGACTTTGTCTGACGCAGGTGATAGACGAGCACTTCCGACGGTACATAATCGTCGTGCCTTCGATCCCGTATGGCAGCCCTCGCCAACAGGTCATCGAAGGGCCAGCGAAGACTTTCCTCGATGAAGTCGATTGTCGGGGGGCGTCGCGTGTATAGCTCGCCGCTACCTTTACGCTTTCGTAGTGGCTCGATGTTCATTTTGTTCAAATACTCGCCTCAATTCAGATTGTTGCCTTTTTTCTCTTTTGTTGTGGTGAGTTTCCACCATCGCAACTACCAGTCAATCTCGAACCGCTCTTTCATCTCTTCGGTGCGCGCCCAAGGGTCACCTGGCAATTCGTCCACCAAATCGGCGAATATGCGTTGGATCGCACCAAAGGTTGATTTCTCTGTCAGACTCTCGGCTTCTGCCGCGGGAAGCAGGGGGCGCATGTCTAACAGAAGCCGAGGGTTCGCCATCTTGGCAAACATGCGTTGCTGCGCTTGTGCACGCGAGATCTTCTGCTCCGATAATGCAAGGTAGCTCAGAAACATCTCGACCAGTCTGTTCAAGTCGATCCCCTCGAAGACCTCGAGGCCATGGGCCAGGTCGTAGAGATCTCGCCCCTTGTCGCGTTGTAGAAGGGCCCGAAACTTGGTCGCCAACATTTCTTCCCTGGTGAAGGTCGGGATCGTGGTGCGCCCTGCGAACCATGGATTTTCAATCTCGAATGGCAACTCTAGCGCACCATCAAGGGCGTCAATCTCGCGTGTGTTGATTTCAAGTTTGAGGCGTATGAGTACCCCACTCCCTTCCTCCGCCTCAACTCTGAAGAGGAACTTTGGCGCAACGGGGCTCTGGTCAAATTTTGCCTGTCCTAGCCACGGTTCTAGAACGACGCGAAGCTGATCGAGGATGGGCCCGATGGGGCCGTTGGTTGTACGGACTAGATCGATGTCCTCGGAATAGCGAAGTGGCTTCGGGAAGTGCAGCTTGTTGAGAGCTGTTCCCCCGCGAAAGCGCAACTCCTTTCGAAGTATCTCATCGGAGAAGATGTCGACAAGCGCACGACTGATGATCAGATCCTGTTCGATCTGACGTTGCTCGGCCCATGGTGCAATTGCTCCCCACGCGACTATGTTCTGCGACGGGATCATTCATCGACCTCCGGATTGCGGCGAATGATGACACGCCAACGAGGATTGCGGTCGATTGGATCGAACGCGAAATCTGGGTCTCGTGCTTCTGCACGATCAAGCTCAGTCCAGTTGCTCTGGCTGCGAGCCAACAGTACATGATGCATTGCTTCTGCCTTGGCGCCATGACCAAGCCAGTCCAGCAAGTATCCCAGCCGCTGCACCACTGGCCGCTCTACGGTTCGGGATAGGTGAGCCAGTTGCTCTTCGTCAATTTTCGGACCGAGGTCCGAGAGCACCGTGGCGACATTGTCGATGCCGGCAGATGCTTGGGGGTAGCGGAGGAGGTCGAGAGCGGTCAGAGCCGGAGACGAAAGCCGCATAGTGCCAGTGTCCGTTTTGCGATTTTCTACGCCTTTGGCGACTTCCGAAATGTCTTTGCGGTAGTAGAAGACAATCAAATTACGACCGGCTCGAATTTTCGGAAACCGCTTTGACGTCACGACCTGGAATTCCATAACGGCCTGGTGGGTCGCGCCGTGAAGCTCTGCAGCCTTGAGGAGGCCGACGTAGTAGTTTTGTCCCTCGTGTGCCATGAGAGAGTCGATGTACCAGGATGGTGGTGGTGCTCCCCACGTTGCATACTGCGGAGGGACTGCAACGTAGAAACCCTGCCGAGGGCTCAACAATGTCTTACGACGTTGTAGCCGTTCTGCAGCGTCCAGGAATGCGCCATGGCTCACGTTGAGGGCGCTCTCTGCTTCGTCAGCCGTGAACACGGATCGGCCAGCCGACAGCAGCTCGGTGATGTAGCTAGATAGGGCAGATCGCTGATCGTGAACCATGTTTGTATGTCCGTGCTTTGTGCGGAAAATCTTACATGATTTACCAGACCCGAGCAATACGTGCTCAAATATCCGCGCCTAAAGCGGAATCTCTAGCATGGTTGCATCAACAACCAAAGCCAAGTGACCTTCAGGGAGCTGCCTCGACCGACACCTAGAAGAAGAAGGGCTAGACAGTCAGCTCCCTGCGTCGTCCGGAGCATCACTACTTGAGGGGTGATTGTCACTGGAACTAAGTGGCGAAAGATCGCAGAATTTGTAACCGTTTGTATTCATGAAATCTGATGGCGAAGGATAATGCGACTACTTGCTACAGCCGACATTCACCTAGGTTCTCCGATCAGGTCGGTCGCGCTGCGAAACCCTGATCTTGGGGATCGTTTGAAGCAAGCAAGCCGCGACACATTCGTGCAGATCATAGACCTCGCTGTCACCGAAAAAGTCGACGCATTGGTGTTGGCGGGAGACATATTCGACAACGGATACCCAGATCTTCGATCCCGCGCCTTCCTGATCGCACAGTTGTCGCGCCTCGCAGAGGCAGGTGTCCCAACGGTGTTGATCCGCGGTAACCATGATGCGTTGCTCGACCACCACGCCCACGGCGATCTTGGTCCCAACATTCATCTGCTTCACAAGGACATGCCGACGGTCGAAATCGGCGATACCGCCTTTCACGGACTTTCGTACGATGCGTCTCATGTCGGAAAGAGCTTTCTGCCCGACTACCCAAAACCGGTGCCGGACAAGCGAAATGTCGGCCTTATGCATACCTCGCTCGATGGGGCTCCCGGCCATGACCCGTATGCGCCCTGTGCCGCGGCCGACCTGATGGCGCATGGCTTCGACCTTTGGTGCCTCGGTCACATCCATGCGCCGTTCGAGCGTTGGGACGACCCGGTCTTGGCGGTCATGCCGGGTATTCCGCAACCGCGCCATTTCGGTGAGCGTCAAGGCGGGACAGTTACGCTTGTCGAAATGGGAGAAGGCGCACCCAGAGTCGAGCGGCGCGACGTTGCGCAGTTGGGCTTTGCCGAGTTGGAACTAGACCTCCAGGACTGCAACGATCAGCAGGACGTAGTTGGCAGTCTTAGAGACGGCTTTTTGTCGGCACAGGAGCTGAATCAGGATATCGCCGTCCGGCTAACGGTCACAAGCTTGAGGCAGAGTGCCGCGTTTGTTACTGAACTCGCCGAAGAAATCATGGGTGACGTCGATCGGGTTTTTCTGGACAAGATCACGGTCGTACCACCCTCTCGCCCACTCAACACCGAAACAGATGACCTTGTTCGACTGATGCGCGCCGAAATGGCCGAAGACGGCTTCCGGCAAGCAGCCCTTCAGCAACTTGATGAAGTCCGTTCCGCCCTGCCGAGCGAAATCGCGGGAGAGCTGGACGACAGCGCTTTGGACGCCTTGTTCGAAGATGCCGTCGCCGAAATGATGCTTGCGATTCATGCGGAGCGGCCGAAATGAGGCTGAATGAGCTCCATCTTATCCGCTACGGCAATTTCGAAAACGCTGAGATCGTCTTTCCGGTGAGGGAGCCGGGCACCCCCGACGTAACTGTGGTTTACGGGCCGAACGAGGCTGGAAAGTCGACCGCGTTTCACGCGCTATTGGAAGTTCTCTTTGGCTTCAGAGCTGGTGCGCATCCCTATGCATTCCGGTTCGAGCGAAGCGACTTGCTAGTGGGGGCAGAGCTTGATCTACCCGGTCGCGGGGCAACTGTCCTACGACGAAACAGCAAGCGGTCGCAGTCCTTGCTGGATTCAGACAATCGGCCGGTCGCGGACGCGATCCTCGCGAGCGCCTTGCACGGGCTGACGCGGGAGGAATTTGAGGAGCGGTTCTCGCTGGATGAGAGAGGTCTGCGGGACGGCGGCGAACGGATTGCTAGTGCAAAGGGCGATCTCGGTCAGCTTTTGCATGCGGGCGTCTCGGGTCTGACTGGTATTTCGGAGACGTTGAATGCACTGTCGGAGCGCGCCGACAAATTCCACAAAAAACATGGCCGTGCCACGGAGCTGAAACAGGCGAGCGACCGCCTAAAACAGATCAGCCGCGAGCTTCGAGCCGATCGGCTGACCTCGGAACGGGAACGAACTCTTCGTCAGGACCGTGAACATAAGACTGCGCTGTTCGAGGCGGAAAACTTGGCGCTGGTCACCGCGCAAAAACGACGTCTTGCCGCCACGGCGGCCAGTACGTGGTTCGACCGAACCGAGGAGATGGAACGACTTGCAAAGGCCCTGAAGGACTACCCCGATGGCCCAAACCTGCACCAGGATGCGGCGGAGCGGGTCGCGGCGCTGGTGGAGAAAATCTCCTCGCTCGAGGACCGGATCTCCGAGGCAGACAATGACGTCGTCAGCCTTGACCGGATCATTGAAGAAAATCCCGCTGACACGCTCGCTCCAGCGCTGAACGCCGAGTTGGAACGTCTTGATCAGATGACGATCGATGGAGCCCCGTTGATGGACCGCGCTACGACGGCCCGTGCGGATCTCGACCGTCGGACTGCAGACCGGGATGCGCTCGCCACGGAGATATCGGCGACGCTGGCGCAGCTTTCACTTTCTGGCACTTCGGTGTCGGATCTTGTCGTCGACACGGCGGAGTTGGAAGCGATCGCCGCGGCTGTCGAGGCGTGCCGCATGGCCAGCGAGGCGTTTAACACGGCGAAGGCCGTCGCCGATGCAGCGAAAGCGCGAGAGGGCGAGGCGCCTAGCGAACCGCAAGATCTGACGCTCCTGCGCGACGCATTCGAGGCCTGGAGGCCGGTTTCGGATCTGACCACGTTCGAAACGGAGCGGGAACAGACCCTCGCGCGCCTGACAAAAGCTGCCGCCGACTTGCCTTCGAACTGGACCGACTTGGTCGATGCCGGCCTACCCTCACCTGAGACGCTTGAGAGAGCCGCGCGGGAGTGGTCGGACTTGTCCTCGGACATCGCCGCAGCCGAGAGCAACGTCGAGGAGCGCTCGAAGGAATTGACGGATGCCACGGCCGATCTTTCGGCTTTGCAGACCGCGCCCGAAGCGGTGGATGTTGCAACAACCGAGGAAACCCGCCGTCGCCGCGACCTTGCTTGGATGCGGCACCGCGACAACCTGTCCGATTCTTCCGCCGACGATTTCGAAGAGGCGATGTACGCGGACGACAGCGCACGCGCTCATTTCATAGCTGGGGCGGAGACCCGCCAGCGGCAGCTTGAAGCGCAGAGGAGGGAAATGTCAGCGAAGGCGCATTTCGAAACTGCTGAGGCGCGGCTTGCAGACCTAGTCGATCGCCGCGAGAGTTTGTCAGAGGTTCATTCGAGGCTATCAGTGAGGCTCGGACTGGAAGCAGGCGCCCCTCCAGCGGCTTACGGACCACGCCACCAGGCCCTTGCGGCGGCGGCCAACGCCGCCGCGGATCACTCGAACGCGCAAGCAGCGTTGGATACCCGCCGCCGCCACGAAGAAGCCTTGCGCCGCGAACTGATGGAATCGGCACGCGCCTTGGATCTCGACGTGGGAAAGGAGGACATAGCTGCCCGGGTGCAAAGGGTTCTGACGCTGGAAGAAAGCGACCGCAAGGCCTGGAGTAAATGGCGGGACGGCCAGAAGGCCATCGACAAATTGGACGACGACACGCTGGTCAAGAAGGGCGATCTCAAGCGGGCAGAGCTTGAGTTCGAACGGTTGACTTCCACTTTGGCGCTACCGGATCGCTCGATCGAAAGAGTCCGGAATGCTCTTCCACAATTGCGGGACCTACTTCGGCTGCAAACCGATCATCAGCGTCTCGATGAGCGGATCGAGGCACTGCAGCAGGCGATTTCGGCGTTGTCAGACGGGGCCGGACGGCTGGCGAAGATTCTTGGCGAGACAGAGGATCAGGGCGGGCGAGAACCTATTCAGACCGTCGACCTGGCGCGCTTGCGCGTGACGGCGGCAACGCGCGCCAACGAAAAACGTGGCGACGTCGAGTCACGCAGGGACAAGGTCACGGCGGCACGACATCGCCACAAAACCGAACTTGAGAACGCAAGGACCGAACTAGATGACCGTTTCAAGGGTCAGGGAGACGACAAGCTGGCGCCGAGCGAACGGATTGCACGGCTCGTTGAGCGGGATCGGCTTCGCGCGGAGCACCTGACTGCGGATCGGGATAGGCAGCAGGCCATAGTTGGCGTCGACAAGGACCTCTTCGGCGGAGAACTCGACCTGATGCCGGACGCCTCTCGCGGACTTGTTCTCGAACAGCAGGTGCAAGACGCGCAAGACAGCCGCGACGCAGCGCGCGATGCAGTACGTGAGGCCGAGCGTTTGTACCGCGAAGCATTCGACGCTGCCGACCGTAGCGACCTGGCCACAGAACAGGCGACGTTACTGGAGGCGCTCCGCAACGGCGGTCGCAACACGGTCGTTGCGCGGCTGGGTGTGCTGGCGGCCCGCGGGGCACTTCGTCGGCTGGCGGAGGAACGACGCAGCGACATGCTGCGCGATGTCGAGGCGGCCTTTGTCACCATGACCGCGCCCAAGTGGTGCGGCGTCGATGTTTGGAGCCAGGTCGAAGGTGAAAAGCTGGTCGGCATCGACACCGACGGGGACAAGGTTCCGGTCGATAAGATGTCGACGGGGACTATGGGCCAGCTTTTCTTCGCCTTGCGGCTAGCGGGGTATCGCAGCTTTGCGCGTGATCTCGGACCCCTTCCGATGATCCTCGACGACATCATGGAAACGTTCGACGACACGCGGGCCCGGGCCGCATTGCAACTGTGCGCCGAGATAGGGGCAAGTGGGCAGGCAATCCTCTTCACGCACCACGCGCACCTGGTTGAGATGGCCCGTGACGCAGTTCCGGGGGTGGCCATTGTAGATATGTCAACCTGACCAACTGGGTATTCAGTTTCCCGCCGAGTGACGACTTTCGCGCCACTGGCCTGTTTGACGGATCGGTGGCGCCGAAACGGAAGTCTGCCCATTCAATTCTTGGGCCGAAAGTGACATCGGTCCGATAACGATTTTGGAGAATTCGATCCGGTCGCATTGGAATAGCCCGAGTGCTGCAGCTGGCAGTGCCAAGTGCGGTATTACGCTGTCATTGTGCAGCTGGTATTAAAAGGGCGCTTGTGGGATGGAGGAAGAGAGTGAGTTTTTCGTTCTGGTGGATCATAGGTGGTGTCGTTCTCGTCACTCTCGGAATCGGGGCCTGGAAGCAGAGTAAGACCACCCGACACCACCGGCATCACGAAGAGACCCGGCCTTCAATCAAAGAGGCAAAACCCAAGGGGCCTTCCCGTGCCACGCAACGCCGCTTGCAGGCTCCGGTTTCCATGGGTTGGGAAGTCCATGAGTTTGGCGACAATGCGCCCGCGGGCGACTGGGTACAGTGGAAGATCGGCAGCGGATGGTTCGATGTCCAAGGTCTCTTCAATCGCAAGGAGGCAGTAAGAGAGTTTCTTCGGCTGGCAGCCCAAGCCGACGAGCGAGGCGAGCCTTTCGGGGCATTGTTTAAGCCGGAGCCTGACAACAAGCATGACAGGAACGCCATGCAGGTGATCGGCATCCTTGGTCGGCACGAAGCGCCGACGTCACGGGTCTTCTTGGGATATGTGCCCGCCGATGCGGCGGCCGAGGTCGCAAGCTTTCCGGAGGGGATGCCAATTGCCGTGGAATTGAAGAAGTCCCGGATCGGGGAGGTCGACGTCATCTTGAACTGCGCAGGTCTGTGGCCACCGGCCAAGCAGCGACGGGAGCTGGGATTTGAGAAAGCGCCATCGAAACCTGTCACCAGAGTGGACGAGAACGCACTCGAGAAGCTCGATGCATTGATCGAGCGCATGAACGCGATGCCTGCCCTCACAGCGATGCAGGCAGCCGCGAGACAGAAAACGAACAGGATCGATTTCATAGAGGACGACGAGGCTACAATTGAGCGCAAGTTGGCCGAACTGGAGGCCGACAGATCACCTTCGGTGCTGGAGGACGCCGGCGGCATCAAACAATACGACAACGACCTCGCCAAGCAGGTGGAGATCGTCAGCGAAGGACTCGATGGATGGGAACGGTCCGGCATGACTCCCGCGCCGTACTACTCCTACCGGATTGCTGTTATCCTCTCGAAACAGAAAGAAGTTGAGCGCGAGAAGGCTTTCCTAGCCGCCTGGTGCAGGCATTTCTCCGAAGTTGGTATCGGGCAGCGCTATGCGGACTTGGTCGAGCGGGCTCGTAAGAAGGGTGCGGTTCCGGCGGCCTGAAGTTTGGCGGAAGAGGGTTGGTACGTTGAAGGTAGCCGAGGATATCCGCCTCATCAAACTGCTCGACCCACGCGCGTGTCAATGGCTCGATTATCCCTGATTCGTCCGTCAAAATGTCGCCTCGCCGTTTGCGCCAAGGACTCTTCCTCTATAGGCGTTTTTGCCAAAATCTAAGGTCTTCCGGACCGCGCCTATCATCTTTCGTTAGGAAACTGGCATTGTGATTTTCCTGTAAGAAGCTTTGCAGTGCGTCGAGGGCTTTTGATAATGCTGCAAGATCTTCGTTACCCCACATTATGCTGTTTGTGTCGGGGTCATAGACTCCGTACTTCACAGCGATATCGAATTGATCTTCGTAGGAAGTCCAATCTATCTTACCAGCTCGATCAAAGTGATCCATGATCGCATGCTCAAGTACCGCCGGACCACCGAGATCGTCCTGTAATTCCGTTACACTCTCGATCAGTTCCTTGAACGTATCTTCAAGGTTACCTTCCACATACTCTGCGTCGATCTCGGCAACAGCTTCCCTGTCCTTTGCCGCACGAAGCTTTTCGTTGATTTCCTCTAATCGCTCAATTTGTTCGTCAGCCTCAGTTACTTGATCCCTTAGATGCCTACACTCATCTTGAAGGGCGGCGTGCACGTGGTGCGCGACCCGCTGGGGCCCAGCAATCCTACTACGTAGTTCCTCCCATGCCTTCTGAAATCCCTTCAGTGCGCGTCGACGCACGCCGTCTTTAGGCAGCTCAATGTCGAGTGCGTTATTCAGATCTTCTAGCATCTGTGAGAGAGAGTCTTGGTTGTCGAGTTTGACCGCCGTCAGGCCTAATTGGGTCGCGTTGACCGCATCAAAACCGATTGGCGGCACCACTATTGGGAAACGATGCGTGCCCAACACCCACGCCGCCCCTAGTTCAGCCATACAAAACGCGCTATCGAGATATGCGGGAGTGATCAGTGCGACAACCACGTCTGCTTTCTCGACCTCGCCACGAATGTACGCCACGAAGTCTTGTCCCTTCGGCACCCCCTGGCCTTCCAAACTCGAGCAAAAGATACGCGAGGATGGTATTCCAACCGCTTTCGAGAGCAGCGTTTCAAAGACCTCTATCAGTTCGATGTCCGCAGCGGCATGACTCAAGAACACCTTCGGTTCACTTGGCACGACTTCATTCCCAATAAGCAAATCGGGTTCAGCGTATTCAGTCCGGTTTCGCAGTCAACCGTGGCTCCACAGCCACTTCAATGAAAATCCCGGCTCGGAAACAGCTTCTTGGCCTGTTCGCGCGGATGCCGGGCGGTTGATCCGCCGCCACTACGCGTTGGTTGGTGCGCGGCCCCTGCCTGACGATCACCTGCGTCGGTGGCTGGTCGCCCGAGGCTTGAGAGCATCGGCGAGATGTCTTCGATCCGCTCGGCAATCACATGAACGACCTGTCCCTCGCGTTCAATCCTGCCGGTGACCCGTAGCAGCCGCCCTGCGATCACCGCCTTGCGGAAGGTCTCGTAGACCCGGCTCCAGACCACCACGTTGGACACGCCGGTCTCGTCCTCGAGCGTCAGGAAGATGACGCCAGACGCGGTGCCAGGCCGTTGCCGCGTGATCACGAGACCCGTCACGGTGATGCGCCCTGTGGCCCGATCCAGCCGTTCATGCGGCAGGCTTTCGGGCAGGCGCGGCCGGAGCAATTCCATCGGATGGGCGCGCAGGGAGAGCCGAAGCGCCAGGTAGTCCTCGATCACCTCCTGGCCCAGCGTCATCGCTGGCAGCGCAACTTCCGGTTCCGCTCCGCCTTCACCGTCAGCGCCGAAGAGGGGCAGGGGCTTTGGCCCTCGCAACGCCCGGGCGGCCCAGAGCGCATCGCGCCGATTAAGACCGAGCGAGGCGAAGGCATCCCCTTCTGCAAGCCGTTCAAGCGCGTCCGGCCTGACACCTGTCCGGCGCCAGAGGCTCTCTACATCGGGATATCCATTGCCGCGAGCGGCCTCGATCCAGATCGCATCCTCCTCTCGCATCCCCTTGATCTGCCGAAACCCGAGCCGCAGCGCCAGCGCCCCGTCGCCGCGTGGCTCCAGGGTGCAGTCCCAGGCGGAATGATTGACCGAGACGGCCCGGATTTCGACGCCATGCTCACGCGCGTCGCGGACGAGTTGCGCCGGGGCGTAGAAGCCCATCGGCTGGCTGTTCAGCAGGGCGCAGGTGAAGACCGCGGGATGATGGCGCTTCAGCCAGGCCGAGATATAGACCAGCCGCGCGAAACTCGCCGCATGGCTTTCGGGGAAGCCATAGCTGCCGAAGCCCTCGATCTGGGCGAAGCACCGCTCCGCGAACCCCGCCTCATAGCCGCGGGCCAACATGCCCGAGATGAACCGCTCGCGAAACGCGCCGATCGTGCCCATCCGCTTGAAGGTTGCGAGCGATCGGCGCAGCCGGTCGGCCTCGGCCGCCGAAAAGCCTGCCGCGACCACCGCGATCTGCATGGCCTGCTCCTGGAAGAGGGGGACGCCATAGGTCCGGCCCAGCACCTCCATCATGGCAGGACCGAGATCCTCGACCTTTTCCTTGCCCTGGCGGCGATTGATGAAGGGATGAACCATGCCGCCCTGGATCGGACCGGGGCGGATGATTGCGACCTCGCAGACCAGATCGTAGAATTTCCGCGGCTGCATGCGCGGCAGGAAGTTGAGCTGGGCCCGGCTTTCGACCTGGAAGACCCCGACCGCATCGGCCTTGCAGAGCATGTCATAGACCACCGGATCCTCGGGCGGAACATTAGCGAGGGTCAGTTGCTGGTGGCGATGATCCTCCAGCAGCCCGAAAGCCTTGCGGATGCAGGTCAGCATGCCGAGCGCCAGCACATCGACCTTCAGGAGCCCGAGCGCGTCGATATCGTCCTTGTCCCATTCGATAACCGTGCGATCCTCCATCGCGGCGTTCTCGATGGAGCAGAGCTCGTCGAGCCGACCATGGGTGATGACGAAGCCGCCGACATGCTGGCTCAAATGCCGGGGGAAGCCGATGATCTCGCCGATCAGTTTCGCCGCCAGCGCCACGCGCCCGTCCGCCGGATCGATCCCGGCGTCGCGCATCCGGTCCTCGCCCGGTGCGCTCGATGACCAGCCCCAGATCTGCCCCGAGAGCCGCGCGATCACGTCCTGGCTCAATCCCATGACCTTGCCGACCTCGCGGATCGCGGCGCGTGAACGGAAATGGATCACGGTCGCGGTCAGTCCGGCGCGATGCCGGCCATATTGCTCGTAGATCCATTGGATCACTTCTTCGCGCCGCTCGTGCTCGAAATCCACGTCGATATCCGGCGGCTCGCCGCGTTCCTTCGAGATGAAGCGCTCGAAGATCAGGGTGATGCTTTCGGGAGGCACCTCGGTCACGCCGAGCAGGTAGCAGACGACCGAGTTGGCGGCCGACCCGCGGCCCTGGCAGAGAATGCCCTTCGAGCGCGCGAACGCCACGATGTCATGGACCGTCAGGAAATACGGCGCATAGCCCATCTCGCCGATGAGCTTCAGTTCCTTGTCGACCCGCGTGACGATCCGGGCCGGCGGCCCCTCGGGATAGCGCCAATGCAGACCCTCCCGCGACAGCCGTTCGAGCCGTGCCTGCGCGGGCTCGCCGTCCCGCGCCTCATCGGGATATTGATAGCGCAGATCGTCGAGCCGGAAGGCGCAGCGGTCGGCAATCTCCAGCGTGCGCCGGATAGCCGCCGGATAGCGATGGAACATCCGCGCCATCTCGCCCGGGGATTTGAGCCGGTGTTCGCCATTTGTCAGCCGGCGCTCCCCGATCGTATCGATCGTGCAGCCCTCGCGCAGGCAGGTCAGAACATCCGCGAGCGGACGTCTGGACGAGCGATGCATCATCACCTCGCCAAGGGCCACGAGCGGCAGGCCGGTGTCCTGGGCGATCCGGGCCAGCTGGTCGAGGCGGGTTGGGTCTCGTCCGTCATAGCGCGGGGCCGCCCCGAGAAAGCACTGGCCGGGGAAGGTGCGCAGCATCTGCCGCAGGTCGCTGACAGATGCCCGGGCCGGGTGCTCCATCGGGTCGGGCGGCAGCGCGATCAGCACCATGCCCTGACCCCAATCCAAGAGATCATTACGCGTCAGATGGCATTCGCCTTTCGTGGCCCGCCGCTTGCCGAGGGACAGGAGCCGGGTCAGCCGCGACCAGGCCGCGATATCCGTAGGCAAGGCGAGCCAGTCGACCGGACTGTCGGTCAGCACGATCCGGGCGCCAGGGATCAGCTTCGGCAACATCATGTCCGACGGAATCCGGGGCGCATCGCCTGCCGGCATGTGCTGTATCGTTTGGCGGCTGGAATGATCTGTCACCTGCCGGGATCGGACCACTGGTCCGGCCTCGGCCACGTCGCTCGCTGCACGGGCCTCCTCGCGCAGTCGTGCCAGCTCTTTCAGGGCGGAGAAAGCCCGCACCACGCCCGCTACCGAGTTGCGGTCGGTGATGGCGATGGCCTTCAGACCCAGTTCGGCAGCCCGCGTGACCAGCTCCTCGGGATGCGAGGCGCCGGTCAGGAAGGTGAAATTGCTCGTCACGCAGAGCTCCGCATAGCCGGTCATGCGAACTCTCCCTGGGCGAACCAGCTCTGCGCGGGCCAGGCCGGCGCCTGTGGCGTGTGGTAGAGCCAGAGCCGTGCGCCCTCGCGGGTCTCCACGCGCCAGTAGTCGCGCAGACCCGAGCGCCAGGCCGGATCGTCGAACCACCATTCCGGCGCGATCCGCTCCGGCCCGTCCGCACGCAGGGTGGTGAAGGACATGCGCCGCCAGGCGAAGCGGGCGGGGGGATGGCCGGGCTGCCCAAGACCTTTCGTGGTGACCGGCTCAGGCGGAAAGATGATGATCGGCCGATCCGGTCCACGATGCGGCGGCGGAGGTTCCGCCACGCTGTAGGCGGCCGGTGCCACCAGAAAGCTCCGCTCGGGGATCTTGCTGGTGGCGGGCAGGAGCCGCAGAACCCGGTCGAAGCCCATCCGGTTGCCGAGCCGGGAGAAGAGATCGGCCAGCGCGTCCTCGCGGGCTATCGTTCGGGGTCCGCCGACCTGCTCTGGTGGCAAGTCCTCGGTCACATGGGCGACGAGGCGCATCGCCTCGATCCCGAACCCGGCTTCGACCTCCGACACGCCTTTCTTGAAGAGCGCGGCAATGCGCTCGGGATCACGCATGGGCCGGGCCAGCCCGATCTCGACCTGCGCGGTCTCCCGGTCGACCCGGTGCAGTTCGAGCCGCAGCCGCCGTGCGCCACGATGATGTTGGGCCAGCGTGCTACAGAGCCGGTCGAGCAGGCGCGCGAGGCCCGACATGACATCGGCCTCAAGACCGATGGGGTCCGGCATCGTCATCCGCACCCCGAAATACGGCGCGTCCGCCTCCGGGGAGACCGGCTCCGGCTGAAGGCCGAGCGCCTGGTCGAGCCGCAGCACGAGCCCCGGGCCGAACCGTCGCGCGAGCGGCGCGCGCGGCAGATCGACGAGATCGCCGATTCTGTTCAGTCCCATCCGCGCGAGACCTTCCGCCACATCGCTCCCGATCCTGAGAGCGGAAACCGGCAGGCCGGCGATACCCTCCTTCGCCGCGCCCTCGGGCAGGATGCCGCCGCCATGACGGGCGAGCGCCTGGGCTGCGCCACGGGTTTCGGCGATGGCGCTCGAGAGGGTCAGGCCGACCCGTTCCAGCCGTGCATGAAGGTCGGCCCGCATTTCGGCCTCACCGCCGAAGAGATGCGGCACGCCGGAGATATCGGCGATAAGCCCGTCCGGGCCGTCGCGCGCCACCATCGGGGAATAACGCCCTGCCCACCGTCTGAGGCCTGCCAGTGCCGCCGCTTCCCGCGCAAGATCGGCGGGCCGGGTGATCAGCTCAGGGCAGATGGCGCGGGCATCGGCCGCTGCCATGCCGGGATGCAATCCCCGCGTCTCGGCGGCTGGGTTCAGACAATGCACATGATCGGCATTCCCTGACCTGTGGATCAGGGCGAACGGTCCCTCAACGGGACGTCTCCGCAGGCTCGAGTCGCTTGCCAGCCGCGGAAACCGGATGGACAGCAGCCGTCTTGCCATTCCAATGCACAGTCCAGGTTCTCAATGTTCCCTTTTTGTTCTTACTAAGGACCCATTGATGCAGAGTCGAGTCCCGTCGTTCCGACGCATTCGGTGCGCAATGCCACCGCGTTTCGGCTGCATTGCTGCCCTGGCCTTCGCGGATCAGCATGAGTCCGGTGGTTCGACCGGCTTCCGCGGCCAGCTGCAGGCGTCGCCCGGCGATCAGGGAGAGGGGCTTCTCCGGCTCCGCGATCACCAGTCCGACGCCTTCAGAGCGCAGCGCTTCCTCGGTGGCCCAGAGCAGGTCGGTCTCGTTCGCGGGACGGATGAGATGCAGCCGCTCCCCGACGCCTTCGGGCAGACCCCGGAGCATCGGCTGGTGCGGGGCATGCCCGGGAATGATCCAGATCAGGGCCTCGGTATGTCGGGCGGCTTGCAGCAGGGCGAAGCTGCGCCGGCCCGGCCCCTCGGCCTCATGGACCCGGTGCCGGGCCAGGGAAAAGAGTTCGCTCGGAGCCGGATCAAACCGCATCCTCGCGCGCCCCTTCGGCAACGATCTTCAGCATCCCGTCCGGGAGGGGACGCTGGAGCTTCAGGGCCTCCTCGGCCGGCGCGGTCAGCCAGTGCCGCCATTCCTCGGGCTGCGTGAGGATGACGGGCATGGCTTTGGGGTGGATCGGCGCCACCTCGGCATTGGGCGGGCAGGTCAAGAAACCGAAGATCTCCGCTGTCACCTCGCCTTCCTTCAGCTTGCGCACCGAGGTCCAAGTCGTTCGCAGCCCGGCGAAGAAGGCGAGCGGCCGGTCCTCGTCCAAAGCGAACCAGACAGGCGAATTGCGCGGCGCACCCCGGCGCCCGTCGATCTCCGAAAAACTGGTGAAGGGCACGAGGCAACGATGTTCGACACCGAGCCAGCGCCGCCAATGGGGAGAGCCGACATTGCGGATATTGGTGACGCCCTTGTCGGTGCGCTTGCCTTCGAGAAACTTCGCAGGGGTCGGCATGCCCCAACGGGCCATGGCCAGTTGCCATGCGGCGTTTTCGCCATGTCGGATGATCGGTGCCGGATAGTCGGGCCATATGCCAGGTTGAGGCGGCAGGTTCCCGGTGCTGTCTACAAGTTCCTCATCCCCCTCGACCATGTCGTCGAACAGATGGCGCATCGCGTCCTGGCTCTTGGTCTGGGAGTAGAGATTGCACATCTGCGGTACGCTCGGGAATCGGAACAGGGTTTCGATTGAGAACAATGACAGAACATGCGGCGGCTGGAAAGTGCGACGGATCCTCGGCGACGGGACCGTCTTGAGTGATCCGGGCAGAAAGACTTAGCGTTTTGCACCCATTAGATTAGTGGCAAGATAGTCGATTAGCTCGCCGCCTTGACTGCCCTGTCGAAACCGCCGTTGCTCTTCAAAATCAATAGACGGCAGCATGTGGATGAACTGGTCGTCGGCGTACAGAGGCAACAGTTGCTCGGGATCGAGTCCGCCGGTACGTAAGCCAGCCAGAGTATTCCCCGCCTCGATCGCAGCGCCAACCATGACATCTGCCAACTGCACTGCTGGGCTCTTCTTCGAGTCCACCTGTTCCACGTCTGTGAGCTTCAGGGGAAAGCTAAGCGTCGTGATCTCGGTCGCCCGAAACTCTGCCGTATCGTTGTGATTGATGAACCGCTGCAAGAGTGCGTGATAGGTCGCGAGATTCTTAGACTGGTCGTGCTGTACCCGGTAGGGGCCGTCCGCCATCACCTCCATCCGTGTGATCAGCGATGTCAGAACAATCATCGCGATGTCGGTGGTCAGATCAGGCGTGGCGATGGCCGACAAACAATCCCGATCGGCATACTGTGCGAGAGGACCGATGACCTCGGGCATCTGCCTCCAATTCGTCGCTCTGGCTGCCGATACCAGTTCATTCAGTGCTTCGCCGGTTTTCTCCTTCATAGCTCGCTGAAAAGACTCCATCAGCCGTTCAAATTGCGGTTTGCCGAGCAGTGCCGGCCCAGCCATGTGCAACATGGACGCCATCGCATAGTTCTGGCCATTCGCGTAGAAGTCCAAACCGCGCTCGTAATAGTAAGGCTCCACGGCGTAGTCGACGAACATGAGCGTCAACATGAACCGTTTGTCGCAGACGTAGGTTACACACTTAAATTCACCAAGGAGATCGCGCATCAGCGCCAGCAACCGTGGGTGGTTGGATTGTCGCCTTGATAACGCACGGTACTTCAGCTCAGTTGCCTGAAGCTTTGGGAAGTGTTGTTTGATCAGCCGCTCGGCGTCGTCATCGCCAATTGCAATTGCCGATGCGCCCTGAAAACGCTGGTCGTCGTTTAGCAGGTCAAACCCAGTATAACCGCTTTCGTCTATCCGAAAACACTCCATCACAATTCTTCCAACAAAAACCTAAAGTTACAGGATGGGCGCCCGAGCCCTTACCAGATGTGAATATCGAAAAGCTCAGCCGCTCACGCGAAGTGGCTTCTGACTCTTGTACCCTCGGAAGACCCAAAGCTGAAGTATGTGAGGTTGTCCGCAGATGACCCAGGAGAGTTCGTTCAGAATTTGTCCTGAAACTCTAAGAAAGTGAAAGCGGGCTTTGGGTCCTGGTCGGATCCGGAGAAGGCGGGAAAGGGGTCAGGCGGGGTTCCGGAGGGATCCCGCTCCCCCGCCGGGAAACTGCTTTCCAAGACCGTTCTCCGATCCGCGCACGGTTGCCGTGCGCTCCCCCAGACATCGGAGACCACCCATGGCCCAATCCAAGCCCAAATTCAACGCCGCTGCGTCGATCACGAACGAACTCATCCGCATCATCGAACGCGGAGTCCTGCCGTGGCGCAAGCCCTGGACGGCAGGTGGGAGCTCCCGGCCCCTGCGCGTGTGCGGTGAGCCCTACCAGGGCGTCAACAACTTCCTGCTGACCATGCGGACGACGATGGCGGGCTACCGCTCGCCCTTCTGGATGACGATGCCACAGGCCAACGCCCTGGACGCCCGGATTCGCAAAGGCGAGAAATCCTCCCTGGTGGTCTATTACGGGCAGACCCGGAAACAAGGGGAGGAAGGTGAAACGGCTAACGATGACGAGCTTGACGACGCCCGCGTCTTCCGTTTCCAGAAGTCCTACCGGGTCTTCAACGCCTGTCAGATCGAAGGGCTCCCGGACAGTTTCCATCCCGATCCCGAGCCCGTGCCGGATCATCCGGCCGCAGAGCCGATCGCGCATATGCAGGCCTTCTTCGAGGCCATCGACATCACAACGGTGTTCGCGGGCGACGAGGCTTATTACATGCCTGCTGTCGACAAGGTCTACATGCCGGCCATCACACGGTTTCAGGACCCGCGGAACTTTTACGGCGTTTGGGCGCACGAATATTCTCATGCCACAAAGGCGCCGCACCGCCTGAACCGCAACTACGGTCTGTCCCGGTTCGGGAACACGGCCTACGCACGCGAAGAAATCGTGGCGGAGCTGACGTCCTGTTTCCTGGGCCAGCAGCTCGGATTCACGGCGCATACGCTCGAGATGAATGCGGCCTACCTCTACAACTGGCTCCGGGTCCTGCGCTCGGACACCAATGCGATTTTCAAGCATGCGGCGGACGCGCAGCGGGCCTGCGATTATCTGATTGCCCGGTCGGAGGCGGGCAGGGCGGGGGATGCCGATCGGGCCGCGTGAGGTGATGCCTCAGAGCAAAGGGAAAGCAGGCTTTGGGTCTGGTGGTTTCAACCCATCCGGAAAGGACAGACCCATGAGCCATCCTGAACCCGCAGACGATCCGCGTCCGAACGCGGCTGTCATCGCATCCCAGAACGACGCCTTCCGCAGGTTTGCCTGCCTCGGCATTGCCCCGGATCAGCCGATCCAGGGCCGCCTCGTCGTAACCCAGTCCCTGATCGGGGCCGGCGATGGTTTCATGACGGAAGCCGTGAAGGCCACTGGTGCCTTCGACACGTTCGAGCCCGAGAACGATCCCGCGGGCTGGCACGATTTCGGGGCCGTCACGATCCGCGGCGAGACTGTGTTCTGGAAAGTGGATTTGTATGAAGCAGACTCCGACTTCCGCTACGGCGCCGAGGCGCCCGAGAACCCCGAGACCACCATGCGCGTGCTGACCGTCATGATGGCGCGTGACTGGTAGGGAAGTTCGCACCTCCCACCTTCAACACTGACGGGCCCGCTGACCCTCCGAAAGGGAGAGCGGGCCTCTTGTCCTGTTGGTTCCCGGATCCGGGGATCGGTCGCGCGAAGACTCGCGCGGCCCTCTCAAACACGTCGAGAAGGACATGTCATGACTCAGTCGTTCAAACCTACCACCGTCGCCATCGGCGACCTCGTCGCCCATCCCGCGAATGTGCGGACCAATTCCCCCGAGACCTATGCCTCGGAGAACATCGCAAATCTGAAGGCCAGCATCGCCGTCCTCGGCCTCCTGCAACCGCTGCTCGTCCAGAAGATCGATAGCAAGTTCGGCGTGCTCGCCGGTGGCCGTCGCCATGCGGCGCTCCTAGAGCTGGTCGCGGACAAGAGTGCCAAGGGGTTCACCAACCGCACCAAGATCGATTGCCGCCTGGTCCCGGACGATTGCGATGTCACCACCGCGCTGTCGCTCGCCGAGAACATCACCCAGGCCCCGATGAACGCCATCGATGAATTCGAGGCCTTCGCGCGGATGATGGAGGTCGACGGGCAGACGCCGGAGACCATCGCCAAGACCTTCGGCACCACGGTCGCGGCCGTAAAAGGCCGGTTGCGCTACGGGCTCATCCATCCCGACATCCGTGCCGCGGCGCGCGCGAAGGCGATCACCCTCGATACGATGAAAGCCTTCGCCGATCACCCAAGCCAGGAGGTGCAACGCGAGGTCTTCGAGGCGCTCACCAAAGAGGACAACCACGTCCAGGCCTATACCGTCCGGAACGCGCTGAAGTCCCGCGGCGTGCAGGTCAGCGACGATATTGGCGCCTTCGTGCGGAAGGACTACGAGGCACGTGGCGGTGCCATTGCGGCCGATCTCCTGGACGAACACTCGGTGCTCGAGGATTCCGCGCTGGTCGAAACGATCCTGCTCGAAAAACTCGCCGCCGCCGCCGAAGAGGCGCGGGCAGAGATCGGCTTTGCCTGGGCCGATGCGGTCATCCAGTACGACTATGCCGCCATGGCGGACTATGGCCGCGTCTATCCGGGTCCGGTCGAGCCCGACGAGAAAGGCCAGAAGCGCGTCGATGAGATCACCGCCGAACTCGAAAAGCTCGAACACGAGATGGAGAACGAGGAGCTCGAAGACGAGGCGTACAATGATCTCTACGATCGGGTCGACGAATTGGAGGCCGAGGCACGGGATCTGCAGGAGGCTTACAGCGCCGAGGATCTTGCCCGCTCCGGTGTGATTGCTGCCTGGTCGCATGGCAAGATCTCCCTGCATGTCGGGATGGTGCGTCCCGAGGACAGGGTCGAAAGCGCGGGCAAGGCCCCGGGTACGTCAAAGGACCAGGGCACGGCGGAAAGTGATGAGATCACCTATCCCGCCTCGCTGACCGAGGATCTGAAGACCGAACGCGCGATGGCGCTTGGCGCGGCCATGGCGATGCATCCGCAGGCCACGCTGGATCTCACGCTCTTCAAGCTCGTCACCGATGGGCTGGGCCACAGCATGAGCGTGACCGAAGCGATCAAGGTCGACGCCCGCCAGGAGTATCGCAGCCACGCGAAGATCGAAGAGATCGACACCACCTCGCTCGAGCAGGTGGCCGAGGCCCGTGACGCGCTCGACCTCTCCTGGGCAGATGACGCGAAGTCCCCGGCCGACCAGTTCGCCCTCTTCCGGGCACTCGATGCGGGCGAGAAGGCAAAGCTCGTGGCCTTTGTCACGTCCAGTACGACACGACCCTGCTTTGCGCGCGACCGGAAGCGCGACAGCCTGATGCACGATTTCGAGGTCGAGATCATGCCGGACATCCGGGCGCATTGGACGCCGAACGCGGCACTCTTCAACCGCTTCAAGAAGGCCTGGCTCCTGAAGATCCTCGGCGAGGAGCTGGGGCTCGCGCAGGAGGCTGTGACACTGGCCTCCTCGACCAAGAAGGAGGTCGTTGCCTTCTGCGACAAGCTCTTCGCCGAGCCCTTCGCCACGCTGACGGATGCACAGCGGGCGGCGGTCGCGGCCTGGTGCCCGCCGATGATGCAGACGGCAGGCGTCGAACCGGTTGATGCCAGCGAGGCCGAGACGCCCGAAGACGAAACCGAGGTCGCTGAAGCGGCCTGATCGAGCAGGCGACCCGCTCCGACCGGCGCGGGTCGCACCCCTCCCTCCTACCTACAGGTAAATCTCATGGCACTTCTCAGCTTCTCCGCGGCGAGCGTCGCGGCCCAGATCGCGCATGCGCGCGGCTGTTCCACCTTCCTGCCGAACTGGAACGGCCCGGTCGGCAAACCTGCCCTGATCCTGATCGTTGGCAATGGCGTCCATCTGCGCTCGAACGGGATCGATGGCACGTCGACACGGATCGTCACCACCGAACGCGCAGATCCCGCCCATGCCTTCGCCGAGGGCATCAACCCGTTCCGCGATCCGGACTGGATGGCCGAACGACAGGCGGCCTTCCGCGATCTGACGGGCCAGTTCTACACCGACATTCTCGATGACGTGCAGATGCTTATCGACCGCGGCCATGACATCATCCGGCTGGCCACTGACGGCCACACGATCCGCGTCTTCCTGCGCCGCGCCGCCGACTACCTGATCGGCGGCACCTATGATGTCCCCTCAGGTCTCGGCGGCACCTTCCGGGTGATCCTCAAGGATGCCAGCGACACCCATGCGATCGTGCAGAACCACGGCAATTGCGAGGATTTCGACGAGATGCTGCCCTACCGGGTGCCGCTCGATGCGCTGATCGAGATCGATGACCGGAGGGTGGCCTGATGGGTTGGGTCTTCTACACCGACCGTCGCGTGAAGACCTACGCGGATGAGAAAGCGGAAATCGCCCGGCTCTGTACCTTCGAGACCGACACCCGCAAGACGGTGCTGATCAAGGCCTGCAAACTCGGGTCGACCTGGTATGCCGCTGCAAAAATCACCAATATCGATGGCTCGCCAATGGAAGACGCGACCTACGCCACCGACGAGGACGGGTCGATCACCTTCGGGGTCGTCTTCCTGACGCGCTACGACGAGGGTTGCTGGGGTTACAAGGATGTGGAGGAGAGCGCCGGGCCGGTGGAGTCGCGGGCGCCGCTCAGTCTTCTTGCCCTACTGTCCGAGTTGAAGGACCCCGACAGCTATGCCCATGCCTGGCGCCAGCGCTGCCGAGATTGGGCGGCGATCCCGGACTACGAAGAGGGCGACAGAATCAAGCTGGCTGCGCCGGTCACGCTGAGCGATGGCAGTACCTGCCAGATCGTGACCGCCACCCACTACCGGCGCGGAGGGCAGAAGCGCCGGTGTTATCGCATCGAAGAGACAGGCGGGCTCGTGCGGCTGTCGAGAGCCTCGCTCGCAGGGTCGGAACTCCTCAGCTCGGCGAAGAGTGCGGCGAGTCCGGTCCTGGCGGAGTTCTTCGCCGGGAAGGGTTCCTGACCGCCGCCAGCGTCGTCATTTGTCCAGCCTTGAGCCGCCTCCGCGCATTTGAAAGCGCAGAGGCGGCTTTCTGTCCTGTCGGACCCGCAACCTGACTCAAAGGACAGACGACATGGACAACCGAAACCCGGAACTCACACCCAATTTCCCATCGAAACCACAGCTTCTGCAGGCTCTGCCGCTGATCGGCAGCGAGCTTGAAAAGCAACCGCTCAAGAGCTCATCGCTGGCGCGGATCATGCGCGAGATCTTCGGCGGCAGCGATGCCGGCGGCGCGTGGTCCTGGCGCATGGCGTACGACATGATGCAGGCCGCCGCGGTCATGCAGCTTGTGCGTGACGGCGGTTCCGACGCGCTCGCGACGGCCAGATTGCTCGCCACGCGGCTCCTGACCGAGACCCGGCGCTCCGAGCAACAGATCCGCCTGCAACAATTCAGCACCCCTTTGTCCTACGCCGCTCTGACCACCCGCGCCGCTGCCATCCGCCCCGGCGAAACTTTCCTCGAACCCTCGGCGGGCACCGGCGCACTGACCGGTTTTGCCGTCCGCGCCGGCGGCCAGCCGATGCTCAACGAGATCGACCCCTTTCGCCGGGCGCTTCTCGAGGCGATCTTTGATACGCAGGTGACCGGCTTCGACGCCGAACATATCGACGATCTCCTGACGGTGCCCGACCTCCCCGGTGTCATCGTGATGAACCCGCCCTTCGCCTCCTCGGTCGACCGGTCGCGGGACAGGCATATCGCGGCCAAGCACCTGATCGGCGCCGCCAAGCGCCTGGCGCCCGGCGGGCGTCTCGTGGCGATCATGCCGATGGGATTTTCGCCGGAACGTGACGCGGCGCATTGGGCGCGCGCCTCGGCCATCGCAAAGCCTCGCCTCGCTGTCACGATCCCCGGCCGTGTTTACACCAAGCTCGGCACCACGGTGGAAACCCAGCTCATGGTTTTCGACAAGGTGCAGGAGGAGATCGAGATCGTCCGTGCCATGGTCGACGATCTGGATGCGGCGCGTCAAATCATCGATGACATCGCCGCAACCCGCACTGCCACTCCCTCGATCCAAACCGGTGCGCAGTTTTGGACTGGGTCGCGCCGGGTCGGTGTCCCTATTGCACGTAAGCGCCCAATCGCCCAAGCGGCGTCTGCCAAACCCAAATCCCATGCCGCCGTCCCGCTGGCCTTCACTTGCCTCGCCTCGCCCCGCGAGAACACGCCCGTCTCCGACATCTATGCCCGCTACCGTCCGCAGCGGATCGAGATCGCGGGGGCCCAGGAACATCCGACCCCGCTGGTCGAGAGCATCGCCATGGCCTCGGTGGCGCCGCCGGCGCCCACGCGCGAAGCCGCTACCGATCTGCGCCTGCCCGGACGTCTGATCGAGGAGGGGCATCTCTCGGAGGCGCAGCTCGAGACAATCCTCATGGCGAACGATGCCCACGCCCGCGACCTGCCGGGGCGGTTTACCATCGACGAGGATCAGACCCGGATGACCCGCGCCGACGATGATCCGGAAGCGCAGGCCTACCGCCTCGGCTATTTCCTCGGCGACGGCACCGGCTGCGGCAAGGGAAGGGAATGCGCGGGGCTCATCCTGGTGAACTGGCTCGCGGGACGGCGCAAGGCGGTCTGGATTTCGAAGTCCGCCACGCTCATCGAGGACGCCATTCGCGACTGGACCGACCTCGGCGGCTCGCCCGCTGACATCCAGCCGCTCTCCAAATGGAAGCCTGACCAAGCGATCCCCATGGGCGACGGTATCCTCTTCGTCACTTACGCGACGCTGCGCTCGGCGGGCAAATGTGGGACGACCCGGCTCAGCCAGGTTCTCGACTGGATGGGCGAGGGCTTCGACGGCGTGCTGGCCTTCGACGAGGCCCATGCGATGCAGAACGCCGCCGGGTCCGACGAGGGCAGGGGGGTCAAACCCTCCCAGCAAGGTCTTGCAGGTCTGCGCCTGCAGCTCGCGGCGCCCGGGGCACGGGTCTTCTATGTCTCGGCGACCGGCGCCACCAGCGTGCAGAACCTGGCCTATGCTTCACGCCTCGGGCTCTGGGGGCAGGGCCCGGAATATCCTTTCCCGAGCCGGGAGAGCTTCGTCTCCGCCATGGAAGCCGGCGGGGTTGCGGCCATGGAGGTGGTGGCCCGCGATCTGAAGACGCTCGGGTTCTACACGGCGCGGGCGCTCAGCTTCGACGGCGTGGAATATGATGTGCTCGAACATGCGCTCACTCCGGCGCAGATCGAGATTTACGATGCATTCGCGTCGGCCTTCCGGACGATCCACTTGAACCTTGAGGCGGCGCTGACCGCGACGGGCATCAACGATGCGTCCGGTCAGATCAATGCCTCCGCCGCCAAGGCTGCGGCGAAATCTCGGTTTGAGAGCACCAAACAACGCTTCTTCAACCACCTGCTTCTGGGGATGAAAGCGCCAACGGTCATTCGCGCCATCGAAGAGGATCTGGAGGCGGGTTATGCCTGCGTCATCCAGGTTGTTTCCACGGGAGAGAGCCTGTTGAAGCGGCGGCTCGAGGCGATGGACCCGGAAGACGAGCTCGTGGAAGGTGCGCTCACGCCCCGCGACTATGTTCTCAGTTACCTCGAACAGGCCTTCCCGATCCATGCCCAGAAGCTCGTGGAGATCGACGGGAATATGGTCGCAGAACCGCTCCGGGATGCGAATGGCGCCCTGGTCGTCTCGCGCGAGGCCGAAGCCCTGCGCGATGCCGCCATGATGGAACTGATGTCCCTCGCGCCGATCCCCTCGGCGCTCGATCAGATCCTCTGGGCCTTCGGCGACGAGGCCGTGGCCGAGGTGACGGGGCGGTCCATCCGCCCGCTGAAATCCAGCGACGGTGCGCTCTTCATCGAGAAACGGTCTGCCACCAGCAATTCCTCGGAAACCCGCGCCTTCATGGACGGCGAAAAGCATATCCTGATCTTCTCCGATGCGGGCGGGACGGGACGCTCCTATCATGCCGCAAGGACGGCGAAGAACCAGAAGCGGCGGCGGCACTATCTGCTCGAACCCGGCTGGCGGGCCGATGCGGCGATCCAGGGGCTCGGTCGCACACATCGCTCGGCTCAAGTGTCAGCGCCCTTCTTCCGGGTCTGCACCTCGGATGTGCATGGCGAGAAACGCTTCACCTCGACCATCGCGCGTCGCCTGGATCAGCTCGGCGCACTCACCAAGGGCCAGCGCGAGACCGGCTCCCAGGGTATGTTCCGCGAGGAGGACAATCTCGAAAGCCCGATCGCAAGGGGTGCGCTGCGCGGCTACTACGCCGATCTGGCCGCCGGGCGCGCCGGGGCGATGAGCTACGAGCGCTTCACGGACTGGACGGCTCTGTGGCTGATCGATCAGGACGGTGTGCTGCTGGAAGAGCTTCCGCCGATTCAGCGCTTCCTCAACCGTGTCCTGGCGCTGCCGATCCACATGCAGAACGCGCTCTTCGCCGAGTTCATGAGCCGGATCGCCGATCAGACCCAGCGGGCCCGGGCCGCTGGCACGCTCGATCTCGGCGTCGAGACGTTGCGCGGCGAGAGGATCGAACAGGTCTCGGCGGAAGACATCTGGACCTGTCCGCGCTCCGGGGCGGTGACACGCATCATCGGGCTCGAAGTGACGGACCCCGTCTATGTCCTCTCGGCCGAGGAGGCTTTGGATCGGAACCCCGACAAGCTGACCATGATCAACCGTGCTTCCGGACGCGCGGCGCTGATCTCGTCCCGTCCGATGCAGATGTATGACGAGGAGATCGTCACGCTGATGCGCAAGGTGACCCGGCCGAGCGGATCCACTTATGCGGAGGAAGGGAAGTTCCAGGCCTCCGCCTGGGAGGAAATCGAAAAGCCCGAATTCCTCCGCCTCTGGGACGAGGAGGCCGATAGCCTCCCCAAAACCACCACGACGAAGCTCTACCTGCTGACCGGGCTGCTGCTACCGATCTGGAAAGACATCCCCTCGGGCAACGAGCGCATCTACCGCGTCACGCCCGAGGGGCAGGGGAGCATGATCGGCCGGACCGTCAGCGAGGACGGCGCCGCGGCCCTGCGTGCGCGGTTCATGGTCGGCACCCCGAAAACCCCGCAGGAGATGCTGACGGCCGCCCTCGGGTCCACCGCACCGGTCGATCTCGGTCGCGGTCTCGCGCTCACCCGCCGCCGCGTCGCGGGCGCGGCACGGCTCGAGATCGACGGGGCCGACCGCGGCACCATCGACGGGTTGAAGGCCATGGGGTGCTTCACCGAGATCATCGCCTTCCAGCTCCGGGTCTTCGTGCCCCACGGGGAGGGCGTCGATACCGCCGCGATCCTGGGCCGGATCGTGGGGGACGGATCAGCCTCCAGGGCTGATCGCGCCGCCTGAAAGGAAAAGCGGGCTCTCGGTCAGGGGGGAACGCGGATGGGTGCTTTGTCCCCGCGCGTTCCGCCGCCGTGGCGGGGCCGCGGACCCCTCGGCGCTTTCCCAATCCCAGACATGAGGACCAGACCCATGACCGATCCCCAGATCAACGTCGCCGAGATGATGGCGAAATGGCAGGCCGAGCGCGAGGCCGCGAACAAGGCTGGCCGGAGCGAGCTGCTCCCGCAATTGCGTGCCCTCGGCATCACCGAGGTGACCGCCGAATACGAAGGCTACGGCGATTCCGGCAATATCGAGGACGTGACGGTCCAGCCCGCAGGCATCGCGCTCCCTGACGATCTCTGTACCAAGGTTGGCGACTTCGCCTGGTCCGTTGCCTATCACCAGCATCCCGGCTTCGAGAACAACGAGGGTGGCTATGGTACGTTGACCTGGGACGTCACCGCCGACAGCATCTCGCTCGATCACGCCGACCGCTATGTCGAGACCTCCCACAGCCAGGACGAGGGGCTTTGAGATGGCCCATCCTCTGCATCATGCCGAAAGCTCCGCGCGGAAATTCGGCGGAAAGCCGTCCGACTATCAATGCCTGCATGATTGGTTCGACTCATCCAAAGAGCACCTCGCGCTCTTTGTTCATCGCGCCCACCGTCATCATGCGCTCGGGATCTTCGAGCTTGAACGCCAGTTCGGCCGATCGCTGACAAATAGCGCGGGCCGCGTCATTCCGACCCGCTGGATCGGTGAGCAGCATGTCCGCGAGGACTGCCAGGGCCGCATCCCCTCGCTTGGCGACTGGCTCAAACGGATTCAGCCGGAACCCTGGATGGCGAATGGGAGGATCGACAACGCGCCTCCAGAGGTCGGACGCGATCCACGGGCGGAATGGCTGGCCGAGGTGGCAGCCGGCAAGACGATCCTCGGCTTGAAGGACTGGATGGCAGCGTGGGCGCCCACGGCGCCGTCGTTCATGAAACAGGAAATCGCAGAAACCGGGGAGGTAACCTGAATGACTTCCGTAACCATCATAACGCAGCTGCATTGTGTCGCCACCGGCACGATCGACCTTCCCGAGGGGAAGACCTGGGGTGATGTGGCCGACTGGTATGTCAAATGGGGTCGAGCCCACCTCACCTTCAAAGGCGGAGAAAGGGCGGAGATCGACTGCAATCCGGACATCGGGGATTCCGTCGACTGGAAGCGGCCCATCCACGCGGAGATCTACGCGAACGACGCCTCCGGTGAGCCTGATTTCGGTGTCATGCTGGATGAGAGGGGCTGATCATGCGCAACGTCCGCAGGTTCTACGATTGCAGCACCGCACATCTGCCCGAGCCGACGGCCCAGGCCATCGAGAACGGGCTCTTCGCCAAATCGCCGACCATGCGGAACGAGTATGGCTGGCTGTTTTCCGTCCCGGAGACGCTCGCCGATCTGCCGGAAGGCGTCGATTGTGACGCCTTCAAGACGGTCATGGCGTTGGCGATGGATGCAGGCTGCGACTACCTCCTGTTCGATCGGGACGTTCCACCGGTCGCCTATCTCGACGTCTTCGACTGGTAGATCGAATGCGGTTGCACAGAGGCCCGATCCTCGGATCGGGCCTCCCGTGTTTCTTCCACCAACTTTGGAACTGGAGATCCATATGAACCTCGCGGAGATCAAGGCCGCCGTGGATGCCGGCAAAGCCGTCCACTGGGCGAACGAAGGCTACCGCGTTCACCGGGACCGCCTCGGCCAGTACCTCATCACCTTTGTGCGGAACGGCAGCACCATCGGTCTGACCGACCGAAGCGGCTACCGGCTGAACGGGGCCGAGGCCGACTTATTCATATCGGAGCCGGGCCATGATGCCGCGGCAAAGCAGGGGAGGGACGCGCACGTGGCGACGTGGGACTCCCGCTCCGACGCCGGGCCGGGCTGACAGGCAGGCGAGAAAGGAGAGAAGGCTTTTGGTTTTGCGATCCCATGAGGGGTCGAAAAGCAATCCCGCGTGCTCTGGCAGGAAGCCGGGCACCGGCAAACCCAAGGAGAAGACCCATGTTCGCAGGAACCCTGACGAAAAACGCCGAGACCGCAGCCACCGCCTATTCCGGCATGATCCACTCGACCCGGTTCGATATCGCCATCCAGCTCGAAACCCGGACGAAGATGTCCGAGCGGAGCCCGGATTTCGATGTGACCGCGGTGAACAAGTCCGGCCGCAAGGTGCGCATCGGCACGGCCTGGAACGAGACCGGCAATACCACCGGCAACCATTACATCTCGATGCAGATCGATGTCGGCCTCGGCCCCTTCCGCGTGAACGCCGTGCAGACCAAGGAGGCGCGTGACGCGATGACCGGCGCGTTCGAGATCATCCCGCTGGTTTCGAACGGCACCATGAAGTCCGGCTCGATCTCCGGCGAGCTGACCGCCATGGATGCCGACAACGCCTTTGCCGGCTACATCGCCAACATGATGTTCGACCTCGATTTCATGCTCATCGAGAACGAGTTCAAGACCGAGGAGACCCACCCCGACTACCGCATCGAGGTCAGCTCGCCGCGCGGCCACCCGATCCGCGTGGGCTCGGCCTGGATGGCGAAGAGCAACCGGACCGGCAACGACTACGTCTCTCTCCTCATCAACACGCCCGATGGCGATCTGCGGGTGAACGCCGTTCAGAACGAGGAGCAGCGGGGCGGCCAGACCTTCTCGATCATTCCCTTCGTCGAGAGCGCCGGCCAGGAGCGGTCGGACAACACCGGCCTCGCCCTGGTGGGCTGATACACAGTGTTACCGCAGCGAGAGGGCGTCCCGGGCAACCGGGGCGCTTTCGCCCGTGCAGGCCTGATCCTCCTCCCATGAAACAGGCCTGACGGAGCGCTGCCGGCATGTCTCCGGTCGGCCAGCGTCCCCTGTCCGCAAGAGGCAGGTCCCGTGAGGGGAGCCGCGACAGCGCGGCTCCCTTCTTTTCGTTTCACCCCATCAGAAGGATTAGACGCATGTTCAATCTCTCCCATCCCAAGCTGGTCAGGCTCGCCGAGGCCGAAGGCTACGCCGATGTCGCGGACTTCCTGGAGGACCACGCGCTCGACAGTGTCGTGCCCGCGATCTGCATGGCGCCCGATTGCGACCACACCGCCGATCTCGAACCGGATCAGCGCGCCGGCTTCTGCGAGGCCTGCAGCCGTCCCTCCATGAAATCCGGCCTCGTCATCGCCGGCATGATTTGAGCGACAAGGATCGAGGGCTTCCCATGACACAGTATAGATACACCACGCCCGGCACGCGGCTTACCTGGTCCGACGTTAGCGAGTGGGTCGATGCGGCTCACCGGATCGACAGGCGCCAGCTGAGTGCGGCGCGCAACCGGGCTTACGCCGCCCATGCGGCGGCTCTGCCGCGCGAACTCATCGACCGCGAGACGCATGTCCCGTCGCTCGAGACGGCGCTGCACCTTCTCAAATACGGACATCCCAGCCTCGCCCGGCCGCAGAGAGGCCATCGGGCCAATCACCCGACCACGTCGGTCATCATGGATCTGATGAACCGTCTCGCCGTCCTGAAACGCCAGGACCAGATGGGTGCCGGGGACAACTGGACCGCCATGTTCGGAGGTTCCGATGCGCATTCCGGCTGACATCACAGATATGATCGAGCACGGCGCCCTTGTGGCGATCAACCATTCCGGCGGCAAGGACAGCCAGGCCATGACGATCAAACTCATCGAGGCCGGAATCCCGCACGACCAACTCCTCATCGTCCATGCCACCCTCGGCGAGGTGGAATGGCCGGGCACGATCAGCCATATCAGGAAGACCACCTTCGGCCTGCCGCTGGTGATCGCACGACCGCGCCGGTCGTTCTTCGAGATGGTCCGGGCCCGGGGCATGTTCCCATCCCCGCGATACCGCCAATGCACTTCCGACCAGAAGCGCGGTCCGATCGAGCGCGAGCTGCGCCGCCATCTCGCGGCCAACCCCCGCTTCGCCGGGCAGATCGTCAGCGCGATGGGGATGCGCGCCGAGGAAAGCGCCGCACGCCGGAGTCGTCCCGTCGTCAGCTTGAACGCCCGCAACAGTGTGGCGGGACGGACCTGGATCGACTGGCTGCCGATCCATGGCCTGACCCGGCGGGAGGTGTTCCACACCATCGCCGCGGCGGGGCAGGAGCCGCATTGGGCCTATCGCCGCGGCATGTCGCGGCTCTCCTGCAGCTTCTGCATCATGTCCTCGCTTGCCGATCTTCAATGTGCCGCACGGCTGAGGCCAGATCTCCTTTCCACCTACATCGCGCTCGAAGACGAGATCGGCCACACCCTGCGTCCCGATGGGACGAGCCTCCGAGAAACGCTCAACCGCTTGGAGGCCGCATGACCCTGCATGACCCCAAAGAGATCGCCGACCGGCGCGCGCCCGGCTTTTCCGAAGCCGAGATCGCGACCATCGACGCCGCCCGCAGCATCCTGCGCAGGCATGCCCGCTCGACCGCCGCCTTGCAGTCCTGGACCATGCTGACCGACTACCTGGCTCTGAACGCCGTCCACGAACGTGTCGAGGTGTTTCGGGTGCTGCTGCTGGACCGGAAGAACAGGCTGATCCGCGACAGGGTCATGACCCGTGGCAGCATCGATCATGTCCCGGTCTATGTCAGCGAGGTGCTCCGCTCCGCCCTTGTTCTCGACGCCTCTGCCCTCATCCTCTGCCACAACCATCCCTCCGGCGATCCCCAACCGAGCCAGACCGACATCGATCTCACCCGAAAGATCGTGGAAGCCTGCAAGGTGATGGAGATCGTCATCCACGATCACATCATCGTCGGTTTCGGGCGGGAGAAGAACGCGTTCAGCATGCGGGCGGCGGGAATGCTGTCGGACTAGGTTGGCACAACGGAACGCCACACAGCGGCCCCTGGCAGTCGTATCGCTAGCAGTATCTCGCCCGCCTGATCCGCGACCGCGCCGCCGGCGTCTCCAGATGGGCATACCGACCTCCGGAATATCTCCGACAATCGAGCGCGTGACCGGCCGCGATCAGCGCGGCGCCTATGTCCTCGCCATCGGCGTAACAAATGCCCACCCATCGGTCATGGGTCCGCTCGCCGTTGAGCTCGCATTCTATCGAACGGCCATCGAGGTAGTTCACCATCCAGCGCCGGGCATCCCGGCCCGCCCGCGTTCGGAGCTCGGGAGCATCGACGCCATTCAGACGCACAGGTGTGCCGGAGACGACGATGGTGTCGGCGTCCCGGATCTGCACCTGCGCGATGGCTGGTGATGTCAGCAGGATCACGACGATCGGGATCAGATATTTCAACTTCCGCCTCCTCTGCAGGTGGGTTCACATTCTTCCGGGCGTAACACTCTCAGACCCTTATCGCATTAATTGGCCCGAAGCGCCCACTGCCTGACGGCCTCCCCCGCTCGGCTTCGCGTGTCGCAGGCGAGAACGGCCCTGCGGTCCGTCGCGCATTCGGCCATGCGGCCTCACCGCGGCGCAGCACTTGGCATCCCGGTTTGCCCGTCTCGCGAGCAGGCCGCGCCCCGGCCGCTCCGCCGGATTGCGCTCCGGTCTGTTTTGCGGGGCAAAACGATCCCGCCGCTCCATCCGTCTCCCGCGTCCGGTCGCGCCCTTTGCCTGCTCGCGTCGGGCAAACCTACCGTCAACAACACACACATGAGTGCGGAAGCATATCCTCCGGATGGCCCCCAAATCAGCCCGCGTCAAGGATCGCAAAACTTTTCGGCGAAGGCGGCGCGGGTCGAAAGGGCGGTCCAGTTTTCGATGACGCGCCCGTGGTGGGCGATGCGCCCGGAAAACTTTTGCGCCCGGCACGCCGGCGGCTTCGCCGTCCCTGACCCGGACAGATTCGGTGAACCAGACGTACGGCCATGCCACCACACTCCCGTGGTGGTTCCCCGAACATCTGGAGACACCAACATGACTTACGAGAACGCGAACGCCTACGAGACCATCGAACTTTTCGGCCTGACGGAGAAAGACGCGGAGCTGCCCATCCCCGAGGATCACATCCTGACCGACAGCGTCGTCCGCGAGACTTTCGAGGCCCTGCTCGGCCAGCTGCGCGGCACCGGTCTCGAGACCGAGATCGAACCGCTCGCGCACGGGCTCGCCACAATCCTGCAGCGCCGCAAGATCGCTCTCGGCAAGGAGCTCGACCGCACCGCCGACAAGATCGGCGCCCTGGCAAAATCCCACGACGGATCGGAGATCGCCGAGACCGCGCTCGAAGAGGCGCAGGCCCGCTTCCTGCAGGTCCGCGAGATTGTCGCGGCCATCGAGGTGATGAGCGAGGCGGCGGCGGAATGCTACGAGGTCGAGACCGGCCATGCCTTCATCCCGGCCGCGGGATCGCGCGCCAGCGCTCGCGCTCAGGAGACCGGAGCGGTCTTCGAGGCCCGGCAGTTGCTGGAACAGCATGATCGCGAAACGGCCGCGAAGTCGAAGGTCGAGGGGGTTCCCCTGATCGTGTCGGGGGCGACCGACTGGACCGATATCGACGTCATCTTCTCGACACTCGACAAGGTTCGCGAACGCATCCGGCAGAACCGCAACCAGGAGATCTTCCTCTGCCATAAGGGTGGCAAGCACGGGGCCGAGATGATCGCCGCCCGGTGGGCTCGGGCGCGCGGCGTCGCGCAGGCGCGCTTCGATCCGCGCTGGTCCGCGCATGGGCGGGCGGCACCCTTCAAATGCAACGATGAGATGCTGGACGACAAGTTTGCTGCGACGGGAGTTGTGCTCTTCGGTGGCAACGGGGTCGCGCTGAACCTCGGGCAGAAGGCCGAGGCGAAGGGGCTCACCGTCATGCGGGTCGCCGATCCGGCGAAGAAGTCGGCAGACGCGTGAATGAGAGAGGGTCGCCTTTGGGCGGCCCTTTTGTCGTTTTCACGTCGGCCTCTAAATGCGACCAAGCGGACGTATCGAACTCACTAGATGCAGCTTTTCGCCGATGACACCGTTTGCAAGATTCCCCTGAGACGCTAGACGGGTAAGCCAGTTGGCAACTGTCACAGGTCCCCAGAGAAATGACTATTTGCTACGATCAGTTTGAGACCTGGGAGGGGTCTTTCCGCGAACTGGCAGTTGATCTGGTAGGCAAGGAAGCGATCGAAACCCTCGCTTCATCGAATTTTGAATTCATCGAGGATGCGGGCGACTCCGTGGTTCGGCATACGGACATCGAAACGGCGTCAGACGCGATTTACGATTGGCTGCAAGCACATGAATTCTGCGTCTTCCATGGTACACGTTTGCTGCCGGACGAAATCCTATCTGTGCAGCAACTTGGTCTGCGTCCATTGGTGGCCGCAGACCGCAGGCAAAGACTCACAGAAATTCTCAAGACCCATCCTCAGTGGCATCATCTAGAACACCAACTTGCCGAGGTACTTGAAGATGTCGGCCCGAAAAACAAGCAAGGCCGACGGGAAGGACAAGTTCATTTCAGTCTATCTCGATCGGGTCTCGCGAATGGTTTCGACCACTATTTGAGTCACGGCTCTGAGTTTGATCAGCATGTCGTGCAGCGGTTGTTCGGCGATCAATCGGGCCTTCACCTGCTCCACTCGGAAACCGTTCCCATCATCGTACATGTCCGCATTGGTGGCGAAGAACTCGTGCGAGGTGCTCATCCGCACTTCAGCTATTCTGACATCACCGGCATGGGCGAAATTCCTGGGATTGCACGCGTCTTCCTGAACAGCTGGGCATTCAAGGTAGCGAACCCCAGCTTCGATATTGCCAAGCTGCGAACTGACTGTTGCATGATGCAACGGGTCGCCACTCCGCCCGAACGGATCATCGATTTGGAAAAGTTCGGCGAGTTGGACGCAAAATGAGTGTCGAGCAACAAGTCGATAAGATGATCTCGTCAGCCCCGCCAAACCGAGGCCCGGCTGGACAGCTCGCCCTTCCAACTGGACAAAATACTGCGGTCTGATCACACGATGATCCGTGACTGGTTCGGTCAAGACGGGCCCCTGCCGGCGGGGTTGCCCTCATGCGCGCCTGAAACCCCGCGATCCGGCCGTGCGGGTGCAGATCGCTGGGGCGGGCGCAGCGCATCGACTGCGCCGCCCGATGGCGGCGACCCGTCCGGGCGGGCAACGCTGCTGCCAGGCCCGCGGATGCATCACCTCCCCGGATCGCGAGACTGCGACGGGGAAGTCGAGTTTGAGGCAGACGATCGCGGTCGTGCCGATCGGGCTTGGGCGAACCATCCCGCCGCCGCGTTGGATGAGAGCGGCGCGGACATGGTCATGTCTGACATAACTCGACAGGACCGAAAACGGCTGAGGGGCGGGGTGCACATCCGGGTCTCCCCTCTTTGCTCATAGATGTGGATCGCACGGGGTCGGGCGGTCCGTGCCCTCCGCTCACGCTCCGGCAAACACAAATACGGTTTCCACGCGCGGGGCGCGCGGACCCTCCGCATTTGTG